>OBLU010000762.1_pt1 | contig 30187 bp, 19 predicted proteins | sample 1518681 | NCBI WGS metagenome assembly OBLU01 (sample SAMEA3539304, study PRJEB22396) | soil metagenome | biome: tundra; feature: field; material: soil | place: USA | collected 2010-05 | depth 0.15 m
GCCGATGGACCTGCGGAACTAAAAATAAAGACTTTTTCCGCAGCCTGTGAAGCCGCGACATACCAGTGTCAGCAAAAAGGGGCTTTCGCGCCTTTTGCGTCGCGACGCTTTTTGTCGGGGAGCCCCTGAAGCGCGGATGCCGCATAGCTTATTCCTTCAGTAGTTCGTAGGAGTAAATTCCTGCACAAATTGTTTGACAGGTTGGCGCGGCGCGATAACACTAGGCGCCGACACGCATGAAGCTAACTGTCCTCGACGCTGTTGCCATCTTCTCTTACCTCGCTGGCACGCTGCTGCTCGGACTTTACTTCCGCAGACGATCCGGACGCAGCACCGCTGATTATTTTGTGAGCGGGCGGCAAGTGTCCTGGTGGCTGGCGGGAACGTCCATGGTAGCCACAACATTTGCAGCGGATACTCCGCTGGCCGTTACTGGATTGGTTTACGCGCAAGGAATTTCCGGGAACTGGTTATGGTGGAGTTTTCTGCCGTCGGGAATGATGACGGTATTTCTATTTGCGCGAATGTGGCGGCGCTCGGGATTGATGACGGACGTGGAGTTCGCGGAGATGCGCTACGCGGGAAAACCCGCGGCATTCTTGCGCGGATTTCGCGCGGTGTATCTCGGACTGCTGATGAATTGTCTGATCCTCGGCTGGGTCACGAAAGCAATGACGAGCATTGTGAGCGTCACGCTGGGCGTGAGTGAATGGAAGAGTCTCGGCATCTGCGTATTTTTTCTGATGCCGTTCACCGGACTTTATGTGGCGCTCGGCGGTTTGTGGGGCGTTTTGTGGACGGACGTTTTTCAATTTATTTTGAAAATGGGAATTGTGATTGCGGTTGCGTGGTATGGAGTTCGCGCCGCCGGCGGAATGTCCATGCTGCTGGCGCGATTGGCGGCGCAGCGCGCGGCGGCCGGTCCCGGCGCTGGAGATATCACGCGAATGCTGCCGGATTTTTCGCAGGGACTCCATAGCTCGGCTGTGTGGACTTTGCCAGTGATGACGTTTTTGGTTTTGCTGTGCGTGCAGTGGTGGGCCTTCTGGTATCCGGGGGCGGAGCCGGGCGGCGGCGGATACGTGGCGCAAAGAATTTTCAGCGCGCGTGACGAACGCAATGGATTGTTGAGCGTGCTGTGGTTCAACATCGCGCATTACGCGATACGTCCGTGGCCGTGGATTCTGGCGGCGCTGGTGGCTGCGGCGCTGTATCCGAATCTGGCGCATCCGGAAACGGGATACATGTTGGTGGCGACGAATTTTATGCCGCCTGCGCTGAGGGGAATTTTGATCGCGGGATTTATGGCGGCGTTCATGTCCACGCTGGCGACGCAATTGAATTGGGGCAGCTCGTATCTGGTGAATGATTTTTACCGGCGATTTTTGAAAACCGATGGTACGGAGAAACATTACGTGGTGGCCTCACGACTGGTGACGGTGCTGCTGGTGCTGGCTGCAGGATTTGTTTCGGCGGAATTGGTGAGCATTCGCGCAGGCTGGCAATTTGTGTTGGAAGCCGGCGCGGGAACCGGCGGAGTTTATTTGTTGCGATGGTACTGGTGGCGAATTAATGCGTGGAGTGAAATTTCCGCGATGACTGTTGCGCTGGCTTGCGCGCTGTATGTGAATCTGGCGCATCCGTTTGGAGTGGCCGGAGTTAACGCACCAGAATTTATTGTGTTTGCGAAGAGCACTATGTTTACGACGTTGGTCACCACGGTGGCGTGGGTGATCGTCACGTTCTTGACTAGCGCGGAACCAGATCACGTGCTCGTCGCGTTTTATTCTAAAGTGCGTCCGCATGCTGCGGGATGGAAAAGGGTTGCGCGACTGGCTCCGGAAGTGAAGCAGACTAAGGATTTGGGGACGAATTTATTTTCGTGGATACTTGGGTGCGTGATGGTTTATTCGGCGCTGTTTGCGACTGGAGAGATATGTTTTGGTCGATATGCGAAGGGAATTGGATTGTTTGCGCTTTCGGCGGTTTGCGCGGCGGGACTTTATCGGCAGATTGCGAGAATGACTGGGGCCACAGGAACCACGGCATAGAGTAATCCTGGGAACGCCATTCTCCTGAATGGCGTTTTTCAAACCGCCAATCGGGAGATTGGCGTTCCCCGGGCAATTCCAAGGAAAACATTTTGGCGGATAGTTCGCGACAACCTGTGCACGCGATTGCGGCGAGTTTTCTGGGATGGACGCTGGACGCGTTTGATTTTTTTGTTGTGGTGTTTTTGTTTGGAACGCTTTCGCAGCAATTTCACGTGAGTAAGGCGGCGCTGGTTTTTTCGACGACGATGACGCTCGCGACGCGTCCGATTGGCGCGTTGATCTTTGGCGTGCTAGCGGATCGTTATGGGCGGCGCGTGCCGTTGATGGCCAATGTAATTTATTTCAGTGTGATTGAATTGCTGTGCGGATTTTCGCCCAACTTCACATTTTTTCTGGTGATGCGGACGCTTTTTGGGATTGGAATGGGCGGCGAGTGGGGTGTGGGCGCGTCACTTGCGATGGAATCCGCGCCGAAAAAATGGCGCGGAGTGCTGAGCGGAATTTTGCAGAGCGGATATTCGGTGGGATATCTGCTGGCCGCGATTGTGGCGCGATTTGTGCTGCCCGCGTGGGGATGGCGGCCGATGTTCTGGCTGGGCGGAGTTCCGGCGCTGCTGGCGCTGTACATTCGTTCACGCGTGCCGGAATCGGAAGCGTGGAAGACGCATCGCGCGTCGAGCGTTGGCGCGGTTCTGAGGATAGCGGGACGCGAGTGGAAACTGTTTGCATATTTAATGTTCTTGATGACGTTCATGATGTGTTTGTCGCACGGCACGCAGGATTTGTATCCGGATTTCCTGGGGACGGTGCACCACATTTCGCCGGCGAACGTTTCGTACATCGTGATGCTTTTCAATGTTGGCGCGATCATGGGCGCGATTTTATTCGGGCAACTTTCGCAAAGTATCGGGCGGCGATTCAGCATGGTGGCGTCACTGGGCGTTTCGCTGCTGGTGATTCCGTTGTGGGCGTTCAGTCACACAGCCACGATGCTGACGATCGGGGCGATTCTGATGCAGGCCGGAGTGCAAGGCGCGTGGGGAATTATTCCCGTCCACTTAAATGAACTGGCGCCCGACGCGGCGCGCGGATTAGTGCCCGGACTTGCGTATCAGCTGGGAATTTTATTTGCCGCCCCGACGAATAGCATTGAGTTCGCGTTGCGCGATCGTGTTGGATATCAGTGGGCACTAGCAGGGTTCGAGGTGGTGGTGATTTTGGTGCTGGCGATACTTTTATTTGCTGGGTCGGAGAGACATAGTCGGGATTTTCATACGGTGAATCCGACATCGCAGTAGCGGGTCGGATTCTGCTATCAGTGGGTGTTCCTCTTGATTGCCGAGATCATTCCCGAATGCTACGACGCAGAAGGTAAGAAGGTCTTCCGTCCCGATTCTCGGCGGCACAGCGGTTTCAAACCAACTCTTCCAGCCGGTCGTTTTCTTTCACAACCTCTGAAGTACTGGTGCACAGAGCTTCGAGACCTTCGACGCTTCCTGGCGAAGTGTGATTAAGTTTCTGACCAGGAACAGTTTGGGCAGAAAGACTATTGGGAGCCTTCGGACCAATTTGAGGAAACCAAAAGAGGAGACTGCGAAGATTTCGCGTTATGGACGTGGAGACAGCTTCTCCACATGGGTTATTCGGCCCGATTCGTCGTGGGAAACGCGTTCCAATATGGTGAGGGACATGCTTGGGTGACTTTTGACAAAGACGGACACTCTTACCTGTTGGAGCCACTGAGTTGGCCAGCGGGACTAAAACTACCGCGCTTGTCTATCCTGACATACAAGCCGAAGTTTTCGATTTCTTGGGACGGAGAAAAAGTTTCTTATTTTGAGCACGAGGATAGGAAAGTCGATTTGCCGCTACAACTGGTAACTCGGCTTGTCGGCGAGTGGCTTTTCTTTTGGGGCAGATTTTGGCTGATGGTGTCTGTCAGATTTGCTAAGGCTTTATTGAGGAAGTTTTCGGGCGGCAAGCGATCGCAAACGGCGTAGCCAGAGAGCAATCGTGACTCCGAAGTATCCGTTAGATAGGCTCTCGCATCAGACTATAATGGAGATCCTTATGTCAGCCTCACTCAACAATCCTAGGCTTGAAGCATTGCGCACTGCGCCGCTGAATTCGTGGGTCGCACTTTCTGAGGATGAAAGCCGAGTTATTGCCTCGGGAGCGACTTACGAAGAAGTCGTCAAGAAGAGCGAGGCAGCTGGGGTTGCGGATCCGGTATTGATTCGGACTCCACCGGAGTGGCTCTCTTTTTCGGTTTAAGTGGACATTGAGATTTCCGTGTAAAATTCTCCCGAATAACGAGGGCGGATTTGACTGGCTGGCATCGTTGCCCGCTCAAATATCGAACATCGCCAAACATTCTCCGCCTAGCAGGAGATCTGAGGCCATGGTGGATTCGGGCGCTTCCCAGTGCATTTTCCATTCATCGCTAGGAAGAGCCGTCGGTCTCATCGTTGAGAAGTTCGAAGCAGAGCGGACCGTTGGAGTTTCTGGTCAGCCGACGAGAATCTACATGTACGATGTTTCTCTTCATATTCCCGGCGGACACGTCCTCAAGATACGAGCGGCGTTCAGCGATGACCTCCCGCTCACAGCGTTTTTTGGGCGGCGCGGTTTCTTTGAACACTTTAAGTTTCGTTTGATCCCTCAGGACCTATCCCTGGATTTGATATCGAAAGAGTCTACGTCGCCTAGGTTTTTCAAGCCGCACCACAACCAGTTTCCCAATTTCCGAATGGCTATTTAATCGGCAGCGTTGGAAGTGATTTCCACACGCGGAGGATTGGATAGCGGCCGGCATTGGATGGGGCGTAGTCGGAGCGCTGGAACCACCACATCAGGCGGGCCTGGGGATCGGCGGCGAAGGTGGCGTCGCTGGCGAGTTTGTCTTCAAATTGTTTGCGCAGGTCTGGGTGGTCGAGCATCATGCGGCGGGCGATGGGCTCGGTTAGGTAGGCGCTTTCGCCGCCTCCGCGGCCGCCGCTGAAGAAGGCGGCGTTGCAGAATCCCCAGCGGGCTAGCGAGTCTGGCCCTTGCGGTTCGAGCATGGCGAGAATTAGGCGCGCGCGGCGCTGGTGCATGGGAACCCAGTAGGAGCCTGCGGGCACGGCGATTTTTTCTTTTACTAACTTCGTATCGAAATCCACCATTACGCGGCCTTCGTTTTGCGCGGTGCCATATTTCACATTTGAAAAGCGATAGGTTTCAAATTCCTGATCATATGCGAGCGGATTTAGAGACACCTCGACTCCGTGGAGCTTGAGCTCGTCTGCGAAAACCTTCCACGCGGCGGGAATGATGTAGCCGAGCGGCATTTGCGCTTCGGTGGTGGTGTCAATTTTGTCGTGGATTACTGTGTCGAGATTATCGGGCTCGGTGAGATATCCATTTACGTTTGCGCCGGTGACTTCGCTTTTGTATGGGCCAAGTTTCAGCGCGCGATATGTGAGCGGATGGCTTTGCTGCTCGCTGACTTTTCCGCCGAGGTAAACGGCGGGCGCGGATGCGTCTCCGGCTTGCGCGGCTAAAGTTTTATCTGCTTCGCGGACGGCGCTTCTTAGCGCCTGCGGATCTTCGAGAATAATGTCAATCGTGTTGCGCATGATGTCGAAATCGGCCCAGGCGCGCGTGCGCGTGGATTTCAGGCTGTGCGTTTCCACCAGCAAACACGGGCGATTTTGCACGGCGGAATATAAGTGCGAGTAGCGCGGCGTGAAAACCTCCATGAAGAATTCGCGCTTGTTGGTTTGCGGATTGTTGCGCAGCGCGCCGTAGGGGGCTACGCCGTGGCCGTCGGAGGTCATGCGCTTATCGAGTTCGGGAACGTAGCGGGAATTAATCCAGGTGCGAACCGGTTCGGCGATGTCCTGATTGCGCGCCATGTCCCAGGTGACGTCGTATTGCATGTCGCTGCCGTCGGTGACGTGATTATCGAACATGAAGTCGGGAAGCCACGCGTTGTAGAGCGCGAGCCACGCGCGCATTTCCGGCGTGTCACCTTTAATGTAATCGCGATTCAAGTTCAGGCCCTGCGCGTTTTCGCGGAGTCCCGTGGATGCTGGGCCATTCTGATTGACGCGATGATACGGGCTGAAATAATCGTGGCCGTCAATATTGAAGACTGGGATGACGACGAAGATTGCTTTGTCGAGCCAACTTGCGTAGCGCTTGGTGACGGCCATGTCCCGGACGAGCATGAGCGCCGTGTCTTTGCCTTCGATTTCACCGCTGTGAATGCCGCTTTGAATCAGGATGATGGCTTTATTTGTTTTTGCGGCGGCTTCGGGAGTGAATGCGCGATCTTTGGAGACGATGAGCGCCGTCATCGGATGGCCTTCGGGAGTTGTGCCGAAGTTTATTACTTTGATTTCGCGCGAGGCGGCTTCGAGTTTGTGTGCGAGGTCGATGACTTCGGAGTACGAGCCGGTTTCGTCCCAATTTGTTTTTTCGCTGGTGGTTAGGAGATTTTGCGGCGACGCTTTGGTGCTGGCGGTTAGGGAGGCGGCGTCTTTGGCGGCGGGCGGTTCGTAGGCGGAGTGGGACATGAGGGGATTCTGGGCTGAGACTGAGACGGCGGCTCTATATGTGACGACAACCACGCAGATCGCGAATAGAAGACGGCGCATGTTTGGCTCCTTGGACTTGGGGAAGATACCCGGTCGATGGCTTCGGTACAAGTGCGGGCCGAAGTGTAACGGATATCATGAGACAGGGGTAACGGATGTAGTGAGACAAAGTGTAACGGATGTCGTGACACAGGACGGGATAACTGTGTCAGGGATGCGCTCGGTCTATACCTTCGGGGGTACCGCCTCCCCCTGTTTTTGTTACGAATATCAAAACAAAGAACTTACGGGTGGCAATTATGCCAGGAATATCAATTTAACGGACTTATAAGTCTTTTAGATTGATATTCTTACGGAATCGCTTCAAAACGCGCGATTTTTATAACTCTGGGGCCGGGCTAAATATGTACGCGGCATGGCGCAGGGGCTGAAAGCCCGGGTTTATGTCGGTTGTTATGGCAGGAGTGAACTCGTGCCCTGTTTACGAGGCTGGTTGTTCACGCACGCGATTGGAAGCGGGCGGGTCGCAGATCCGTCCCCACGCCGAAATGGGGATGCCCCGAGTGAGAAGATCGTCGGGACCGTTCCTGCCCGATGGACGCGCTTCAACGGGTCGTGATTTGTCGGGGACGAGGCCAGAAAACAAAAAACCCGCGCTTTTCGACGCGGGTAGACAGTTCTTCTCCAGTTTCAATTTAGCATTGGAGTGAAGTTGGGTCCAGCGGATTGTGGAGGTCGGATGACGAGGAGGGCGCAGCGAGCAGCACCCCTACGGCATGTTCGGAATTCGATATCAGAAACCCCACACGCGACACCGGCGTGTGGGGCACCCGATGACATCAAATTCCAGCGGGTGAAAAATTTTGCGAAGAAAATGATAAACTGCGCGAACCAGTCGGAGCACAGGAGCGGGTCGAGTGATGAGACTTGGGACGAGAGGTGGAGTGCGCGTGGTCGCACTGATTTTGTTTTGTCTGTTGGCGCCGATTCGAGGCATGGCACAGGCGGGATCGGAGACGGTTGAAAAGGGAAGTTTCCGGTTGCACTCATTACTGCACGCGATAGGCGAGGAAACTTATGAGTTGAAGCGCGTCGGCGGAGATGAGTTGGTGATGAATATTTCCTCGGAGCTGACGGACCGCAGCAACAAGAGAGTAGTGGCAGCGACGCTACGAATGAAAACGGATTTGAGTCCTGTAGGATTTGAACAGAAGCGCGCGGCGGCGCCGACGGCGACAATACCAGCGCCAACGGTCACAGTTGATTCGGTGGAATTCGCGTCAGGGACGGCGACGGTGCGGGAAGGAGAAACGACGCGCGCGATTACTCCCGCGCAGAAATTCTTCGTGGGATTTGGCGCGAGTCCGGTTTCGGTGCAGATGATGATGGTGCGGTACTGGGCGAGCCACGGGAAACCGGCGGGACTGGAAATTTTGCGGGCTGTTCCCGGCGCACCGGATGTGGAAATTGAGGCGGTCGGTTCGGATAACATTAGTGTTGAAGGCCGGCCGGTGGCACTGACGCGTTACACGGTGGCGAACATTGTCTTCGGGCGAGAAATATTGTGGGTAAATGCGCAGGGACAGTTAGCGGCGCTGATGACGTTTGCGGGCGGATTGCCGTTTGAGGCGGTGCGAAGCGAATACGAGCCGGCGCTGAATGAATTATTTCACGCAGGTGTTGCACAGGAAATGCGGGATCTGGCGGCGATTGAAAAGCAGGTGCCGCCGGAACGAACGGGAACATTTGCAATTGTGGGCGCGACGTTGGTGGACGGGACAGGACGTCCGCCGATGCTGAACTCTGTTGTGATTGTGCGGGATGGAAGAATTGTTGCGGCGGGCCGCCGGAGGGAAGTGCGAATTCCCGAGGGAATGGCGATTGTGAACGCGCGGGGACAAACACTTTTGCCGGGACTGTGGGAGATGCACATACATTTTTCTGGCGTGGAGTTTGGTCCGGCGCTGCTGGCGGCAGGAATTACGACGGCACGCGACTGCGGAGGAGAATTTGAATTTCTGACGACGGAGCGAGACGAGATCGAGCAACGTCACGGACTGGGACCGCGATTGTTGCTGGCGGGATTGGTGGATGCTAGTGGGATCAATGGATTCGGCGCGGTGACGGCGGATACTCCTGATGAGGCGCGAACAGTTGTTGACAAATATAAGGCGGCGGGATTTCAGCAAATAAAACTTTACACGTATTTGAAGCCGGCGGCGATTGGCGCGCTTTCAAGCGAAGCGCATCGAGTAGGAATGAGCGTGACGGGACACGTGCCGAACTCTGTGAGCACGTATGAAGGCGTGGAAGCGGGGATGGATCAGATTAATCATTTGAATTATGTTTCGAGATTGATGCGGCCGCAGGGAAGTACCGGGCCGATCGATTTCAGTTCCGCGGAAGTGAAAAAGGCGATTCAATTTTTGGTGGAACATCACACGGTTGTGGATCCGACGGCGTCATGGGGAGAAATGGCGGGACACTCGAAAGATATGGATGTGACGACATTTGAGTCGGGAATTCTGAAGGCTCCGTACACACTTTCGACGAAATATATGGCGATGGGAGTTCCCGCGACGGATTCCACGCGAGTACACGCGCGGCTGGCGGAAAATCTTTTAGTGATTGGCGCGCTGTACAAAGCGGGCGTGCCGATTGTGGCGGGAAGCGATACGGGGCTGGTTGGATACGGGCTGGATCGCGAACTTGAATTGTACGTGCAGGCGGGGATGACGCCGATGGCGGCGATTCAGTCGGCGACAATTGTGGCGGCACGAGCGATGAAGCTGGACGGAGACTCGGGAACGATTGAAGCGGGAAAGCGCGCGGACATGATTCTGGTAAATGGAAATCCAGTGGAAAATATCAGGGACATCCGGAAGGTGGCGAAAGTGGTGACAAACGGATGGATGTACGATTCCGGAAAATTGTGGGAGAGCGTTGGATTTAAGCCGTGATTTTCTTCGAGAGTGGGAACGCTTCAGTGAATAATCTTCAGAGGGCAGGGATTGGCGGAAAGAATTTTGACCGCGGCTAAATTAATCTTTTTTATTTGCTTGATTCTTGCTGCAAGCGGATATGTGTCGCCGCCGATCGCGTTGCTGGGCGGATTGGTTTATGGATTTACGTTTGCCCACCCGTATCAAGTTCACAGCCGAAAACTTTCGCGATATTTGCTGCAAGCTTCCGTTGTGGGGCTGGGCTTCGGAATGAATCTGCATGAGATCGTTCACGCGGGGCGGGTGGGATTTATTTACACGGCGATTGGGATTGGGACTTCGATGCTGCTGGGAACTTTGCTGGGAAGGATGTTCAGCGTCGGAAAGAAAGTGTCTTATCTGATTACGGTGGGAACGGCGATTTGCGGAGGCAGCGCGATCGCGGCGGTTGCGCCGATCACGAATGCGGGCGACGAGGATATTGCGGTATCGCTGGGAACCGTCTTTGTGCTGAACTCGATTGCGCTATTTATTTTTCCAGCGATTGGCGGCGCGCTGCATTTGAGCCAATCGCAATTTGGACTTTGGGCGGCGCTGGCGATTCATGACACGAGTTCGGTGGTCGGCGCGACGGCGAGATATGGAAGCGAAGCGCTGGCAATTGGCACAACTGTGAAACTTGCGCGGGCGCTGTGGATTGTGCCGATTGCGCTGATTACGGCGTACTTCGTGAAAAGCAAAACGCGGATTCAATGGCCGTGGTTTATTTTATTTTTTTGTTTGGCGGCCGTGACGAATACTTACGTCCCTCTTTTTGCGCCGGCGTACCCGATTTTGAGCAAGCTCGGTCGGATTGGGTTGACGGTTACTTTGTTTTTGATTGGGACGGGATTATCGAAGGGCACGATCAAACAGGTGGGGGCGCGGCCGCTTTTGCAGGGGGTGATTTTGTGGGCGGTCGTGGCGGTTAGCACGTTGATGGCGATCAAAGTTGGGTGGATTGGGTTGTGATGTTTGGTAATGAAAAACCCCAGGTGTGACTACGACACCTGGGGCACCCCGTGACGATTTTCAGCGAAACAAATTCCATTTTAATGAATGCACGGGTAGTTCATCAGGGCGTCACCGTCAAAGACACTGTGGTTTGGTGCGTAACGGTGCCAGAAGTGCCCGCGGCCGTTGCCGTGATTGTAATGTTCGTGGTTCCAGTGGGCGTAGAAGGCGGAGCCGCGCTGCCGCAACTTGAAATGAGAGAGATGCCGAACAAGATCACGCAAAATGCGGCTCCGCGCATCGGAAATTTGCGATTGCCGCGGCCGACGGCGAGCGCAGATAGGCTGGCGAGCAGGATGAGAGCGACTGCAAAAAGTTCCGATGCTGCGCTGAAAGGAGTTTGCCGCAGTGAACGAAAATTGAACTTGCTCGGGGGCGTTGCGATCGCTGCACCCTTGACTGTGGATATCGTAATGACGGGCGTTACGACATTGCGGTTCAAAGTATAAGTGGGCTGGTTGAACGAGCACTGCGCGAGAGAGGGAAGGCCCGAGCAAGCAAGCGTGACCGGCGCGGCGAAATTGCCGATCGGCGTCAGAGTGACGGTTGTGTTCACAGTTTGCCCATCGGCAACCGCTTCTGGCAAATCACTATTGTTCAAAATGATCGGAGACGTACTAAAAGTGCCGTCGCCATTGCCCATGAATACGCCGATTGTTGTTTGGGATGCGTCCATGTCGGTGATGACGATATCGAGCTTGCCGTCTTTGTTGAAATCACCGACGGCTACTTTCTGGAATGAAGTGCTGACAATCGTTTGCACAATGGGCGGCTTGAAGGCTAGATCGCCGTTGCCTAGCAGAACGGAGATCTTGCCAAATCCAACGGTTATGAGATCGAGATTTCCATCGCCATTGAAATCGCCGACGGCCATGCTGAGCGGATTGGCCGGTAGAGAGTTTGCTGGGAGTATCAAGCCGAATCCGTACGAGCCCAAACCCGAAAGGATCGAAATCCGGGGAGCGGCGTCGAGAATGGCGATGTCGGGCTTTCCGTCTTTGTTGAAATCCGCAGCAATGACCGAAAGAGGAGTAGCGGTTGTGCCGGCCGAGAAAAAATTAATGGAAATCGAGTTACCGAGTTTACCGGCGTGAATGGCCTGGGGCCGGAGTTCCTGCGCAGCGGCGGATGCGGCGCGATGATTCCCGGCAAAAATCAAAATGAGAGAGCAAATGACGAAGAGGGTGAAACGGAAGATAGCTTTTGACGCGATTCGGCCTCCAGGAGTTTAGACAGCGGCCACTGCAAGGCCGCCGTTGAATGCCAGCGCGTCAATCAAGAATTGTAAGCGAACTGCTGTTGCTTATTCATTGTGACGGGAGGTGAGCGCTCGGGGAACCGTCACACGGTGCGTTTGCGAGGCGGTATTATATATAGAATGTTCATAATTGGTAGCGGAAATGTTATCGGGTGGGTTGACTGTTTAGGGCTGGCTTTGCGGCCGTTTTTTGCTGGAAGTAATTTTGTGAGCGATTGTGGCGGTTGGCTGTTTGTTGGCCATTCGAGTTGGGTGGAATGGGTTGCGGAAATGAGCCGATGATTTGTAATCGTCTATCAGAGATAAATGGTGTGGCCCAGGCACGCCATCAATGCAAACACAAAAATAAACACCGAATCGGCGCTCGAAAGGTCAAACGATCCCTGAACTACACCTGATTTAACGGCGCGATATCGCGCGTTCAGGCCTTTAACTCCAGGTTCGGCTTCTGTTGGGAAAAGTTGCTGCTTCAAATCTTCGATGAGAGTTGGGCTGTTCGAGAGATATGTGATGGTCGCAGATTGATTTTTCTCAGGATCAAAACTGAACGACAATCCGATCGCTCGTTCGTCCTGGATATTTGCGGATTTTCTTCCACCGAAGGGCCAGGTCGGGTCTTCTTTTGCGGATTGCGACTTATCAAAGTGACGCAGACCCCAGAATTGCGAGTGCTTCTCGACGTATTTCCATTCGGGAAGCGAGTCTGGCAAAGCTCTGGCTCCGACGTGAACTTTCATTCTCGCCAACGTTTCCCGCAGGTAACCTTGGTCTGTGGCAACGACCACGACATTCTTCTTGGGAAAAGCTACAAAAAAGGTCCAGAGATCTTCTTCCATCCGTTCCTGAACGACGGCAACCTTCTCTCCCTCAATTTCTTCGACTGTGAGTGCAATTTTGGAGGCATCAGTCATGAATGTGGCGCTGCGATCACTCTGATCGTCGGCAAAGATGGCAATTGAGCAGCCCTCATACGGAAGTCCACCTAGACCTTGAGGAGGCCGGAAATGCCGCGAACCTTCGACAGCGAGGGCGACTTTCTGGCGTTCAAAGTGTTTTTCAATAAGCGATTCTTTGACGTTGAATAAGCCGAGCGTCAAAGACTGGAAATACTTTTCCAAGTTTTGCCTCGACACCGCGCGCCGTTGTTCATCGCTGAGTTGAAAATCTGACATACAGAACGATCCATTCGCGACCGTGATCGTTTCGGTGTCAACCGGTAGCCAAGAAAGAACTTCGTCAATTCCTTGTGGGTCTGCGGCAGAGGAAACCTGCGAATCTACCCGGCAACCGAAACCGAACACAAGGGCAGCGCAAAGCATGACAACATATTTGCCTAGGCTTTTCGTCACAAGAAACTCCTGTGCTCGCTGTCGCAACTTGCGATTGGCGCCAGCGCTACATTCCTGGTGCGCCGCGGCCCGCGCCGGCTGGCGGCGTGGGCGGATGCAATTCGTATTCTTTTGGCGGCTCGGCGCCCATAAGGTAGCGGACAAAATAATCCCAGCGGCGGCGAGTCATGTAATTGCTGTCGGCACCGTAGCCGTGTGCTTGATTTGGGAGCATCAGGAGATCGAAATCTTTGTTGGCTTTGATAAGGGCGTCCACAACGAGAAGTGTGTTGTTGGGCGGGACGTTGTTGTCCATGGTGCCGTGAGCTAGAAGGAGATGGCCTTTTAAGTTCTTGGCCACCAGCTGATTGGCCTGTTTATCGTAATTGGTGGATTTGTCGTCGTTGGTTGTCAGCAGGCCCTGCCACTTTTCTCCCCAGTCGTCTTCATAAACGCGATTATCGTGATTTCCGGATTCAGAAATTCCAACCTTGAAGAAATCGGGATAACGGAACATGGCGTCTGCGGTGGCGAAACCTCCGCCGGAGTGGCCGTAAATTCCGGCGCGGTCGATATCAATCCAAGTGTATCGCCGGGCGAGTTCTTTCATTCCTTCGACTTGATCGGGAAGAGTGTTATCTCCCAGATTTCCGAAATAAGCTTCGTGAAATTTCTTGGAGCGCCAGGGCGTGCCCATTCCGTCCAGCTCGATGACGATGAAGCCGAGTTCGGCGAGGGCCTGGGCGTCTCCGCGCGCTGCGGAAAAATTGCGCGAGCCGACGCTGCCGGTCTGCGGGCCGGGATAGATGTGATTGATGATGGGATATTTTTTGTTGGGATCGAAATTCGTGGGCTTGAACATCAGGCCGTAGAGATCGGTCTGGTGATCGCGCGCTTTGACGGTGAAGGGAACAGGCGGTTTCCATCCGGTGGCGAGAAGGCGGGAAATATCGGTCTTTTCCAGTGCGACGATAAGCTTGCCAGTTGCGTCGCGAAGCTCGGCGACCGGAGGAACATCGGGTTTGGAGTAGGTGTCCACGAAATATTTGCCGGAAGGTGAAAGCGCGACGTCATGATTGCCGTCCGCTGGCGTGAGAAGCTTGAGATTTTTTCCGTCGAAATCCGCGCGGTAGAAATTGATGAAGTAAGGATCCTGCCCCTTTTCGTGGCCGACTCCATCAAAATAGATAACGCGAGTTTTTTCGTCCACGCGAACGATGCGGGTGACGTTCCAATCGCCAGTGGTGATTTGATTTTTGAGTCTGCCGGTGGCCAGATCGAAAAGGTAGAGATGGCCCCAATTGTCGCGCTCTGAAAACCAGACGACTTCATTTGTTGTGGGCAGGTAGCGCCAATTAATTTCGCCGTTGCCGGATTCGTAAAATGTGGGAACTTCTTCCTTCATAACGTCGCAGATGGCGCCGGTTGCGGCGTCGGCGATGCGGAGTTGTTCGATTTTGTGATCGCGCGAAGTGGAAACGAATGCGAGGTGCGTGCCGTCGGGACTCCACTGAACGTCGGACCATTCGCCGCGAGCGCAGGCAACGTCATCGCAGAGAGAGGAGCGATGCTGATCGGCGGGCATCTGAAGACGAATCACTTTCGGTGTATCGACATTAATGATGACGCGCTGGATGGTGGTGATGACGGCGTCACCGGGCAGCGGATATTTCCACTGGCGAAGTTCGGGATGACCGGTATTCGTGCTGACGAGATACATTTCGCCGACGCCGCGCTGATCCTGTTGAAACGTGGCGATCTTTTTTGAATCGGGCGACCAGAGAAGAATTGGGCGGTCGCTAGCGGTCCAACCGGCATTGTCGGTGGCGTATCCGAAATCTTTTACGCCATCGGTGGTGAGCTGAACTGGATCGCCGCCGGCGACTGGGCGGACGTAGAGGTTGTAATCCTGAATGTACGCTGCAAGTTTGCCGTCTGGTGAAATACTTTGATTGCCGCGCCCGCCACCTGCGCCGCGTCCTCCGCGTCCGCCTGCACCGCCGCCGCGCCGGCCTCCGCCTTGCGCGCCGGCGGATGCGTCAACTGCGCATTGCGTGGTCGGAAGATCACATTTGTAGCGCGCGCCTCCCGGTACTGCGAAAGAAATGGAATGCCCGTCGGCGCTGAATTCGAAATCCATGAAGGGCAAATGATGTGCGTCATAAGATGCGCTCGCCGCGGCGGAAAGCGCTGCAGCAAGTTTCGCGTGATCGAAGGCAGGTTCACGCGTGCCTTTGGCGGGATCCACGAGAATAAATTCCATGCCTTCGGTGGTGGTAATGCGATAGGTGAAGCGTTCGTCGGGCAGCCAGTTGGGCCGGACGGCGCTGCGCAGAACCAGAGGCGTGGTGTTATAGCCCATGAATTTTTCGGCACGAGCGTAATCGTCGGCGGTGAGCGCGCGCTGTTGAGCGCGAGCCGGGACACTCAAAATTATGGCCGTGGCGATTAGTGTGACGACCATCGCGGAAAACTTTAGTGCGGATATGGCGCTGTGAAGACGCTGAGACATTATTTTCCTCCGAAAATTATGGCGTGATGCTGTGTACGCGAGCGCGCGGGTTCCGGCGCGGTAATTCAATGTTGGCATTTCGTTTGGCGGTTGAGTATCGCACAAGTGTCGGGAGGAAGGTCAAGAGCAGGGCGCGGTTGCGTGCCTTCTTTTTCAAACGCCAAACTGGCATCGCTGTGTTGTTTGGGGCCGACCTGAGTGATAGACTTTTTCGCATGGCCAAGAAAAAAGTAGCAGCAAAGAAGAAGGTTGGCGGCAAGAAGAAAGTCGGCGCGAAGAAATCCAGTAAAAAGGCGGCGCCGATTAAGAAGAAGAGTGTGACGAAGAAAGCCACCACGCTTCGCCGGGGAAACGCTGGTAACGAAGTTGTGCGCGGCGTCGCGAAGAAATCCGCGGCGAAGAAAGTTCGCGGGATTACCGAGGAAATCCATAGCCCGATGAGATCAAGCTTGGGTGGCGGAGGCGGAGACTTCGGCGTCGAGCAGAAACGTCCGCGAAGAGGAATGGGTTCGGGCGCGGCAGGGCAGTCTGGAGATACAGAAGGAATTTCGCGCGATGAGGATATGGACTCGGAAAGCGTCGAAGAGTTGCTGGAGGAAGGTCAGTCATTCGAGGCGGAAGTCGTGAGCGGCGTGGAGAACGCGCGGCCCGCGGATCAGGGAGAAGTAACGACGCATGAAGTTTCGGAAGAAGATGTGCCAGGAGAGTATGAGGATTAGGATTAACTGAGATGTTTGGCTGTGCGGGATTCGCGTGATAAAATGCGCTCTCTTCGCTTCTCGTGGAAATCCGACGGGAAGCGAACGGTGCGCTCGTAGCTCAGCTGGATAGAGCGTCTGGCTACGAACCAACTGAGCGAAAACTCTAAGCCGTTTCTCTGGCGTCGCTTACGGGCAAACACGGTGTACGTTTCTCTTCTGAATTGTACCGAGATGTACCGAGAATGATCGACGGAGAGAGACCCCGCATAACATAAGATCGTGACCGAATTCCCGACCCTGTGGTTCGTAGCTTTGAGGCCAAAAAACCTAAAGCCTTAGCGGTGTACCAGCTACGCGCCGGAGCCATTCTGAAACCTGCCCTCAGTTGGGCTACATGGGCTACAGCCGTAGGGTGTGCAAGTCGACACAGCAAGCAATTCATCCTGGAGCTGCGCGGCGTTGCAGCACACACGTTCTCGCAATCCGGACAAACAGTACAACTAGGGATTAGGTTGCACACCGAACCGAGATAAGGACGTAGACTTCGGGCCGTAACGCTTTTCCGGCGGGGGTTCGACTCCCCCCGCCTCCATAATTACCCTATATTAATTTAATCTGTAAGTATTTATTTTCCTCGGCGAGTGTTTTCCCAACCACCACACCAGTGTCAATTCTTTCCAGCGGGCACTTTGCAGCACACCTCGCCGAACAAATTGAAAGTGTCATATTTATTTCTTCAGTATTACGGGCCAATTGGCGACGAGCGTGACGGCTGAGGTCGGTTTCTCCGCTTCGTAAGGCACGACGAATCGCTGACCGTCGGGCGTGACATCAAACAGGTTGCCGGTGAAAAGGCCAAAATATGGCTTGGTTTCAAAAAGCGGCCGGACAGCGCCGACATCAAAACTCGACGCGTTTGCCTTCACTTCGGCGGCCATTATTTTGTTGTCAAGCGAAACGTAGAAAAGCTCCTTGCCGTCGCGACGCCACTGCGGGGACCATCCGCCTTCGGTAGAGACTTGCCACGTCCCCCCTGCTCCTGGAAAGGGCGTCACATAGACCTCGAGCTTGCCTGATTCGCTCGTGGCGTACGCCAGCCATTTGCCGTCCGGTGAAAAACGGGCAGTCATCTGAATGGACAGAGTTTGAGTCTGTTGCCTTTGTTTGAATAAATATGGCGTGCGGTCGCCCTGCAACGGTAGGACCCAAATATGCGGACCACTGGGTCCCCACTTCACATAGAGAATAAACTTTCCATCAGGGGACCAATCCATGGGGTATGTTTGTTCTGAAGTCGGCTCAACGAGTAGCATTTCGCGGCCTGATCCGTCAGCGGCTTTCTGATAAATACCAAATCCCCCGTTGCGGATCGAGGTGTACGCGATGTACCGGCGATCAGGCGACCATATCGGCGACAAATTTCCAGAGGACGAGTCCGAGCGGAAGGTAAAACGGGTCTTCACACCGCGCGTGATGTCGTAAAGCCAGATATCGGATCCGGGTGACTCAAGGGAAAAAGCGAGCTGCTTCCCATCCGGCGAGATGTGAGGGTCGGAGTAACTGTCGGCACCCGGAACCGCGCCGACCTGTTTTCCGTTTCGGTCAAACCAGAGGAGTTGCCGGCTTCCGGCGGCGCCGACCTGAGAATACGCGAGAACTCCGTTCTCGGAAGAGGAGAAGACGCCCTGGACCCGTGTTATGACGTCTTCTACTTGATCGGCGAGGGGCAAAGCATCACCAGTAAGTTCGAGTCGCTTTGCATCGAAGGGTTGGGCCATCAGTGTGTTTCCGCGCAGAAAAAGGATGTGCCCAGAGGCGAAGATAGCATTGGAGTGGCTATGAAAAAGGAATTTGGCTTCATTGGAATCGAGCGACCCCACCATGATTGAGTTAGTGGGACTGTCCGATGCGGTAAATGGGTTCCCCGCCAGGTAGAGGAAATGACGGCCGTCAGGGAGGAAATAGGGCCAACGATGGGTGGAGTCATTCTTTGAGTGATCGAGACTCGTTACCGGGGTGGCAGTTCCCCCTGAGGAGGAGACGCGAAAGAGGGGTGTGCTGAAGAAAGGCGAAAAAACAATGGTCCCATCCTGATTCCAAGTGCCTCCGCGTCCTCCAGGGGCATCGCAAAGTGTCAGCGGCGGCCCCCCCGCGGCTTCGACTTTCTTCAGCTTTCCTTCCGCAAAGAATCCAATGGACCGGCTATCCGGTGACCAAAATGGAAGAGTTGCGCCTTCAGTACCAGCGAGAGGCTGGGCTTGCAACGAGTCAAGAGAGCGTACCCACAAAACGGATTTCCCGTCCGGCATTGAACCTGCGTACGCCAAACGTAGGCCGTCGGGGGACATGGCAAGGCCCGCGGTCCCGCCGTTAAAATTAGTGAAGTTGGAATTTGGGGCAGGTTTGATATAGGCGCGAATGACGCGCGCAGAAATCGGGGTGCGGTCTATGTAACCTATAAAAAGGATGACCGCGAGGATACTCAAGAGCACAAAAGCAGCCCAGGCGATGCGCTCGCGACGTTTGCGAGATGCGATCAGAGGAACAGGGACTCCGGCTTGCGAGCCCGCATCGAGAATCCATTCCAGTTGCAGTTTCAAATCGTGCGCCGATTGGAATCGCGCGTCCGGATCCTTCGCAACGCAAGTTTTCACCACGTGGTCCAGCGCGGGCGGAGACATCGGCTGCTCCGCTGAAATCAGTTTGGGCTCTGCGGTCAAAATCGCTGCTACTACGCTTGCTTGCGATTTTCCGTCAAAGGCGCGCTTGCCCGTAGCCATTTCGTAAAACACAGCACCAAATGCAAAGATGTCCGAGCGAGCATCTGCGTCCTTCCCTTCGATTTGCTCCGGCGACATGTACTGGAAGGTGCCTACGATCATCCCCGCGGCAGTTACGGGCTTGCTTACTGCTGGACTCGTCAGCGAAACCGTTAGATCTGAAATCGGCGCAGCATCCACGGCCTTCGCCAACCCAAAATCGAGCAGCTTTGCACCCGACTTCGTCAGCATGATGTTGCCGGGTTTCAGGTCGCGATGGATGATGCCGGCGCGATGGGCTTTGTCGAGTGCGTCGACTACTTCAATGCCGATTCTTAGGGATTGATCGAGAGGAAGCGCGCCTCTTTCCAACCGTGTGGCAAGCGTTTCGCCCTCGATGTATTCCATGACCAGAAATTCCGTGCCGTCCTGCGAGCCGACGTCGTACAGCGTGCAAATGTGCGGATGATTCAGCGCGGAGACGGCGCGCGCCTCGCGCTCGAAGCGCTGCTTCGCATCGGGAGTGTCGGCGAGATGCTGCGGCAAAACTTTTATGGCGACGGTGCGGTCGAGGCGCGTGTCGCGGGCACGATAGACTTCACCCATGCCGCCCGCGCCGATGGGCGCGACAATTTCGTAGGGGCCTAGTTTTGTACCGCTGGTGAGGGGCATGCGTACGGCGGATTATAGGCTTGTATGAGGAGTCGCGGCAAAATAAATTCCTGTTTGCGTGCCCTCTTGAGTCCTCGGTCTACAATGTGTGAACGGCGTTACGAGGGTGCGTTGCGCAAATTCACGCTTGCTCCGTAGTTTGGTGAGAGTTTGGTTGGCGGCTATTCCCACGTATACCGCACGTACACCGATTCGCCAAATTCGGAGTCTTGTGCGTTTTGAGCGCGTCGTATTTTCAATAAGTTGTTTGTTTTCAACACGGGTACATATTCCGACTCCCCCGCCTCCATTTTATTAAGAATTATGTAGTTACTTATATGATAAATTGTTAGCTTGCGCGGACTGGATGAGTTTATTTCTTTTTCAATTCGGCGGCCCAGTTCACCACCAGGTGCAGCGGCGTGGGCGCTTCGTCTCCAGCCGTGTTAATCAGGAAGCGTTTGCCGTCGGCGGTGACGTCGAACGCGACGCCCAGGGCGGTGGCATTGGCGGTGAACAACGTTTGCGGCGTTCCGATTTCCAGTTCGCTACCTTTTTCCGCGATGGAGCACGCCGTGACCTCGCCTGCAATGGTGCCGTAGAAAAGCTCTTTCCCGTCAGCGCGCCACGCCGGAAAATCCGCGCCGTTCGTAGAGACCTGCCATTTACCCTCGCCTTTCGGAAATGGAGCGACGTAAACCTCTCTGCGTCCGGATTCATCAGACATATAAGCCACCCAGTGGCCGTTCGGTGAAATGCGGTAAGGACCGATATTCGATTGCGGCGAAGCAGGCGCAACCGCGACGAATGGCGCTTCGCTTCCAGAAGTTGCTTTGGCGTACAACGCAGCGCCTTCCGGTCCATCGGCTTGGATGTAAGTGAAATACCGTCCATCCGGCGACCAGGCCGGATAGTCATAAAAGCGCAGATCGGGCGATTGCGGTGAAGAAGTATTCGTTCCCGAGCCGCCCGCCAGCGACTGCTCTGCGCCGCCGCCACTGGCGGATTTGGAGGAGATAACGGTATTGTTCCCGCCGGATGTCGGGCCGGCGCTCTTAAACGCAATCGTCTTGCCGTCGGGAGACCATGCCGGCAAAGTTCTTAACCCGCTCGCCGTCTGGTTGAAAGTCAGGCGAGTCTTTGTCCCTCGATCCAAACCGAATATCCAAATGTCGCGCTGCGGATCACCATAGCTGACGGCCAGGCGTTTGCCATCGGGTGAAATACGCGGGTCCATGTACGAACCAGTTTCTCCAACCTGGCCCAATTTCTTGCCGGTCCGATCGAACCACACCAGTTGAGTGCCGACCATTTCTGCGGAGCCGGGCTCATACACAAGCAGCCCGCTCTGCGAAACGGAAAACAAGGTGTGCCAAACGCCGGAATCCTGGCGAATCTTGCCGACGACGGGCTGCGCTTCACCGGTCAGCTTGCCGGAGTCCGGATTGAATTGCTGCGCCATCAGCGCCGTGCCGGAGTGGAAAAGCAAGAATCCCGAAGCGTACTCGCCTCCCGCGTCGCTGGCCACGAGTAGCCGGTTTTCTTTGCCGTCCAACGAAGCAAAGAAGACGCCGTTTTCTTCCGGTTTGCCGCCGTTATGGTTTGTCGCTAGATAAAGGAAATGTTTGCCGTCGGGCAGGAAGAATGGCCAGCGATGAGTGGAATGTTTACCCCCATCGAGTTTGGTCACTGGAGTTGCTTTACCGCCGCTCGCACTCACCTGGAAGATCGGTCCGTTGAGGTTCGGCTCCGTTAGAATCACATCGTTCGGCCCCCAACTGCCGCCGCGTGCGTTGGGTGTGTCGGTCACCACCGTAACCGGGCCGCCACCGGCGGGAATGCGGTTTAGTTTGCCGTTCGCGAAAAAACCAACGAATTTCCCGTCGGGTGACCAGAACGGGTTGTAGGCGCCCTCCGTGCCTTCCAACCGCTGCGTTGAAAAGCTTTCGAGCGAGCGCACCCACACCGCCTTGGGACTGTTGCGGCCGTGCGCGCAGAAAACAATTTTGTCGCCTTGCGGCGAAAGAACCGGCGGTCCGCTGTAATCGCCGGTGGAATCAAACGTCAAATTTTCGGGAGGCTCGATAAATGCGTGCACGGGCCTGGCATTCTGTTCCCGCGGCGCGAACAGATATCCGGCGAGACCTGCCGCCACAAGCGCCAGCAGAGTTCCGACCGCCCAGATACTTTTCCGCCTGTTGTTCGCGCTCTGCAGTGCTGGCCGCGCTTGCGTTGTTGAACCATCCGCAATCCAGCGAAGCTGCATTGCAAGATCGTGCGCAGATTGGAATCGCGCATCCGGATCTTTCGCGAGGCTGGTGCGAATTGCTACGTCGAGTGCCGGTGGCGACGCCGGTTGAATAGCGCTCACCGACTCGGGATCCTTCTCGAGGATCGCGCTGGCAACGCTCAGTTGCGACTTGCCCTCGAAGGCGCGCTTCCCCGTTACCATTTCATACAGCACTGCTCCGAGCGCGAAGATGTCGCTGCGCGCGTCGGCCTCTTTGCCTTCGATCTGCTCCGGCGACATGTACTGGACCGTTCCGATGATCGTGCCCGCCGAAGTCAGCGGCGATAACTGTGGGCTCGGTGAAGTCAGCGTCACTGCCGCGCTCAGCAGCGGCGCCGCGCCCTGCGCGCCAGCCAGACCGCCGCCCGCGGCCTTCGCCAAACCAAAATCCATCAGCTTCGCGCCCGATTTCGTCAGCATGACGTTGCCCGGCTTCAAATCGCGATGCACGATTCCCGAGCGGTGCGCTTTGTCGAGCGCTTCGGCGATCTCCGCCCCAATCTTCAGCACTTGATCGAGTAGCAGCGCGCCCTTCTTCAGACGGTTCGCAAGCGTCTCGCCTTCCAGATATTCCATCACCAGAAAGCTGACGCCATCTTGCGAACCGACGTCATAGAGCTGGCAAATGCGCGGGTGATTTAGCGAGGAGATGGACTTTGCTTCTCGCTCGAAGCGCTGCTTCAAATCGGGATTGGAAGAAAGGTGCTGCGGCAGTATCTTGATGGCGACGGTGCGATCCAGGCGTGTATCGCGTGCGCGAAAAACTTCGCCCATTCCGCCCGCGCCGAGCGGCGACAAAATTTCGTAGGGGCCAAGTTTTGTACCATTTGCCAGAGGCATGGGCAACGCGGATTATAGGCTGTTGGGAAGTACATCGGTAAAATAAATTGCGCATTTTAGCCGATTTCCAATATTCGATCTACAACACGAGAACCGCGTCGCGATGTTGCTTCGCGCAGATTCAGGCTTGCTCCGTAGTTTGGTTAGAGTCTGGCCGGCGGCAATTCCCATGTACACCGCACGTACACCAATTCGCCAAATTCGGAGTCTTGTGCGTTTTGAGCGCGTCGTATTTTCAATAAGTTGTTTGTTTTCAACACGGGTACATATTCCGACTCCCCCCGCCTCCATAATTACCTTATGCGTATATTATCCATGAGTATTTAATACGTTGCCGTCGGTGAAATTTCTGCACGAGAGCACCCGGGAAGGGCAAGCACAAAGTCCGCACCGAATGCCTGGGATGGGGTCACCAGCCCAAGAGCGGCAGGCAGCGAACTAATCCTTGAGGCGATTCCAAGGGCGCTATTCGCCGAGAAATCATAAGGATCGGGCGTCGATAGGATTGCCTTCGCAGACTTTCCGAAACCGTCAGTCGCCTCCGCCCAAATTGTGCTCTGGTGGCCAATTCTTTCGGCTTCACTAGGTCCTGCTGGAAGCCTGCGGACGATTGCCGCTAATCCTCGCTGTCCGATTCGGCTTCGGAGGAGTGGCCCAAACAGTTTTCCAAGAATATCCGCCGAGCGGAGAAGTTTTGTACGGCGGAAATACACGGTGATGTTGCCTATGTAGTCGAGCTCCGCCAGCAACGCATCGCTGAAATCCCGCGCCAGACCGCGCGCGTCGTATTGCTGAAGCAAGGGAAAGCGCGGAGTCCATTCCTCGACGAGGCCCTCCAGAATCTCAAGGTCGATCCGCACGAGTTCGTCCACTCCGGGCTTACGGACCTTCACGACAACCTCTCGCCATCAGAGAGTCGTGCCGTATGAACCTGACCGATGGACGCACTTCCTAGCGGTTTCACATCGAAGAATGGGAAGAGCTTGTCGGGCGGTTCGCCCAGGTCTTCTTGAATAACGTCGGCAACAGCTTTCGCGGGCAGCGGGGCGACCTCGTCCTGCAATTTCGCAAGTTCCGCCCGATATTCTTCCGGAAGTAAATCGCTGCGCGTCGAGAGCATCTGCCCGAGCTTGATGAACATCGTCCCGAGTTCCTCGCACGCCAGCCGAAGATGCTCGGCTCGCGCTCGATCGCCGGCCTCATGCTTGATGAGTCGATCGTCGACCACGCCGATGCCGTTACGCGCCAGTACTGCCAAAATGTGACGGTAGCGCTCGCTCTTAGATATTGCAGTCTTATTGGATTGCTTTCGCAAAGCCACATCTTTGCTTGCGTCGGGAAGAGGCTGGCTTTGAGCTGCGGCGGGATGTTTCCCTTGCGACATTTCACACTTCGCGGCAGCGCTGACTCCCCGTACTGGCGGGAAAGGCTTGTTTGGCAGGATGCTGAACTCGTCGGTTAAGATACACCTGCACCGTTCTAAAGTCACCCCGAGGAACCAAAACCAAACTTCGCCGTCATAGATCAGCGTGCCGCGCGAACCCAAGACCGATAATGAGAGACGCCCGCGATTTTCTGACCTTCTGCGGTGCGTGGGACTATCGACGTAGAATTTGGTTGGCGGCTATTCCCGCTGAGTGGGGCGTCGGCGCCAGTGAAGAAATAGGCCGTGCAAGATTACCTCGAAGTTTCGGCTCATCAGAGGCTAAAGCCCAAATAGTTTTGAATCGTTGCGGCACGAGTTAACTCGTGCCTTGTTACGAAGATTTGCGACGCGGAGGGTGCGTTGGCAGCCTACGTGTTACGAGGATCGAAGTACGGTGGATTATTTTTCCTGCAAGCATCTTGCTGGCCTATAATCACACCCGCTTATGGCATTGAACCCCGGAACGAAAATTGGTTCGTATGAAATTGTTTCGCTGCTTGGCGTGGGCGGAATGGGCGAGGTGTATCGCGCTCGAGACGCGCGCCTTGGCAGAGACGTTGCGCTGAAGATTCTTCCTGCGGCGTTTGCGCGCGATGAAGACCGGCTGCGCCGGTTTGAACAGGAAGCGCGCGCGGTGGCCGCGTTGAATCATTCCAACATACTCGCGATTCACGATGTCGGGCAGTATGAGGGGACGCCGTTCCTTGTTTCAGAACTACTGGAAGGCGAGAGTCTGCGAGCGATGCTGGAGCGCGGGGCTTTGGCACAGCGCAAGGCGATTGATTACGGCGTGCAGATTGCGCAAGGATTGGCGGCGGCGCACGAGAAGGGAATCGTGCACCGGGATTTGAAGCCGGAGAATCTTTTCATCACGAAAGACGGACGGCTAAAGATTCTGGATTTCGGCTTAGCGAAACTGGCGACGAAGGAAAGTGAAGCCGGCGCCGCGACGAACAATTTAACTTTGACGCACGCGCAAACCGACGCGGGCGTGGTGATGGGAACGGCGAGTTATATGGCGCCGGAACAAGTGCGCGGCGATGCCGTCGATGCGCGGACAGATATTTTTGCTTTCGGCGCTGTGCTGTTTGAGATGCTTTCCGGGCAGCGCGCGTTTCGGCGGGAGACTCCGGCCGAAACGATGACGGCGGTGCTGAAGGAAGACCCCGCTGAGTTGACTAACTCTGAGCGGCCGATTTCACCCGCGCTGGATCGAATCACGCGGCGGTGTTTGGAGAAGAGTCCGGAGCAGCGATTTCAATCGGCCAAAGATCTTGCGTTTGCGCTTGAGGCCCTGAGCGGAAGCTCGTCCTCAACGGCTAAGCAGGCTGCAATGGCCGGAGCCGGCGGAAAGTCACGCTGGATGGTTGCTGCTGCGTGCATACTCGTGGGCATTCTTGCGGCCGTCGGGGCCTACATCGCTGGAAGGCACGGCGGTGACAAACCAGCGACCTTTCAACATTTGACTTTTCAGCGCGGCTATATAAAAAGAGCGCGCTTCGCGCCTGACGGACAAAACGTTATTTACAGCGCGATGTGGGAAGGGCAGCCGTACGAAGTGTTCAGTATGAGAGTCGGAGACCATATAGGGCGCTCGCTTGAGCTGAAGAACTCGATGGTTATGGGTGTTTCTGACAGCGGCGAGATCGCTCTGCTGACCAACGTGCGGCGGACGCTCAGCACACCCTGGATGCAGGTGGGAACGCTAGCCCGTGCGCCGGCAAGTGGAGGCACCGCGCGCGAAATCTTAGAGAATGTATGGGACGCGGACATAAGCCGCGACGGCAAGCAATTCGCTGTGGTGCGGGCGTCGGATGGACCGGAACAGTTGGAATACCCCATCGGCAAGGTGCTGTTCAAGGCGAGTGGATACATCAGCGACGTGCGCATCTCTCCGGACGGGAAGTCGGTGGCCTTCATGGAGCATCCGCTGTTTGGAGATGATCGTGGGTATGTTTCGCTGGTGGATGGCAGCGGCAATGCGAAGAGGTTGACGGGAGAGGCGGCTGGCGAGGAAGGACTTGCGTGGTCGCGCGATGGAAGCGAGGTTTGGTATGCCGGCGCCGGTCAGATAACAACGGGCGGTCGATCGGTATGGGCGGTGAACCTGAACGGAAAGCAGCGGCAAGTCTTCGCAGTTCCCGATGAGACGACGGTCTGGGACATCGCTGCCGACGGACGATTGCTTTTCTCTCACGAGAAACTGGGGAGCGCTCAAATGGTGGCGTCGCCGGCGAACGCTGCGGAGCACGACGTTTCCGTAATGGGATTCGGGATAGGCGGATCGCTGTCCGCGGACGGAAACGCAATCGCCTTTTCGGAAGCGGGAGCGGCCGTGTCCGCCGACTACTCGGTGTTCTTCCGCCGCTTGGACGGAACGGCGGCGGTGGAGATCGGCGAAGGCGGGGCCATAGGCCTTTCTCCCGACGGCCGATTCGTCGTGGCGTTGGTTCCCAGCCAGCCAACCAAGCTGCGCATTCTTCCTACCGGTGCGGGCGAACCACGGACATTTGACGTAGCCCCGGTTAACGTGGACTTGGATTGGGTGTCGTGGATGCCGGGCGGCAAAGAGTTTGTATTCCTGGGGCATGAGGGCGCAAACCCGAAGCGTGGGTACCGGGTGGGTATCGAAGGGGGAGCAGCGCATCCACTGACCAACCAAACAGGCGGGCAGTTCTGGAACCGAGTATCGCCGGACGGCAAATTTGTGATGCAAGCGGCAAGCGTTGGAAGCAACTGGTATGCGAAAAAACAGATTGTTGATCTGGCCACCGGACGAACGAGTGCCGCCGCGCTGCTGGAGGGCGACGAACCGCTGATATGGGCGCCGGACGGCAGGCACGTGTTTGTGGCGCGAGTCGCCGACAACACGGCCTCTATTTTTCGCGTGGACATTTTCAGCGGTCAGCGCGAGTTGTGGAAGCAGATTCGGCCCGCGGATCCCGCCGGCCTTCTGTACCTATCGGGCTTCTATGTGACGCCTTCCGGCAATGCTTATGCCTACAACGAGCAGCACACACTTTCCGCCTTGTACTTGTATTCAAAATGACGCAGGAAGGAACTTAATCTTCCGAGTGGCTCAGGTTTTTATCGGCTGAGGAATTTGGGCGGTGCGATCGCGGGCTACGCCTTCGACCAACTCGAAAAGTTCTTTGGAGTTGATCGACTTGGAAATGTAGGCGTCCATTCCCACGTACACCGCACGTACACCGATTCGCCAAATTCTGAGCTTTGTGCGTTTTGGGCGCTTCGTATTTTCAATAAGTTGTTTGTTTTCAACACGGGTACATATTCCGACTCCCCCCGCCTCCAAAATATTACTTGATATAAATATTAAAAAATACATAAAAACAGATCGATCCACACAGGCTCTTGTTCAATCATCTAGATTACTTCCCGGTCGGCGATTGTTCGGACGCACCCTCTTCCCGGGCGCTACGCCAGATTCATTCGCTTCAGCAGAGATTGAAAACGAAGGTCGGCGCGGTAAGGCTCGAAAAACGGCAGCGATTGAATATTGAGGAGCCAGAATTCGCGCTTCTGGTAGGCTCCGTCGAGCGCTTCAAACATCGTATCCACTTCGCCTGTTGAAGCATAATAAAAAGCGGCTCCGATGGTGTGGCCGTGTGAGTCGGCGAGCGTTCGCACCAATTCCCGGCTTTCCTCTCGATTACCAACTTGATGGTAAACCGCTGCGAGGCACCACGAGGCGAGGTTGTACCACGGCGCTATTCTCAAAACTTGTTGGAGCGTGGTAATAGCGTCTGCCCGAAGGCCTGCTTGAATCTGAGCAAGCGCCATGACAAGCATGATTGGATGGAAGTTCTCATTAATTTCCAGGCCTTTGCGAACACATTGAATCGCTTCCGCGCACTGTCCTGAAATCAGAAACGTAAACGCCAAGCCCATATAGACAGCTGCGGAAAGCGGATCCGTCTCGAGCGCTAATCGGCATTGTTCCATCGCTTTCGCATGCTGTCCCATCGGCAACAAATAAAATGTGGCGTAGCGGAATCGCATCGTAGATGAGACGGGTTCAGCTGACATTGCTTTGAGATGAAGTTTTTCGGACTTCTTCCAGTCATGTTCGCAGATCGCCGCTACGTGGGCCAACAGGCTGTACGCTTGACAATTGTCTGGATCCAGAGCGAGCGCTTTCTCCGCAGAGGAAGTCACCCAGGGCCACACGTCGACCATGGATCTAATGCCGGACGTTGCCATCACCAAATAATATCCCGCCAGTCCGCTGTAGGCCGGAGCGCACGTCGGGTCAACTGCCAGTGCTTGTTCAAAGAATTCCTTAGCTTTCGCCATACTTTCCGGAGTGAACCGGAAGCGGTGATATTGCCCTTTCAGGTGAAGCTGATACGCTTCGATATTCACTGGATGTGTGCGGGGAGCCAGCCGAAGTTTAAGCGCCTCTGAGATCGCCTGCGCGATTTCGTCCTGAAGGGCGAAGATGTCGATCATGTCGCGGTCGTAACGTTCCGACCAGCGGTGAGAGCCGTCAGCGGCGTTAATCAATTGCGCCGTTACGCGAATGCGGTTCCCTGCTTTTCGTACGCTGCCTTCTAGGATGTTCTGGACTCGAAGCGCCTCGGCGATTGCAGTGATGTTCTGTTCTTTTCCGCGAAATGCGAATGAGGATGTGCGGGCGATTACTTTCAAACCCGGAATCTTGGCGAGCAGGTTCAGAATCTCTTCGGCCAGGCCGTCGCTGAAGTATTCATTATCTTTGTCCGCGCTCATGTTGGCGAAGGGCAAGACGGCGATGGACGAAGATTTTTCGGAAGGCTTGCTCATTGCCCGTTCAATCGCCGAGCGAACTTCGGCGATGCTTTGGAAGCGGTCGGCGGCGGACTTGCGCAGGCAACGCGCGATGACGGCTGAAATATTCGGCGGAGCATAGGTTGTCGCAGGCTCGTCGCGCAGAATTGCGGACATCGTTTCGATGGGAGAATTGCGGGCGAACGGGCTCAGACCATTTAGCATTTCGCACAGCACGACACCGAAGGAAAAAATGTCGGAGCGTGCGTCACTCACTTCGCCTTTTGCTTGCTCGGGAGACATGTACGCCGCGGTGCCCATCACAACGCCCACTTCGGTCAGAGCGAACGTCTGCGTCACGCCATCGACTACTTGCGGCGTCTCGATTTTTGCGAGTCCAAAATCCAGCAGCTTCACGCCGGAAGCGATCACAAGAATATTGGCGGGCTTCAGGTCGCGATGAATGATGTTTTTCTTGTGCGCCGCTTCGAGGGCGTCGCAGATTTGGATCGCATAACGTAGCGTTTGATCGACCGGGAGTGGGCCTTTGAGTGGAGTTCCGTCGATAAACTCCATCACAAGATAGTTCGGGCCTATGTCGTGCAGAGTGCAGATGTTCGGGTGATTCAGCGCCGCAATGGCTTGTGCTTCGCGTTCAAATCGTTCGGTGAATTGAGCAGCGGATACTTTAATCGCAACGTCGCGATTCAAACGCGAGTCGAGCGCGCGATAAACTTCGCCCATGCCGCCAGCTCCCAGCGGCGAGACGATTTCGTATGGGCCTAGTTTTGTGCCAGTCGCAAGAGGCATGAGTAAGGCGGATTATAGGCTTGGAAGATTAGCCGCGGCAAAATAAATTCCGTGTCCCGTGGATTCACCCCTGCTTCGTTATTTGGCCAGAGTTTGGTTGACTGCAATTTCCACGTACACCGCACGTACACCGATTCGCCAAATTCTGAGTCTTGTGCGTTTTGAGCGCGTCGTATTATCAATAAGTTGTTTGTTTTCAACACGGGTACATATTCC
>OBLU010000763.1_pt1 | contig 30119 bp, 17 predicted proteins | sample 1518681 | NCBI WGS metagenome assembly OBLU01 (sample SAMEA3539304, study PRJEB22396) | soil metagenome | biome: tundra; feature: field; material: soil | place: USA | collected 2010-05 | depth 0.15 m
AAGGCGGCCGGGCAGCGGGTCACCCGCCCGCCCCTGCCGCCCGGCTCCGGCACCGCCGTGCGCAGGGCCCGCGCCCGCATCGCGGAACTGGAAGCCGCCGCCTCGCAGGAGGAAGACGCCGCGGGCAGCGGGAAGAAGCCGAAGAAGCCGCAGCGGAACGTCACCGACCCGGACTCCCGGCTGATGCCGGTCCGCGGCGGCGGGTTCATCCAGGGCTACAACTGCCAGGACGCCGCCGCCGATGACCGGCTCATGCTCGGCGGCTACGCCTGCCAGGACCCCGGCGACCAGCGGCAGGCACGCGACCTCGCCGCGATCGCGGAGAAAGGCGCCGCGGTCGTCGCGGCCGCCCACGCCGCCCACGCCGCCGACCCCGCCATGCTCCGCGCCTGCCACGGCCGGCTGTGCACGCTGCCCGAAAAGGAGAAGAGCGATCCCGGCCACGACCCCGCCGCCTGCCACCACGCCATGACCGGCGGCATCGGCGTCCTGGTCGCCGACGCCGGCTACCACAGCGAGGCCAGCCTGACAGCCCCCGGCCCGCCCCGGCTCATCGCCGACGGCAAGGCCCGCGCCCTCGCCGGCCGGGAGCCCGCCGCAGGACCCCCGCCTGACGGCGCCACCCCCGTCGAGGCCAACGCGCACCGGCTCCGCACCCCGAGGGCCGCGCCGCATACAAGCGACGCGCCCCCGACGTCGAGGGACTGCACGCCAGCCTCAAGGACCGCACCGGCCTGCGCCGCTTCAGCCTCCGCGGCCTGCACAACGCCACCAGCGAGTTCCTCTTCGCCGGCGCCGCCCACAACCTCCGGATGCTCGCCGCCATCAGCTGAACCCCGCACACCCGGACCCGGCCGCGCGAAGCGCGGCCGGGCCTCCGCCATGCCCGGGCAACCCCGGAACACCGGCCGCGACAGGAACAACGCGCACCCCGAACGCAACCCGGCCCCACACGAGCCCGGAAAGCACCCGCCGCCGGGCGCCACAACCATGACGTCGCCCGCGCCTCGCTAGCCGCAGAAAACTGCAACAGCCCCCTTGGCGCACCCAAAGCTGGCGATCCTGGCTGAACTTGGGGAATCATGGGGGTAGTCTTCCCCTTGGGTAACTTCATTTGAAGGGGGAGAAGGGGGACTTGGGTAACTTCATTTGAAGGGGGGAGAAGGGGGAAATGCCGTGGGTCTGGCCGAGATACGGCGGCGCTGCGCCGGGCAGATCGAAGCACTTGATTTACCCGACCCAGTCAGCGTAGAGACCATATGTGAACTGGTCGCCGCCCTACGCGGTCGGCCGATTCACATACTGCGGCACGAGTTGCCGTCTGACAGCCCATGCGGGCTACGGATAGCAACTTCCAATGCCGATTACCTGGTGGTCAAGAACAGCGCGGTCCCAGCGCATCAGGATCTCATCCTCCTGCACGAGCTCGGGCACGTCCTGTTCGATCCGGACGTAGGGCCGACTCTCGACGAGGACCTGGTTAAGGCGCTGGTACCACAGGTGGATCCGGCAACAGTCACCTCCATGCTGGGCCGCGGCCGGTACGCCCTGGAATCTGAGCAGGCGGCGGAGGTATTCGCGACCCTGCTCTTGGGACGGACCAGTCGCTGGACGCCCGGCACGCCGCGAATCGTCGCGCCGGGCGCTGACGATATTGTCGGCCGCATCGAGCGCGCATTGGAATGAGGCCGCTAGTGAACGCCGTCCTGTACCCACTGGCCGCCATCGTCGCGTGGAGCGCTGCCGTCTACAAGCTCCCCGGGGCAATCCGACGCCCCCGCGACCCACACGTGATCACGCTCACCGCGGCTCTATCTGTCCTCGGTCTCATCTTTGCCATCTCCACACCCCCCATCTGGACGTGGATTGATCGCGTGGCCGGATGGCCGAACCTGTCGTTCCTGCTATCGCAGGGGTGCGTGATGATCTGGACAGTCACCGTGCAGATCCTGATGGTGCTGTGGGCGTATCCACCGGCTAAGGCCCGCTCCAAGATCAGAACCCGGCTGCTCATCGCCGCCGCGACCATCACAACGATGATTACGCTCTTCTCGCTTGCTCCAGTCTTGCCCGAGGACAGCACAGACTTCGCGGCGCGGTTCGCGGGCAGGCCCTATATCGCGGCCTACCTATGCGTCTACATTGTCACGTTCGCATGGATGCAGGGCGAGATCGCCTACCTGTGCCTCCGCACCGTCCAGGTCGGCGGCCGAGTCTGGCTACGCCGAGGTCTACGGGCAACCGCTATCGGAGCAATGCTGGGCCTGGTTTACTGCCTGGTCAGAGCGAGCGATGTGGTAGCCGCAACGACCGGCATAGCCAACCCGGAACGCTGGGAGGACGTCGCGCGTCTTGCCGTCAGCGTCGGCGTCGTGCTCCCGCCCATCGGGTGGACGATGCCCTCATGGGGTCCGCGGCTGACCGAGGCCCGCGAATGGGCGACAAACGTCAACACCTACCGGCGCCTGTATCCGTTGTGGTCCGTCCTCCACGACACGTTCGCCGCCAAGGACCTGGACCCGCCGCAGGGACTCGCAGCGCGCGTCGCCTTCCGTGATCTCAAGGACTGGCGCGTGCCTCGCCGCCTCGCGCTGATCTGGGACTGCATGCTAGAACTCCAGCCGTACCATGACCCGGAACTGGAAAAGGCAGCGGCCCGGCTCCGCACCGCGGACAGCAAACATCAAGGCATTGACCACCGCGCCGCCGTCGAGGCGGAGGTCCTGCTGGCCGCCCTGTCCACTTACCGGCAGAGCCAGCTGCAAGCCGGGACGGCGCCCGCGCCCGCAACCGTCCAGCCTCGGGAGGATGCCGCCAGAGAGCAGCTCTCCAGCGAGCTCGACTGGTTGATTGCCGTCGCCCGGGCAATCAAGCGCCACCCTGCCCAGGTAACTGAAAGCATGCGCAAAACCGAACCGTCCAGATACCGCTAACACACCCATAAAGGATGATTCACCCGTGAATATGCCGTTTGACGCTGCCTACCTCAGTGACCCGTACGCCACGATGGAGCGGCTGCGCCAAGATGCCGCGGTCCACCGGGTAACCGGTCCCGACGGCAGTCCGCTCTGGCTGATCACTCGCTACAAGGAAGCCCGCGACGCGCTGGCTGACCCCCGGCTTTCCCTAGACAAGCGGAATTCTGGAGGCGGCTACACCGGCTTCGGCCTGCCTGCGGCGCTGGACCGCAATCTGCTGAACATGGACCCACCCGACCACAGCCGGGTACGCGGCCTGGTCGCCCAGGCGTTCACGCCGCGTCGTGTTGAGCAGCTCACCCCCGGCATCAAGCAGACCGCAGATGAACTGCTCAACCAGCTGGACGGCAACGGCGACAAGGCGGATCTGATGTCCGGCTATGCCCTGGTGCTGCCCGTCATCGTCATCTGCGATCTCCTCGGCATACCCTCCGAGGCACGACAAGACTTCAGGGCCTGGACCAATACCCTCATCACCCCCGAGGCCGGTGCCGATCCCAGGAAGGCCATGACCGAGATGCTCATGTTCCTGCTCGGCCTGATCGAGGCCAAGCGGGCACAACCCGGCGACGACCTGATCTCCGCCCTGATCCAGGCCCATGATGGTGACGACCGCATCGAAGAGGACGAACTGATCAGCCTGGTGTTCCTGGTGCTGTGGGCCGGCTACGAGACCACGGTTGACCTCATTGGCAACGGGCTCCTCGCCATTCTCACTGACCCGGAACTGCGGGCCGGCCTGCTGACCCAGCGGCACGCGCTTCCCGACGTGGTCGAGGAACTCCTGCGCTTCGACGCGCCGGGCATCTTGAGCATCCGGCGCTTCGCAATCCAGGATGTCGAAATCGGCGGGACGACTATCCCTGCTGGTGACACGATCATGATCTCCCTGGCCGCCGCTAACCATGACCCTGCTCAGTTCGAGAGCCCCGACACCGTCATCCCCGCCCGGCGGGACCGCGGTCACCTGGCATTTGGATACGGTATCCACCACTGCCTGGGGGCGCACCTGGCGCGAGCGGAAGGAACCATCGGCATCGATATGGTCTTGCGCCGCTACCCGACCATGCGGCTAGCTGTTCCTGCCCGCGACCTGGCCTGGCGATCGAGCATCCGCACCCACGGTTTGCAGTCTCTGCCTGTGGTCCTGACCACCGTCTGAGTCGCGTGGCTGAGCCGCCCTTACAGGCAATGCGACAAGCGAATGGAAATAAAGGCTCCCGGAAGGTATTGCGGCTCGAATCCCGCCTCCAGGCACAGGCTTGGCAGCGCCTCGGCTAGGATTTCGAGTGCGATGCTGGTCTCCAGCCTGGCCAGTTCGGTCCCGGCGCAGCGATGGTCGCCCGCGCCGAATCCGACATGCGTGTGCCGACCGTCCGGTCCAGCCGGAACGTGTCAGGATAGTCTACCCCGGCGGGATCACGGCCAACCGCCGCCGGAAGCGATCATGAACCTGGTGGCCACGACGGCTTGGTCCAGCGTGCACAGCGGATCTTCGCCCAGAGTGGCATGTGCCAGGCCGGTGGTAATGTCATCTCCCGGCTCGCTGATCCGATGAGTCAGCAGGTCACGAAGGTAAGCTTCGTACGAGATCAGCGCTTGCGCGCCACTCGCCTGCTGCTCCGGGGTGAGGCGCGACCCGAAGAGCCAGCCAGGAGCCGTTCCATTCGCTTACGGTCGCTTGGTCTGCGGACGGGATGCCGATCATGTGACAGGTCACCCGCAGCGACAGGGCACTGGCGAACTCGGCTACGAGGTCACCGCCGTCGGACGCGACTAGCCCCGCGGCCAGCTCACGAGCGGTATCCAGGATAAACGGCTTCAGCCGATCCAGCCTTCGCGGCGAGAAATACTGGCCGACGAGCGTGCGGAAGCGAGTATGGAGTGGCGGATCAGTACCGTAGATCGCACCTTGAAAGAATAGCGACTTGTCGAGCAGTGCTCTGCATTCGGGTGTAAACGGATAGGAACCCTCTAGATTGTGGCGGCCGGTATAACAACGCGGCTCACAGCGTAGGCATCGTAGGGACATTTCGAGAAGGCCGGTGAACTCGGATCAAACAACTCCTCGACGATCAGAGGCGGCGGACCGAATCGGGACATTAGTCATCGCTCCTTGAGTCTCCTCGGTCAGGGCCGTCCAGGGAGATTATCTTGCCAAAGGAAGGTCCCGTATGAGATCCAGCCGCAGTCCCGGCTGCTCACAGATCACATAGCCACTCAACCACGCCAGGACTTGTGGTAGCGGGATCCTGACAGATATCGGTAAGAGACCTGGCCGGGCGGTGTGTTAGAGGCGTGGGCGGTCGCGAGCGCGGCCGGCCGCGGCCGGCCCCTGTGAAGCCTATATAGGCAGTATATAGGTAATATATAGGCGCAAAAATTGACATTTGGGAAATTTTCGCCGACGATGGACAAGTAGGGGCGTAGATAGGTTTGCACGGACATCTTGAATTCGGCCAGAATCCCTCATCGGTGATGCTCGGAAACACGGAGGGGAAGCAAGGTGGAACGCGGCACCGGTAGTACGGTAGAGCTGATCCGCTGGCCGGCGGACTCCGAACGCCGGGACAGATGCCGTAATCTCGGGGTCATGCGGCTCCTGGTCCTGGAAGCGGGAGTTGAAGCGCCAGTCTGCACGGACATCCTGGAGGACTGGGTACGTGCTCCAATAAGTCAGGACGACCTTCAGGCGCGTATCAATACTATGCTGGCCAAGGCAAGTGCTCAGCATATACCCAGAATTGACCCAAACGGCGTGCTGCAATTCAGGTCGTCATCGGTTCTGCTTTCACCGACCGAGACGGATCTTGTCACCTTGCTCGCCGGATCCTTCACTCAGGTCGTCAGTCGAAAAGAACTCCTTGAGATCTTGTCAGGGACTTCGCAGCCGAGCCGTAATGCGCTCGATCTTCACATCATGCGAATACGTCGACGCATTAAGGCCCTTGGACTTGAAGTCCATACGGCATGGGGCCGCGGTTACATCTTGAGACCCGTGGACGGGCGTGACTAGTCCTGACCATGGTCACCAGGATCGGGTCGCACGGGACGCGGGCAAGGTACCTGGCATCATCCGCAATGACAAGTCAGGAGGCACTGATGGAGAACCTCAGCGTGGAACAGCGTGCGGCTGCCGTCACGGTACGCCGGATGCTCTATGCCCAGCTCACCTCCCGCGCACTTGGTGTAGCGGCGCAATTGGGTATCCCTGACCTACTCGCTGGCCAGCCGCTTGGCATCCGCGAGATCAGCGCAAGGACCGGCACGGACACCGACTCGCTCACCCGCCTACTGCGCAGCCTGGCGGTATTCGGAGTGTTCCAGGAACGCCCAGGTCAGGTCTTCGCCCTGACTCCCATGGGCGAGGCACTGACCAGCGGACATCCCTCTTCGGCGCTGCACACGGCGCTGTTGGTGTCCGGGGAGTTCGGCGACGCCTGGGGCCAATTGCTCGAGACCGTGCGCACCGGTCGGTCGCCGTTCGAGAGAATTCACGCTACATCGCTATTCGCATACCTGGAGACCGAGCAGGCCAGAACCCTGCGCGCAACCTTCGACGATTCCCAGAAGTACGGCCTGGTGCTTGAGGTCGACGAGATACTTCACCTTGTAGATTTCTCCCCTTACCACACCGTTATTGACATCGGCGGCGGTGAGGGTACTTTCCTTAAGCGGATTCTTGACCGCTTCCCTGATACCACCGGGATGATCTTCGACCTGCCGGGTTCCGCGACCCTGGCGAACAGTCAGCCCCCGGAGGAGCATCTGTCCGAGCGCTGCACCGTGGTTCCTGGCAACTTCTTCGAGGAGGTCCCTGAAGGCGGCGACCTGTACCTGCTGTCGCACATCCTGCACGACTGGTGCGACGAGAGCGCTGTGCGCATTCTGCAGACCTGCCGGCGGGCCATGGCCAGCCAGGCGACTCTCATGGTCGTCGATCTCGTCGCACCAGAAGACGGTCAGGCTGATGAACGACTGCACACTGCGGCCCTCATGGATCTGTACATGCTTTCGCTGTTCGGCGGCACGGGCGGGCAGGAACGGACCGCCGAACATGTAGGGGGCCTTCTGGTGAAAGCAGGCTTCCGGGTCGCCGAGGTGCACGCCCTCCCCAGCGGCATGCATGTGATCCGCGCCGTTCCCGATTCCTGAGCGGCGACTGGCGCTGCGTCACCCGCCTCCCCCCGGTCCATAATGAATGCCACGGCCACCGCCATCGTCTTCAAGTTCTGTGGAAGGAACCCAAAGATGATGGCGGTGGCCGCCTGTCATCCGACGACAGCGGCCGGACGACGGGTGGAAATCGGCTATTTGGTGGCGACGATCATGCCGTGCGGCGTCCAGCCTGGGAAGGCTATTCTCTGCACTGTGGTGAATCCGGCATCCCTCAGGCACCGCTCATGCTGTGCCCAGGAATAGATCATCCCGCCCTCAGCAGGGAGTGCGGCGAAGTAGACGCTGTCGAGCGCGGCCACGACCGGGCCATCGCCCTCATCGTTGGACATCGAGTTGAAGATGACCACCCGACCACCCTCCGGAAGGGTCTCATACGCCTTGCGGAGCAGCCGCGTATTCTCCTCTAGCGTCCAGATAACCAACTGGTGGGCGAACATGACGGTGTCGAACCCGGCTGGGAAAGGATCGGCATGCATGTCGGCCGCGCTGACCGAGATCCGCTCGCCCAGGCCGGTCTCCGCGATCTTCTTCTTGGTAATGGGAATCGTCTGAGCGATCTCGAGAATGGTGACCTCGAGATGCTCGTTGGCCCTGGCGAGAGCGATCGCGTTCACGGCGTCGCCACCGCCGCAATCGAGCAGACGACTGGATTTCGAGAGGTCAAGCTTCTCGACCAGGTGCTGGTTTGCCAGCTCAGACCAGGAGCGCATGTAACGGTAGAACACCGACTCCAGATGGGGGTTCTCGCTGAGGCGGTGATAGAGATCACGGCCAGTGCCAGGGACGCGCCGCAGGCCAACGTTGCTGTTGGTGCGCAGCGACTCGGTGAAGTCGAGCTGACCCTCGTATACAACATATTGCTCGAAGGCGACCGTGTCCTTGAAACGCAGCCAGTCGGGTGTCTTGATCAGGTCGGCAATGACCAGGGAGAGCCGATAGCGGCCGTCCTGCCGCGTCAGCATACCGAGGGAGGTGGCACCGAGCAGCAAAATATCGTTGGCCCGCTCAGCCAGGCCAAGCTTGATGGCGATATCCGGACCCGTGAGGTCCGGCAATTCATCAAGCAGTTCGAAAAGATCGAGTTCACATGCGGCATTGAGGTGCTGGAAGGCGGAGTGGCCGAACAGAATCCGGGCCAGCCCGTCCATCGTGAGCGGGGCGCTGCCGTTCGGCGAGCTCGTGAGAGGGGTCTGCGTCTCAGGGGCCGTATCGCGAAGGTCAGATGTCATTTCTGTGTTCTCCTGTCTGATGTAACCGTATTCAAGGGACTGTCAGGATGTGGGGCGGTGGGGTTGGGCCAGATCGTCTCGATGTGCTCCAGGCACTCGCCTCGCGGACCGCCGAACCCGATCGCATGCCAGCCGGCGGGGATCTCGCGGCCTTGCGGCCAGATGGAGTACTGATTGCTGCCGTTGACAACGACCACGCAGGGGACTGAGTCGTCATCGCCGAGGAATGTGGCCACCTTGGTAACCTCTCGCTTCAGGTCGTCCTTATTGGGTCGCCTGGTCGGTGCCGGGATTGTGTGGGCAGGTTGTGGACGTGCCAGGCGTGGGCAGGGACTGCAGCCGAATGCGTCGGAACTGGGCGAGCACGCCGACGGCCGAGCGGGAGGAGCTCGGGGCAGCCAGCAGGCTCGGGGACTGGTCGCCGACAAAGTGCTCGCACACACCCTGATGGGAGTCGTAGGACTCGCCCAGTGCGGCGCGGAACCCGATAAGCAGATCGGGACGGTGCTCGCCAAGCCAGGTCCACGCATCTGCGCTCCCGGCCAGCCCGCGAATCAGCGCCTCGTGATCCCGCCAGTGGATGCCGCTCATCTTGGGCGGGGCGATCGGCGGCATCAGAGTCGGGCGTATCTGCTCCTCGTAGTGGTCCCGGCTGGCGTCCCCGGCGTAGCGCAGCGCGCCTTGGCAGCCGCGCATGAGGGCTACGGCCGCGGCTCCTGAAGCCTCGGCTCCCGGCAGGTCGCGTTGCCTGGCACGGTCGGTGAGGCAGCCGGTGACCATCGTGCATGCCTGTGCGAACACCATGAACACGTGGTGACCGCGGGTCCAGCGGCGCAGCGCATCCTCTGGCTGCGGCGAGCCGGGCGGGTCAGGAAAGGGCACGGGCCAGGATTCCGGGGTCCGGAGAGGCTCGGCCAGCCAGCCGAACAGCGCGTCGAATCCGCCGATGAGTCGCTGCCAGGATCCGGAGGCAAGTCCCGCACCATGGTCTACCGCGAGGTCGAGGATGCCGATGAGGGCAGCAAAGGCGGCGTCCACCAGCAACCGGACGGCCGGGCCGCGAGTACGCACGATGCCAAACGCAAGGTCGTTGTCGCGATTGGCGGCGGACTCTCCCGGATCGTCGCCGAACGGCTCCCCAGGCACGGCACCGAGTTCCGCACGGGCGGCGCGCGCCCGCGCCAGCAGTGCGGCGAGATCACCGCCCGGGTTCGGACGGGCCAGGCGGCGCAGAACCTCGGAGAGCCCGGGTACGAGCGCGTCATGGACGCCGCCGGAAGTGGCGGGCAGATCCTCGGGTCGCACTAGCCGGAAGGGCACCGCTGCCACCCTGGCCACGTGGTCAGGCCATGGGGCGGATGGCTCGGGGACGGGAGCGGGCGAGTTCATCGGGCCTCAATCGCGGTGAGAAGGGTCTCGTCGCCACCGACATCCTGCGGGGCAGGCATGAACCCCGTACGCACCAGGTAGTCAAGGACGGCATGCGCGTCGGCTTCCGTCGTCGGCAGGCAAGCGACGTCGCTGCCTTCAAGGAGCCGCAGGGTCTGTTGGCACTCAAGTTCGGGCTGGACCTCGTCCATGTGGCGCGGGTCAAGGGCGCGGTGCGGCTCGGCCTCGGCGTCCCTGATGAGCGGGACGAGCGGATACAACAGGTGTCCCGACCCGACCTTGAGAGCGCGTCGGCGGCCTTCCTCGAACGGCACGATTTCGAACTCGTAGCCGTAGCTCTTGATCCATTCGCAGAAGGTGCGCAGTGCTACTGGCGCTGGATTGAACAGGTGGAAGAAGCCGCCGAGGGCCGCGTGCTCACGGGAGATGTGCACGATGGCGCTGGCCACGTAGTCAACCGGGACGACATCGAAGATGCGCGGGTAGTCGGGGAGGATGCGCATCGGCAGGAAGCCGCGCAGCGCGACCAGCAGATAGTTGATGGTCTGGGTGGCGCCGCTACGGGTATGGCCGAGGATCAGCCCCGGGCGGAAGGTGGTCACCGGAATGCCCCGGCGCCTGGCCTCGTCTACGACCTTCTCGGCCACCCACTTGCTGCCCGTGTACCCCGCTGGCACGCCGACCGCGGAGCGGAGCGGAGCATCGTTCTCAAGAAACGGCCGGGGTGTGTGGGTAGCAAGCAGGGTGTCGATGGTCGAGATGTGGTGGACGGCCTTGATCCGGGTGTCGCAGGCCAGTTCAAGAACCCGCTGTGTGCCTCCGACATTGGCCGACTTAAGCGCCGAGTACGGGTAGACGAAGTTAACCTGTGCGCCGTTGTGGTAGATAACGTCCACCGTGGCGGCCAGGTCGGCCCACCGTTCCTTGGTCAGGCCCAGGTGCGGCTCGGCTAGATCGCCCACCACGCAGCGCACCCGGTGCAGATAGTCGCTGACATCGATCTCGTAATGGGCGAGCCCTTCCTTGATGCGCTGGAGTGCGCGCTCCGCGTCCGGCGCCCGGCACAAGCAGAGCACCTCGGCGTCGGTGCGGCGCAGCAGTTGCTCAAGCAGGTGAAGCCCTAGGTAGCCGGTCGCGCCCGTAAGGAGGATCCGCCTCGGGTCGGCCCACTCGGCCTCCGGCAGACCCTGCGGGCTGACGGACTCGTCCAGCCTGCCATCCGCTTCGAGCGTGGCGGCATGCTGGCGGCTCAGCACGCCCTCAATGCCCGCTCTGCGGTATACCTCAATGGTCTCCGCGACGCCGGCAGCGGTAGGGGTACGGAAGAAGTCGTGCAGCGGAATCTCGACGTCGTGCCTGCTCCCGAGCAAGGAGGCCAGCCTAGCGAGGAGCAGCGAGTTGCCACCCGCAGCGAAGAAGTCCGTGTGCACATCCACGGCTTTAATTCGCAGCACCTGCGTAAACGCCTCGGCAACGGCGCGCTCGAGTTCGGTACGCGGGGCGGTGTACTCGGCTTGCCCAGCATGGGATGTGTCCTGTAGCTCGGTCAGTTGCCGGGTGAGCTCGCGGCGGTCGACCTTGCCGCTTGGAGTGCGCGGCAGGTCTTCCAGGAAAGCGAACAAGTCCGGGACGAGGTACTCCGGCAGCTCGGCCGCCAGGGCGGCACGGAGCGCCGCCACGGTAGAGGGCTCCCCTTCCCCTGATGGCACCGAGAAGGTCACGGCGGCGGCCAGCCGAGCGTGTTCCGTGCCCGCGTCCAGGGCCACGACGGCGGCCTCGCGCACGCCGGGGACGCCTTCCAGGGCAGCTCCGATCTCGGTCAGCTCAACCCGGTAACCACGAATCTTGACCTGTTCGTCGACGCGGCCGAGGAACTGGACCGAGCCGTCCTTGAGCCTCCTGCCGAGGTCCCCGGTACGGTAAAGGCGCGTTCCTCCGCCATCGAACGGGTTGGGCAGGAAGCGGCTCGCGGTAAGCGCTGGCCGGTCGTGATAGCCAAGCGCGAGTCCGGCACCGCCGATGGCGATCTCGCCGGTGACACCGTCCGGCACCGGCTGCAGCTCGGGATCGACGATGTGCACCGCCGTGTTCTGCACGGCCCACCCGATGGGCACTGGCACGGGGCGCTCCCCAGCCATTGGCACCGGATATCCGGTCGCGTCGATGGTCGCCTCAGTCGGCCCGTACAGATTGGCGACGTCGGCGGACCAGGTGGCCGCGATCCGGTCAAGCAGCGGGCCGGTAAGCGGTTCCGCGCCGCTGAGCACCAGCCGTATCCCGGTACAGGAACCCGCATCACGGTGGTCGAGCAGCAGCCTCAGCACGGAGGGTACGCCGCCAAGCACCGTCACCCCGCCCGTGCGGATCGTCTCAAGCAGCGCCGCCGGGTCCGCCATCTCCTGCTCAGAAGCGAGCACGATGGAGGCGCCCGTGGCCAGCGGCCAGAACACCGCCCAGACCGCCGGGTCGAAGCTGAAGCTATGGTTGTGCAGGACACGGTCCGTCTCGTCAAGCGACCATTGACCCTGCCGCCAGCGGACGTTGTTAACGACGCTGGAGTGGCGCACGAGCGCCCCCTTAGGCCGGCCGGTACTGCCCGAGGTGTAAATGAGGTAGGCCGGGGCATCTGCTGACATCCGGAGTGGCCGCCGGCGCACGCGGACCTGCGCATCGCTCCGCTCGTCCACCAGCAGCACGGGCACGCCGAGATCGCCGGGGACGTCCGCAGAGCCTTCGGTGAGCAGCAACGACGGACGCGAGTCCGAGAGCAGGTAACGAACCCGCTCCTCGGGGTAGGCCGCGTCGACAGGCACGTAAACCGCTCCAGCGGCCAGGACGGCCAGCATGGAGGTGATTGACGCCGGTCCGCGCCGCAGCCACACCGCGACCCGGTCGCCGGGTCGAACGGCGCGGGAGGCGATCTCATCCGCCAGGCCCTGGGCATCTGCCCACAGTTCGCGGTATGTCACTTCCGCACGGCCGTGGCGCAGCGCAATCGCCTCCGGAGTGGCGCGGGCCTGATCGTGGACCAGGTCGACGAGCGAGCGGTCGTCGATTTCGCCCTGCTCGCCCCGGCCTGCCTCGATCGCCAGTTCCCTGGCCTCGACCGCGAGCAGTGGCACCGTCGCCACCACGGCTGACGCCTGGCTGCCGGGCAGCAGGGCAGCGAGAGCCGCCTCGAACTGCGCGGCAAGTCCCCGGACTCGCTGCTCGGTATGCAGCCGGATGTCGTAGTCGATCTGCACCCGCGCGGTATCCCGCTCCAGCCAGGCCGTCAGCTCCAGGTCGAATTCGGTACCGCCAACCGCGCTAGGTACTTTCACGCAGGTGCCGGAACCGACCTGGCCGCCAAGGGGGTCACGGGCATCGACCGCGCATACCACGGTCTGGACGTAGGGTGTCCGGCTGAGGTCGCGGCTGGGCGGGCAAACGTGTACCAGGTGCGCGAACGGCACATCCACAGCGGGCCGGTGCAGTTGTCTGGCCACGGCAGGAAGCAGCTCGGCCAGCGGCGAGTCGGCAGCCTCGTCCAGCCGGACGATGCGCAGCGGGTCGATGGGGCCGACCACGTCGCTCCGCTCCGTACCGCGCGAGATCCGGACTCCGCACATCGCCGAGCCGCTCGCCTGGTTACGCATCAGGACCACGAGCCAGGCGGCCGCCGTCGCCGCATTCCAGTCATCGCCAAGCGCGGCACGCGCGGCGGGACCGAACCCAAGGGAGATCACGACGGACGCGGCGTTGTTCTCCTTGACATCTGGGCGCCGACGGTAAGCAGGGATCTCGGTCGCGGCGGGGCTGGCGAGCATTGCACCCCAGATGTTCAGCTCCTCATCCAGTCCGCTGACAGCGAGCGAGCTTCGCTCCTTGCCTAGCGCGGCATCCAGGGCACCGTCGGCTCGAGTGCTCTCATTCACGCTCAGCAGCTGTGCCGCCAGGAGATCAAGTGAGGTCTGATCGAGCACCAGCCGATGCCCGGTCAGCACCAGCTCGGCCGCGGGATCGCCGCCGCCGCGGAGTACAAGCAGCGAACGGAACAGCGGCCCGAATCCGAGCGAGAACTCCTCCTCGGCCAGATGCCGGACAAGCTCCTCGGTCCGCGCGGCGTCGGCGGCGGAGGCTGGAACGTTCACAACGCGCAACGCCACATCGGCGAAGGGCAGCACTAGCCGCGCAGGTCGTCCGGCGACATCCACGAACACGCTGCGCAGTGCCTCGTGACGTGCGGTCAGAGCGGCCAGCCGCAGCTGAAGCCTGGCCACATCCGGCAGATCGTGGAACTGGTAGCGGGCGGTCACCGCAGCCCAGGACCCACTGGCCATGCCGCCGAGCAGCCACAATCTGCGTTGCTCCGCGGAGAGCGGGCTGGCCGACTGCGCGCCGCGCCCGGCAAGTACCCGGTCCAGTGCTGCGGCGAAGGTCTCACTCTCCTGAGGATGGGTCACGACGACATCTCCTGTGTGCTGGTAACAAGGCCCGATAGTGACGGCGTGCGATGCACCGCGGGAAAGTCCCAGTCGTCGGGCTCGGACAGCGGGTCGGCGGAGGCCCTGAGCGGGGCCGCGAGGGCGTCGGAGCTTTGGTCTTCGCCCGGCGGCGGCACGCCCGCCTCACCGCGCGCCTGGCTAATGGTTCCTGCGATCCGGGCAATGGTCGGCTCGATGAAGAACTCAGCGACGGAGATCCGCACGGCGAAATCGCGCTCGACCCGCCGGAGCAGTTCGGCGAGCAGGAGGGAGTGGCCGCCCAAGGCGAAGAAGTCATCGCAGACGCCCACCTGGCGTACGTTCAGCAATTCGCACCACAGGTCAGCCACGGCGAGCTCCGCGGCAGTGCGCGGCGCGACCCGCTCGCCGCCGCCATCAAGCCGACGGCCGGAGCCAGGCAGAGCCCGCCGGTCAACCTTGCCATTCGGGTTCAGTGGTATCGCAGGCAGGCAGTGCAGCTCGGCGGGCAGCATGGCCGTGGGCAGCACTCCGGCCAGCGCCTGCCGCCACCCGGCAGCCAGTCCCGGCGATTGAAGCACTCCGGGCTCGGCGACGAGATAGCCAGCGATACGGGCGTTGGTGCGCGGGTCGAGTACGGTCGCCGCCGCGTCTTGTACCCCGTCGAGTCCGCGCAGCGCGGACTCGATCTCGCCAAGTTCGATGCGGTAGCCGCGGACCTTGACCTGCTCATCGGCCCGGCCGACGAATTCAAGCGTTCCGCTGGCCCGCAGCCGAACCATATCGCCGGTGCGGTACAGTCTCCCGCCTGGGCGTTCGGGGTCCGGGAGAAAGCGTGCCGCCGTCAGCCCGGGTTCGGCGATATAGCCGCAGGCGACTCCCGGGCCGCCGATGAGCAGCTCACCGCAGACGCCGACCGGCACGGGCCGCATGCCGGAATCGACCACCAGGGCACTGGTACCGGGCAGGGGCCGACCGATGGTGACCGGCTCACCAGGACGCACCATGGCCGAGCAGGACCAGATTGTGGTTTCCGTGGGCCCGTACAGGTTGTGTACCAAGGCAGGCGTGCGAGCCAGCATGTCGGCGAGGTCCGGCGGCAGCGCCTCACCTCCGCACAGCACCTGGAATCCCTCCCTAGGCCGCCAGCCCTCGGCCAGCGCCAGCCGCCATACTGCGGGGGTGGCCTGGGCCATCGTTATCTCCGAATCGCTGAGCCGGGCGGCCAGCTCGGCCGCGCTGCGCTGCGTGGCGGACGGAGCGACGACAACGGTGCCGCCGGTAACGAGTGGTCCGAGCAGTTCCAGCAACGAGATGTCGAAAGCGCACGTGGTCAGGGCAAGCAACCGGTCTCTGCCGCCGAGTCCGAGCCGTCCGATCATGGCGTTCAGGAAGGACACCAGGTTGGCGTGGGTGACAGCCACGCCCTTGGGCTGGCCGGTGGAACCTGAGGTGAACATCAGGTAGGCGATATCGCCTGGGTTCCCCTGGTGGCCCGCGATCGGGACGGGATACTCGGGACCCACCGACCATGCGCTGGCCAGGGTCTCTTCCGTGAGTGCCCGCGCGCGGCAGGACTCCGGCAGCGCTCGCGGATCCGCGCAGACCACGACAGCAGGTTCAGCCCGATCCAGGATCATCCGGCGGCGCGGCAGTGGGGCGTCCGGGTCGACCGGCACGTAGACCGCTCCGATGCTCCAGCAGCTCAGCATGGTGATCACCGCGCCGACTCCGCGACCAGTGTGGACGGCGACACGATCCGAGGGCCCGGCACCGGCCGCGCGCAGCCGGGCGCCCGCAATGGCCACTCGCCTGACCAGCTCACCGTAGGTGAGCGTCGCAGAGTCGTCGCACAGCGCTTCGACGGACGACCGCCTGGATGCCACGTCCCGTACCCTCGGCCATACCATCGGCCACGGCTGCTCCAGCGGGCCGCCATCGAGGCCAAGGCCCGGGTCATGCTGGCCGACGCCGGTCAGCGGGACCGCGGATACTGGTACCTCCGCGTTGATCAGCAGCTGCCGCAGCACGCTGTGCAACTGGTCGGCGAAACGCTCGACCGTGGCGCTGTCGAAGAGGGCGGACGCGTACTCAAGGAAGCCGTCGATCGCACCTCCTCGGTCCTCGAACAAGAACAGGGACAGATCGAATCGGGCGCTATCACCGTCGACGTCCGCGATTTCTACCCGCAACCCAGGCAGGTGGTAGACACGCTGCACGTCCCGCTGCATGCCGAACATCACCTGAAAGACGGGGTTGCGGTCCAGCATCCGGGGCGGCGCCAGCAGCTCCACCAGCTCACCGAAGGGCATATCCGCGTGGTCGAGGACACCGGAGAGCGCGTCATGCATCTGGTGCACGACCTCGCCGAGGGTCGGGGACGCGCGAAGATCAGCCCGGATCGGGCAGGTGTTGGCCAGATAACCCACGACGCCCGCGAGCTCGGGTACGGCCCGGTTCGCCACAGGCAGGCCGATAAGCAGATCGTCGCTGCCGCTATTGCGGGCGAGCATCACCGAGTACGCAGAGAGAAGGGTGGCGAAGAGGGTAACCCCGCTCCGCGTCGACCACTCCCGCAACTGATCGGCCAGCGCGGCGTCCAGCCGCACCGGCACTCTTGCTCCCGTGTGGGACTGCACCGGCGGACGGCGACGGTCGGCGGGCAATTCAAGGACATATGGTGCTCCCCGCAGAGCGTCGGCCCAATAGTTCCTCGCGCTCTGCTTGCGCTGCGCCCAGGCCGAATCGGCCTCCTCCCCGTCCTCTCCCCCGTTTCTCCACACCACGTAGTCGGCGAACTGGAGCGGTGGTTCGGCCCGATCCGGCCCGCTGCCGTCGTAGTACTCAAGCAGTTCCCGCAGCACCGTCTGCAGAGACAGGCCGTCGCAGACAGCGTGGTGCACGCATACCAGCAGCACATGGTGGTCGTCGGCCAGGCGTGCCACCAGGGAGCGCAGCAGCGGGGGCTGAGCCAGATTCCAGCTGCGCCGTGCCCCCTGACGTAGCAGGCGGTCCAGTTCCCTGGCCTGCCGGTCAACGTCCGCGCCGTCCAGACCCGGGCCGCGCAGATCCGCCATGGCCAGGGGAACGGCGACCCCGGGCATCACGACCTGCATCAGCCGACCGTCGATCTGCCGCAGGCCGGTGCGCAGTGCCTCATGACGGTCCACCACGGCGCTGAGCGCGGCCTGCAGCCTGGTCAGCGCCACGGTGCCCCGTAGGTCCATGCGTACGGCGAGGCTGTACGCGTTGCTCGCTGACTCATTCATCCGGTCAAGGAACCACAACCGCTCCTGTCCGGGAGAGGCCGGGAACAGATGGGCATCGGGTGCGATCCGCTCGCTCATGAGACTCCACTGCGTCGTCGGGTGTACGGGGCGGCGTGCCTGGTCGTCAGTCAAGTACGGCGTCTGTCCGGTGCGGCGGCCACCGTGTACCGGCTGCGGTCAAGGCGGCGGACCGGTGCCAAGCCGGGGCTGCCCTGCTGACCGGAGGCCAGCGATTCGGCAAGGAACGCGGCGTGCTCGGCGACAGTGGTCCGATTCCATAGGGCAGCCAGCGAGATCCGGACCCCGAACTCCCGGCCGAGCGAGTGGGCGAGTCGGGTCAGCAGCAGAGAGTGCCCGCCGAGATCGAAAAATTCGTCGGTAACTCCCACCTCCGGCACGGATAGCACCTCGGCCCAGCACGCCGCCACCCGCTTCTCCATGTCGTCTCGCGGCGCGACCCTGGCGCCAGTCACCAGCGGGATAGTTGACATGCCGGCCAGCATCCTGCGGTCGAGCTTTCCGTGCCTGCCGCGCGGCAATTTCTCCAGCACGGCGAACTCCGCGGGAACCATGTAGCCGGGCAGCTCCTGGCCGAGACGGCGGCGTACAGCACGCAGCCAGCCGACCACGTCATCGCCTAGCGGCAGGCTTGGCACCAGATAGGCAGCCAGCCGCCGGGCCCGCCCTTGCCCAAGCGCCAGCACGCAGGCTTCACGTACCGGCGAGGTGGCACGCAGCGCGTGCTCCACATCGCCGAGCTCGATACGGAACCCGCGCACCTTCACCTGGTGATCGACACGGCCGATGAAGTCAAGCTGCCCGTCGGGCCGCCAGCGGACCAGGTCGCCGGTCCGGTAGCGCCGCTGCCCGGGGCGTTCGGGATCCGGAAGGAACCTGCCGGCGGTCATGCCGGGCCGACCCACGTAGCCGAGGGCCACTCCAGCGCCGCCGATAAGGAGCTCGCCCGTCCCCCCAGGCGGTACCTGCCGCAGTTCCGCGTCGACGACCGCGAGTGAGGTGCCGCCGACCGGGCCGCCGATGGGCACCTGGCCGTCGGCGCCGTCCACTTCGGCGAAGGTCGAGTAGGTCGTAGTCTCGCTTGGGCCGTAGAGATTGACCACCCTGGCCCCGGGTATCCGGCGGTGCACGGCCTGGACGAGATCGGCGGTGAGCGGCTCGCCTGCCATGTTCAGTACGCGCAAATCCGCGGGCAGTGCGTGCTGCTCCAAGAGGGCGGCCACCGCAGACGGCACGGTGTTCAGCAAGGTAGCGCCCGCAGCATGCGCGGGCGCGTCGAGCAGGTCAAGTGCGCTGTCGAGCAGCCGCACCTCACAGCCGTGCGCGAGCGGCACGAACAGCTCGAAGACCGACAGATCGAAGGTAGTGGGGGTGACGGCGAGGGTTCGGGCCAGGTCCCTCGTGCCGAACGCCGTGCCCGCCCAGCGCACCAGGTTCACCGCGCCCCGGTGGGGAATCACCACTCCTTTGGGACGGCCCGTCGAGCCGGAGGTGAACAGCAGATAGGCAGGGTCGTCGGGAGTGACCGGCACCGGCTCGGGTGAGTAGAGCCCATTGCCGACGAACAACTCCTCCATCGGCACCATCCGAACCGGGAGGAGGTGCCCCTGGGCCGCCCATGCGGCGCCGACAAGCACCTGCTGGCAGCCGGCATCCTCGACCGCCGCCGCCAGCCGGGTCATGGGCATAGCCGCGTCCAAGGGCACATAGGCCGCGCCGCTGCGCAGCACACCAAGCAGGGCAACGGGCAGGTCCCTGCCACGCGGCAGCAGGACGCCCACCGTGCTGCCGCGGCCCGCCCCGGCGGCGTTCAGCGTGGCGGCGACGGTCGCCGAGCGGCTGGCCAGTTCCGCGTACGTCCAGGAGCCGTCGGCCGCGGCCACCGCCGTGCGCTCCGGGTGGCGCTCGGCGGCAGCGAGCACGAGTTCGTGCAGCGTGCCGTCGCCGTCCTCCGGCACCGAGGAGACGGACCAGTCCCGAAGCAGCTTGGCCTGGTCCTCCCCCACGGCGGATACCTCCGCCAGCGGGCGCCGGTCGTCCTGCGCCAAAGAGTCGGTCACCGCCAGAAAGGTGGTGGCGATGCGCCCGGCCAGCCAGTCCTGATGACGCCTTGGGTCCACCTCGACCCGGCCCACCAGCGTGTCGCCATGCTCCGCGAGCACGGTGGCGAGCCCGAACGGGCCAATGCTCGGCGGAGGCACCGCGACACCCAACTCGACGCCGCCGCGCCCGATCCGGCCGGATCCGAGCAACGCGGCCGCGAGGCCGCGCGGAGCGCCCGGGGTGTCCTGCTGCAACAGCAGCGCCACCTGGGGCGACGGGATGTCGGGTCCGTTCGCGACGGCAGACAGGGCGACCAGCTCGGGGTAGCCGACGATGCTGTGGGCCATTGCCTCGCGTACGGTCGCGGCGGCCCGCCGTACCAGGTCGCGGACCGTCCCTGTCGCGGTATCAAGTGGCACTGCGACCGTGGAGACCAGGTAGTCCACCGCCCGGTAACTGGCGGAACCGCGGCCATGCAGGGAAATGGCCACGGGCACCCGGTCCGCGGCAGTGAGCCGACTGAGGGTAAGCGCCTGCACGGCGAGCAGGGCCGCGTAACGGGTGACTCCGCACCGCTTGGCGAGGGCGTCAACAGCGGCGGTACGTCGCTCGTCCAGGATGAGCGGGGCGTGCGTAGTCACTCGCGCGCTGCCAGTGAATTCGTGCTCACCGCCACGGCCTGCTTGCGGCAGCTGCAGAACAGGCAATTCGTCGCCAAGCGTCTCGCGCCAGAACCGCCAGGCCCTTTCCTGGCGGTTCTGGTCCGGCAGGCGATCCGGGACGGCCTGTACGGCCGGCAGCTCGACGGGGTTACCCGCGCCGTCCGGCCCGCCGATCAGCTGCATGAATTCGCTCAGGAGCACGCCAACGGCCCACAGGTCGGCGACGGCGTGATGCACCGTCACGACCAGATGGGGAGGATGGCCGTCGGCGAGGACAACTTCGGTATGGAACAGCGGTCCTTCGGCCAGGTCGGGCACATGAAGGCAACGTGCGGTGAGCTCCTCGGCCAACTGCTGATCGCTGAGCACGGTTCCCGGCCGCAGCCGGGTCAGCGTGCAGTACCGGCCCCAGGGCTCGGCGGCGGAATGCCGTTCCGTGGGATCGACGGAACGGGTCCAATGCTCGCCCTTGCGGACCAGCCGAGTGCGCAGGGCCGGGTGGCGGGCGGTCAACCTGGCCACGGCCTCCCCCGCTGCCTGCGGGGGCAGCCCGTCAGGCAGGATGAAAGCGACGCCGAGCACGAGCCCGGGTGCACCGGGGTCAACCTCGTGCAACAGGCACAGCGCTTCCTGGCGTGCGGTCGCGGGCGACTCCGCTGACGGTGCAGGCACGGGGGTCACGTTAAGTGGCCTCGGGGTCCGCTGCGCATGTCAGGCGCAGAGCGTTGAGGGCGGTCCGCTCGTATTTCCAGGACTGCATATGGGATTCGCCCTTCATCAAGCGACAGATTTTCTTTCCCAATCGCGGGCACGCCGCACTGCCGTCGTCCGCTTACACCAGCAAAGAATAGGCACAAGAACGGCTAGAATGCGGAATTCCTTTCCGCGGGGTGAGGGAATTCCGACAGAAAGTCGCAAGATGTTTTCAGGGGAACCCGTTATCTTGCAGATTTCTGTCAGTGGGCAACCGCCGACGGTGTTTACCAGGTAGTAAGGGAACGGCGCCAACTAGGCAGCAGAAATCGAAACCGTGCCGCCGCGCAAAGAGGAGGGTACTCGTGTCGCAGAGGCTGGTCGATCCTGGCCCCACACCGATGCTGGCCGGCCCGGCCGACCCCCTGGGGCTGCGCCGGCTGTCGGCTGGACTTAACCTGCTGCGTCAGCCGCTTCCGTTCCTGCTGGCGACGGAGCAACGGTACGGGCCGCTCTGTGGCCTGTCCCGGAGCCGGCCTCGGACGGTGTTCGCGTTCGGACCCGAGCAGGCACGTCAGGTGCTCACCGGACGAGCCTTCCTGTCTGATGCGTTCCGGCATCTGCGGCTGCCGCCCGGTTCACCGATGATGCTGCTGACCAGCGGGCTCCTGCGGCTGAACGGTACGGTGCACCGGGGGCACCGGCAGGCCATGCAGTCAAGCTTCTCGCCGCATCATGTGCACGTCTACAGCGACGCGATCGTGCGCCACACCGACGAGGTGCTCGACGAGTGGCGCCCCGGCGAGAGAGTTGATCTCTTCGAGCAGATGACCCGCCTGGTGAGCCGGATCTCCGTCAGCACCATAGCGGGCATCGATGACCGGGCCGCGGCGGACCACCTCAACGACCTGATGCTGCAGCTGAGGGACGCTGTGGCGAATCCGCTCGCCGTAGTGCTGCAAAAGCCGCTGCCGGGGACGCCGTTCGCCCGGATGACCCGGATCGCGGGCGAGATCGAGACGATCTTGCGCGGCCTGATCGCCCAGCGGCGCAACGAGAGCCGGGAACCCGATCTGCTGAGCCGGCTGACCGTCCCCGACGCGGAGACTGGCACGCAGCTCACCGACGATGAAGTCCTCAGCGAAGCCTACACCGCGCTGTGTCACGACAGCGTTGCCGCTTCACTGGTGTGGACGCTCGTCCTGCTCGACCAGCACCGTGAGTGGCGGGAGAAACTCCGCGCCGAGGCGGCGGAGGTGGCCGGGGACGCCGCCCCTCATCCTGACGTCCTGAGCCGGATGCCGGTGCTTGACCACGTGATCAAGGAGAGCATGCGGCTCATGCCGCCGGCCAGCTTCCTCGTCCGCTATGCCGACCACGGCGCACAAATCGACGGCCACTCCATCCCGCACGGGGCGATGGTAGTGGTGAGCTCCTTCGTCACGCACCGCAACGGCACCGTGTTTCCCGAACCGCTCCGGTTCCTGCCGGAACGCTGGGAGTCCGCACGGCCCGCTCAGCACGCCTACTTCCCCTTTGGCCTAGGGCCGCACAACTGCATCGGCGGCCACCTCGCGCTCCTGGAGACCAAGCTGGTGCTCACCCGGATCATGCAGCGTGCGCCGGTCGTGCTGCCCGCCGGAACCGCCGTTGACCCCGTGGTGAGGATATCCATGGTCCCGGCCGGCCGCATCCAGGGGATCGTCACAGCGCCAGAGGAAACTACTCCGCCCGCCGTCCGCGTCACCGGCTCGATCAACGACATCATCACCCTGCCTTAGGCCCTGAGGATAGGAGATATCTTGTGGGTAGTCTCAACACTCCAGACGACGACGCGAAGCTAGCAGAGACGGTCGAGGCGATTCTTAGCCTCTCAAATCAAGGTGAAGAGACATCGCGCGTCATTCAGCAGAATGCGCCGACGCATTTTACGTGGGACTACAAGCGGACCCGCCCGGCGCTAGCCGATCTCTACCGCAGGGCCGTCAAGCTTCAGTGGGATGGAGAATATCAGCTCCAATGGGACACCCCTGTCGACCAGGAGAAATTGGTCACCGAAGACCTTCGCGGCAACCCCGACGGGTACCGGGGAGCCGATCTCGAAGGCACCGTCTTCGCACGCTGGGGCGAGGCCGAGTGGATCCGCGCCGGAATCGAACTCGAGAACTGGACGGTCAGCCAGTTCCTGCACGGCGAGCAGGGCGCACTCGTGTGCGCCGCAAAACTGGTGGAAACCGTTCCATGGATCGACGCAAAGTATTATGCCGCCACCCAGGTGATGGACGAGGCGCGGCATGTGGAGATATTCTCCCGGTATCTGAACGAGAAGCTCTCTTCCGCCTACCCAATCAATTATTACCTTGACGCGGTGCTGGATAGTATTGTTCAGGATAACCGCTGGGACATGGTCTACCTGGGAATGCAGACGATGGTGGAGGGCCTGGCTCTCGCCTCGTTCCATCTGCTGCGGGCGCACACTAAGGAGCCGCTGCTCAAAGCGCTTCTTGAACGCGTGATAACCGACGAGGCACGACATGTCGCCTTCGGCGTAATCTCGCTGAAAGAGGTCTACAGTGGCCTGTCCGCCGCCGAGATCAGGGAACGCCAGATATTCGCCTACGAGGCGGTGCTCCAGTTGCGGGACCGGTTCCTGCAACAGGAGGCATGGGATCGGCTCGGGGTTCCGCGGAAGGATGTCGCGCAACTCCTTGCCCATTCGCCAGACCGTGAAATTTTCCAGCAGATGTTGATGTCGAAAGTCGTGCCACAGTGCAAGCGGATCGGATTGCTCGACGCTGGCGACGGCTGGCTGCGGGAAAAGTTCGATGAGCTCGGCGTCTCGTGGCTTCAGGACCTCGATGACGGGTCGGAAGGCCTTGGAGAGGATCAGGCTCAGACATGAAGGCCGATCATCACGTAACCGATATTCGCGACTTCGACGGCCGGCCGGCCACGGTGCTTGACGCCATTCAGGAACACGCGAAACGGTCCGCTACGGCGATTGCCCTGCTGGCACCCGACCGGGACCCGGTAACGTACGATCAGCTCGGGCGATCCATCAAGACCACCGTGGAGCGGCTGGACACGCTCGGCCTTCGCCCATCGGACCGGGTCGCGGTGATCACGGAAAATGATCTCGAGGGCGCGGTCCTGCTGCTATCCCTGATCAGCCGGGCTGTCTGCTGCCCGCTCAACGCGGCCTGGTCAAAGGCCGAGATAACGGCCTACCTCGACACTCTGCAGGCGTCGGCGATGATCATCCCGAGGGACGCCGGCGTGCCTGTAAGGACAGTGGCCGCGGCGTCGGGGGTTCCTGTCATCCTCGCCTCGCGTGACCCGCACACCGGGCTCGGGATTCGGCTAGAGCCGCAGGCGGCTGCCCGGCGGACATCGGCATCGGATGGTGACGAGGCACTTCTGCTGCGGACATCTGGCACAACCGCAGCAGGCAAGATCGTGCCCCTGAGCATGACCAACATTATCGCCGGCGCGTCAGCCAGCGTTCGCGCCTACTGCCTGACCGCCGACGACAAGCGACTGAACGTGATGCCGATGTTTCATGTACAGGGCCTCGTCGGTTCGGTGATCACCTCGCTGCTTGCTGGTTCTAGCGTGGTGTGCCTTTCGGCGTTCGAGCCGGAATCGATGCTCGCTGGCCTGAGCGCCTACCAGCCCACCTGGATGTCGGCGACTCCAACCATGCACAGGGCGCTGCTCGACAAAGCGCCGAGTTCGTTCCGGCCGCCGGCCAGCCTGCGGTTCGTCCGCTGTGGCTCCGGCGCGCTGCCCGCAGCGCTGCGGGCCGCGATGGAGGCGCGCTACGGGGTTCCGATTATCGAGTCCTATGGCATGTCAGAGGCGCATCAGATCGCGTCAACACCGTTGCCGCCGAGCCCGGCCACACTCGGTATGGTGCCCACCGGATCCAGGATCGGCACGCTCGACGAGCGCGGCGCGATCCATGCCGAGCCGGGCAGCACGGGAGAGATCGTCGTCAGCGGGCCTAACGTGATCAATCGGTATGCATGGCCGCCAGGATCGGAGACGAGCTTTGTCGACGGCTGGCTGCGAACCGGCGATCTCGGCTCGCTGGCCGCCGACGGCTCGCTGGTCATCATCGGCCGGATTAAGGAGATCATCAACTGCGGCGGCGAGAAGTTCTCGCCCTACGAGATTGAGGATGCGCTGCTTCGGCACCCGGCGGTCAGCCAGGCCGTCGCGTTCGCCATGCCCGACCCGGCGCTGGTAGAACGGGCAGGGGCGGCGGTCGTGCTCTCGCCGGGCGCACAGGTAAGTGAGCAGGAACTGACCGCCTTCACCGCGGGTCATCTAGCTCGATACAAGGTACCGAAGCGAATCCTGCAACGCGCCGAGATACCTACCGGCACATCAGGCAAGATCGTCAGGAGTACGCTCGCCGCCGTGCTCGGCGATGAACTGATCGGGCACCACATCACCGCGCCCCCTGGATCGAGCAGGCGAGGCCCGCGCGACACCGTGGAAGCGAAGCTGGCAGAACTCTGGGCACTCGCCCTCAAACAGGACGCGGTCGGCATCAACGACGACTTCCTGGCCGCTGGCGGCGATTCACTCGCCGCAATGTCGCTGCTCCTGATGGTCGACGAGACTTTCTCTGTCCAGCTTTCGCCCCTCACGCTGTTCGACGAGGCGAACACGGTCGAGTCGATGGCTGCGGTCATAAACTCGACGAGAGATTCGGCGGCCATAAGCAAGCAGGACCGATGATGAATGGACCCCACATGACGACTGCTTCCCCACCCCCTGCCGAACACGCCATCGGCTCCATCGGGCAGTGCATGCTGTGGCTGATGGAGACTCAAGTCGGCGGCCCGGGGGTCATGAATGTGCCGATCATCTACCGGATGCGAGGTCCGCTGCAGGTGTCGGCCCTCTCGGCGGCGCTTACCCGCCTGGTCGAGCGGCACGAGATGCTGCGAACCAGCTTCGCATGGAACGAGTGTCCAGAGCCAGAGCCTTCATGGCTGTCGCAGTACGTCCATCCCGGATCCGAGGTCTCGGTCAAGTGCGTTGACGTCAGCACCGAGGATGATCCCTACGAAGCCGCCTATGAGGGTATTCGTGCCCGCCTGGTGCAGGACATCGACGTGACAACTGGCCCGCCGTTCACGGTTGACCTCTATCGGCTCTCTCCCTCTGACCACCTCCTGATGGTGAACGTTCACCACATCGTCACCGACGCATGGTCCAACATGCTGATCTGCCGCGACCTCGGCGAGTTCTACAGTCGCGAGGTTGGCGCACCTGAAAGCGAGCTAGAATCGGTCGACTGGTCATTCCGGCGCTACGTAGAGTGGCAGCAGGAGCGCTCCAGTGGCCCGACAGGCGAGGCGAACACAGCATTCTGGCGCAGGGAGCTGGCCAGGATGAAGTACCTCGACCTGCGCCCCGCGCCTCAGCGAGCGGCAGATAAAAAACCACCGACAGAAAACGTCTGGTTCGCTGTTCATGGGCCCCAGATGGGCCGGTTGCGCGAATTGGCAAAGCAGCAGCGGACCACGTTGTTCGTGGTAATGCTGACGCTGTTCTACTGCGTGCTGCACACCGTCTCTGGCGAGAACGACCTCGCAGTCGGATCAGTCTTCGCCAACCGCCCGCGGCGCGAACTTTACAATACCGTCGGGTTCTTCGCAAACCTGGTCGTGCTGGGTGCACAGTTGCCGGAGCACCCATCGTTCGGTGATGTGCTCCGGGTGGTGCGCAGGACAGTCCTCGAAGCCCTCGGCCACCAGGAGTTCCCGTATCTGATCATGATGGGCGACCCGTCGATGCCGCCGGGCGCGATACGCGCGTCCGAAGTCGTCTTTCATATGCTCGCTGTTCCCGAGAACGTCTCGCCGCCGAGCGGCGTCACCTTCTCCGGCCTGCAAGTGGAACCCCACCCGATTCCGGATGGCATGGGCAGCCGATTCGACCTTGAATTGCTGATCGTTCCTCAGGTCGGTATGCTCGAAGGAGTATATCGTTACGCGGGGGATCGTTACGAGAAGGAGTTCGTCGAACGCCTTGCCCGCTGCTACCAGGATTTGGTCGATACTGTCGTGGACAACCCAGATGTACCGCTGGCCGATCTTCTGGACGGGCACCTCCGTTGACCTGATCCGATTACGTCGAGTATTGGACAATTCCCGGAAGGGTGGCTCTCTATTATGCTTCTAAGCGACGGGGCCGCATGAACGACAGCACGGGCAACGCCGCGATCCTCATCGAAGGCCTCACCAAGTCCTTCGGGCAGGTAAAGGCACTACGTGGGATCGACCTCATCGTTCCTCGGGGCTCGGTGCTCAGCGTGCTTGGCCCCAATGGCGCCGGCAAGACCACGACGATCAGGATTCTGACTACCCTGCTCCGGCCGGACTCCGGCCGCGCACTGGTCGAGGGCTGGGACGTAGTGCGCGAAGCCCGTGAGGTTCGTCGGGTTATTGGTCTCGCCGGGCAGTCGCCAGCGGTCCACGACGAGCTCACCGGCCGAGAAAACCTGGAAATCGTCGCCAGGCTTTACCACCTCGGGAGAGCCGTCGCGGTGGCCCGCGCCCGCGAGTTGCTCGAACAGTTCGGCCTAACCGATGCCGCCAACCGGCCGGCCAAGACCTATTCCGGTGGCATGAAGCGGCGACTCGATCTGGCCGCGAGCCTCGTCGGGCGGCCAGCCGTCCTGTTCCTCGATGAACCGACAGCCGGCCTCGACCCCGCGGCCAGGATCACAATGTGGTCGGTGGTCCGTGAGCTAGTTTCCGCCGGCACGACCTTGCTGCTGACCACTCAATACCTGGAAGAGGCTGACGCGCTCGCCGACCAGGTCGTGGTGATAGACCACGGTCAGGTCATCGCTGCCGACACACCCGAACAGCTCAAGAGCCGGATAGGCGGCGATGTGCTGGAATTCACGGTGGTCGATCGGACCAGGCTGAGCGCGGCCGCGGAAGCCATCAGCGGTTCAAGCAGCGCCGAGGTCATGATAGACGCCGAGTCCGGCAGAGTCGGCATAGGCATCGGCCCTCACGCCACTGCGGTGGTCGACGTGGTTCGTCGACTTGACGCGGCCGGCATCGAATTTGAAAGCCTTTCGGTACGCCGACCTTCTCTCGACGACGTCTTCATCGCGGCGACCGGTCGCGGCGCGGAGGGCAGCATGCGCGCACGGAGGCAGGTTGGCGACGTGATCGGCTCCACGCAGGAAGGTTCTTGACGCATGGCCCAGGCGGTACAAATCGCGGTCGGCAAGACATCTAAGACATCAGCGTGGACATTGGTGACGGAATCGATCGCGGACACCGCGGTATTGACCCGGCGCAACCTGCTGGTGTGGGTACGGATGCCATCGTTCCTGATCATCACGGTGGTACAGCCGATCATTTTCGTGCTGTTGTTCCGTTTCGTGTTCGGAGGCGCGATCAAGGTAACCAATCCCGGCGGTTACGTCGAATACCTGATGCCCGGCATCATCGCTCAGACCGCCGCGATGGCGTCGATAGCCACCGCGATCGCGCTAGCGAGAACCATGAGCAGGGGCATTGTCGACCGGTATCGCTCGATGCCGATGGCGCGGCCAGCATTTCTCGGCGGTCGGCTGACGGCCGACGCGGTGCGGATACTGGTGACACTGATCATGATCATGGTTATCGGCTACCTCGTCGGCTTCCGCTTTAGGGCCGGCTGGCAAGCCGCTATCGCCATGATGGGCCTCGCCCTTGCGTTCGGCGTGGCCATGTGCTGCGTTATGGCATTCACTGGCCTAGCCATCAGGAACGAGGAGGCGGTTCAGGGGTATGGACTTGTGTGGCTGTTCCCGCTGACGTTCGTCAGCTCGGCGTTCGTGCCTGTAGCATCCATGCCTGGCTGGTTGCAGCCATTCGCAAGGAACCAGCCTGTCACCGTGGTTATCGATGCCATGCGCGCTCTGACGCTTGGCGGCCCGGTCGCCAGTTCGGCCTGGAAGGCGGTCGCGTGGATCCTTGGCATCACGGTAGTGTTCATGCTTCTCTCGGTTCGGTCGTATACAAGGACGAACTGACGCGGATACCGGCGTCTCCCCGCAGCCGGTCGCGCAGGATGTAGAGATCACGCTCTAGTACGGCATCCGGTGCGTCCAGAGATCACGGAGGTGATCGTTAGCGGTCATGGCCTGATCGGAAGCTCGTCGTCGCCTGCCGGTGGAAGTCCGGTCCGGGTAATCGCCAGGGAGCCCGGTAGCAGGCTGGCGGCCTGGCCTGGAACGGGCCGGGTCGGGTCGGAGCCCTGCGGGGTTCCAAAACTCGGCCACTAGGTGTTGACCTGGGCTGATAGGTGTGATCACGCACATCGATCCGGGCGCTGCCAGCAGGGATCACGAACCGTGTCGGCTGCTTTTGCCGGACTCCGATTGCAGCTGACACATCGCGTCGTGCCAGGCATCTATACCTTTGCCGATGATGGTTATAGCCTCTCCCTGCCATGGCCCAGACACCCTCGGCCATGGTGTGGGGCTCGAAAATACGATTGGGTGCAGCTCGTCTGAAGTGAGCAGGCCGGTCAGGCGCTGAGAGTGTATTGTCCCTGCTTGATGCCGGGATAGAGCCGCTGGTGCTGGCAGGCGAGGTGGAATCGCCAGTACTCTCCGCATAATCGCCGTTGGTGATGACTGCTCGCAGGGTGAGGACAGCTTCGGCGCCGGCGAGTCCCCATCTTGCTCCTCCGATGCCGAGACGGTCGGCGGTAGATGCCGGCAGGCTCCCTCGATGACACCGGTCGCGATCGGCCAGCCGGCTTCCAGGGCCTGGTCGTAATGCAGGAACTCGTGCTTGTTGCCCAGGTAGCGGACGCACGCGTCGGCCCCGGAGCGCCGGCTGCCTTCCAGGCCGGCCGCGTTGACCTCGGCGGTGATCTCCGCCGCGGCCCGGTCGCTGTCGCCGGCCAGCACGGCGAGGGCCTTGACCGCGACCCAGTCCTCGGCGGCGTGGTCCCCGGCAGGGTGCAGGCTCCATGCGGCACCCCAGAGATATTCAAGGACGTGAATGATATCGATCACGATGTGAATCGTGACGCCGCGACGGCCGGCTTCCGCGCGGATCAGGCCCAGCTGGTGCTCGGCACCGTCGACGAGGACCACCCAGGTCCTCAGGTGGCCGGGATCGCGGGCCTCGGCCTCGTCGAACGCGGCGGCGATCATGTCCGCGGGGTCCTTGCGGACGGACCC
>OBLU010000764.1_pt1 | contig 30100 bp, 24 predicted proteins | sample 1518681 | NCBI WGS metagenome assembly OBLU01 (sample SAMEA3539304, study PRJEB22396) | soil metagenome | biome: tundra; feature: field; material: soil | place: USA | collected 2010-05 | depth 0.15 m
TCCAGGACCAGGCCAACCTGACCAAGTGGGGCGGCTATGTCGGTATCGCCACCGCCGCGGCTGCCTGGTACGCCTCATTTGCCGGCGTGGTGAACGAGACCTTCAAGAAAGCGATCATCCCGACCCTGCCGTTGGCTCCGAAACCGGTAACCTCCGGCGCAAGGACGTCAGGGTGAAGATTGGGAGTACCAGACCATGAGTGAGGCTGCGCAGAACGGGCGACAGGACCAGGGTCTCTCGGCATTGCACCATGAGATTCGTCGCTTCGAACCTCCTTCGAAATTTGTCGACCAGGCGAATGCCGGGCCGGGCATCTACGCCGAGGCAGATGCTGATCCCATCGCGTGGTGGGAAAAGCAGGCCGAATCCCTTGAATGGGCACAGCGCTGGTCCGAGGTGCTGGAATGGAAGGTTCCGTATGCCAAGTGGTTTGTCGGCGGCAAGTTGAACGTCTCGGTCAACTGCTTGGACCGCCACGTCGCGGCCGGCAAGGGCGACAGGGTCGCATTCCACTGGGTGGGGGAGCCCGAGGGGGATACCCGGACCATCACCTATGCCGAGCTGAAGGACATGGTGTGTCAGGCGGCCAACGCCCTCACTGATCTGGGCGTCAACGCCGGCGATCGGGTGGCTATCTACATGCCGATGATCCCCGAGGCAATGGTGGCGATGCTGGCGTGTGCCCGTATCGGCGCTCCACACATGGTGACGTTCGGTGGCTTCTCGTCGGAAGCCCTGGCCAATCGAATCCTCGACGGTGATGCCCGTGTCGTGATCACCGCCGATGGCGGTTATCGGCGGGGAGCCCAGACGGCATTGAAGCCCAACGTCGACGAGGCGCTCAAGCAGTGCCCTGAAGTGCGCACGGTGGTGGTCGTCCGCCGAACCGGCCAGGATGTGGAGTGGGAGGACGGTCGGGACCTTTGGTGGCACGACGTCGTTGATCGGCAATCCACTGAGCACGACCCAGAGGCGTTCGATGCCGAACAACCGCTTTACATCATGTACACCAGTGGGACCACGGCGAAGCCGAAAGGCATTCTCCACACCACCGGTGGGTACCTCACCCAATGCGCCGTTACCCATCGGCTGATCTTCGACGTGAAACCGGACACCGATATCTTCTGGACTGCCGCCGACATCGGCTGGGTGACCGGCCACAGCTACATCGTGTATGGCCCCCTGGCCAATGGTGTCACTTCGATGATGTACGAGGGGACCCCCGACGCCGGTGGGCGCGACCGGTGGTGGAAGATCATCGAGGACTACAAGGTCACCATCCTCTATACCGCCCCCACCACCATCCGCACGTTCATGAAGTGGGGAGAGGAGCACCCCGCCGGCCACGACCTCTCGAGCCTGCGGCTCCTCGGATCCGTGGGTGAGCCCATCAACCCCGAGGCATGGATGTGGTACCGCGAGCACATCGGGGGTGACCGGTGCCCGGTGGTGGACACCTGGTGGCAGACCGAGACAGGCGGGATCATGATCACACCGCTTCCCGGGATTACCGCCACGAAGCCTGGTGCGGCGATGCGACCGTTCCCCGGAATCAGCGCTGACGTCGTCGATGACTCCGGGCACTCGGTCGGCAACGACGCCGGTGGCTTCCTGGTGCTCGACCATCCGTGGCCCGGGATGCTCCGGGGTATCTGGGGTGATCCGAAACGCTACGAGGAGACGTATTGGTCCCGGTATCCCGGTCGCTACTTCGCCGGGGACGGGGCAAAGAGGGACGAGGACGGCGACCTGTGGTTGCTGGGTCGCGTCGACGACGTGATGAACATCTCCGGGCACCGCATCTCCACCACCGAGGTGGAGCACGCCCTGGTCGGCTTCCCCCGGGTCGCCGAGGCTGCGGTCGTTGGTGCCAGCGACGACACCACCGGACAGGCGATCGTGGCCTTCGTCACGGTCAAGGGCGAGGTGTCCGATGAGGAGAACGAAGGTGGCGCGTTGGTGGACGCGCTGCGGGCGCACGTGGCCAAGGTCATTGGGCCCATCGCCAAACCCCGGCAGATCATCTTGACGCCCGACCTGCCCAAAACCCGTAGCGGCAAGATCATGCGGCGCCTGTTGAAGGATGTCGCCGAACATCGGGAGCTCGGCGACGTAACCACCCTCCTCGACTCGACGGTGGTGAATCTCATCGACGAGCAGATACGGACGGGGGGCACGGGCGAAGCCGATTGAGCGCTCGGTCGGCGTGGTTCTGGCCACGTCTTCAGGAGGCGAGAAGCAGGTGGATCTCGTGGCTGCCCCTGCGGTGAAGGTGGTCTGCGAAGTTAGGCAGACCAGGGTCATGGTCCCTCACCTGATCGCCATCTTTGGAAGTGGCGTCTGACCCGACGCCGCAGTTGCTAGCGTCACGGGCCATGGCTCGCCGACAACGCCGACGGGGCGGCGCACACAATGCACCCCGAGGTGAATCCGGCGGGTCCCCGACCGGGGGACAGGCTGAAACAGGGCCCGCTGAAACAGGGTCGGAAGAGACTGAGTCGGAAGAGACTGGGTCGGAAGAGACTGGGTCGGAAGAGACTGGGTCGGAAGAGACTGAGTCGGAAGAGACTGAGTCGGGGAGTATCCCAGTGATCAGCACTGAAGCGGCCCTAGTGCCGGCGGTGCCCCTCACCCGACGAGCACTGAGAGCGAATCGCCGGAAAGCCAAAACGAAGCGGAAGCGGAGTTGGATCGACCGGGTCCTACTGGGCGCGGTGGTGATTGTCTCCCTGGCGTTGGTGGCCGTGGGAGCCGGTTACGGATATGTCCAGTACCGGTTCCATCAAGTTTCGAAGGTAACGGTAAGGCATCTGAAGAAGGCGGCGGTCGGCCAGCCCTTCAACGTGTTACTCATCGGCTCCGACTCACGTCTCGGCGAATCGACCTCCGATGCCTCCCATTTCGGCTCGTCGACAGTACAAACCGGCCAGCGAAGTGACGTGGTCAAGATTCTCCACGTGGACCCGGGCACTGGTCAGGTCAGAGTGCTGTCCATTCCCAGGGACACGGTGGTAGCCGTGGCCGGCGACACCAGTCAGATTGGGCACTACAACCGGATCAATGCCACCTATAACAACGGACCGGATCAGTTGGTACAGACCATCGAAGCCAACTTCGGCATCCCTATCAGTCATGTCGTGCAGATTGACTTCGCAGGCTTCCGTGGGGCTGTCGATGCTATCGGTGGGATCAATCTCAACTTCCCCTACCCGGCCCGAGATACATACACCGGGCTCGACATCACCACCACGGGTTGTCAGCATGTGAACGGCGGCTATTCCCTGGCAGTAGCCCGCAGCCGCCACTACGAGTACGAAAAGAACGGGTATTGGCAGTACGACGGAACCGGTGATTACGGCCGTATTCTGCGTCAAAACGCCTTCTTGAGGGCGCTCATCAACCAGGCGGAGACCAAGTACAACCCATTGACCCTCAACGCCTTCATTGGTTCGGTGGTCCAAGGTGTCACCATCGACTCCACGTTCACGGTTGCCGGCCTGATCTCGTTGGCACAAGAGTTCCATGCCTTTTCGTCCGGTTCACTGGTGACCACGACGTTGCCCACCTACGAATCCAATTCGTCTGTGTTCAGCTCGTTGGGTGCGGTGATCTATGCCCAGCAACCCGATGCAGACCAAGCGGTCGCCCAGTTTTTGGGTCAGGCGCCTGAACCGGTCGTGACGCCACCTCCGGGCCCGTACGGGAGCCCCCCCACGACCACTACGACCACTACGACGGTGACGGGATCGGGTGGAAGTACGCCATCCACTGGAGGTACCTCAGGTTCGGGATCATCGGTCCCGTCGACTACGACCACCACCGCGCTGTCGGACTTCGACCCCACTCCCTGTTGAACCCGGCTGGACCGAGAGGACAATCGGTCACGGTAGATCGGGAGAGAACCGGTAGCCGCGCTTGACGACTGTCTGCACAATCCCCGCGACGCGAAGCAACGATCGCAGGCGGGTGACAGCCATCTCCACCGCATGCCTTCCCGACTCATGGCCGGGAAGGCAATCCGCGAGTTCCTCCCTCGTGAGCACCGCACCGGGCTGCGCCGCTAGCGCCCGGAGGACGGCCATAGGTGCGGGCGGGAGGATAACTGATTTGTTGTCGAGCACCACGGTGTGGCCCCGGATCTCAAGACCATGGCCGGCAACCGTGAAATGCCGACTCCTGAGCCGGGGTAATTCTTCCCCGACCGCCCGGACAAGTCCGCCGAGTCTGGCCTTCTCCGGGAGAATCACCGAAACGCCGGCTGCCGCGAAGGGTGCAGCGCATATCGACCCGACGCACGCCGCGCTCACCGTGGTGGCAAACGCCTTGAGCAACTCGTCGCGCACCCCGAGCAAGCTGCCGGCGTCGAGCATGCTGACGGCAGCAGGGGCACTTGTGAACACAACGCAGTCGACGTGGACGGCGATGATCGAGCGGATCAGTCGTTCGACCGAAACCGCGTCAGTGGGTGTTGCCAACTGGTAGACGGGGACCGTTACGACCTCCGCCCCCGCCTCCACCAGTGCATTCACGACTTCGTCGAGGGGGTCGCCGTGAAGCTGGATCACGATCCGGCGGCCCGCCAGATCCCGAGTCAGAAGGCGTTCGAGGACTTCCGCCATTGCCTCCGACGCCGGTGCCCAGGCTTCGACCAACCCGGCTGCCCGGAGAGCCCCCCGGACCTTGGGGCCCCGAGCCACCAACTCGGTTTGCGAAAGCCAGGCGAGAAGGCCTTCCCGCTTCCCCCAACCGTCAGCCGCTTCCACCCACTTCCGAAAGCCAATTCCGGTCGTGATCACCACGATGTCCGCCGGGGCAGCCATGCAGTGATCATTTGCCCTACGCAGCTCCTGGTCGTCTGCCATCAGATCGATACGGATCATGGGGGCAGTAATCACTCGTGCACCCCTGCGCATGAACATCGATGCCAGTTCTTCACGCCGGCGATCAGAGGTCACGGCGACGGTGAATCCCTTGAGTGGGGACTCAGCCGCCGGCCCGACTCCATTCACCGGCCCACCGGCCTGGTGAAACGCCCGGGCGATTCCGGTCTGGCCGTCCACCGGACACCATGACGCCGGAGTCGGCGCCGAGGACCGCTCGGCGGGGATGGATCTACTTCAGGCACACATGTAGAGAACCAGATGTACGTTGCCAACACGATTCGCCGGCGTTTCGTCGGTGTTGCAGAGTGCACGCGAGACGCACGACCTGTCGGCAAGGGGTGGCGCCGGTCCACCACGTGTTTGGTGCCGCCTACGGCTGGCTCGGCCACCGGGACCATGAGCCGACAGAGACAACGAGTCACTCGGTGCCGGTGCCTTCGGTACGCCGAATCGGAGCTCGACCTCGGTGCAACCGCCAACGTGTGCACTGAAGTGGACCCGATCGCAGGCAGGGCGACATTCGTCACCGATCGCCACCCTACGATCTACCGTGTATCAGCCAGACCACTGGCCACGGCAGATTCGAGCAACTTCCGCCCTGCAATTCCATTACCGACGACGACCAGAGAGTTTGCCACTACCTCACCGTATGAAACGCGGGTTTCCGCAGGGTGTTCCCCTCAGGAGACGGGACCATGAACCCGATTTCACACGGGCCCTTGGGGAAGTGAGGTAGATGGTGTGGACACACTGGGGCGCTGGCGCCGACGTAAGTCGGATAGTTCCATTGATGCCAGCGTGCCTGGGCTTGTCATCTGCTCGTCAGGTTCCCGATGCATACTCAAAGCCTTATGAAGATGTCCGGAGTGCAGGGCCCGAGTAAGGCGCATCGTGGCCAAATCGGGATGGATGACTTGACGCGGGCGCCCAGGACGGCGCGCTCCGGGGTCGAAGGGAACTCCCGACTCACCGGGTTGGCCGCGGCTGTCCTTTTGGTACTTTTGGCCGCTGAGGGAGCCACGCTGTTGAGTGTCCATCGGCTGGTCACCCCGCATATCGTCATCGGCATGCTCCTTGTTCCACCGGTGCTGGTGAAGATGGGGAGTGTCGGATGGCGCTTCGTTCGGTATTACTCAGGCAACAATGCCTATCGAGAAAAGGGGCCGCCGGTGCTCCTCCTTCGCCTCCTCGGACCGGTGGTGGTGCTCCTGACGATCGTGGTCTTCGGGTCGGGCATCGCGGTCCTGTTCGTTCCGGATTCACTGCGTAGTCAACTACTTTTTGTGCATAAGGCGAGTTTCGTCCTTTGGTTCGGAGCCATGACCTTCCACGTGCTTGGACACATTCTCGGTACAGCCCGGCTGGCACCGACCGACATCCTCCGCCGGACGCGACGGCAAGTGAAAGGGGCCGGCGCACGCCTCTGGACGGTGGCCGGCAGCTTGGTGATCGGGGCAATTCTTGGCATTGTCATGCTTCCAGAGGCCAGTCGCTGGATCGCCGGCGGTGGTGGACACCCGGGCGGTTGAGTGGCTATCCGACGTAGATTCAGTACCAGATGAGGGTGTTGGTGGCTGAAGACGATGCAGGCCTGAGATCGGTAATTGAGCGCGGGCTGCGCGAGCATGGCTTCGTGGTCGACGCGGTGGCCGACGGTATCGACGCCCTTGCCCACCTCAGGTCGTATACCTACGAAGTGGTTGTTCTCGATTGGCGTATGCCCGGCCAGACCGGTATCGAAGTCGTCCGTGAGATGCGCAATCGGGGAGATCGGACCCCGGTGTTGATGCTGACAGCCCGTGACGCTACCGAGGACCGAGTGGTTGGACTCAACCAGGGAGCCGACGACTATCTGGTCAAGCCCTTCTCGTTCGCTGAACTGATCGCAAGGCTCAACGCTTTGCAACGGCGTCCAGCACTTTCCCTCGACCCACTGCTGACCCGCGGTGACCTGGTCTTTGACCCGTCGACGCGAGAACTCACCCGCGACCGGACGCCCGTCACGCTCACCGCTATCGAGGCAGGTCTCGTCGAATTGCTGATCCGACGGTCCCCTGCGGTGGTGACTCGAAGGGAAATCGCCGTACATGTATGGGAGGACGAGGCCGATGCTGTGGGTTCGAACACCATCGATGTCCATATCGGACGTCTCCGAGCCAAGTTGGTTGGAGGTACCGCGCGAATCGAAACGGTTAGGGGTATGGGCTATCGGATGGTGGCCGGGTGAGCAGGCACGGAGCCCAACGCCTCCATGCTGTCAAAGTGGCCACCGTGGCAACGGCAGTGGTGGCGGTCGCGGCGGTGATTCTGGCGGTTGCCCTGAATCTGGTAGAAGTCCATCGTCTCGTGCAAGGGGTCGACTCGCGCTTGTCGGAGCGGCTTGCCGACGTGATCAAGCCGGACGTCGGACCGGGCCCACCACCGGGCGAGTCGGGATCGATACCGAGTCTGCAGCACGATGCTGATTTCAGTGATGCGCCATCATTTGTTTGGCAGGTCAGCGGAGTCGGAGTGGTGACGCCGATGACCACCGGTGCCCCGAATCTTCCCGCACACCATTGGGATACGTCCCCCCTCACCGTCACTGTCAATGGAAGCTCTTTTCGCTTCGATGCCGTCCGCTCAGGATCGGGCTGGCTGGTGGCCGGTGAAAGCGTGAGCCAGATCGACCGGATACGTGGTGAAGGCCTCATTGCAGAAGTTCTTCTCGGGGCCTTACTGCTCGTCGTGACCTTCGCCGGATCCTTGCTTGTCGGCCTGAGGGCTTCTGCCCCGATCGAACAGATCCGTAGGCGGCAATCCGAATTCACCGCCGACGCGTCCCATGAGTTGAGGACTCCGCTGAGTGTGATCGAGGCAGAGGTCGAACTCGCTCTCAGCCGCCCCCGCGAAGCCGCGGACTATCGGGACAGCCTCAGTCGGGTGTCGACCGAGAGCGCCCGGCTCCGGTCAATCGTGAACGATCTATTGTGGCTGGCCCGCGCCGATGGTGACCTGCCAAGTCGCGATGCGGACGAGACGGTCAACGTCGCCATGATGTCCAAATCGGGTGTCGACCGGTTCGCTCCGGTTGCTGACGCTGCCAAAATCTCACTCTCGTTTGTCTATTCAGGTATCGGCAGGTCGTTCGTGCGTGCTCAACCCGACTCCATCGAGCGACTGATCGGTGTTCTGGTGGACAATGCCTGCCGCTACACGGAGCCTGGAGGGGAGGTGGAAGTTCGTGTCGAAGATACGGAGCACCGGGTAACCCTCATTGTTGACGATTCAGGACCTGGCATCCCCGAGGACCACGTGGAGTTCGTGTTCGACCGATTCCATAGGGCCACCGGTCGACCCGGGGGGACCGGCTTGGGATTGGCCATCGCCGATACCGTCGTACGAAGTACCAACGGATCGTGGTCGGTCGGCCGGGGACCCCTTGGCGGCGCCCGAATGGCCGTATCGTGGCGGCATGCTTCGGTCCCTCCATCGGAGGCGAGTTCCGGCGAAGTGAGCGGAGACTGAGCAGACACGTCTGCGTCGAGCAGCGGACCTGACCGGAGATCGCGTCCCGATCAGGCACGAGACTCGTAGCCCGAATCATAAGTCGATCGTAAGAATCGCCGGTTTTCATGCTGTTGTCAGGAACGATCCATATGGTGAAGTGTATGACTACTCCACGTCAGCATGGGCCCCCCCGAAATGTCGATCGTTCGAGGCAGCGCCGACGGGACGAGGCGCTCAGCCGTGTGCGCACGGTGACAAAGGTGGCCGCCGTCGGTTGTGTTGCTGCCGTCGGTGCATTCGCCGCCTACATCAGTAGCGCCATCCCCGGACACTCGACAACGCCCGCCGTGTCGACCCAATCTGCGGGCGCGTCGCCCGCGAGTTCGCCAGTCACCTCACCGACAACTGCCGTCTCTTCTGGTGCTTCGTCGTCTTCGGCATCGCCTTCGACTTCATTGGCTCCTCCTGTGAACACCCCGGCGCCTACCAGGCAACGTGCCCCGGTTGTCAGTTCAGTCAGTTGACCATGTCGTCGACCCAGGCCTACGCAGCCGATCGCACCGTGTACCGGACCACTGCCTGGTCCACGCGAGTGGATCTGATGGTGACCGAACCGACCTCCATGGTGGCCGCCGCCTCGATTCTGCACGAGGAACTGGACAGGATCGACCGGGTGACCAGCCGCTTCCGCTCTGATTCGGAACTCACGGCGCTCAATGAAGCTGCCCGGACCGATACGGCGGTCACCGTGTCCGCTGACCTCATCGAGGCCATCATTGTCGCTTTGCGAGCTGCATCACTGAGCAATGGGGCGGTGGATCCGACGGTAGGCAGGGCCATGTGCCTCATTGGCTACGACCGCGACATCGGCCAGATCTATCCCGGAGTGCCCGGGCGACCCCCGGAACCAGCCCCAATACCGGGTTGGCAATCGGTGGAGGTAGACACCGATCGGTCCTCCGTACGACTGACCGGCGGGACCTTGCTCGACTTGGGAGCGACGTCCAAGGCGTTTGCCGCAGATCGGGCTGCCCGCAACATCACTGCACAGCTCGGCTGCGGTGCGTTGGTGTCTCTCGGTGGCGATATCGCCATATCCGGTGCACCGACTGTACGTTTCGACGTCGGTATCTGCGAGGTGCCTGACGATGAATCGTGCCCGATTGCCGTCACGTTGGGACCTGGTGGCTTGGCCACGTCTGGCACCGGAGCCCGCAGATGGTTGTTGGGAGATCAGTCTGTGCACCACCTGATCGACCCGACAACCGGGCTGCCCGTGGAGACTTGCTGGCGTACGGTGACGGTGGCGGCTCGGTCATGCGTCGACGCCAATACCGCGTCGACCGCTTCGATGATCAAAGGAACCGACGCCGTCGGTTGGCTCGAAAGCCTCGGTCTCCCCGCTCGGTTGGTGCGATCAGATGGGCACGTTGTCACTGTCGCCGGATGGCCATCGGAGTCCCACGGGTCGGCGCCGGTCGACCTTTCCCAAGGGCAGCCATGATGTCCTCCCTGTCGCTACTAGCGGTTGCACACGGTTCAACCGCTCTCTGGTACTTCACCCGGTCGGCTGGCTTGGTGGCGCTCATCGCGCTTACCGCCACCGTGGTTGTCGGCGTGGTCGCGTCCATCGGATGGACCACCGAGCGGTGGCCACGCTTCCTCTCCCAATCGGTCCACCGCAACTTGTCTCTCTTTTGCATCGCCCTCGTGGGGCTCCACGTGATCACCACGGTGGCCGACGGTTACGTCCCGATCGGATTTCTTGACGCGGTCATCCCCTTTCGTTCTCCCTATCGTCCGATCTGGGTCGGGTTGGGCGCTCTGACGTTCGACTTGTTGCTCGCGGTGTTGATCACCAGCGCGCTCAGACACCGGATCGGGTTCCACTCGTGGCGGTTTGTCCACTGGTTGGCCTACTTGAGCTGGCCGATCGCCGTGTTCCACGGTTTGGGCAGTGGAACCGATACTCCTCTTCCCGTCGTACTCGCCATCAACGCGATCTGCGCGGCATCGGTGTTGGCCGTGGTGACATGGCGCCTTGTGTCCGGTCCCGCGTTTTCCGTTCGGCAACGCGCGTTGGCCGGCGCCGGCACGATTGCCGTCACTCTGACTGCTGTCATGTTTGTCGCTCTTGGACCTCTACGCCCAGGATGGTCACACCGATCCGGGACCTCGCCGGCGCTCCTGGCTCAAATAGCCGCAAGCTATTCGTCTGCCACCGTTCCTGGCACTCCGAGCGGGTCGGGGAGTCAACCATCGCCCACGACGGCGCCGTCGACTTCTGCGGTTCCAACCGCCCCTTTCACCCTTGGTCTCGACGGCACCCAAAGCCAAACAGCTCCCGACAGCCAGGGCAACGTACAAGTCACCTTGTCCATGAAACTCCAAGATGCGGCGTCGACGCCGCTCACCATTACGTTGGACGGGACAGCAGCGAGTGGAGGCGGGGTCTCTATGTCTTCGGGAGCAGTGACCTTTGGTCCTTACGGAGGAATTGTGACCGCGCTCAATGGAGACTCGATCTCCGCGACTGTCAAGGCGCAGGCACGGATCCAACTGGTCATTTCACTCAAGCTTGATCAGGCAAGCGGAACCCTTACCGGGACGGTAACCGGATCCACCGGTGGCGAGGAAAACCAATGAGTACTGGTGCCAGATCCGTGCGAAGCGCAAGGTCCGGGGCCAGCCCGGGTTCGACCATGGCTGCCCCTGAAGGAATTCCGAGGCTGTTGGCTGGGCTCAATGGCGACGGCAGGGCCGTCAGTCTCGACGAGCACATGAACCAATGGGGGCGTCCACCGGCATCGATGAGTGCTTCGTTCATCGACGAGCTCGATCGGAGTGGGCTTCGAGGGCACGGTGGTGCCTGGTTCCCGGTCGGAGCCAAGTGGCGATCGATCAGACGCTCGATAACCAAGCGTCCGATCATCGTGGCCAACGGAGCCGAAGGTGAGCCGGCCAGCGGAAAGGACCGCCTACTTGTCCACCAGCTTCCCCACCTGGTTCTCGACGGCGCGGTGATGGCGGCCGCAGCACTCGGTGCATCTCGAGTCATCGTCCACGTTCCCGGTCCGGCCATTCCGACGGTGGAGCGTTCCATCGAGGAGCGGCGGCGCTTTGGGATGGATTCGGTCGATTTCGAAGTGGTGGAGGCGCCCGACAGGTTCCTGGCCGGCCAAGAGTCGGCTGCGATCAACACCATCAACAATCGCAACCCAGCCCGCCCCTCGTTCACCGGCCTTACGACCGTGCGGGAGTCGGGTGTCGGGGGACGACCAACGCTGGTACAGAACGTGGAGTCCTTGGCCCACGTGGCGCTGATCGCCCGCTTCGGTGCCGATTGGTTTCGCCGAGCAGGTACCCCCGAGTCGCCCGGTACCGCACTCCTCACGGTGACGGGTCGATGGGCCGAGCCGCGGATCATCGAGATACCCCTCGGTATGCCGCTGGGCCACGCACTTGGCTTGCGCCAGGAGGACGCCCGAGGCATTCAGGGGGTGCTTCTCGGTGGCTATGGCGGCGGTTGGCTCACTGGCGCCGCAGCATTGAACATGCCACTGACAGAGGACGAAGCGCGCCGGCACGGATCCTCGATCGGCGCCGGAGTGGTGGCTCTGCTCCCTTCAGGGATTTGTCCTCTGTCCGAGGTCAGTCGGGTGGTCACCTACCTCGAAGGCCAAGGGGCCGGACAGTGTGGTCCTTGTGTCAATGGCTTGGCCGGGCTCGACCTCGTCATGGAGAAGTTGGCATTCCGTCCTTCGTCCCTCCACGGCGGTGTCTCGACTATTCCCGGGCTCTGTGATCTGGTCGAAGGCCGGGGTGCTTGCCGTCACCCCGATGGAGTGGCCCGCTTCATCCGCAGTGCGTTGCGGGTCTTTGCCGATCATGTCGAACTTCATCTCAGCCGCGGCGCGTGTCGAGGCGACACCGCACCGGTGTTGCCGGTACCCGCCTATCCACAGAGTTCTTCGCTCAGGCCGGTGGTCCGGTGAAACGGCCAGGCCTCGCCCTCATTGTCGATCCGATTGCCTGTGACGGCCACGGGGTATGTGCCGAACTTCTGCCTGAGTGCATCCGACTCGACCGATGGGGGTTCCCGATCATCGAGGCTGGGGGCATTCCGATGAAACTGGTTGACCACGCTCGAAGAGCAGCGGAAAGCTGTCCCCGGCTTGCGCTCAGCTTGGTCGAACGCCCCCTCTGAGCCACAAGTGAGTCAATGGTGGCGCTCAGGCGCCGGCGGATCCGGTCTCCGACTCGGCCTCGTCGAGTCCCTGGGCCAGGGTATTCCAACTCAACGTCGCACATTTGATACGCACCGGGAATTTCACCACTCCCTGAAGGGCAGCAAGTTCACCGAGTGAGTCGACGTCCAAAAGCTGTGCTTCTCTCGCCTCGATATCGGCCTCATCCTGAGAGTCCTTACCCGGAAGGGTCGACTCGTGAATGGACATCATCCCCTTGAAGGTCCGGATCAGGTCGCGGACTTCGGTCACCGGCTTGCCTTTCACCGCTGCCGACATCAGCGAGGCCGATGATTGGCTGATGGAGCACCCGGTGCCACCGATTTTGATATCAGAGACGGTTTCATCATTGACTTCGAGGGTGACCACTATCTCGTCACCACAGAGAGGGTTGAACCCCTCGACGCGTTGAGCCGGGGGAGACGGGAGTTCCCCCCGATTCCGAGGCGACCGGTAGTGGTCAAGGATGATCTCGCGGTAGAGGTCTTCGAGGCCGGCCATCAGCTCGCCGTCCCCGGGTCTTTCCGACTGGGTCCGTTGGCATCTTCGGATGATCCGTTGGCAACAATGGTGCGCATCACGGCATCAGAATACCGGGAGGTGCTCATCCGAAGAACGCGCCCGTCTCGGCCAGGGCATTGGCCAGGGTATCGACGTCGGACTCGTTGTTGTAGAGAGCGAAGGACGCCCGGGCCGTGGCGTTGACCCCGAGCCGCCTCATCAGCGGCTTGGCGCAGTGATGCCCGGCCCTCACGCACACCCCGTACTGGTCGAGGATCTGAGAAACGTCGTGGGGGTGAATGTCGCGATAGGCAAACGAGAGGACGCCGCCTCGCTGGATCGGATCCTTGGGCCCGAAGATCCGGATGTCGTCGCCGAAGCGTTCGGCCAGCGTGTTCATGGCGTACGTGGTCAACGCAATCTCGTGGGCCCGGATGGATTCCATGCCGATGGCCTGCAGGTACTCCACGGCAGCACCTAGGCCGATGGCCTCGGTGATCGGCGGCGTGCCGGCTTCAAACCTCCACGGCAGATCGTTGGGGGTGAACCCCTCCTTGCGGACATCGAGGATCATCTCCCCACCACCGAGGAATGGAGGGAGCGGGGTGAGCAACTCATCCCGACCCCAGAGCACGCCGATACCGGTCGGACCGAGCATCTTGTGAGCGCTGAAGGCGAGGAAATCACAGCCCAGGGTGGATACATCGGTCGGCAGGTGGGGGACCGATTGGGCCCCGTCGGCCACCACTACTGCTCCCGCGGCGTGAGCCACCCGGGCGATGTCGCCGATCGGATTCAACGTTCCCAGGACGTTGGACATGCAGGTGATCCCGACCAACTTGACCCCATCGACCAAGCGTTCGAGGTCATCGAGGATCAGGGCTCCATCGTCGTCGATGGGAATCCACCGGATGGAGAGTTCGCGCTCCTCGGCCAACATCTGCCATGGCACGATGTTGGCGTGGTGTTCCATCTCGGTGAGGAGGATGGAGTCGCCCGGGTGCAGGTGGGTGCGGCCCCACGTATTCGCCACCAGGTTCAGGCCCTCAGTGGCATTTTTGCTGAAGAGGATCTCCCGGGACGGATTGGGTGCCCCGATGAATCGGCCCACCGCCACTCGGGCTGCTTCGAACCGATGGGTGGCCTCCTCGGCAATCCCATAGACACCCCGGTGCACGTTGGCGTGGGTCGTCTCGTCGTACTCGCGCATGGCGTCGAGCACCTGGCGAGGTCGTTGGGAGGAAGCCGCCGAGTCGAGGTAGGTGATCGGGTGCCCGTTGACCTCTTGGGCGAGTAGGGGGAAGTCCTTCCGCAGCGTTTCGACATCCAAACCTTGCGCCACGTCGATCAGGCCCGCCATGCGTCGTATCCTTCGGTCTCCAACTTCTTGTACAACTCGGGGCCTCCATCGGCCACGATGACCCCGTCGATGAGGAGATGGACCTTGTCGGCCGCCAACTCGTCCAGCATCCGCTGGTAGTGGGTGATCACCACCACGCCCAGATCGGGCCGAATCTCCCGGACGGTGTGGACGCCACGAGCGACTGTGCGGAGCGCATCGACGTCGAGCCCAGAGTCGGTCTCGTCGAGAATGGCCAACTCAGGTTCGAGCATGGCCATCTGCAGTATCTCGTTGCGCTTCTTCTCGCCACCCGAGAATCCCTCGTTGAGATAGCGCTCGCCGAACTCGGGGTCCATCCCCAATTTCTCCATCCACTCCATCATCATCAAACGAACTTCGAGCACCGACATGTCGGTGCCTCGACGGGCAGAAAGCGCCTGGCGGAGGAACTGGATTACCGGAACGCCACCGATGGCTTCAGGTTCTTGAAAGGCCAGGAACATTCCCGCTTTGCCCCGGACGTCTGTCGGCCACGCGGTGACGTCCTCACCCCGTAGCCGGACAGTCCCCGACGTCACCACGTAGGCGGGGTTGCCGAGGAGCACCTTGGCCAGGGTCGACTTGCCCGACCCGTTGGGCCCCATGATGGCGTGCACCTGCCCGGATTGCACGGTGAGGTTGACGCCACGGAGGATGGGGGTGCCGTCCACCGACACATGGAGGTCCTCCACCTGCAGCAGTGGAGCAGTTGGCGGCGCATCCTTGGCGGTCCCGTCGTTCACGCCCCGAGCCTACCCTCCCGTTGCCATTTCTCCTACGGCCATAGGAGGAATAGGGGGACCGGGCCTTTTCACCAGGAATTTCCTGTACGTACGAACAGGGCGAAGTACGGTAATCGGATGGCAGACCCGTGGACCTATGCCGGACCTGTCGCCCAACTTCGAGTCGATAACGGGATCGTCACCCTGGTCGACGAGTCCACCTTTGCCATCAGCGGAAGCGCAGGGGACATCTCGCCCGGGGGGGCCCAGGGACTGTTCGTCCGGGACACCCGGATCCTCTCCCGATTCGAAATTCTGGTCAACGGGTCCCGAACCGAACCGCTGGCCGCGGTCACCGACGCTCCCTTCTCTTCGACGTTTGTATCCCGGTGCCTCCCTCCGCCGGGACGGGCGGATTCGACGCTCATGGTGTTCAGGTCACGCTATGTGGGCCAGGGAATGCGTGAGGACATCACCATCCGCAACTTTGGAGACGAACCGTCATTCTGTTCGGTGGAACTGTTCGTCGGGGCGGATTTCGCCGATCTGTTCGCAGTGAAAGAGGGACGGGTTCGGGACGGTGCGCACGACGACCCGGTGAGTGGGACGGTCACCAGTGACATCAAGGGTGGGGCCAAGGGCGGCACAGAGCGAACATCATCCGGCCTCGGCACCCCCACCATGACCTTTTCGTATCGGCGCGGAGGAGTGACCCGCGGCGTGGAGGTTCGCTTCAATGGGTCGGTCAGCCTCGATCAGGATCTGGCCACCTTCGAAATGATCGTGCCCCCCCGAGGTGAATGGAGTACCTGCGTGGAGGTGGCTCCGGTGATCGACGGGATCAGCATCGATCCCCGATACCGGTGCGGTCAGCCGGTGGAACGGTCTGAACCGGCCGAGCGGTTGGCCCGGTGGCGACGCCAGGTCCCCCAGATCGAGACCGACCATCCGGGTCTGAAGAATGTGGTGGCCCGCAGCGCCGAGGACCTCGGCGCTCTTCGCATCTTTGACCCCGACTACCCCGAGCGGATGGTGGTGGCGGCGGGTGCGCCGTGGTTCATGACCGTGTTCGGGCGTGACTCCCTGCTGACGGCGTGGATGGCGTTGCTGGTGGATCCGGACCTGGCTCTCGGGGTACTGCAGACCCTGGCGCGGTTCCAAGGGAATGAAGTTGATCCTCGCCATGATGAGCAGCCCGGGCGCATTCTCCACGAGATGCGCTTCGGCGATGCCGCGTCGCTGTCGCTCGGCGGTGGGAGCATCTATTACGGCAGTGCAGATGCCACCCCCTTGTTCGTGATGCTTCTGGGAGAGCTTCGGCGTTGGGGTGTGGCCGGCGAACTGGTCGACGAGCTCTTGCCCAATGCCGAACGCGCCATCGAGTGGATCGAACAATTCGGGGACGCTGACGGCGATGGGTACGTGGAATACCACCGGGCGACCGACCGCGGGTTGACCAACCAGGGGTGGAAGGACAGCTGGGACGGTATCCGTTATGCCGACGGTCGTGTGGCCAAGGCGCCGATCGCATTGTGCGAGGTCCAGGCATATACCTATGGTGCCTTTCTGGCCCGGGCGCACTTCGCCTCCGAGGTTGGTGATACCGCCACCCATGAGCGATTCCGAGCCAAGGCGGCTGAACTGAAGGCAGCGTTCAACCGCGACTTCTGGCTCGAGGACAAAGGGTGGTTCGCCGTCGGTCTCGACGCCGACAAGCACCCGATCGACTCGTTGACCTCCAACATCGGCCACTGCCTGTGGACAGGGATCGTTGACGAGGACAAGGCCGGCCGGGTGGCGGCCAGGTTGGTGTCACCCGAGATGTTCAGTGGGTGGGGGGTCCGCACGTTGGCTGCCGACAACGGCGGGTACAACCCGATCAGCTACCACTGCGGCTCGGTGTGGCCGCACGACACAGCCATCGTGGCCGCCGGACTGGCCCGCTACGGGTTCGACGGGGCTGCCCAGCAGTTGATTCTGGCTCTGTTCGACGCGGCCGTGGCCCAAGGTGGGCGCTTGCCCGAACTGTTCAGCGGCCTCGACCGGGGTGAACTGAGCGTGCCGGTAGGCTACCCGACGTCGTGTTCGCCCCAGGCCTGGTCGGCGGCATCACCGCTTCTGTGCTTGCGCACGCTCCTTCGCTTGGACCCGTGGATACCGCAAGGGAAGATCTGGTTGTGCCCGAAACTACCCGAGGGGGTCGGCCATCTAAAGGTGGAAGGGATTCCTTTGGCCGGCGCCCGGGTGACCATCGAAGTGGGCGAAGAAGTTTCTGGTGGCGTGTCGATCACCGGGCTTCCCCCCGAGATCGAAGTGATCCACCGGCCCCGGCTCCCGACGACGGATCCGCGACCAATACCGCGAATCTGGTCAGCGGGTCCCGAGGTCGCCCGCTGATCCGGTAGCGGCACCGGGAGAGTCGGCGGCTTGGTACCCGGGGGTGCATCGCGAGCCGCGAAGTGGCCAACCCACCGGCTCACGTTCAGCGGGGGGCAAGCCCGACCCATGGTCATCGGCGCCTGACCCCTCTTGACGGGATCCGGGCCTTTGCCGTCGCCACTGTCCTCCTCTTTCATGGTGGCGTTTCGTGGGTGGACTGCGGGTTGCTCGGGGTCGACGTGTTCTTCGTGCTTTCGGGGTTTCTCATCACCGCATTGCTGTGTGACGAATCGGTCAGGACCGGTCCCACCGGCTGGAGCCTCAGGAAGGGAATCGGTGGCCGGTCACCAACCCCTGTCGACCCATTCCTGAAGGTGCGGCGTCTCGGCCCCGATGGTGGTCCCTTTCCCATGGCCGGGAAGGACGAGGGTATCCGGTCCGAACCCTGTGAACAGACGGCGTTCGATGGAAGTGATGATGGTGTTGAAGTCGGCATTCTCGAATGTGGTGTTGCCCGGTCCCCCCGGGAAGAGGGTGTCCCCGGTGAAGAGCAGCGGTGTCCCTTCGACGGCGAAACACATCGATCCGGGGGTGTGCCCCGGCGTGGCAATGGTGTCGATCCGAAGCCGACCGATTTGGAGAGTCGACTCATCCTCCAGGATCAGGTCGTAGGCCGGGAGCATGTTCGCGTCGGCCTGGGTCACCGCCACTTCGATGCCGGCGTGTCGCACCGCCTCCACCGCCTGAATGTGGTCCCAATGTCCGTGGGTCTCGACCACCTGGCGCACCCCGAGGTCACGACACAGTTCGAGGAGCCGATCGTGCTCATTGGCTGCATCGATCAGCACCGAGTCACCGGTTTGCCGGCAGCGCACGATGTAGACGTTGTTGTCCACCGGCCCGACTACGACCCGGTGGACCTCGACGGCGGTGTCCTGGTAGTCAATGATGGTGCTGCCCATGGGTAGCGGACCTCCTTGGGTGGGCCCCCGGTTGGAGGGAGTCGACCACCGCTAACAGCTCAGCGTACCGTGGGTGATCACCACCAAGCCTGTGTTCCCTTGACCCGTTGGTCAACATCGGCCCGGTTCTGGTAGACAACGGTGGACGATGTCCCCAATTCGGGGCCACCCCAGGGGTATGGAGAACACGATGAACTTCGCCTTCAGCGAGGAGCAAGACGAGCTTCGCAAGTCGGTCAAGCGCTTTCTCGAAGACAAGTCGCCCGAGACGGAAGTCCGCCGACTCATGGAAACGACCGAGGGCTATGACCCTGCGGTGTGGACACAGATGGCTGAGCAGCTGGGTCTGCAGTCGATGACCATCCCTGAAGAGTTCGGGGGGGCCGGGTTCTCCTATGTCGAGCTGACCGTGGTCTTGGAGGAGATGGGGGCGGCGCTGCTGTGCGCTCCGTTCTTCTCAACGGTGGCATTGGGTGCCAACGCCATACTCACCTCAGGCGACCAGAAGGCGAAGGAAGATCTACTACCCGGTATCGCCGCGGGTGAGACCATCGCCACACTGGCCCACACCGAGGACAGTGGACGTTGGGACACCGACAGCGTCACCCTGTCCGCCACCCCTGCAGGCGCCGGGTGGGCCCTGAACGGCCATAAGTCGTTTGTGATCGACGGGCATGTGGCCGATCTCATTCTCGTGGTGGGGAGGACCGACGCCGGAGTAAGCCTCTTCAGCGTCAAGGGTGATGCTGACGGCCTGACCCGGACCCCGTTGGCCACCATGGATCAGACCCGGAAGCAGGCTCGGATCGAGTTCGCCGATACACCGGCCCGACTGATCGGTACCGATGGAGGCGCTACGGCGGGGTTGTCGAAGACCCTCGACCTGGCGGCAGTGGCGCTGGCCGCCGAGCAGGTGGGAGGTGCCCAACGGTGTCTCGACAGTTCGGTCGAATACGCCAAGACCCGCATCCAGTTCGGCCGGCCGATCGGGAGCTTTCAGGCCATCAAGCACAAGTGTGCCGACATGCTGCTCGAGGTGGAGTCGGCCAAGTCCGCCGCCTACTACGCAGGTTGGGCCGCAGCCGAGGACTCCGACGAGCTTCCGGTGGTGGCCAGCCTGGCCAAGTCATACTGCTCCGAGGCCTACTTCCATGCCGCAGCGGAAACCATACAGATCCACGGCGGCATCGGCTTCACCTGGGAGCACCCGGCCCATCTGTACTTCAAGCGCGCCAAGTCATCCGAGTTGTTGCTGGGGGACCCGTCGTACCACCGGGAGCTGTTGGCCCAACGGATCGGCATCTGACCGACAGGTTCACCGCCCGGTGTCACCGACGTTGCCGAAGACGAGAACCCCTCGGTCCGGTGCCATGCAGGTGCCGGAACCAGGGTGGCGAAGGGCGGCGGCGAATAGTCGTGCCTCTCGATATGGCGTAGCGTCTCCGAAATGACCGGACCCCGAAAGCTTATTGGTTGGCTGCTGCTCTTTTTGGTAGGGGTGCTGGCTGCCGGTGGCGCCGTTTTGGGCATCTCGCAAGCCCCCAAACAGGCCACTCTCCAGATGGCGGTGAAGAACACGCTGGCTGCGGCCAACTACACCTCGGACGTGCTTGAAAGCAGCTCGCAGGGGACCCAAACGCAGCACCTTGTGTACCAGTCGCCGGGCCGGCTGGAAGGCTATGTCGATTCTGGGACCGTACGGGTCTATGTCGCCGTCATCGACGGTGTGGAGTACCAGAGCAATCAGGTGGCTCCCGGCTCATCAACTGCCCATCTCACCTTCCAGAAGCAGGCGAGCCAGCCAGCCAAGTCGTACGACCCGGTAAACGAGTATGTCGCCCTGGCCAAGAATCCCAAGAACGTCCACCAAAAAGGTAATACCTACACGTTTACGGTGACCCAACAAGGACAGACCGCCTCGTTCACAGTCACGGTGATCGGTCAGTACCTGTCGTCCCTCACCATCGCCGCCTCGGGTGCCCAGTTGTCCTTGACCGTCTCATCGGTGAACACGTCGCCAGCAGTGACCTTGCCGGCCGGGGCCAAGGTCACCACGGCTCCCACCACCACCACCACGGCTCCCGCAGCCACTCCCACCACGGCTCCCGGAGCTCCTCCCACCTGAGGCGCCTTCGGCCTATGGCGAGCTTTCGGCCTGAGAGATGCCGGTATCGATGGCCCGTCGGAGGTCGCGGGCGTGCCGGCCCGGGTCGGGCGCGTCGGTGAGCCACCGGACAGCGACGAAGTGTCGGGCCCCGGCCGCAATCATGTCGCCGACGGTCTCGGGGTCGACGCCTCCGGTGATCCACACCGGCCACGGAGAGACCGACACAGCTTCGCTGACGTAACTGAGCCCGGTCCCGGGCCGACCGGGTTTGGTCGGTGTGGCGTGCACCGGTCCAGCGGAGACGTAATTCACTGGTAGCTCTCCCTCGATCGCCGACATCAGCTCAGACCGGGCATGGGTCGACAGTCCGAGGAGGGCGTGGTCGCCGACCAACATCCGGGCTTTCCGGGGAGCTGGGTCATCTTGGCCCACATGAACCCCATCGGCGCCGATGGTGCCGGCGAGATCGGGACGGTCGTTGAGGATGAAAGGCACGTCGTGGTCGGCGCAGACCCGCTGGACTACCCGGGCCCGAATGACCAGGTCGCGGTCGGCGAGGTGCTTGTCCCGAAGTTGCACGACGTCCACCCCACCGACGATGCATTCCTCCACGAACCGGTCGAGATCGTTTCGATCCGAGGTACACAGGTAGAGCCGACGATCGGACAGAGCCCACCGCTTCGACGGGTCGGTCAAACCCGTCAACTGATTCCTGACGCCTTGGCTTTGGCCTCGGCTTTCATCTGTTGTTTGAACTGGCGCACCTTGGTCAGCGCAGCCGGTGAGTCGATGTCGGCCACCGACTGGAAGGTCCCGGGCCGGCTGAACGGGGTCGATACCTGTTGCCAACCGGGAGTGTGAAGGCCCATCTGCTTGCCCAACAATGCGATGAAGATGCGGGCCTTCTGCACGCCGAACCCGGGGAGGGCATTGACACGGGCCAGCAGTTCCTTTCCGTTGGCGGCTGACGTCCAGATGGCGGCGGCATCACCGTTGTAGGTGTCCATGATCAGCCGACAGACATCTTGGACTCGCCTCGCCATCGAACTTGGGAAGCGGTGGAGCGCCGGCTTGGTCCCGAAGATCGCGGCCAGGGCATCAGGATCCATGGATGCGATGGCCCCGGCATCGAGGGAGCCGCCCAGGCGTTCCCTTAGTTCGAATGGCGATCTGAACGCCCGCTCCAACGGGATCTGCTGATCCAAGACCATTCCGATGACCAGCGCCAGGGGATCGGTTGCCAGAAGGGCGTCAGCCTCGTCGTTGCCCGTGAGGGCGAGGGAGGTCTTCGACGGCGCGGGCGGAGATTGCGTGCCTTTGGGCATACCTGGGATTCTGGCATGGGAATCGCAGAGTTAGCCCCGGTGGAGGCAATCTGGTCGGTTCAGCGAGACCAGGGGTCGCCGCTGGAGGCGTCAATCCCGTACTGGTGGATGGCTTTGGAGACCACGTCGGCCGGAACATCCCCGCTCGCCACGAGGCCGTCGAGGACGGCCACCACAATGTGGGCGGCGTCGACCTCGAAGAACCGGCGCAATGAATCCCGGGTATCCGACCGACCGAAACCGTCGGTGCCCAACGAGGTGAAACGGCTGGTTACAAATCGGGAGATCTGGTCTGGAACGGCCCGGACAAAGTCGGTCACCGCCACCACCGGGCCGCTTGACTCGGCCAGGGATTGAGTGATCAGGGGGACTTTCGGCTCCTCGTCGGGATGTAGCCGATTCCACCGCTCGACGGAAAGACAGTCCTCCCGCAGTGACTTGTACGACGTGACCGACCAGGCATCGGCCTCGACACCCCAGTCGGTGGCAAGGAGGTCCCGGGCCTGCATGGCCGCTTGCCACGCCGAGCCCGAGAAGAGCAGAGTCGCTTGCTTGGTGGCCTTGGTGGCCTTGGTGGCCTTGGTGGCCTTGGTGGCCTTGGTGGCCCCGCTCGAGATCCCGTGACCGGCGAAGCGATACATGCCCTTGATGATCCCCGACCGGACCCGGTCCGCCTCGGTAGCATCGGTGGGTAGGCCGGGCATCGGGTAGTTCTCGTTGTAGAGGGTGATGTACCAGTAACGGTCCTCGGGTTCAGGACCGGTGATACGGCGAATCCCGTCCTCGATGATGATGGCCACTTCATAGGCGAACGCCGGATCGTAGGCGGCCACGGTGGGGATGACCGATGCCAGTACCAGAGAGTGGCCGTCCTGGTGTTGGAGTCCCTCGCCATTGAGTGTGGTCCGCCCGGCCGTGCATCCAAACAGAAAGCCCCGGCCGCGAATGTCGCTGAGTGCCCACAGCAGATCACCCACCCGCTGAAAGCCGAACATCGAATAGAAGAGGTAGCAAGGGATGAGGGGCTCACCCCATGTGGCGTAGGCGGTGGCCGCAGCGGTGAACGTGGCGGTGGCCCCCGACTCGGTGATGCCCTCTTCGAGGACCTGTCCCGACTCGCTCTCGGCGTAGTGGAGGGCCAGGTCGGAGTCGACCGGTGTGTAGTGCTGACCGTCTGGGGAGTAGATCTGCACACTGGCGATCAACGGTTCGAGACCGAAGGTTCGGGCCTCATCGGACACGATGGGCACCATTCGCTTTCCGATGGACGGATCGCGGACCAGATTGCGGAGGAGTCGGGCAAACGCCATGGTGGTCGAGGCCGACAGCTTCCCCGATCCCCCCAGGAACTCAGCGAAGACGGACGCGGCAGGCTGCTCGAGTGTCTTCGGCCGAACAACCCGATGGGGGAGTGGGCCGCCCAGAGCGCGACGCCGTTCCGCTAGGTAGATGGCGGCCGGCGAATCGGGGGCCGGAGAGTAGTAGGGAGGCATGTCGGCATCGAGCGCGTCATCGGGAATCTCATGTTGCAAAAAGAGCCGGTCCCGCAGTGCTCGTAGCTGGGGCTTGGTCATCTTCTTGATCTGATGGGTGGCGTTGCGGGCCTCGATCTCGGGTCCGAGCGTCCACCCCTTGATCGTCTTGGCCAAGATGACGGTGGGAGCGCCGACGTATTCGGTGGCGGCGAGGTAGGCCGCATAGACCTTTCGGTAGTCGTGGCCTCCTCTGGGCAACGACTGGAGCGCCTGATCGGAGAGATCGGCCACCATGGCCCGGAGCCGAGGATCCGGCCCGAAGAAGTGCTCGCGAATGTAGGCCCCGGACTCGGTGGCGTACTTTTGGAAGTCGCCGTCGACCGTCGAGTTCATCTTGTTGAGGAGGACCCCGTCCACGTCCTTGGCCAACAGCTCATCCCAGTTGCGTCCCCACACCACTTTGATCACATTCCATCCCGCCCCACGGAACAGCGCTTCGAACTCCTGGATGACCTTGCCATTGCCTCGGACCGGCCCATCGAGTCGCTGGAGGTTGCAGTTCACGACGAACGTGAGGTTGTCGAGGTGCTCCCTCGCCGCCATGCCCAAGCCGCCGATGGTCTCCGGCTCATCCAGTTCGCCGTCGCCGACGAAGCACCACACCCGGCTGGCTGAGGTATCTGCCAAGCCCCGAGCATGCAGGTACCGGTTCATGTGAGCTTGGGAGATGGCGCTGAGCGGTCCCAGGCCCATCGACACAGTGGGAAACTCCCAGAAATCGGGCATCAGCCGCGGATGCGGATAGGAGGACAACCCATCGCCCGCCACCTCGAACCTGAAGTTGTCGAGCTGTTGCTCGGTGAGGCGGCCCTCCACGAACGCTCGGGCGTAGATACCGGGCGATCCGTGTCCCTGGAAGTACACCTGATCACCGGCAGATCCGTTGTCCTTGCCGTGGAAGAAGTGATTGAAGCCAACCTCGTAGAGGGAGGCCGAGCTGGCGTAAGTGGAGAGATGGCCGCCGATAGAGGCAGAACGGGCGTTGGCTCGCACCACCATGACGGCGGCGTTCCAACGGATGTATGCCCGGATGCGGCGCTCGATGTCCTCGTCGCCGGGAAACTCGGGCTCGCGGTCGGTGGGGATGGTATTGACATACGGCGTGGACACGGTGGCGGGAAAGTCGACATTCTTTGCCCGGGCCTGCTCGAGCAGCCGCATCAGCAGGTATCGGGCCCGGGTCCGGCCGTGAGCCTCCACCACGTCGTCGAAAGCGTCCATCCACTCGGCCGTCTCCCCTGCGTCAATGTCGTGGAGCTGTTGGCTGACACCGTCGAAGAGCATGCGCCCATGCTCTCACTGGTTCGGCGCTAAGGGAATACGGCCTGCAATGGTCCAGAATCCCGGTTCCGGGTCCTTAGGTGGCCGCCCGGCACGGGAGGTGAGCGTGCAGAAGATGCCGATAAGCGTGCATGCTGTGGCGATGAGCGCGACCCAGGGCATCACTGACGAGGTCACCGTCGTCTATACGGACGGGGCGTGCCGGGGAAACCCAGGACCGGGCGGATGGGGTTGGGCTGTCGATGGTGGGCGCTCGGGAACCCACAGCGACGTCTCGGGCAGTGGAGGGGAGCCCCACACCACCAATCAGCGCATGGAGATCATGGCGGTGGTGGAGGCCTTGCGGTCGGTCGAGGGAGCTGTCCATGTGGTCAGCGACTCGACCTATGTCGTGAACTGCTTTCGCCAGAAGTGGTGGGCCGGGTGGATGCGGAAGGGGTGGCGGAACTCCCAGGGGAAGCCTGTGGCCAATCGCGACCTGTGGGAGATGCTCTTCGCGTTGGCCCTCGACGGGGATCGCCGGGTGACCTTCGAGTGGGTCAAGGGCCACTCGGGTGATCGCATGAACGACCTGGTGGACCAGTTGGCCGCCGACGCGGCGGCACTTCAGTAATCGGATTGCTGATCCGTCAACTCCCTCAACGTTCTGCCTGGCGATTGAGGCCTGCCCGTTGTGGGTCTCGACGTCACCAAGAGCGCTGGCTCTCGATCGATCCCCACGCTGGACCACCACCATTGGCCCTGTTCACTTGATGCCGACGTGCAGGCCACCAATCATCTCTGGACAGCTATTCGGCTCCAGTTTTGGGTATGGGCCCCGGGTCCCGTAATCTGCTGGCATGGAGATCAAAGGAAGCTCAGCAATCATCACCGGGGGCGCATCTGGCCTTGGTGAAGCCACTGCCCGCAAACTCGGCGCCGAAGGTGTACGGGTCACCATCTTCGATAAGAACGAGGAGCGGGCCAAAGAGGTCGCCGGCGAGATCGGCGCCAACGCGAACTACGTCGGTGGTGACGTCACCGACCCCGAAGACTGCCAAAAGGCAGTCGATCAAGCCGCCGACGGAGGGAACCTCCGCATCGCGGTGAACTGTGCCGGAACCGGATGGGTGGGTCGAGTCATCAACCGCGATGGCTCACCGCACGAGCTGGGCGTGTTCCAGTTCATTCAGAATCTGAACGTCATCGGCACGTTCAACGTGATGACCAAAGCGGCCTCTGCCATTTCCACCGTTGAGCCTCAGGCAGACGGCGAACGTGGGGTGATCGTAAATACCGCCTCCGTGGCCGCATTCGACGGTCAGATCGGCCAGTTGGCCTACTCGGCATCCAAGGGCGCGATTGTGGGGATGACGCTTCCCGCCGCTCGTGATCTGGCGGTTGTCGGCATCCGGGTTTTGGCCATCGCTCCCGGATTGTTCGACACGCCGTTGTTGGCCATGCTGCCCGAAGAGGCTCGAAAGACCCTCGGCCAGTCGGTCAACTACCCCAAGCGGCTCGGAAACCCGAAGGAGTTCGGCGAGCTGGTCGCCCACATTGCCACGAACAGCTATCTCAACGCGGAGGTCATCCGGCTCGACGGTGGCATCCGTATGCCTCCGAAATAGCCGGACAGCTCTTCGATACGACATCGGGTTGCCGGGGCGGCTGATTGGCCGTTCCGGCACCGGTCGTCATGGCCGTCCCGGCACCGTGCTCGGGCCTACGCTGCGCCTGTGCACTACTGGACCGAAGACGAGGTGCGTACCGAACTACTACGCACGCGAGTCTCCATCGATGCTCTGCGACGTGATGAGCGCCAGCGTGTTGTGGCCCGGACCAACGGTCCGGTGTTGTCTGACAGGAGGGATGCCACAGGTATGCCGGTCGAACGCCGCTTCCTTTGCCGCCGGACCTATGAGCGTGGCCCTCTCCCCAGGTGATGCTGATCAGGGCATCATTCACCGAAAGCCTGACCAAGGTGTACAAGGGTGCCGATTTCCGGCTTCTCACAATTGAGCGGGGTGAGTGGGGATTGTGACGGGGATGGTTGGCGAGCCGATCGAATCCGAAGGCTTGAGATAACCGTCTGATCTGGCGCAATGGCGGTGCCGGGGCGGGACGTGCCCATAAGCGCAGACAGGTGCGCGCGAGGGGTGCCCATGCCGCATCAGGGGCATGCAGCAGGTATACGCCGAAATGACAAGAGGCCCCGTCGGCCTGACATTGCGAGAGTTCGGCTCAAAGGGAGCCAAGGCACTTTCCATCTACCGAGCAAAACTCACATTGCGGGCACAGGAGTGCTCCCCTGCCTCGGTTTGCCGATTGTTGAGAAGGTACCCATCCTTGTCGGTCATAGAGGCATCGTCAGGCCGGTCGTATCAGGACAGCACCCGCCTCCGGAAGTTTCGCAAACCGAGTCCGAGGAAGAGCACCACAAGACCGGTCAGCGCCGGATAGACCACGTAAAGGTGCATGTGGTGAGCGTTGGTCAAGGCCGCCCGCATCCCCTCATTGACGTAGATCAGCGGATTGACCAGAACCAAAATTTGGAGCCAGTGCCAGCCCCCGGCCTGAATCGGGGCCAGTCGGGTCCACTGGTAGTAGGTCCCGCCGAGGAATGTGACGGGCAAGATGATGAACCCGAACATCAGGCCGATGTTGCGCGGTTCGAAGCTGGTTCCGAGAAGCAGCCCGAGTGAGGCCATGGCGATACATGCCAGTGGAACCAAGGTCACGATGATCCACCAGTGAAGATTGAGGTGGGCCTCGACCCCCTTGGCGTGGACGACAGACGCGATGGGCAGCACGATGGTCGCCGAGATCAGCCCCTGCACCGCCCCCGAGAGGACCTTGGCCCCCGCCACCAACCAGATCGGGCACGGCGCCTGCACCCTGTCCTCGATCTCACGGGTGTAGCCGAATTCCTGGGACATGGTCAGTGCCACCGACTGCACCCCCTGGAACAGGATGGAAATTCCCACCACGCCGGGCACGAGCACCGTGGCGAAGGCGGATTCGGCCGCTGGGCCAGTTCCACCGCCGATGCCCTGTCCGATCTTCGGGAAGACATAGAGGAAGACGAAGCAAAGCAGAAACGGCTGCACCAGCGTTCTGACGACGAACTCGAACATGTGCTTGCGGAGCACTACCAGGTCGCGGAGGATGAGTGCCCACAGCGCGATCCGGCTGGCGCCCAGGGCTGAACGGGTCGGCGTCAACCTGACCGTGGCCGCCGAAGTGCTCACGTCGACGGTACTCATGACTCCCTCAGTTCCTTGCCGGTGAGATTGATGAACACCGTCTCGAGAGTGGGCTCGGTGACTGACAGGTCGATGACCGGAAAACCGGCGCCCTCGGCGGCAGAAACCACCTTGGGCAGCAGCCGGTCCTTACCCTTCACGTGGAGCTCCACCCCACCCTCGATCGCACGGGTCCGGGTCACCCCGGGTACGCCTTCGGTCAGGACGCGGGCCAACTCGTCCTGATTCCCGCCGGCCATGACCGTGACGATGGTGTCGGCATCGATCTGCTGTTTCAGCGCCGAGGGCGTGTCGAGGGCCAGGATCTTCCCTCGGTCCATGATGGCCACCCGACCGCAGAGTTGGTCTGCCTCTTCCATGTAGTGGGTGGTGAGCAGAATGGTCTGACCTTGAGCGTTGAGCTCGCGCAAGGTGTCCCACAGTGCCAGTCGACTCTGCGGATCGAGCCCGGCGGTCGGCTCATCCAGGAACAGCACCGCTGGCCGGTGGAAGATGGCCCGGGCCACCATCAGGCGTTGGGCCATCCCGCCGGACAGGGCATAGACCGAGGCGTCGGACCACTTCTCCAACTGGAATTGCTGCAACAGGTCGGTGGCGGTTTGGCGGGAGTCCCGGGCCGAGATCCCAAAGAGGCGGCCGTGGAAGTAGAGGTTCTCCCACACCGTCAACTGTCGATCCAACGTGTTCTGCTGGCTCACGATTCCGAGGATCTGCTTGGCCAGGGCCGGATGGGCCACCACGTCGATGCCACCCACAAATGCCCGGCCTCCGGTCGGGATAACCCGGGTGGTCAACATGCCGGCCGTGGTTGTCTTACCGGCGCCGTTCGGACCGAGAAGCCCGAAGATCTCACCGGCAGCAACCCTGAGATTGAGCTCGTCAACCGCCCGAAAGTCCGCGCCCTCATAGACCTTCGTCAGGTTGATGGTGTGGATGATGTTGTCAGATGCGTCAGATGCGTCAGATCCGACGACAGTCGAAGGCGCAGTATCACGGGTATCGGTCGTCATCACTGATCCTGGCCAACGCTAGTCGGATGGGAACGACCGAGTTGGCCAGGGTGCCGGGTTCGTGGGGGACCCCTTGGAATCGGTCATCTGGCGCCTTCACGCCCGGCTGGGGTCCGAAGAGCCCGATTTCCGGCCGGCGATGCTGCGGGACTTGCTGGTGCTGAGAAAGCCCTTTATCGAGTTCGTCATCCGAACTGTCTTCTCGAACATCGGCCAGGGGATCGCCGGGGGCGGAGGTTCCGGCGCCGAATCGGCATTCGCCACGGTGCTCGTGCCCGGCGTGGTGGTCAAGCCGTTGATCTACGTCAACGAGGGCATGGGGGAGGCCTTCACCAATGCCTCGCACATGAATCTCTACGTGGTATGCCCCGTCCTGGTCGGGTTCACCGCCCTCTTCCTTGGCCTCGGGCTCCGGAACTTCCGTCAGCGGGTTCTTTCGTAAGGTGGTTGTTGGACTCCTCCCTATAGGCTGAGGGTGTTGTAGCTAGCGGGCATTCACTGTCGAGATCGGAGGTGGTTCCCACGGGAACCGAGGTGGCATCGGAGCACAAGGCATCGGGGCACGGCGGGGTCGAGGAAGGTGCAAACGGCACCTACGACGTCGTCATTATCGGCGGGGGTCCCGGGGGGTACGCGGCCGCGCTGTATGGGGCAGCCGCCGGGCTGTCGACGGCAATCGTCGAGCTTGACAAGGTAGGGGGTACCTGCCTGCACCGGGGGTGCGTACCGGCCAAGGAATTCCTCGAAACCGCGGCTGTCTATCGAACAGTGGCGAGTGCGTCTCAATTCGGGATCGGCAGCGGTACGGCCGATGATGCGAAGCCGACCGTGGAATTCGCAGTGAGCCAGGCCCGTAAGCAACAGGTTGTCGACCAGTTGTTCAAGGGGCTGTCCGGGCTTTTGAAAGGGCGAGGTATCGCCGTGTTCAACGGGACCGGCACGCTGCTGCCCGATCACAAGGTCCGAATCACCGGGAACGATGGGTCGACGACGGAGATCACCGGTACCGACATCGTGCTCGCCGCCGGCTCCCTGC
>OBLU010000768.1_pt1 | contig 30026 bp, 29 predicted proteins | sample 1518681 | NCBI WGS metagenome assembly OBLU01 (sample SAMEA3539304, study PRJEB22396) | soil metagenome | biome: tundra; feature: field; material: soil | place: USA | collected 2010-05 | depth 0.15 m
AGGTTGGCGACGCCGTGATGGCAATCGTGCTGCCGGCCGGTTCCCATGGCGGCTACTCGGAAAGTATTGTCCTTCCTGCGGCCTCGGTGGTACGAGAACCACGCGGCGCCACCCACGCCGAAGCGTGCACTCTGCCGATGAACGGACTCACGGCTCGCCAGGCACTTGATCTGCTCGCACTCGCGCCGGGGCAGGTCCTCGCCGTCACCGGTGCGGCCGGCGGCTTCGGAGGGTACGTTATCCAACTCGCCAAGGCCGGCGGTCTACGAGTGATCGCCGATTCGTCTGAAGCCGACGAGGAGTTGGTGCGCAACTTGGGAGCGGACATCGTCGTACGACGCGGACCCGACGTTGCCGAACGCATTCGTGCTGAAATACCCTCTGGTGTTGACGGTCTCGCCGACGGATCGGTGCAAAGCGAGGCGATCGTTGCGGCTGTTCGTGACGGCGGAGCCATTGCCACGGTGCGCGGATGGGCCGACGAATGCGAACGCGGAATCACCACCCGTCCCGTCTCGGTACGCAGTTACGCGACCGAGTGGGCCAAACTCGACACCTTGCGTCAGCAAGTGGAAGATGGCCTGGTGTCGCTACGCGTTGCCCGAACCTTCACCCCTGAACAGGCAGGTGAGGCACACCGTCTACTCGAGGCACGCGGAACTCGTGGCCCCCTTGTCATCGAATTCTGAGTTGCAACTCGATCTCGTCCAGATTTGCGTGCGTTCTTCCATAGACCAGTGAGCCGGATCTCAAAATCGCTAGGTGCGCGCGGCTACCGAACACGGCCACGTATTTGCTCAACGCCTCTGACCTTGGTGTGCCGCAGAATCGCCAGCGGTATTTCTTTCTTGGTCGCGATCGAACTGCTGGACCACCAGTTCCCTCTCCACTTGCAACGCATTCTCCGCCAGGGAAGAGGCGAACTTCAACGCTCCCGCGCAGTCCCACCGTCTTGCAAGCACTCAGTCGCAATCGATATAATTCCTGATTAAGTCAAGGTTAAGAAATGAAACTTGAGAAGCGACGGCGCTCATCTGGTGCTAGTATCAGTGTTACACCGTAACAAGTGGGAGGACAACTTATGGCGACAAGCCCAGTGCGAGTACCTGAATCAGTGCACGCAGAAATTGGCGCGGCCGCCCGCCTTTTTGGGTGCAACGCTGCAGAATTGTTAGAGCAAGCTTGGAATTCATTTCGTCAGAGCCCACAGTTTGTTCACGATTTTGAAATGGCCCAGAAGGCATTTTCAGCGGGAGATTTAGATCGCGTCGCGTCTCGGCTCACGGAGCAAGCGGAGCATCGGGCTCTTGCGAGAGCTCAAGCGGTAGCTCAACTGCGAGAATCAATCTAAGAGAACTCACCTACCGTTTGTCGCTAGCAGTATCGTTCACGGCGTGCAGCTTCGACTAACACGCCAGGCCTTACGTGACCTCAATCTCTCAATCGAAAAATACTCCAGAAAATCTGCATCTGAGTACGAGGGTGAGCACGACATGATTGCAACATTCGTAAGTATGCGGTCTCAGAGTCCGATTGGGCAGGAGACTACGAAATTGCCTGTCACAAAGGCCACTGTGTGGAACATTCATCACGGCAGGTTCCGAGGGCTGACGTGGCATGACGTGAATTCCGACGTTGTGTGGCTTCTTGGCGTTGGCTGGCATGAAACGGGTAGTCTCGACGACGCCTATGTCGAGCTCAAAGATTGGGATTCCTCCGGACACCTGATGCCCACCATTGCGGACTATCGGGATCTCGAATTGACCGAGGAGGACACACTCGAATTCGTAACAGAAGTTTCGGTACAAGCGCCAAAACTCGTTGGAGAAGCCCGGCAGCAACTCGGAAGTGAGGTTCAGGCGGTCTTAGCTGGAAGAATAAAGACGTCAGTTCTCGTGTACGACATCAGTGAAGATGAAGAGACTGAGTTTCTGGAGGAGATATTCGTTAGTTTCGAAATGCCTCCGATCGAGGGCCCGTGCGTCATGCCTTCCCACCCAGAATGGATTCACGTTGTGCTAGCCGCCATGTTGCCAGATGGTGAATTAAGTCGCTTTGCATATGGCGTCACATTTCCAAGAATTGGTGGCTCTAGAAGCAATGAAATCGTTGTCAGGTATTCTTGAATCGGCCGGATTTTTCGCGCCACCAGTGCTCCAGCAAGGCTGAGTGTGAATCGCGCTGGGTGAGCGGGAGACTGCGCAACTTGCAAGACGATGTTGTCGGTCTGGTTTCGCAGTGTCGCGGAAAACGGAGGTCTTAAATATGGGGTATCCATCTCACTGTCACCAAACGCGAACCACGTGGACCGAAGGAGCGAGCGCGGTAACCAGATGAAAACAGCAGCTTGAGAGGAGAAGAGCACCGCGATTCATCCCTCAAAACATCCCTCACACTGATCCGACGGTGCACGACAGAACGGACAAGGGGCGACGCAAAACCCAGTAAATATCGACAGAAACGACCATCGACGACCTACGACGACGGACCGATTCCCATTTACACTCAGCAGGTCGGGGGTTCGAGTCCCTCAGCGCCCACCAATTGTCTAATCCCACCAATTGACCCTGGCCCCATATGCGCATAGGCCACGGTGTCCAAAGGTCGCCCTGGTCGCCGGGACTGGGCGCAGAGAGCTATTCCAGTTCCTTCCAGTGCTCTCGACCGAAAAGGCGTCCGAATCGAGCAGTGAGGGAGGGTCCTTCGTCGTGAGCAGTATCGGGATGGAGAACAAGAGTACCCTCGGGCGCCGGTAGAGCCGCCGCTTCCTCGTCGGTCAACGCACAACGAACCAATGTGGTTGTGATATCCGTATCGACGCTGATTTCTGGCGCGAGAATCGAATCGACGAGGTTCGTCGCCTGGTGCAAGACGGAGGTCTCGGTGATGTCGTTGGAGAACCTTTTCGCTACGGCGCACCGGTCGTCAAGCCCGAGAAGGTGTTGTGCATCGGGCTCAATTATCGCGATCACGCGAACGAGACGGGCCAAGCAATCCCCACGGAGCCCATTATATTTATGAAGGCGCCGAACTGCGTGGTCGGACCCGATGACACGATTCTGGTGCCTCGCGGCTCAACCAAGACCGATTGGGAGATTGAGCTCTGCGTGATCGTCGGCAAACGCGCGATACCTCAGTTCGCTCGATGAGGCGGCGTCGGTTGTCGCTGGCTACTGCATCTCCCATGACGTGTCCGAGCGTGAATTCCAGCTCGAGCGCGGTGGGCAGTGGGACAAGGGTGAGTGCTGTGAGACCTTCATTCCACTTGGACCGTGGCTGGCCACCCCTGACGAAGTCACCGACATTCAGCGGTTGTCGTTGCGACTTAGTGTCAACGGGACGGTTCGCCAGAACGGCACCACGGCTGACATGATCTTCGGCGTGCACCACATCATCTGGTATCTCAGCCAGTTCATGGTGCTTGAGCCGGGCGATCTCATCAACACGGGCACCCCGGCCGGCGTCTCGCTGGGCCACGACGATGTGCCTTACCTGCGCGCGGGTGACGTGACCGAGCTAAGCATCGACGGGCTGGGCGCCCAGCGAAACGTGCTCGAACAGGCCTAAGTGCTCGCCACAGCACTGACGTCACATCGGCGACTGGCGTTTGCTTGAGTCCGCACGAACTGGGGGAGCGTCCAGAGGTGAAAGAGCTAGTGAAACGCCCGCAGTCAAGGGGTGGAGCATGGGTGGCACCAAAGTCGTTGTTTGCCAGTGGTGCGTCACCGCTGCACCAGCCCGCGTTCCAGGCCATTGTCGGCCAGTTGAAGAATGCCGGTTCGCGCAGTCTCACTTCGACGCCGGCGCTTATCTGCGACCTTGGCGCGCTTCATCAAAACACCGTACGAATGACCACGCTGGCCACGTTCGCGTTGTGTCCATCAAAAAGAGCTCGACCCCAATCCGCTGTCGGAGGGCACCCGAAGGTGTCGACTACTTGATCACTCGAACGAGCAATCGTCGACACATCCGCAACGTCAGCGCGAAGGAGTTAGGCGGTGGCGTTCGAGTTATTGGAATCGATGTGAATCTTCTCGACGAACGTTGACGATGAATAAGCACGAAGTTTTCGTGATGGATTCCGGTCCTAAAAAGACCGCACTGCAAGTAGAGTCGAACTAAAGAATTTAGGGACGACTTGGATCTCTACTATTCACTACTCTCGGAAATCGCTAGCGAAAAGGAACATTGGCATGCAAGATCTTAAGTACGGTCAACTCACTGTCTTCATTACGGAATCCAATTCCGCACTCGGCGAAGCTGGCGCCGCCGACTTTGCGGCAACCGTGGCCGCGGCGTTAGAGACGCGCGACGAAGTTGCGGTCATCCTCGCCACGGGTAACTCGCAACTCAGCTTCATGGACGCGTTGTGCGATCGCACCGACATCGAATGGCCCCGCATCACGATTCTCCATATGGATCAGTACCTTGGGATGGCAGAGGATCATCCGGAGAGCTTCAGCCGCTATATGCGGGAGAAGTTGGTGACTCGGGTGAAGCCGAAGGCTTTTTATGGTGTTCGAGGCGACCATGAGCCGGTGGAAGAGGAGATTGCACGCTACGGACAATTGGTGCGTGATCTTGATCCCGTTATTTGTGTGATGGGAATCGGCGAAAATGGCCACCTGGCGTTCAATGACCCCCCGGCGGACTTCGACACTCGCGAGATGATTCACATTGTGGAGCTCGATGAGGCATGCCGAGCCCAGCAAGTCGGCGAGGGTCATTTTGCAACGGTGGAGGACGTGCCCACCAGTGCGTTGACCCTCACCGTGCACGCATTGATGCGCCCGGCGAGTGTCATAGTGCTGACACCCGAAGCACGAAAGGCGCAAGTGGTGAAACGAGCGCTTGAGGGCCCGGTTACCCCGGACTGCCCCGCTTCGTTACTCCAGACTGCCCCAAATGCACGCTTGTATCTTGACGCAGACTCATCGGCCTTGCTTGATCGGCGAGATGAATCGTTCGATGCGTCGCGGGTAATTGTTTGATGGCTAAGAAGAGCCGGGATTGAGCGGACGATAAAGAGATGGCTGAACTGACTTCAGGGGAACGCACCCTAAGCGTCGTTGGAAATGGGCCAGCGCGGCGACTACGCGTCGTCGCGATGTCGCCCGAGGAGCTGTCCGATTTCGACGGCGTCGCGAGCACTGCAGACAAGCGGTCGATTCTGGAAGGTCCACTCTCACCGGCCAACGCAGTTGCGGTACGCGCTCACGTGCCTTGGCTTCGACCGAGACCGGTGGGGCTGGTGACGTCGGCAGGAGTCGGCGATCGACTCGGTTTGGCTACCCCGGGACACGTCAAGGCATTTCGTACGTTTGGTAGCGGTATCGCGCCGGTCTTTGCGCAGCAATCGATCCGGGAGATGGACCGACTGGGACGCACGCCGCAAGAGGTCCTGGATGACGCCACGTTCGGCGCGTTGGAGGCTGGTTGGGATCGACAAGTCGGCGCAGACGCAGACCATCTGAAGACCACGGATGACATCGACAGGTGCCTTGCTGCAGGCTTCACCTCGTTCACCCTTGACCCAGGCGAGCACGTTCGTGTCATCTCCGAGTCGTACGCGGGTGACCTTTCTGATATTCCGTGGAATGCGCTGGAGGATGATGGATCCTCGATGCTGCGCAGGTACTCAGTCGGCAAGATTGACCTGGGACAATTTTCACTGCGCTTGGGCGACGAAGAATTGAAACGTGCCGCTCTCAAATACGGAGGCGCGGTCGCCCACACGGTAGCGATGTATCGCCACCTCATGGCTTTTGCCGAGTATCCGGTCGAGGTCGAAGTGGCAATTGATGAAACCGAGTCCCCGACCACAATTGCCGAGCATGTGTACATGGCCACCGAGATGAAGCGACTGGGTATGCACTGGGTGGGCTTCGCTCCGCGCTACATCGGCGGGTTCGAGAAGGGTGTGGAGTACATCGGCGACACTGGTGCGCTGGCCGACAGTCTCAGGCAGCATTTTGCCGTGGCGACCGCGCTTGGACCATACAAGCTCAGCCTGCACTCGGGGTCGGACAAGTTCAGCATCTATGGGTTGGCCGCAGACGCCACGGGTGGGATGCTCCACCTCAAGACGTCTGGCACGAGTTATCTGGTGGCGCTCGAGGTTGCGGCGACATGCGCACCGGCGCTCTTCAGGGAGATCTACGACGTGAGCCGTGATGCCTATCAGGGGGCACGGGACAGTTACCAGGTATCCGCCAGTCGGGACCGGACGCCTCTCTCGCGTGATGTTGCGGACGCTGACCTCGCCACATTGGTTTCAAGTTTCGATAGTCGCCAGATCCTGCATGTGGGTTATGGCGCAGTTCTCACCCTTCGCGATCAACAGGGCAAGCGCTGGCTCAACGATGAGCTGCATTCGTTGCTGGCGAGTGAATCCGAGAGGTACGAGCTTGCACTGGAAGCTCATCTCGGGCGCCACCTGGCACCGTTGAAGGACGCCTCACGCCACGCGTAATTTCTGCCGCTGAGCTCTTCGACGTGAGCGGAAAGAAAGCCGCGATCATCGGTGGTAGCGGTGCACTCGGGGGCCGCTTTGCCCGGTGCCTCGCTTTTGCTGGCGCGGAGGTCGCGGTGCTCGGTAGGTCGAGCGAGCGTGGTAGCGCGGTGGTCGATGAGATTGTTCAGGCTGGCGGGCGCGCCGCGTTCGTGCCGGTCGACGTGGCCGACCGAGGAAGTCTGGAAGCGGCCGCGGCGACGTTGGCAGGTACCGGGGGCACCGACATTCTGGTCAATGCGGCGGGTGTGAATTCCACGACGCCGTTCAGTGACATGGAAGATGGGGAATGGAATCGATTGCTTGACGTCAATCTCAGTGCTGTCTTTCGGGCGTGCCAGATCTTCGTCCCTCAGATGCGCAACCGGACCGACGGCGCATCGATCATCAATATCTCATCGGCGTCATCCGGACCGCCGCTCAGCCGTGTCTTTGGCTATGCCGCCGCGAAGGCCGGGGTTAATAACGTGACGCAGTATCTGGCGCGCGAACTGGCGTCGGATGGGATTCGCGTCAACGCGATCATTCCCGGTTTCTTCCCGGCTGAACAAAATCGCGCACTCCTGACCCGCGAGCGCGTCGACAGTATCGTTGCGCACACCCCGATGGGGCGCCTGGGTGAGCCCGAAGAACTCGATGGGGCGTTGCTGTGGCTGGCCGCTTCTCGCGCATCGGGCTTCGTGACTGGTGCATTGATCCACGTAGACGGCGGCTTTTCCGCTATGACTATTTGAGCTGGATCTTCGAGAACCGTGAACAGAGGGCGACGAAACAGTTGCCTGAAGGTCGGCGGTGAACGGGTAACCAATGTGAGGGGGAGCGACCGTGGTGGTAAAACAACCAGGCACTGGCACGCGTAATTTTTCGCCGTGGTCCCAGTGGATGAGCCGACTGAGCGGCGTTAAGCCGGTCGACCCGCTTCCCGAAGAGGATTGGGCGCAGTTCGAAGCGTGGCGTGAGCGCTGCCGTCTCCGAGTCGAGGAACTGCTCGGTAAGAAGCCACAACGGGTGCCTCTTGATTTCGAGGTGACCGAGAGCGTGGCCTGCGATAGCTACCGGCGAGACCGGGTGGTCTTTGACACCGAGGACACCATGTCCGTACCCGCATATTTGCTGGTGCCCAATGAGCGTCACGACCGAGGTCCCGCTGTCTTGGCCGTGCACGGCCACGGGTCGGGCAAGTCACTGATCTGCGGTCTCGACACGCCCGACGCGCCAGGCGATGACTACGCTCAACAGTTGGCCAAACGGGGCTTCGTGGTGCTCGCCCCCGACCTGCGCTGTTTTGGTGAGCGAGCCGATTGGTCGCCTCCCGACCACTACAGCTGCGACACCAATCTGGTGCATGCCGTCATGGCTGGCTGGAATCCATTGACCCAGAATCTCTGGGACCTAGCGCGGTGCTTGGACGTGCTCGAGGATCACCCTTTGGTCGATCCGGCTCGTATCGGCGTGTGCGGTCTCTCCTTCGGCGGCACCCTTTCGCTCTTTCTGGCTGCCACTGACGATCGGGTGTCGGCTGCGGTGGTAAGTGGTTTCTTTTCTTCGTGGGGCGAGGCTCACAAGATTCCCTTCAACATGTGCGGTTCCCAGGTGCTCTCGGGCATGCTGGGCAATCTCGAGCACCTGGATCTGGGTGCTCTGATCAGCCCGCGCCCCCTGCTCATCGAGAGTGCCACCGATGACCCCATATTCCCGCTGGCTGCGGCCGAGTCGTCGGTGGCTCGACTTCGACCGGTTTACGAATCGTTCGGTGCAGGCGACGCACTCGTCCACGACGTGTTCGTCGGTGTCCATCAGTGGCATGGCGACTTGGCCTACCCGTTCCTGGAACGTTGGTTGGGCTAGGCACTATCCGTCGACGTACTTTTTCGTCACTGATGGTGGTGACCAAACCCGCCAGTTTGATGGCGTCAACGCAGCATCGAGATACAACGTGCTGAGTCCTTTGACCATTTGTCGCTCCAGCACGGTCAGGGCAAACTAATTGATCATCTTCTTGAGTGCTTGATGGTTCACGTTGGGCGTTGATCCAGGAGTCGTGCGAAAGTTCTCAGTACCGGTGTGCCATCGTCGCCGTGATCTAGGCGGACCTACCAGTCGTGCACTGTCCCATCCTGAAGTCGGTTGACGGGCAAGTACGCGCTTTGGTACGGGAACGCAGAGGCAGCCTGGTCGTCGTACGTGACACCGAGACCGGGCATTTCACCCGGATGCAGGTAGCCATTCTCAAAGCTGAAGGACTGGATGAACACCTCGTTGGTGGCGTCGCCATGGCGCATGTATTCCTGGATTCCAAAATTATGAATCGCCAAGTCAAGATGCATCGCGGCTGCCATACCCACGGGCGAAATATCAGTTGGTCCGTGGATACCCGACTTGACTTGATATTGGGCAGCGAAGTCCAGGATCTTCTTGAGCGCCGAAATTCCTCCCGTATGCGTGACGGCGGATCGCACGTAGTCGATCAACTGCTCAGTGATTAATGTTTGATAGTCCCATACGGTGTTGAAGATCTCACCGATGGCGAGAGGGGTGACGGTGTGCTGCCTGACCAGCCGCAAGGCCTCCTGATTTTCAGCCGGTGTGCAATCTTCGAGCCAGAACAGGTCGTAGGGTTCCAACGACTTGCCGAGCTTCGCTGCTTGAATTGGCGTCATTCGGTGGTGACCATCGTGAAGGAGCGTCAACTCCGGTCCAAACTCATTGCGTACGGCTTCAAAGACGGTGGGCACGTGGCTCAAGTATGCGGCGGTATCCCACTGCTCTTCGACGGGCAATTCAGTCCTTCTGGCTGGTTCGTAGTCGTAGCGCTCGCCGCCCGCCGTGGGGCTCAACGCGACGCCGTACACGGAACCGAGACCCGGGACACCGGTTTGGACTCGGATTGCCTGGTAGCCAAGAGCCTGGTGTTCTCGAATTGAATCAAAGAGCTCGGGAATATCGAGGCCACTTGCGTGCCCGTACGCACGAACTCCGTTGCGCGATGCCCCTCCCAAGAGCTGATAGAGGGGAAGGCTTGCCGCCTTCGCTTTAATGTCCCAAAGAGCAATATCAACTGCCGCGATTGCGGCCATCGTGACGGGTCCGCGGCGCCAGTACGCACCGCGATAGAGATACTGCCAGGTGTCTTCAATCCGGTGCGCGTCGCGGCCGATGAGGAGGGGAGCTACGTGGGCTTCAAGGTACGTTGCGACAGCGAGTTCCCTTCCGTTGAGAGTGCCATCACCGAGGCCCACCAATCCATCATCGGTGGTGATTCTGAGGGTAACGAAATTTCGATTTGGACTGCTGACGAGGACTTCGACTTTCTCGATCTTCATTTATTGCAACCCCTCGCCGTTTAGTTTTATTGCCATGTTAGGCGGCTTCAACTCAGCAACTATCGCGCTCAAGACTTCGTCAGGGTCCAATTCGATGTTGACTCGCATCCCCGACTCATCATCGTCGAGCGGTTCAAGTGTTTCAAATTGAGAGGCGAGGAGTGATGGAGGCATGAACTCGTGACTTCGAGCATCGATCCTCGCCTGGACAACCTCGAATGGTCCGTCTAGGAAGACAAAGAACGCGTCGGGAACGTGCTCGCGCAAGACGTCGCGATAGGACTTCTTCAATGCGGAACACGCCGTGACGGAACTTCGAGCGTTGGACTCAAAATGTTTCATATGTTCCCCTACAGTGTGCAGCCATGGCCACCGATCCTCGTCACTGAGCGCTTGGCCTTTGGACATCTTCGCGAGGTTTTCTGGCGTGTGTAGCCAATCTGCGTCGCAGAACTCTGCACCGATCTGCGTAGCGAGCGCCAGTGCAATCGTGCTCTTGCCCGAGCTCGACACACCCATCACAACGATCGCTCGAACTTGTGCAGCTTGCGTCACGATCCAGACCTTCCTTGCGCATCGCGACTCGGCCAACGCGTCAGCGCGCGTTCAGCGCCCGCATGGAACTTGCTAGAGGCTCCTTCGCATGTTAGATCCGAGAACATCCAATTTAGAATTTAGGGTCATGGAGCATTTCCACGCAAAAGGACCTACCCGCGGCACTAGTTGACACCGCGTCGCATCTTGGAATTGAAAGTTCAGATGGCACGGTCGCACGCGCGGCCGGTAGATTCAATTCGTCGTTCGCGAAATTCTTGGAACAAGATAGTGTTATTCAAACTCATGCAGTCTCTTTCCTCGCGTACCGGACTCGTAACGATAGAGCCGAAGTGAATGCTGACTTGAGATGAGAGTTTCTGGCGCACTCGTGCGGCTCACTGACTCTGGACGTGCACGGGTTGGTCTCGGAGCCTCTGCTTTCGCTGCTGTCTGCTGGGGGTTCGCGGGAGTCTTCGTGGTCCTCTCGTCCGCTCCAGGACTCGTACTGACCTTCTACCGACTTTGGCTCGCCGCTGCGCTGCTCTTGGCTGTTCTTTACGCATCGGGTCGCCGATTCACCTGGGCCATGGTGTGCGCATCATTGCCCGGTGGCGTTTTACTGGCCGGCGACATGGCCATGTTCTTCAGTGCCGTCAAATTCACCAGCGTTGTCGATGCGACGGTGATAAGTGCCGTTCAGCCCGCGCTGGTGCTCATTGCTGCGCGTCATATGTTTAGTGAACGAATGGGACGTTGGGATGTGTTCTGGATCCTGCTGGCAATGGTGGGCGTCGGGGTGACGGTCGTCGGCCCTGGGGTGACGAGCCATCACCAAATGATCGGAGACCTGCTGGCAGTCGGTTCCCTATTGTGCTGGACTGGCTATTGGCTCGTATCCAAGCGATCGCGGGAACTGCAAGGCGCGATGGAATACACCACGGGCGTGACTCTCATGGCAGCGGTGACTCTGACGCCGATCGTCCTGTTGTCGGGGCAGTCGCTTGGTCGCGTCGAGGCCGGCGACTGGCTGTGGATCTTCCTGCTTACCATCGTGCCAGGAGGCGGTCATTTGGCCATGAATTGGGCCCACCGTTACGTTGATGCGTCGATCTCTTCCGTAATCGGTTGTCTCAGTCCGCTCGTTGCGGCTGGGGCCGCGATGGTCATTCTCAGCCAACCGCTGACCGCGGTGCAACTCGCCGGTGTCATTCTGGGTCTTGGAGCGATTGCGGTGGTTGCCGCACGACATCGCGAGCCCGTGGAGTTTCCTGCGTAGCTGGAACGCAAAGGACCGGCTGGGCTCGCAGCACTGAACTAGCACGCAGGGTTAGCTGTTTCTTGTTCGGTCGCACAGTGCTGCATGGGTAACGTCGTGGTCGTCATTGACACGTGACTCAACCATGCGCGGACCACGAGAGACTGTCGTCAGAAAATCGTGCCGATAGCGACCATTGGTTAACGAACTTTGCCGCGGCCGGCGACGATGAGTTCCTGAATGACGTCGCCCTCTCTCGTTGCGTACGCTGAGTCAAAGAGGTTGATCACTGGACAGATGTGACTAGGGATGAGTAGCAATTTGTCGCCGATCGAGAGCGTGCCGCCTTTGGAAAGATCAATCCATCCGACGCCATGCTCTTCGGTAATGAACTGCATCGTGAGATCGTCTCGGCCGACGACTTGGATCCAGCCGGGTCGACCAACGCCGTCGGAGGTGAAGCACTTCGTTCCAGCGTCGATGACGAATCGCTCTGGAGTGGGGCGACCGATCACCGTAGCCAAAATGTGTGCGGCGCAAGTCTCTTCGTTGGCGACGCCGAGGTTAATCATGCTCGTGTCGTTAAAGACGTATGTGCCTGGGCGAACTTCGGTAACTCCCTGGCGAGTGACCTCACTTCGCGCGGACGGTGTGGAGCCAACGCTGATTTCGTGAAAGGCCACGCCGGCTTCAGCGCATAATCGCTGGGTGGTGACCAGGTCGCTGACTTCGTTGTCTACCACGACATTGCGATCGGCGAGTGTGGTTGCGCCGTAGGCATGTCCGGCGTGCGTGAGCAGACCGATGATGCTGATGCCGCTGATCTCGGCGAGCTGGGTAATCAATTCGACGGTGGGGCCCCCAGGAGCGCGGCCCATACGGTGATGGCCGGTGTCCACTTCGACGTAGACCTCAATGGGATTGCCCGATGCGACACCGAGTTCTCCCAAACCCTTCGCCACTTCAACGGAGTCGAGGCTCACGAGAATACGGGCCTTGTCGCGCAACGCTTGAAGTCGAGCAAGTTTTTCGGCTCCATAGATTGGGTAAGCGATCAAGATGTCGTTGAAACCCGCCGCCACCATGACCTCGGCCTCGCCAACCTTGGCACACGTGATTCCCGAGGCGCCGGCATCGATCTGAAGCCGGGCGATCTCAGGCATCTTGTGGGTCTTGGTGTGGGGCCTAAGACGAACGCCGGCGTCGCGACTTCGCTGGGCCATCTCAGCGATATTGATTTCGACGCGATCTAAGTCAATGACGAGCGCCGGCGTATCAAGGTCGAAGACGTTCATGGCTGAAGGAGCGCCTTGATTGGTGTCGTCTGTCCATTCATAAGAGCGGTGAAAATTTCTGCTCCTTGCGCTAAGGGATACGTCGTTGACCACGACAGGTCGAGGTGCGGCACCAGACGAATCGCTTCGCTGAACTCTTCGTCGCTGTAGGCAAAAGATCCGCGGATATTCTTCTCAAAACGTATTGCTCCGGCCGCATCGAGCTCAGCGTCTGGTGTTGCCAGACCTAACCAAATGGTGGTACCGCCGGGGATTAGATGCTCGAGCGAATTCCTGCGCGTGGGGGCAGTTCCGGCGGCGTCGAAGATTACATCGAACTCACCTTCTAGCGAGGACCCGACCACATCGGCGCCAATTGATGCAGCAACTTTGGCCCGGTCGGGCGAAAGATCGGCGCACGCGATGGAGGAGGCACCTCCATAGCGCGCGACCTCGAGACAAGCCAAACCAATTGGACCGCACCCGATCACACCAATGCGTTTGTCTTTCGGTGAACCAGCCAGCGACCACGCATGGACGGCATTGGCTGTCGGTTCAATCAACGCGGCACGGTCCCAATCGATGTCGTCAGGCAGATCGTGAATTGAAGAACGTGGCACGACCACGCGTTCGGCGAAGCCTCCAGGCCTATGAACTCCGAGCAGGGAGCGCGTTTGACACAGTTGCGTGTAACCAGTGATGCACAGATCACATGTAGTGCACGACGTCAGCGGGTTCACGGCCACCCGGCGTCCATCAGAGGTGTGGCCAACAAACTCGTGACCCATGATTAATGGTGGTACACGGAAACCAGAGGTCTGAATTCCATGCAGTTCGCTGCCACAGATCCCCGTTCGGTCAACGTGAACGATAACTTCGTTATCACCAGCGACGACATCGGGAACATCTTGGATCTCAACAATCCCGATGGCGGTAAATACGAGTGCCTTCATGCAATCCTCCATAGCGCTTCCAGAAATGTCTTGATGGTCACGCTACTGTCTTGCAGTCAGGCGAACGGAATACTCTCACCACTTAAAGGCGCTGACTTGATTCAAATTGGTCACAGCGTGTCGAGATTTGGAGTTACGACGCAGTCTCTGCGGTCATGCAGTTCCGGTTGTTGGAACGAGAGCGCCATGTGATCGAATTTTGGCGCGTGAGACGCATCAATGACGGTGCATGACATTGACCACCACTGGATTGTTCGATAGGTTATGAAAAAGTCCATTCGACACGAATGGCTCTAGGGGGGAATATGAACTGGAAAGTTTTAGCGAGTGAAGCATCGACTTCGACTCGCTCCAAGTCGCTAATGGCGGGACGCTTCGTGCATAAGTTGATCGCGATGTTCTGCGTGGCGTCCGTCGCACTCACCGTGGCGGTTGTACCGATGACTGGGTCTGCGAGTGCTTCGGCCAAGAAGACCAGCATCACGTATTGGTTCTGGGGAGAAGGCGACATTCCGGGAATCACGAAGTGGATGCAGCAGCGGATCAACACCTACCAAAAGGCGAACCCGGGTGTCACCATCACGCTCGTTCCTCAGTCCGACTCGACGATCATTCCGAGCTTCGCACTCGCAGCACAAAACAAGTCCGGTCCGGATATTGACACTCAGTGGGCGACCTTGCCGGTACTGCAGCCTGCGCTGGAGGGTGACGTGACGCCGATCTCGAAGTACGTGAAGACAAGCGAGACGTCGCACTGGCTCAACACCAGTGAGAACTTATACAAGGGTGCCATCTACGCAATGCCGCTTTACGTGATCGGCGTGCCGTTGGTGTGGAACAAGAAGCTCTTTGTCAAGGCTGGACTGAACCCCAATAAGGCACCGACCACGTGGACTGAGTTTCTCGCCGACTGCGCGGCACTCAAAGCCCATGGCATTACGCCCCTAGGAATGGGGAACAAGGATGGTGACTTCGGTGCGTGGATGTTCGCCATCTACGAGAAGCAAATGCTGAACTCCCTCTCTCAGTTGACTGAAGGTGTGGCGAACAAGGGTAATGACCAAGCGAAGCTGTTGTCCTCGCTGGGCACGATGTACACCATGTTCCAGGGACTTATCTCGAAGGGCTACATCAACAGCAACGTGGCGTCACTCGACTTCGCCCAAGGTTGGCAACTCTTTCCTCAAGGCAAGGCTGCCATGTCCTTCACCACGGACGGCAACGCTTTGAGCTGGGCCAAGACCATTGGTCAAGCCAACGTTGGAGTTGGCGCGCCACCGATTTGGGGCAAGGGAAGTTTGGCTAAGACCTACGACGCGACTCAGTCATCGTCAGAGTTCATCACCTCATGGTCGCCAAACAAGAAGGCCGATGCGAAGTTCCTTGTATGGCTGCACACGCCGACGAACATGGTTGCGCTCAACAAGGAGACCGGTGCATTCCCCGCGGACAGTCGGTTCCCGAAGTCGGACATCACCAATGCGCTGGCGAAGCAGCTTGACAAGTTGGACACGTCCGGGCCGTCAATCTGGCTGGAGAACTTCATTCCACCGAACATTGACACGAGTGCGGACAGGCCAGCTGGTCAGTTGATCACCTCTGGAGGGACCGCGGCTCAAGCGGTAGCACTATGGAAGCAGCAGCTCCAGCTGTGGCAGACCCAGCAGCCCACGCAGTTCAATCAGTTCAAGATTTGGGCGGCGGCGGCGGGCTGATCGTTGCCTCCCGCTCCTGGTATCCGTGTACGAACGAGTTGTGTTCATAACAAATGACGTATGCGAGTCCTGCGAGCCCAATATTAAGTAGGGCCGACGCAGCAGAGCGTCCGGCGCCGGGTACGAAAGGTATCCGGCGCCGGCGCCAGTTGTGGCCCTATGGCTACATGGGTCCGGCAGTGGTCGCGCTTCTCGTGGTGTTCGCGTATTCGTTTGTTGAGGTCGTCCACTACAGCTTCTACGCCGGAAGTGTTGGCGCGCTGACGTACGTCGGCGTGAGTAACTATCGCGAACTCTTTATCGATCCCCAGTTCGTTCACGCGATGTTCAACAACTTCAGGCTGCTTTTCACAGTTCCGATCGTGACCATTCTCGCGCTCGCGCTCGCGCTGGTGATCAACACCACCTTTCGGGGTGTTCGCTTGTACCGAGCGATCGTCTTCGTGCCGTATATCCTCCCGGCAACTGCGATCGGGCTGTCCTTCTCGTACATCTTGCAGGGCAACGGGATCTTGGATGGAGTGCTGAAGAATCTGCACCTCTCCTTTTTGATCCACGACTGGCTCGGATCTCCGAGTTGGGTGATGTTTAGCATCGGAAGCGTCATTGTCTGGCAGCAGTTCGGCTTTGGCGTGGTGGTGTTCACCGCGGCGTTGCTGGCCGTACCCGGAGAGACGATCGAAGCTGCTCGCATTGACGGCGCGAACTGGTGGGCCATACAGCGCCGGATATTGATTCCCCAAATCCATCGCATCATCGAGTTCTTCGTGATCCTCCAGGCCATTACCGTCCTGTCGTCGGTCTTCACCTATATATATGTGTTGACCGGTGGAGGACCCGGGTATTCCTCGGGCGTGATGGAGTTCTTCATCTATCAAAATGGTTTTGAGAATGGTTCCATCGGGATTGCGTCGGCGGCGGCTGTGGTGCTGCTGGCTCTCGCGAGCGTTCTCATCGCGATCTATTTGTGGATGCGCGCACGTGCCGCGAGAGAGGTTTGAAAGTGCAACACTTTCGAAATATTCTGCGCCACTTGCTCTTGATCTTCTTGGCTGTTATCTCGCTCTACCCCGTGTGGTTCATGCTGTCGACTGCACTCAAGTCACAGGGTTACTACGCGCTGAACCCCATGGGGCTTCCCTATCACCCCACGTTGTCGAACTTCGCATCGGTGTTAACCAATTGGCCACTTCTGGTCTGGGTGCGCAACAGCCTGATCGCGACCGTCGTGTCAGTCCTGGTGTCCACCGGTGTCTCGATAATGGCGGCCTTCGCCATTGTCTTTAGTCGCGCGCGAGGGCGCGAGACGTTGTTTCGTTCAAATATCGCCTTGATGGCCATTCCGCCCGTTGCGCTGCTGATTCCGATGTACATGTTGATGATCAAGTTTCATTTGATCAACCAGCTGCCGTCGGCGATCCTTTTCTACATTGGCCTTCTCATCCCGTTCTCGATATTCTTCCTCGTGAATTTCTTTCGAGAGATCCCCATCGAGCTCGTCGAAGCGGCCTACATGGATGGCGCTCCGCAGCATCGCATTCTTTTCCGCATCGTCCTGCCGATCTCGGGAGCCTCAACAGTGACTCTGGTCATCGTCAACGCAATCTTTGTGTGGAATGAGCTGTTGGTCGCCCTGGTCTTCCTGCAGAGCGACTCGGCGAGGACGCTCATGGCGGGCTTGACTCTTTACCAGGGCCGATACCTGTCCGATGAGCCACTGCTCATGGCGGCGGCCTTCATGTCGATCATGCCGCTCGGGATTCTCTACGTCTTTGGTCAGCGCTTCTTCGTAAGGGGCCTCACTGCAGGTATGGGAAAGTAACGATTTCAAAAAAGAAGCGGGAGAACGGCCGTTGCCGGACTTTTGCCCAAATCAGCGAGGGAAGAGAAAATGGCACGAATAGAAGGACGAACCGAGAAGGCGCCAAAGCCGGTCGCGGCGTACTCGCAGGCGGTCAGGATTGGTTCGACGATTGCGGTAGCGGGTCAGGCCGGCTTCGACCCGGAAACTGGCCAACTCGCTGGACCCGATGTCGGCACTCAGACGGTCCAGACTTTCAAGAACATCGAGGCCGCTCTGGCCGCATGCGACGCCACGCTGGATGACGTCATCCGCGTTGACGTCTATCTCTCGACGTTGTCGGACTTCTCGGCGATGAACGAGCAGTACTCGCACATCTTCTCCGCTCCGTACCCCACGCGCACCACCGTTGGAGTGGAGCTTCCTCCTGGCATGAAGGTTGAGATCACGGCTCTGGCAGTGCAGGGCTGATCTTCGACGTGCCCGTCCGTGATATCTACGCCGACCTCGGCGTGCGACGGGTCATCAATGCCGCGACCACGTTGACCACTCTGGGGGGAACTGTCCTGCCGGACGAGGTCGTCGATGCAATGGCGTCGGCGTCTCGGTCGTGTGTTGATATGGACGAACTCCACCTGGCTGCGGGCAGGCGACTGGCGGAACTGACGCATAACGAGGCTGCCTACGTGACCTCAGGCTGTGCCGCAGGGATCGCGCTCGCGGTGCTGGCCGCCATAACCGGGGGCCAGCCCGAGGTGATCGCGCGGCTTCCCTACGATGAGACGCTTCCTCGCAACGTCGTGATTCATCGAGCGCACCGTATTCCCTACGACCGGGCCATTGAACTGGGCGGCGGACACATCGTCGAGGTGGGCAACGTCATCCAGACGTTCGAGTGGGAACTAACCGCGGCCCTGGACGAGAACACTGCGGCGGTCTTCTGGGTGGCCGGAAGCCACTTGCCTCAGACCACGCTCTCGCTCAAACAAACGGTGGCGATTGCCCACGCTCGTGGGGTACCAGTTATCGTCGACGCGGCAGCACAGCTTCCACCACTGGAGAACTTGACGTATTTCACCGTTGAGTGTGGCGCTGATGTGGCGCTCTTCAGCGGCGGCAAAGCCTTGCAGGGGCCACAAGTCAGCGGGCTCATGGTTGGTTCGCCCACGTTGATTGACGCGGTGCGCGCCAACGCCGCGCCGCGCCAGCGACTGGCCCGGGCCATGAAGGTCGGCAAAGAGGAGATTGCGGGCCTGGTCGCCGCTGTCGAGCGCTACGTCGCGCTCGATCATGCGGCCCTTGACACCGAGTGGGATGAGATCGTCTCGATCTGGGCTGAAGGACTCGACGATCTCGACGGGGTACAGGTCAGGCGTCGTTCACTAAACGAGGCGGGTCAACCAGTGCCGCGCCTCGAGATCACTCTCGACTCGGACGTGGCGCGGATTAGTGCCGCCGCGCTCGTCGCACGCCTCTGGGATGACACTCCCCGAGTCGCGGTCTTGCCTGGGCTCGCAGATCGCGTCTACGTGACGCCCGATACGTTAGTTAGTGGTGAGGCCATGATGGTGATGGAACGAATCCGAACTGTCTTGTGCAGTGCGCGAGATGAACTTTGAGAACGAAGACGAGGGAGACGTTGCATGTGGAATGAGTATTTTTCTGGAAAGACTGTCATTGTTGGCGGTGGATCGACGGGTATTGGTGCCGCGGCTGTCGAAGGGTTTGCTCGAGCGGGCGCCAATGTCGTGGTCGCCGATGTCGCCGATGAAATCGGCATCGCATTAACCCAGTCGCTGATCTCGGAAGGACACCGCGCCGACTATCGTCACTGCGACGTAAGCAGCGAGGCCGACGTCGAGGGAGTCTTCTCGTGGGCTGACGCAACCTATGGTTCGTTGGACGTGCTCTACGCCAACGCCGGAATCGAGTGGACCAAGGACGTTCGCCATACCTCGTTGGATGAATGGCAGCGAGTGGTGGACGTGAACCTGACCGGCATGTTTTTGCTCTGTCGAGCAGCGATGCGCAGGATGTGCGACCAAGGATTTGGTTCGATCGTGGTGACCTCATCACCGCACGCCCTTGCGACGGTGCCCGACGCGGGGGCCTACGCCGCGTCGAAGGGAGGCGCACACGCACTGGTGCGATCTTTGGCTTTAGAGGGTGCACCGTATGGCGTGCGAGCGAACGGGATAATCCCAGGGACTATCGACACCCCGATGGTTCGCCGGGAAGCGCAGGCCTCTTCGGACCCCGAAGAGCAGTTGGTGCGCATGGCATCAGCGCATCCCATGGGTCGAATCGGACAGCCTGACGAGGTCGCCAACGCCGCGCTCTTCCTGGCCTCGTCGTTAGCGAGTTTCATGACCGGTTCAATGGTCACGGTTGACGGGGGCCTGATGTGCGGGCTTCCGGCCGGTCCGCCACTCAGTTACAACAACTAAGTCCAGTCAGAAAGAAGTCCGATGAAGATCGCCCGCATCGAGGTCACCGGCGCCAACGTCGCCTATCAGCACCGCGAGATCAGCTCGCAGGTCGAGCGCGACGGCGTAACCGCCGGCGTCATCCGCATCGAGACTGACAACGGCCTCGTCGGTTGGGGCGAAGCCTGCAGCGGGTCAGACATGGCGTCGGTGCTGGCGACGGTCAGGGCGATGGCGCCGTTCGTCCTGGGCGGCGATCCGTGGCGCGCCGAGGAGATGAGACGCGACGTCTGGCACCGTGGACTGTGGCAATTCCGTGAACCGACCGGCAACTTCGCGTGGGCGGGTATCGACATGGCGCTGGCGGACCTTTGCGGCCAGCGTGCCGGCGTGCCGGTGCACGCGCTGCTCGGCGGACGAGTGCGCGAGAGCGTTGACTACTTCTGGTACCTGAGCGGCGACGATATTGACGATGTGCTGGCGTACGCCAAGGTCGGACTCAGCCGGGGATACCGGACTTTCTACATGAAGGTGGGACGAAGTTTCAAAAATGATGTCGAGCACGTGTACGCCGTGAGGGAGGTCATCGGTGATGAGTGTAACCTGCGAGTCGACGCTAACGGGGCGTGGTCGATGCCCGAGGCTCGTCGCATACTTTCATTGCTGGAAGACGCCAACCTCGACTTCGTCGAACAGCCCGTCCGTCAGGTCCCCGAAGAGCTGCTCGGCGACCTGCGCCGCATGGTGAAAATACCGGTAGCGGCGAACGAGGGACTCTGGAGCGAGGAGCAGGCGCGCAGGCGCATCGAGGGCCGCGTCGCCGACGTCTATTGCTTCAGCCCTTACTGGGTCGGATCACTGCGGGGTTTCCAGCGGCTGGGCTACTCGGTCCACGACCACGGGGGACAGGTCTGCAAGCACACGCACGGTGAGTTGGCAATCGCCGCGATGGCGGCCCAGCACGTGATGCTGACGTTGCCAGCAATTGTGGAGGGCAACCAACAGACGACGGCTCACATGCTCGGCGACATTGTCGCCGAGCCTCTGCCCATCGCGCAGGGACCGACCTGGGGCGTACCGACATTGCCGGGTCTCGGTGTGCTGGTCGACGACGGCGCCCTGGGGGCGGCCGCGCAGGCCTACGAGCGCGACGGACAGTTCCTTCCCTACCAAATGGAGACCTAGAACATGGAACGTTCAACTGTCGAGGAGAAGCGCGTGACGCTGAGCAGCGACCAGCTCAGCGTGACGGTCCTGGCTAGCCGCGGAGATCGCATCACGAACGTGCGCAATGTCTGCGATGGACGCGAATGGCTAATCCAGGCTCGTAACCCGAAACTTGGCGTTCGGCCCGAGCCTGACACCTCTTTCACCGAGGGCGACCACTGCGGCTGGGACGAGATGTTTCCTACGGTGGACAAGTGTGTGTTCCCGAGCGACCCCTACCTCGGAATCGAGGTACCCGATCACGGCGAACTCTGGAGCCGGCCATGGCACGTCGTGCAAGAGACCGACGTTTCCGCGAGCCACCGCCTGCACAGTGACCGGTTCGGCTATACCTTCGAACGCTCGCTACGCATCGATGGAGCAACGCTGCGCTGTGACTACCGCTGCGTCGTCAATGCGGGCGCCGAAGCGGTGCTGCCATTGCTCTGGACCCTGCATCCTCAGTTTTCGATGATGGAGGGTACTCGCCTCGAACTGCCGGGCGAGCGCTCGACCGTGCTCGACACGTCCTCGCCCGACGAGATCCGTGGCGTGGCGTGGGCTGGCGACCTCGTCGTCGAACGAGAAGTCGAGCCCGGCCGCGACCGCATGATCTACCTGCACCCCGAGGACGAAGTGGACCACGCGACGCTCTTCGACCCGTCGGGGTCGTGGTTGAAGTTGACGTGGGATCGCTCGTTCGCGCCCTACCTCGGATTCTGGCTGGACCACGGTCTTTATACGAGCGCACGCGTGCTCGCGATCGAGCCCTCGAACGGGTTCTTCGACGATCTCGGCCGCGCGTGGCGCAATGAGATGGTGACCCGATTTGTTCCTGGAGAACCAGTGACGTGGTGGGTCGAGGTCACGTTGGGTGGGGGAGCGATGTGATGAAAGAGTTCGAGGCGAGTCCTTGCACCACGGACCGTTACTACCTTGGCGAGTGCTGTCGTTGGGACGACGTGCGCGAGGAGCTGTACTGGATCGACGTGATGACGGGAAGGTTCTTTCGGGCCAAGGCAGATGGTACGCGCCTCGACGTGGTGCGCAACTATGACGTGGGTGGGACTCTCACCGCCCTCGCCCCGCTCGAGGCGCGAAGCGACGGGTGGATCGTGGCGTCGGACCAGTCGGTCTCGCTGCTCGACGAGGCGGGCGTGATGCACGAAGTGGCCCGACCCGAGGCACGCAACGCTCCCGAGGTTCGTACCAATGACGGCGCAGCAGACCCGTGGGGACGGTTCTGGGTTGGATCGATGGCTCGCGACGCGACGCCGGGGCGAGGGAGCCTGTACCGGTACGACGCACTGATGGGTGCTGAGCTGATGTTCGGCGATGTCTCGATCTCCAACGGACTCGGCTGGAGCCCGGATCAGCGCTCGATGTACTACGTCGACAGCGGACCGGGCACGATCTACACCTTCGACGTTGACGAGGACGGCGAGATATCGAATAGGCAGTTGTTCGTTCAGTTCGACGTCGAGCGTGAGGGTGCTCCCGACGGCCTGTGCATCGATGTCAACGGCGCGATCTGGGTGGCGGTGTGGGGCGGCTACGAAGTCCGCGCGTACGCGCCATCGGGCGAGCAGTTCGCCCGGGTGAGGGTCGCTACCGCCCAGCCGTCGTGCTGCGCGATCGGCGGCGCCAACGGGACGACGCTCTACGTGACGACGGCCCAGGAGGACCTGGAGCAGGCGATGCTCGACGCCGAGCCCGACGCGGGCCGGCTCTTCTGCGTCGACGTGGGCGTTGCGGGGCTCGCGCTCGGAACCTACCGCCCTCGGGTCGCGCAGTGAGTTGGCAAGACGACCCGGCGGCGTTACCCTACGGACTGGACCATAATGACCGAACATGACACTCGTCCCCTGATTGTGGGCCTCGGCGAGGCGATGGTGCGACTCTCGCCGGCGAACAAGGTGCCCCTCGAGTTGGCAACCAACCTAGAGGCGCACGTGGCTGGCTCGGAACTAAACCTGCTCATCGCGGCGGCGGCGCTCGGCGCGCGCGGTCGGTGGCTGACCCGGCTGCCCGCCAACGAGCTCGGAGCGTTGATCCGGCGCCACGCGCTCTCCTATGGCATTGAGGTTGTGGCGCAGGAGGAAGCAGGCAGTCGAGCGGGATTGATGTTCTTCGAGCTCGGGGCGCCGCCTCGGCCCTCCACCGTGCTCTATGACCGTAAGGACTCAGCGGCGAGCCATCTGGGCGAGGATGAGTTCGCCTGGGACCAGGTGCTCGAAGGTGCCGCAGCCGTGCATGTCACGGGAATCACATGTGCCTTGGGCGATGGACCCATGGCAGCGGCCCTCGCCCTGCTGAGCGCCGCCAAGAAGCGGGGAGTGAAGACCAGTTTCGATATGAACTATCGCTCGCAGCTCTGGGATACTGCTCGCGCGCGAGGCTGCTATCAGCAAGTCTTGGCGCTCGTTGACATCTTGTTTGTCTCGCCGAGTGACCTCACCATGCTGAGCGAGCGAGATGATGAGGTCGACATCTTGGCTGCGCAGATCGTCCAAGAGTTTGGAATTTCGACAATGGTGATCCGAGAGCGCCAAGAGATCTCGGTTGAAGAGTTAGGAGTTAGCGTGCGCGTCTTTGGTGAGGCCGATAGCGAGGCGGTCGCGCGCGGCAGCGTCGTGGATGAGCTCGGTGCGGGCGACGCGGCCGCCGGTGCTTTCCTCACCTCGATGCTCCAAGATGCGACATACTCCGTTAGCACCCAGCGCTGCGCTCGGGCGTATGCACGGATGTTGACCATTCCAGGTGATTCGTGGCACGGCACGCTGCACGATCTCACCGACGGTTACGTAGTAAGTAGGAAGGTGGTTCGCTAGTGACTGACCCACTTGATCTTCTGGAGCGTGGCCTGGAGCAGGCTCGGCTGGTGGCCATCGTGCGCCTCGTCGATCACACCCACGCTGTTGAGATCGCCACTATTCTCTGCGACGCCGGTGTTGAGTTTCTGGAATTCACGGTTGAACGTCCCGATGGACTTCGATCGATTGAACGTGTCGTCAACGCGGTCGGGCATCGAGCCACTGTTGGTGCAGGGACTGTATTGTCCACGACGGACGTGATGGCCGTGGCTCAGGTCGGGGCTTGTTTCATCGTGGCTCCCGACACAAACCCCGCGGTGATCGCTGCGGCACACGAACGCGGACTGTTGGCCCTGCCGGGCGCGCTGACCCCTACCGAGGTGGGGATTGCGACGTCAGCGGGAGCACGGTTCATCAAGCTCTTTCCGGCAAACTTGGGCGGAGTCGACTATCTGCGCGCGCTTCAAGGTCCGTTCCCCAATGTGAAGTTCGTTCCCACCGGCGGCGTTACCAGCGAGAACGCTTCATCCTGGTTCGCCGCGGGAGCGGTTGCGGTAGCGATGGGATCGAACCTTGTTCACGGATCGGGCGATCTCGACGGTCTCTTCGAGCGCGCCAGACAGGCGGTTGCGTCCACTGCACTGCGTGGCAGTGAGTGAACTTTTTCGGGCAGCACTGAGGTCGATTCACTCGCCAGTGTGAGTGTTCCAGTTGGTAGAATGCCAGCCCATTAATGCTCACTGCTGGCTATAGTGAGGTCCTAGCAAAGTTCGTTCTACTAGGGGGAAAGATGGTCGAAACGATAGTCGACTTCGGCTCACTGCCAGTTCACAACCACGCCATCAGCGAATTGGTCCCCACGATTTTGAAAGAACGTGTAGTCGAGAGTCGCTGCGGCGACCACGCCCTCGTTAGGCGTCAGGACCATTGATTGTTCATCCGATGACGTTGATCAATCACGTTGGCGTCGCACAAGACTCGTCCTCGAGCGGGCTTGGTCGTGGAGTCCACATCGTTAGTGACGATCATGAATGCGTGCGTAGAGTGCCGCGACACGGAAGACAAGGGAGATAATGGCATCCATTGCTTTGGAGAAGATATCGAAGGTCTATCGCAACGGCTTCGAAGCCGTTCACGAGCTCGATCTGAGTGTGAACGATGGAGAGTTCATGGTCATTGTCGGCCCGTCGGGTTGTGGCAAGACCACGGCGCTCCGGATGGTCGCCGGCCTCGAGGAGATCTCCTCAGGAACGCTTTCGATCGGAGACCGCGTCGTCAATAACGTGACGTCCAAAGACCGGGACATCGCCATGGTTTTCCAGAACTACGCTCTCTATCCCCACATGACGGTGGCTGAAAACATCGGCTTTGCTTTGAGTCTGCGAAAGATCAGCAATTCAGAGGTCAAGACGAAGGTAGCCGAAGCGGCGGCGATGCTGGGACTCACTGAGTATCTGCGCCAAAAGCCCGGTCAGCTGTCCGGTGGTCAGCGCCAGCGCGTGGCTATGGGACGAGCCATCATTCGCAACCCGTCGGTATTCTTGATGGACGAACCGCTGTCAAACCTTGATGCACAACTTCGCGTCCAGATGCGCATCGAGGTCCGTCGCATTCAGCAGAGGATCGGCGTAGCCACGCTATACGTCACACACGACCAGACTGAGGCGATGACCATGGGTGACAAGGTGGCCGTGATGCGCGCAGGTGTCCTGCAGCAGTGCGACGCTCCTCAACTTCTCTACAGCAAGCCGAAAAATCTCTTCGTCGCCGCCTTCATTGGCTCGCCAGCGATGAACCTGTTCGAGGCGACGCTCGCCAGCGATGGGAGCTCGTTGCAGCTTGGCTCGCAGTTCATTGCACTGAACGATGCGGTGTTCGAGGCCAATTCTGGGCTGGCTGCGTACAAAGGTCGCAAAGTCGTGGTTGGCCTGCGCGCGGAGGATATGCCAATTGTCGAGGGCGGTCAACAGGATGGGCCGGTGCTTCAGGGCCATGTCGAAACCGTGGAGGCGCTGGGATCAGAGTTGCTCGTCCACTTCTCGATTGATGCCATTCGTATCTCTCCAGAGACCTTTGTCGAAAAGTCGTCTGATGAGTTTGTCGGAGCAGCTCCGATTGCCATCATGGGTGGAGGTGTCGCTCGTGTGCAGCCACGAGCGATCGTGACCGTTGGACAGAACGCGTCATTTACGATCTTTCCTGAACGTTTGTACTTCTTTGATCCTGAAAGTCAAGTTGCCATCACGAAGTAGCGACGTCCTTACCTAGGACTTGGCGGTCCCCGTTATTTCGCGGTCTGGCGCGCAAGTGTTGAAGGTAGCGAATGGCTTTGGGACGCGGATGCCGCAGTTTTCCGAGCAAATGTATCGATTGATGGCCCGGCCGTCCCTCCGCATTGGTGGAAATTTCGTAGGCGTGAACCCGTGACCAGCGAACCCAAAGGTGCGAGCTCGATTGGAAATTAACCCAGGCCGAGCGCGAAGAGCTTCCTAGTAGCTTCTTCGCCCGCGACCGGGGTCAGACGGTGTGCCTTTAGGAGCCCGATCGCCGTATTGGGATCATCGCTGCCAAACGATTGCCAGACTGCTAAGCCGGTGGATTCTTCGCCTCATTTCCGTCCGGTTCTAATGATTGGAACATTGTTCCTCAGCAACGAGTAGTGGGTATAGTGACCTTTCAGAACATCACTGCTGGGGAACCGAGTGAGCGTGAGCGAAGTGTGCAGTCTGGAAGACGTGGAGCAGGGCACGAAGGTCCTGAATGGCTCCGATCGTGTGCTGGCCATACTCAATCTGCTGGGTTCGTTTCCAGAGGGAGTGGGCGTCAATGAACTTGCGAGGCTGCTCAACTCGCCAAGGTCAAGCGTGCATCGTGCCCTTGGGGCACTGCGTCGCGCTGGACTCATTGAGCAAGATCGCAATAGACGCTATCGATTGGGCTACGGCCTGCTCAAGTTGGCCTTTACGTACTATGAAGGGCTCGACGAGGTGGGCCACGTTCGACCCGTCCTCGTGACGCTGGCGGCTGAGTTCGGAGAAACCACGCACTACGCGATACTGGACCGGACCGAGGTGGTGTACATGGCTAAGGTGCACCCTGCTACATCTCGTTATCAGATGACGTCGGTCATTGGGGGGCGCAACCCCGCTTTTTGCACTGGGGTCGGCAAGGCACTGCTGGCCTACACGCTGCTAACTCGCCAAGCTGTGGCCGATTTCGTGGAGCAGCACGATCCGCCAATGGTGCCACATACCGCCAACACCATTGTGTCGGTCGATGCGCTGGACGAAGAACTGATGACGATTCGCCAGCGGGGCTACGCCGTAGATCGTGAGGAGAATGAAGAGGGGATCAACTGCCTCGCGATTCCGTTTTTTCTGACGTCTAAGACAAAGCCCGACGGTGCGATAAGTATTACGGCCGTTGCGAGGCGTTTACCGCTGAAGTGGCTCGAGGGATCCGTCGGCCACGTTCGTGACATAATCCGCGAGCATCTAGGTGAGGTCTTGGCGTGAGCGTCGCTGTTCTCTAAGCGAGGGCGTTCGAGCTGTCTCTAACTGTCGTCGTGTTGGCTACTAGAGCAAATAGGGGAGTCGATTCTCAAAGAGTCGTGATCTCTCGCCACAGGTCGATGCCGCTCTCGACGGCGTGAGCGTCGATTAGTTCCAATTCCTCGTGGGTGAACTCGAGGTTGCCAAGCGATGCCAGGTTCTGTTCGAGCTGCCCGACGCTGCTCGCGCCAATCAGCACCGAAGTCACTCGCGGGTCGCGAAGTGCCCACGCAAGGGCGAGTTGGGAGACGAGTTGGCCCCGGTCGCGGGCGATCTCGACCAGCGCACGCACGTGGCTGAGGTTCTCCTCGCTCAGCATGTCCATGGTGAGTGAGTCGTTTCTCGTGGCCCGTGAGCCCTCGGGGACCTCGGTGAGGTAGCGGCTCGTGAGGAGGCCCTGGGCCAACGGCGAGAACGCGATGCACCCGACCCCTTCGTCTCCGAGCACGTCGAGCAGGCGGTCCTCGATCCAGCGGTTGAGCATCGAGTACGAGGGCTGATGGATTAGCAGCGGCGTACCGAGACTGCGCAGGATGGCAATTGCCTCGAGCGTTCGCTGATCAGAGTAGGACGATATGCCCACGTAGAGCGCCTTGCCCTGGCGCACTGCCGAGTCGAGCGCTCCCATGGTCTCTTCGAGAGGGGTGTCGGGATCGAAGTGGTGATGGTAGAAGATGTCGACGTAGTCGAGTCCCATCCGAGTAAGGCTCTGGTCGAGGCTCGCTAGCAAGTACTTGCGCGATCCGAGGTCGCCGTAGGGACCGGGCCACATGTCCCATCCCGCCTTGGTTGAGATGACCAGTTCGTCTCGTAGCGAGGAGAAGTCCTCTCGTAGCAGCCGGCCAAAGTTGGTCTCCGCGCTGCCGTATGGCGGCCCGTAGTTGTTGGCCAGGTCGAAGTGGGTGACGCCGAGGTCGAACGCCCGGCGCAAAATGGCTCGCTGGCTGTCGATGGTCCGATCGTCGCCGAAGTTGTACCACAGCCCGAGTGAGATTGCCGGCAACTTGAGCCCGCTGCGGCCGACCCGCCGATACGACATTGCGTCATAGCGAATGGGTGAAGGAATGTAGTTTGGCATCTCGAAATCGTAACCTAAGGAGCGGCTTTCTAGGTCCGCTTCGATGAACGTGACGAGCTCGATAGTTGCTCGCCGGTGGATTGGGTCCGTTCCGTTCTGCGGAATTTGGAGTGGCCAGACGGTCCTGGACCGGTTCTGCAATCGACTGGGATCAACCCCAGCGCAGTACGAGTGGATCTCTTCGTTTAGCCATCTCCACAAGCTGCAATCTAGTGTCGGGGTGCAGCTCACCAAGCGGCGCGCGGACTTTGTCACTCTTGATGATGCGACCTTCCTTCATCAAGACTTTGGTGGCACGCAGGCCGCACTGACGATTTTCGAAGTGAATGAACGGCAACAGATTCTCCCATTGAGCTACGGCCTTGTCTCGATCACCCGCATGGAAGTCCCGCACGATCTGTCCCAGTTGGTCGGGCACCATGCAGCTACTCATCGTCCCCTGCGCTCCAGCGTCAAGGTCGGGGATGAGGGTGATCGCCTCTTCGCCGTCATACACGCCGGGCAGGTTGTCGCCTGTGGCAGTGATCAGCATGCGAAGCTTGTCCGCCGCTTGCGGCATCTCAATTTTGGCGTAATTTATCTGGGGAATTTCTGCGGCTAAACGCGCCAGTAGCGCAACGGATAGCACCGTAGGACTCATTGGTGCGTCCTGGACCATGATGTCGATCTCCAACCCGTCGGCCACCCGTTTGAAGTATTCCATCACGGCGTCGTCGTCGACCTTCATGGTCGTACCGAAGAACGGTGCCATGAGCATCACCATCGTCGCGCCGCGCTCCTGTGCCTGCCGACTGCGCCGTGCAGCAATCCGTGCGCTGAAGTGGCTGGTCGTCACGCACACCGGAAGTCGGTCGGATGCCTGGTCCAAGGTGGCCGCGATGATCAGTTCGCGTTCCTCGTCGGACAGAGAGAACTGTTCAGAATAGTTGGCCAGAATGCATACCGCATCCGATTTGCCATCAACCAGATAGTCCACCACGCGGCGCTGGCCCATCAGGTCCAACTCTTCGCTGTTGGTAAAGATTGTGGGTGCAACGGGGATGATGCCCTTAATGACGTTCATGGAGTATTAAATCGGTCTGGGTTTAGTGGAGACTGTTTCGCTTGGATCTCTCAGGCCACCTTGGCCTGATTTTTGTCACGATAGCCCTCTTCGACCTCGCTCGGCGTTCTGTAGTCGAGTTCACCGTGGAGTCGTTCTTCGTTGAACCAGGGCACCCACGCACAGGTGGCGATCTCGAGATCGTCGAGACCTTTCCGGTGTCCTCCGTTTTCGGCGAGGACGGCGGGGTTGCGGTGCAGTTCGGTCTTGAAGATGGCCATAACGGACTCCGCCATTGCATTATGAAACGAGTCGCCGACGGCGCCGATCGACGGCGCGGCGCCGATCTCGTCGAGGCGGTCGGTGTAGAGAATTGACGTGTATTGCGATCCGGCGTCCGTGTGACAGATCAGATTCTCCAACGAGGTGTGTCGTCTCGTCCACGCGGCCATGTTGAGCGCGTCGACGACGAGGTCGGCGGTCATCGACCGTGAGGCTTTCCAGCCGACGGGCCGGCGACTGAAAACGTCGATGATGCAGG
>OBLU010000769.1_pt1 | contig 29994 bp, 22 predicted proteins | sample 1518681 | NCBI WGS metagenome assembly OBLU01 (sample SAMEA3539304, study PRJEB22396) | soil metagenome | biome: tundra; feature: field; material: soil | place: USA | collected 2010-05 | depth 0.15 m
TGCCGATGCAGGTGTCCGTCTCCCACGGCTGCGGCTCAATCGTGTTGGCCGCGCCGCGCTCAATATCGCGGACGAGGCATTTCTGCTGGCTCTCCGAGAGCATCTTACCGAACAGAACGGCCTCCAGCTTACCGTCGTGCTGCTTCATGTTGAAATTGTAAAAGTCGGCGGCGATTTTCAAACCGGCGTCGCTGACCGGCCACAACGGCAAGGCGTCGTCATCGAAGTAAATCAAGTCAGGCTTGTATTTGTGAACGAGGTCAAGCGTGCGGTTGTAAAATTTATCGCAGTAAGTCTGATCGGGAATGCTCGCGCCATTTCCCCAGTTCCACTGGCCATGAATTGAACTGGCGTTGCTAAAGTTCAAACTGGGCGTGTGATTTTGCGCGTAAAGCTCCTGCGGATCGAGGCCGTCCCACCATTTGCCCTTGCCGTCGGCCTTCGTCAATTTGCCATCGTAAGGCACGCCAGCGAGCGGGCCGGCCTTGTCGGCGCTCTGAGCGATTTCGTAAAAACTCCACGCGTGCGCGGCATGGACGCTGACACCGAAAGGCAAGCCTTGTTCATGCGCCGCCTTGGCGAAATCACCAACGATGTCCTTGTGCGGCCCGACGTTGACGCTGTTCCATGACTGATACTTGGAATCATACATATCAAAGTTGTCGTGGTGATTGGCCATGACGAAAAAATATTGCGCGCCAACTTTTTTGTAGAGCGCGATGAGTTTTTCCGCGTCAAAATTTTCCGCCTTCCAAAGGTGGATGATGTCCTTGGAACCAAACTGCGAAGGCGGGCCGTAATGGGCGACGTGATATTTGTTTTGCTTGCTGCCTTCCACATACATGTTGCGCGCATACCAGTCGCCGTCCTCCGGCACATTCTGCGGTCCGAAGCAGGCCCAGATGCCGAACTTCGCGTTGCGAAACCAGTCCGGGCATTGATACTGGTGCAGCGAGTCCCACGTCGGCTGGAATTTCCCCGGCGTCACCGGTTCATTCGTCGTGCTGACGATGACGGTTGGCACGGCGGTTTCAGGAATGGGGTCACTGAGGATTTGCGCGCGCCCGCATTCCACAATGGCTGCGGTGCCCAAAAGGATTAAGAATCGAAGTTTGGTGTTCATATTTTTCATAATTGATTGAGAGCGAAACCGCGCGGCATTCATGTCACATTAACAGGACAATTGCGTGTTAAAGTCCACCTCATTTTAGAACCCCGGCGTAAATGGTGTTCGTATTGTTGCCACCCACCACCAGGGCAATGGGGGTTCCAGCATTGTTCTGCAAGGCAAGGTCGAAACCGGTGCCGCTCGCGCCGGCGGCCAAGCCGCCTAGAATGAACACGTTTGCAGTGACCGAACTATCAAACACCAATGCCCCTCCGTTCATCATCAATGTGCTGTTCTGGAGCGCATTCTGATTACCCAACTTCAACGTGCCTGAATTGAGCGTCGTGGTTCCGTCATAGGTGTTCGGCGCGCCGAGAAACGTGGTTCCGGTGCCGGTAAAGGTTAAGGCATTGGTGCTGCCGTCAGCAATGACGCCATTCAACGTCAGCACCGAAGTCGAATGAGCCGCAATCGTGTCAATCCCGCCAGAGTTCAACGTAACGCCGGCGGCAATGGTTGCATTGCCACTGGCTCCCGTGGCCGTCGTATCCGTCTCCACGGTGCCGCCCGCCAGCACAATGGGTTTGTTGACCACCACGCCGGGCGAACTGCCCCAGTTGCCCACATCCAGAAAACCGGAACTGTTGATAAAAATGCTGCCGGGAGTGTTGTTGTCCACCGTGATATTGTTCGCCAGTGACAAAGTGCCGCTGTTGATGTTGATGTTCTTGACGCCTGTAATGCTTGCCCCGGCGGCGGCTCCCACCACGGCGATGTAATTTGCACCAACCTTGGTCAAATCATAACCGTTGCCCGTCAGTGTCGCCGTCCCGCCCGTTACCGCGCGGGCATCCCAGCGACCAGTTCCGCCAATTGTGGCATCGCCGGCCAGAGTGATGTTCCGCAACGCGCTGATTTGATCCGCACCGCTGTTGACGATGGCGCCAGTGCCGCCAACTCCGGTGCCAATCACAGAAACGACGTTGTAGTTGTTGCCAGCGGATCCGTTCAGCGTGAAGCCGTTCACATCCAGCGCGGCGTTCGTGGCGATGGTGATGGAACTGTTGTTGACTCCAAACGCCTGATTGTTGCCGACCTGAATCATGCCTGCGCCAACCGTGGTGCCGCCGCTGAACGTGTTCGCACCCGAAAGTTTCAGTTGACCGGTGCCAGCCTTCGTCAAACCCGCCGTGCCGGCAATCGCCGCGCTGATGGTCGCGGCCTTGCCTGTGCCGAGGGTGTTGACGGTGATTGCGCCTGTGGACGTAAGGATATTTCCCGCACTCGAATTATTATCCAATATCCAGCCCGCCGCAGTTGCGGGAACCGTGTCGCCAAAAACAATGTTGCCAACCGTTCTGGGCGAATCAAGGTGAACCGTGATATCGCTGGTGATGTCCAGTGTGCTGAAGTCGGCGGAATAACCGCCGTCGGGAATGCCGTTGCTCCAATTGCCAGCGACGCTCCAGTAGCCGCTGGCCGCAACATTCCAAGTTCCGTTGGTTCCGCCGGCAGTTACGTTGTTTGTGCCAATATCCCGGAGTTGAATGGAGTTGATCTGGTTGCCGGGAGCGCCGGCGGTGCAACTGTCGGTCACCGTAATGACTTGGGAAGCGCCATCCGCAATAAAAGTTCCAATGACATATTGTCCGAGGCCGCCCGCCGGCGAGGTTGCCGTGCCGCCAACATAGTGGGCCAGACTTACCGTGCTGCCGCCAGCGCTGCCGAGCGTGATGACACGCGTGGCGTAATTGCCGCCCCGGCTGTCGTTCACCCAAATTTGCACCTGATACAGATTGCTCACCGTCAAATTGTTCAACGTCACGGTTCCCTGCGTGCCGACGTTGGCCCAGACCGTGCCCTTGACAAGGACTTTATAGGCGGCGGACAAACCAGAATAAGGTGCGCCCCCGGTGCCCTCGCCGCTCTTGTCGGTGCCGGCGGTGGAACCAAATGCGATTCCGACATTTGCATCGCCCGTTTTGCTCGTGTCATACGCGAAGGTCACGCCGTTGACTGTGGCGCCGTTTTGCCCCCAGGTTTCAGCGTAAATTGATATGCCGGTGGTGGACACGTCGGCGTCGCCTGAAATGTTCACCGGCGAGGCCCATGTGATGACGGCGGCCCGGACAGGCAGCACGCCCGCCAGCAAAAACAGGCCGACGATCTTGGGAAAAATCCGAAGTTGTGTCGGCTTCATAAAATTAGCTGTGGCATGGCTCTCATTCACGGCACTTGCAGAAGATAATAACATTGCGGTGAATTGGGATCCATCGCGTTGGTAAAATTAAAGCCGCCGGCGGCGTCGAACTGGTTCGTCAGCAACCGCGTCCAATTGACCAGCGGCGTGGCGAGGTTGGTTGACGTCAGAACGTAATAAGTTCCGTTGGTCATGCCGCTCGTGCCATTCAAAACCAGGCTGCCAGCGGAAACACCAAAGTTGTCGATGGCTGGCAGATTCTTGGCGGCGACCCGAATTGTGCCGTCGGTGCCAAGTCCGCTGGAATCCCAATACAAACTCGAAGCCAAAGCTGGCAGGGTGAGGCTGCTGAAACTTCCGGCATAACTCCCTGCGATCAACAGCTTGAAGCTGTCACCCGCCACCAGCGCATTGGTGCCGATGTTCATGACAATGAGGGTGCCACCGGTTGTCAAGGTTCCGACAACATCCACAGCATCGTTGGTCAAGGGCGATTTGCTGATGGCAAAAATATTCGTGCTGCCGGCGGTCAGAGTGAGCGAATTGCTGAACGTCAATGTCCCGACCGGATTGCCCGGTGCCAAGATCGCCCCGCTGCCGACGGTGAAGTTGCCGTTCACCGAACCGGCCCCGGAAAGGGTCTGCCCAGCCGCCAGCGTCAGCGCGCCGCCAATCGTCCCGCTCACATCAAAGACTGCGCCCGCAAAAATTGCGATGGCCCGTGAATTGGCAATTGAACCGGCCTCCCTCAAAGCCAGTGTGCCGCCTAGAATTGTCGTCGGCATCGAGTAAGTATTCGCACTCGTCAATGTGAAAGTTCCCGTGCCTACCTTGACCAACGATGGCGGCATACTGCCGGTCACCAACTGCGGAATCTGGCCGGAGAACATTAATTTAATCACATACGCCGTTGCGGTGTAGGACTGCACTGGCGTCGTAATATGCAAGCCGGCCATATCCTGCGTATAGGCGTTCAAATTGATATAAGTCCCGGCGGTGTTGCCCAGCAATTGCACATTCGTCAACGTGGTCAGGTCAATGGCCGCCGAATTCAGCGTCGTGATGTTGAATTGCGAGGCGGGCCAGCCCATCACAATCGCATACAAAGTGTTGGTCGCCTTGTTCCGGGTGAACCGGATGTCCGCGCTGGTGCCGGCAACTGGGGTTGTCATCGATCCGACTCCGGCGCCTATTTTTGTCGGGCCTTCGCCAAAGACCACCCAGGCACGCGTGGAATAAATGGCTTCACCAAACCGGCCCAGCCAGTCGCCGATGCCGAGCAGGATGTTTTGCTGCACCTGCGGAATCGTGCCGTCAGGCATCGGGGCAATGCTTAATAGCGTATTGCCATTTTTGCTGATCCGGTCAATCAGCGCGTCAATCAGCGCGTTGGTATTGAAGTAAGTCATGCCGGTGACATAACCCCAGGTGGAACTGCTTATGCTGTCGTCGGTCAGCCAGTAAGGACTGGTGATGGTCGTCGGACCGCCCCGTTCATAATCATATATCTCACCAAGGTTGTCGAATCCGTCCTTGTAGGTGGCCAGCACCTCCTTGTTCCAATCCAGCGCGCTGTTGTAATAATAGGCGAGAAAATTCAGGCGCTGGGCTTCCTGAACCCTATTCAGGGCAAAATCCTGCCAGATGAGGTCGGGCTGATAATTATCAATCAGCTCCTTCAATCTTTGAAACCACAGCGTATTCTCCTGCGCGGTGGGCAACTGACCAAACAGTTGCTGCAAATTGGTGTCGGTTTGCGCCGGCACATATTGATAGTAACCGTTGAAATTATAGGCGTGATGCATGGTCACTATGAATTTCAGCCCTTTGGCGCGGATGGCAGCAGCAAAAAGGGAGGCCAGGTCCAAGTGCGGCCCTTTGCTGACGGAGTTCCACGGATTCACCTGGCTGTCCCACATGGAATAACCGTCATGATGCTCGGTCAACGGCCCGGCAAATTTCGCCCCGGCATTAACAAATAGTTGCGCCCAGGCATCGGGATCAAAATTGCCGCCCTGCGACACCAGCTTCGGAGCAAATTGCACAAACTGGCCGGCAAGATTGGTGTGACCGTCTAAAAAATAGTTATACGGGAAAAATGGCACTGTTTGCGAAGTGCCAAACGGATCACCATAAGTAGCGACATGATGAGAATAGGCGGCATCGCTGGTCTTATACATATCACGCGAATACCACTCGTTCTCATAGGCCGGAACGCTGAATGCGCCCCAAGTGAAGTAAATTCCGAATTTGGCATCCTGAAACCATTCCGGCGCAGGATTATGCTGATCCACCGAGGCCCAGGTCGGCTGATAGAAGCTATTGGTCGGAGTCGCTTTCAGAAATTGCACATCCGTCAAACCGGCCAAGGCGATCAGCAGACCAACTAGACATGGTTTGCAGCCCAATATAGCCGATTTCTTGCTCATAAGATAGATACGCATCAACTGACAGTTACTTCAACGTCAGTTTATAAACGATGGCGATGTCGTTCGGCATTTTCTTCGGCGGATTAATCGTGAGCGCAGCGTTAGTCTGTGACCAAGTTACTTTCTCATCACTGCCCAGCAGAGTGATGCTCCCGATAGGTTTGTCCAGCAGGTTCGCTGCGGTGCCAAGCGATTTGATCTGCAAATCCTTTTTCGGCATGCCCAACGTAATCAGATAAAGCACGCCGTTCTTCGTGGTGAAGCGCACATCCTCCCCGGTGAACGCGTTGCCTTTGCCTTCGTTGAAATTGCCGACCTTGGCTGGCACGCCTTCTGAGGCCGGGCCTTCGCCAAATACTTTCCATGGGCGCGTGCCGAAGATTGCTTCCTTATTCACGTCCATCCAGCCGGCAATGCCTTTCAACACCACTTCCTCCTTGTCATCAATCGTCCCGTCGCCCCGCACCGGGATGTTCAGCAGCAGGTTGCCGTTCTTGCTCACGATGTCGCATAGCATCCGGATGACGCGGCTCGCGCTCTTGTATCGGCCTTTGTCATAGAGTGACCGGTCGTAATGCCAGTTGCCGATGCAGGTATCCGTCTCCCACGGCAGCGGCTCGATCCGGTCGGACGTGCCGCGCTCGATGTCCCACACGATGCACTTGCGTTCTTCGTCGTTAAGCTGCTTGCCAAGAATGACCGCCTCCAGCTTGCCATCATGATACTTGGTGTTGCGGTTGTAAAAATCCGCCGCGATCTTCAACCCCGCGTCGCTCACCGGCCACAGCGGCAACGCGTCGTCGTCAAAGTAAAGCAAGTCAGGCTGATATTTTTTGATGAGGTCGGCGGTGCGATTATAAAACTTGTCGCAGTAGGCCTGGTCGGGGAGCGTTACACCGTTGTTCCAGTCCCAACGCGCATGGATTGAGCCGGCCTTGTCGGAGCCGGGACTGGGCGTATGCCGTTGCTCGTAGAGATCCTGTGGATCAAGTCCGTCCCACCATTTGCCTTTGCCATCAGCCTTGGTCAGTTTGCCGTCGTAGGGCACGCCCGCGAGCGGGCCGGTTTTGTCCGCACTTTGGGCGACTTCATACCAGCTCCACGCGTGAGCCGCGTGCAGGCTGACACCAAACGGCAGGCCCTGATCTTTCGCCGCCTTGGCCCAGCCGGCAATGAGATCCTTTTGCGGGCCGACCTTCACGGCGTTCCACGGCTGATACGCGCTGTCCCACAAATCAAAGTTGTCATGGTGGTTGCCGAGAGCGACAAAGTATTGTGCGCCGGTGCGCTTGTAGAAGGCGACGAGTTTTTCGGGGTCCCATTTCTCCGCCTTCCACGAATGAATGACGTCTTTGAACCCGAACTGCGACGGCGGTCCCCAGTGCGCCACCTGATACACGTTCTGCGGATGTCCTTGCACATACATGTTGCGCGCATACCAGTCGCTCTGCTCCGGCTCGCATTGCGGTCCCCAGTGCGCCCAGATGCCAAACTTCGCATTGCGAAACCATTCCGGCACTTCATACTGCTTGAGCGAATCCCACGTCGGTTCGAATTTCCCCGCCGCCAGCGGCTCCGCCGCCGTGTTCACGATTACCGCCGGCACCGCCGTTTCAGGAATCGGGTCGCCTGCATGAAGGCAAAGGACAAAGCCAGAGAACGCGAAAAGGGTTAAAACTCGGAGCTTGTTTCTCATTTTAATAATCTAAATCAAGTCGTCAGTTGCCCGGAGATTTTTGAGAATAGGCACCTAGTCAGTAGTGCGGCTGGTTGTCACGATTCCACAGTTGACAGGCGGCATCCTTGGCAGCTTGAGAGGTATTCAGGTCGGCCACAATAGTCATTCGCTTGTCAGACTGGACATGGCCATCACAGAAGGCAATGTTGACACGCTTGTTATGTAGGTCAAGTGGCCATTGCCTCTCTGCATACATCCCAATGTATCCACTCCAATTTGGATCTCCGTTCTTCGTCAAATCCCAATTGCTGTCCGCCAGGGCAATCATCTGGGTTGGTCTTGCTACCATACCTTCTTTTACGATAGGATCCGCCTCGGTAACTCCCAAGCCCCATACCGGAGTTTTATCATACGCCCCCCAGCAGTTGTCGCCATAACTCAAGAAACTTTTGCCACCTGGAGATAGCCGGACTTCATTAGCTTGATATCCGTATTGTGCCGGCAATCCGCTGCCGAATGACGGAATCCATAAGGCGGTGATTGGCGCGGAAGGACATCTGAAAACACCGGTGTCGGTTCCCTTGGTGGTGTAAGTCCGCAACAGCGACGGCCAAATCCAATACTGCGATCCCGTGCTCAATCCCGGCGGATAGGCACCCTGACTATCATCCTTATACATAACCAGACAGATGCCAAGTTGCTTAAGGTTGTTCACACAGGCTATGCCCTTCGCCTTATCCTTCGCCTTGCTCAATGCCGGCAGCAGCATGGCCGCCAGAATTGCAATGATGGCAATGACCACCAGCAGTTCAATCAAAGTGAATCCCGCGCGCCCGCGCGCAACAACTGGCTGAATCGTCAATTTTTCGATTCGATTATTCATATAGCAGACTGGTAATTCAAAATATTTTGCACCTAAAAATTATTGCGGGATGCCGGAACCCACTGCCGGCACCCCGCTTTGCCTCAAACGAGTTCCCAGGCTCGTTCAAATTCTCACGGATATACCAGACGGAAGAACACGTTCGTCTTCGCCGGGTTAATCGTAATGTTCACGTTGGTGACGGATGCCGATCCGGGATAAGCGAACCAAAAATTGGTGTTCGCCAAATTCACCGAGTTGGTCTGCAACGTCCAGCCCAGATGATCAGCCGGCCACGAGAGGTGGAGCGTGTTGCCGCCGGTGATGCTAAACGTGATGTTTGTCGGATTAGTTGCGACGGTAACAGGCACCACTACTTGCAAGCTGCCCGTGCCGGTGATGTAGGGCGAACCGGTGGTGCTGTCGTAGATTCCGGGAACCTGAACCGTTCCGTTCAACACAAGGTTGGTCACTGAATTTGTGACTGCAAAATCCAATTGTAACATGGCACCGCCAGCCACCGAGACCGTGGAGTAAGTTGGAATAACAGGCTGGACAATTTCCAGCGTGCCGCCGTTGATGATCGTGTTGCCGGTATATGTATTCGCACCCGAAAGAGTCAATGTGCCGGAGTTTTGCTTGGTGAGACCGCCACCCGTGTTCGCCGCAATGATCGCCGTGCCAAGAGTCGCCGCGCTGGTGTAACCGCCGCCAAAGAGTGTCACGGTCGGAGCCGAAGTGTAACCGGTGCCCGGACTGGTTATCGTGATGTTGGTGACTGCGCCACTCGGCGAGATGTTCGCCACCGCCGTGGCTCCCACGCCGCCGCCGCCAGTGATGGTGACTATGGGTGTATTCAAGTAGCCTGCGCCGCCGGTTGCCATCGGAATGCTGCTTACGCCGTTGCCTGTGGGTGCGAGCAAAGGTTGCGCGATGGTAATGGCGTTGCCCCCGTCGTCAATGATCGCGCCGCCGCTGTATATTGTCGCCGCAGTCAAGCCCTGCATGAACGTCGCACTCGCCACGCCGGCTTGCAGCGTGCCGCCCTTGAAATTTAATTGGGAGGTGCTGGTGCCAGCTACCCCAACACTGTTCGCGGTGACCAAGCCGCCCAACAGGTTGACCGTGCCAACCGTGGTGTTGCCACTAATACCAAATTGAAGCGGGCCACCGGTTAAATTGACCACCGCCGACCCGGACACATTCAATATGCCAATGCCACGGTCGCCCACATGGATACCCTTATTATCATTCAACGTGCCGCCGCTCACATTTGCCACCCCAACCGCGCCAGCGATATTGGCAATGGAAAACTCTTGAGCATCGTCGTTGAGCGTTCCGCCGCTCATGTTGAAAACGCCTTTGGAAGCACTATTCCCAAAAGCACCACCCACAACAAAATAGGCATCCCCTGCATTGACGTCCCCAATCGTGACGGTGCCACCGCTCAAGTCAAATGCACCGTAGGCACCCGCCGCCTGGCCGATATGAAATTCACCCGCGCCGCATTCAAGATATCCATTAGTCATGAATAAAAATCCACTGGCGTTCGTCACGTTTCCGATGGCGAAGGCGGGATTGCTCGCCATATTTGCATTCACGGTCCCGCTGGCAATGTTCATAATCGAGTTGCCCGCAGCGTTGCCAACGATCACCTTGCCAGTGGTGGTGCTGATTCCACCAGAAGAGTTAACGGTCAACGTGCCACCGTTGATGGTCGTGTTGCCGTTATAAGTATTCGCGCCGCCGAGCGTCAAAATGCCGTTGGCCGTCTTGGTCAAGCCGCCGTTGCCGGAGACGACCCCATTCAGCGTGGTGTTATGTCCAGCATCAGTCACGGTCAGCAAGTTGCCCCCGTTGTCCAGGTTCTGCCCTAAGATCAAATCACCCGCAGCGGCATTGAGTGTTTGCGCCACCGTCGTCAGATTGACCGGCACGTTCAAGTTTTGAATGTTCGCGGAATTGTTGGTCACGCCGCCGGCGGTGATGGTCAAAGTGCTGCCCGGCGTGCCGATGTTGAAGCTTCCCGCCCCGTTGGTGAACGTCACGCTCGTGACGCTGTAATTGTTGTCCATGTTTGGCGCCAGCGAGGTGGTGCCGGCAAAAACCAGAGAGTCTCCGATTAACCCCGGAGCAAACGTGCTCACCCAATCGGCGTTATCGCTCCAATTGCCTCCGCCTAGACCATTCCAAACTTCAGTGGTCGCATTAACTGTCAATGTGCTAAACCCTGATCCCGATAGCGGAGTGCTGTCAGTGACGGCAACTGTCAGTGTTTGACTGCCGGGAGCAGTGCTGGTTGGAACCGTGAATGTGTTGGTATAAACATTGGCATTCGACAGAATCAAACTCGAAGTCGGCGACCCGCCGAACGTAGTTAAATTGACCGTCACACCGGCGCTGAGATCAATCGTTCCACTGCCCGGAGTCACGGTCGCAGTGATTTTTACATTTTGTCCGCGAACCGCACTGGACGGGTTCAGCGAAACGCTTGCAACCACTGGAGCCAGCGAGGGACTGTAATGCAGGACAATGTTATTGCCAATCTGCTGAAGCGTGTAGTTGCCATAATTAGACGGCTTGATGCCGTCCCAAACCAACGCCGGCAAGCTCGTGACATTCGGACTGTTGCTATCTGCGACCAACACATAGTCAGCGGTCGTGTCCAACGGACTGGCACCACTTAAGGCATGAACGTGCATGACCCCGCCATTGATTGTCAAAGTGCCGCCGACGGTGATTTGGTCGTCGCCGTTGCTGGCACTGTTGGTGATGTCAAAATAGCAGACGCCGCCGCCGCTCAAATCAAGATCGTTGTTGAACGTCAACGTGCCGACGGTGCCGGCCGTCGGCGACTCCGTTCCCGGATAAATATTCACACCGGTCGAGGTGGCGATGGAACCGTTGATCGTGCCACCACCGGACAACGACTGGTTCGCAGACAGTGTCAGCGGACTGAAGGCGGAAACATCCAGCGTGGCACCATTCGTCACCACATAACCGGCCGTGGCCGAGGCATATCCCGATCCAAGTGCGAGCGTGCCGGCGTTCACCGCGGTCAGGTTTGTGTAAGTGTTCGCCCCGGTCAAAGTTAGCGTGCCAGAGTTTTGCTTGGTCAAACCACCGCTGACGCTCGACGCAAGCGTCGCCGAGCCGAGGGTCGCGGCACTGCTGTAACCGCCGCCATAAAGTATCACGGTTGGAGCCGAGGTGTAACCCGTGCCCTGACTCGTGATTGTGATGCCAGTGACCGAACCACCGGAGACATTCGCCACCGCCGTGGCACCTACGCCGCCGCCGCCAGCGATGGTGACAACGGGAGTATCAAGATAACCCGCACCGCCGATCGCCAGCGGGATGCTGCTGACGCCATTTCCGCTAGGTGCAAGCAAAGGCTGCGCGATGGAAATGGCATTGCCGCCGTCATCAATGATCGCGCCGCCGCCGTAAATTGTCGCCGAGGTCAATACGGCGGGAATAAAAGTGCCGGCTACAGCGGCCATCAGCGTGCCGCCGTTAAAATTCAAGCGTGAGGTGGGGCTGGCATTGCCTATCGCAACGGAATTCGCCGTGACCGTGCCGCCCAACAGGTTGGCCGTGCCAACAACTCCAGGACTGCTGTTAAGACCAAACTGCAACGTGGAACCGGTCAAGTTGAGAACCGCAGAACCAGACACGTTCAATATGCCCGTGCCGCGCTCGCCCACATGGATACCCTTGGAGCCGTTTAATGTGCCGCCGCTAATATTCAACACCCCAATCGAGCTGGCAATGCCGCCGAGTCCTACCTCTTGAGCATTGTCGTTGAACGTCCCACCGCTCATGTTGAATACACCTTGGGAGGCACTGGCACCGAAAGCACCACCGACGACGAAATAAGCATCTGCCGCATTTACATCTCCTATCGAGACGGTGCCCCCGCTCAAGTCAAACGCACCGTAGGCGTTCGTTACCTGGCCGATATGGAATTCTCCAGCGCCGCATTCGAGGCTGCCTGAACTCATGAACAGGAATCCGTTGGCATTCGCCACGTTGCCGATGGCAACGGCGGGATTGACGGCATCGTTGGCGCTCACCGAGCCGCCAGCGATGTTCAAAATCGCATTGCCTGCAACATTTCCTATAATCATCGGACTTACGGAATTGGTGATTACTCCGGTGCCATTCACCGTCACCCTGCCGCCATTGACCGTCGTGGTGCCGGTGTAAATGTTCGTTCCGTCGAGCGTCAACGTGCCGTTGCCGGTCTTGGTCAAACCACCGGAGCCCGTAATCGGCCCGCTGATGGTGGTGTTAAATCCGCCATCCGCAACCGTCAGCAGATTGACACCGTTGTCAACGCTCTGGCTCAAAGTCAAGTTGCCGGCCGCCGCGCTCAAGGTCTGCGCCGCATTGGTCAGGAGCACCGGCACGTTCAAGGTTTCAGCGTTGGCGGAATTGTTCGTCACGCCGTTGGCCGTGATGGTCAAGGTGCTGCTCGCAGTCCCGATGTTGAAGCTGCCCGCGCCGTTGGTGAAGGTTAGTCCGGTGATGCTGTAACTATTGTTCATCGTGGAAGTCAGCCTGGTTGAGCCGGCAAAAATCAAGGTGTCTCCCGCCAGTCCCGGCGCAAAGTTGCCGGCGAAGTTCACCCAGTCCGCATTGTCGATCCAGTTGCCGCCGCCCGAGCCAACCCATGTATCCGTGGCCGCATTGACGGTCAGGGAAATATTAGCCGCTGCCGTGTTGCCATTGTTATCCGTGACCGTTGCCGACAAGGTGAACGTGTCCAAGCCGCTGGAGGCCGGAACCGTGATGTTGCCTGTCCAAGTGCCGTTTGCGGAGGTGCCGCTGGTCAGCGACAAGCTTTGGGATGTTCCATTGATGGCCGCCAGATTCACCGAAACACCGGTGATGGTCGAGGCACCGGCTCCGGCCACCGTCACGCTGATGGATACAGTGTTCTGATTGCGAACCGCCGTTGACGGCGTGGCGCTGCTGGCGGAAATGTTTGGCGGCGTGCTGCCCGAATAATGTAATACCACGTTGTTGCCGCTCTTAATCACCTGATAGTTGCCGGCACCGCTCGGCGGGGTGGCCAGCCAGACCGGCGTGGTATTGAAGTTGCCGCTGATGGTGGGCGAACTGCCGGTCAGATTGAAAAGGATATAATCATGCGTCAAATCCAAATTGGCGCCGCATTTGATGCCAACCATGACGCTGCCGCAGGTCAGCGTTTGGCTGTTGCCGCTCAAAACAATCTGGTCATTGGGGCCGCCGCTGGCACTGCTGCTCAAATTGAAATTTGCACTGTTAGTGGGACTGCCCGAAGCGTAAGTGAGACTACCGGTAATCGTATTGGTCGCGCCCGTGCCGCTGCTGGGCTGCGTTATGCCACCATTGTTCACCGTCACATTGCCGATGATGGTTCCGTTTCCGCCAAAGATGCCGTTGGTGGCCACAACCGTTCCGCCGGTCTGCGTGCTGCCGCCGTTCAAAAATAATCCGCCACCCGAAGCGGAATTCGCCACCGTCAACTGGCCACTTCCAGCATTGCCGAAGCTGCCGGCATAGCTGACCTGCTGGCCGTCAATATCAATGGTTGCATTCCCAACAAGACTCACCGTCTGGGGCGTCGTGCCGCCTGAACCCCCAAAGGAAATGTCCGCGCCGCCAAGCAAGGTGCCGGTGGCATATTGTAACGTGCCGTTGTTAAAGGTGACGCCGCCAAGGTAGTTTGCCCCGCCGAACGCGTAAATGCCGTTGATATTCAAGGTGGCCCCGCCCACAATGTTGACGCCGCCGTAATAAAAATTACCGGTCGCGTTGTTCAATTTCACGGTGCCAGCGGCCAGCACCTGCGAGTTGGCCGTGCCGGTTCCGGTGCCGGGAAGTTGACCCGCCACGCTGCCGTTGGCACTGGAAGCCGGAATGCCAATCACCAGCGGGCCAGTGTTCGCCCCGCTGCCAATCTGGCCCTCAACGGTCAACGTATAGCCTGTCTCCGCAGCCAGGCCGCCGCCGTTGCCGAGCAAGGTAACTGGACGCAAGTTGGAACCAGAATTGTCAAGGGCTGTATTACCACTGGCGACCAGCGTGCCGCCGTTCAGGTAAAGCGTCGCCGCCGACGCTGCCCGGCCTATTTGAGTGTTGTTGTTGATCACCGTGCAACCACCATTGAGATAAGGTGAACCATAGTTGGCGCTGCTGGTTCCCGACCCGGTAAGATCCACGGTCCCTGCGCCGCCTTTGACATAACAGGTGGCCCGCGCAGTTGAACTGTAATAATAGAGGGGAACACTTATAAAAAGTTCGCCAGCGGTGTTGTTCTGATAGACATCAATGGGACAGTTGCCGGCAGAGGTGTAGGCACTGGCAATCCACTCACCACCATTGGCAAAGGTGGTGTTGTAGGGCCCTACGTTTGGCGTCACGAGAATGCCACCGACTAAGAACACATATCCGCTTCCTCCCGCGCCCGTGGTAGCGGTGAACGCGCCTGGAACATTGAAGCGAATCGTGTCAACATAGGCCGGCTTCGAATTGTTAAAAGATGCGTTGCCAAGCAAATCGTAATTGAGGTCAGCGTTGGCCGCCGTTGCACCTGCTGCCACTTGGGTATAAAAAGTGCCCGTCTGTTGACTGCCCGCAAGAATATTGTGGGTTCCTGCCGGTGTCGTGATCACGGACGCCCATTCATAGAGACCAACCGTGGCAACCGCCTGCCGGGTGCTCGGCCAGAGCAGGTTGTTTTGGTTGCCCAGCGTCGTGGTCGTAATTGTTCCCGTGACCGGCACCAGATTGGCCGTCGCGCCGGAAGCATTGTTGTCATAGGCCGGCCCGACAAACATCGTCTGCGAACCCACCGTTTGCGTGAAAGCTCCAAGATTCAGGGTGGGCAGCGGATCGGACATATTCCCGCCATTCGGCCCGGCGGAAATCATGTTCAGACCTGGATTTACCGTCACACCCGACCCGTTGGTGAAATTCTGCGTGCTCGAATTGGCGGCATTGCCAATGACCTGAAGCGTGCCGCCGCCCATCGAAACCGGCGAGTAGGTGTTGAGCAAATCCGAAGTGGCACCAGCATTGGAAAAATCCAACACCAGCGTGCCATCGTTGACCGTGACGGTGCCGTAGGCCCCACCACCAGCACCACTACCAAGAGCAGAGGCATTCACCGTGCCGTTGAATGTCAGCGTGCCCGCACCTAACTTGGTCAAAGCCACAGTCGTCGTCGCCGGAAGTGATGACGCGCCGTTGAGCAGGCTTCCGTTGACCACCGTGTTGCCCGAGCCGCCCATCACCAGCGTCTTGGTGCCGGCCGTGCCCGAGCCGGCCGAAGGACCGCCATAGATGCTGCTGGCGAAGGTCAGGGTTTGGGCGCTGTTGTTGAAATTGGTGTAGGACTGCGCCGTCGAGTCGGTGCCCAGCACAATCGCCGCGTTGAATAACTGGTTGTTGGCCGCCGTGGAATTCAAGGTGATCCCGCCGGAATTGTTCAGCGTAAGCGTCTGGCTGCCCACCGCGCCGTTGCCAATGGTGTAGGCCGCCGCACTGCCGGTGTTGAACAGCAGGTTCATGATGGTGACACCCGATCCCAAATCAATGGTGGTATGGCCGCCACCCGCGCCATTGAAAGTGGCGGTGTCGCCCGAACCGGGAACCGGCGTGGCGCTCCAGTTCGCGCCAGCCCAAGTGCTATCGGCGGCACCGATCCAACTGCCGCTGGCGGCTTTCGAGCTTGATGCGCCTAGCATAAACAGCAGACATGTGATTTGAATATATTGAGTCGTTTTCATATTAACTTTGAGTTGGATTTGTGAATCTTTTATAAAAGTAGCCAGGTCAAGCGGCCAGGGGATGGCCGAGAGACCGGGTGAATTTAGAATGAGTAACATTGGGATCATGAAGAACTACAAATTGCATCGTTACCCAAACGCAATTCGTAAACCTGAAATCAAACAGCAATTCATTTGTCATAAAGTGATGGCATGTGCGGACGTGTTGGTTATGGTAAAATATATTGCCCACAGCTCGACTTTTTACTAGAGTTGAAACTAACTTTTTTGAGTAATAAATACGCGCGAAGATTTTCATGGGAGCAAATATGGCCTGTTATTGACGGAATGATTGCTTGTTTGCAGGAAAAAATTCGCTTCGCTATTTTTATTTAAGCAAACTATACGCCGAATGCCATCTGACGTTTTAACGCTTTTTCAGTTGCCGCTGGCACCACAGATAGATGTCTTGTGCTGCCACTATGCCCTGCTGAAAACTTGGGATTACCCGGATCTGGCCGCACCCTACTGGCGCTGGTATTGGGTGGATCGCCCCGGTGCCTCCATCAACCTGGGCAACAAACATTTCGATTTGGTGCCCGATCAGGTGGTCCTGATTCCGCCCAACACGCATTTTTCCGCCCACAACCAGAAAGTCATTGGATTTTTATACATCCATTTTTTCGTTGACGCCACTTACGAACAGGCTGCGCCTGACTTGATCGTTCTGCCGCTCGCCGCCGAGCAAAGCCGCTTTATCCGGAATTTCCTGGCGCAGTTCCAAGCGCTGGAGCGGGAGGATGTATCGCCATTGTTGTCATTGCCGCTGGCGCTGGTGAGCCTGGCCTTGAGCCTTACTGAACGATATCACTGGATTAGCTCCCATCAGGATGCGCGGGTCATCGGCGCCATCCAGCACATCGAGTCAAACTATCCTGCGGCCGTGCCGAACAGCACCCTCGCCCGGCGGGCGGGTATGAACATGAACGCCTTCATCCGCATGTTCAAGCGCGTGACCAGCCAGACGCCCCGCCAGTATCTTCAGAATTTGCGCCTGAAAGAAGCTTCCTCACTGCTGCATCACAGCCAATTGAGCATTGAAGCCATTGCCGAAAAAACCGGGTTCAACGACCGGCAGCATCTCAACCTGATGTTCCGAAAAAATTTCCGCATCACGCCGGCGCAGTTTCGGAAAAATTTCCTCAAGCTTTGACCCGTTCCGGCGTGTTTCTTACTCACAAGAGTTGGCTTCTCACCTTGAAAATTTTGAATTTAACGGTGAAAATTATTTAAGCCACATTACCAACTTTGTGAAAAATTTATCTATCAACGAAACCGGCGTAGTTCAGGTGCTTTTGCCCGCGTTTCGTTTTTTAATTGCACCTTGGCTTGCCGGCCGCTGAACATGAACCTTGATCTCACGCAACTTCGCCAGTCTTGGCTGCGGCCGTCTCGCCCGCGCCCCATCGTCATCATCGGCGCGGGCGACATCGTGCGGGATGCGCACCTACCGGCGTATCGCAAGGCGGGTTTGCCAGTGGCAGGTGTTTTCGACCTGCGGCGCGACGTGGCCGAAACGCGTGCAAAAGAATTCAATCTGCCGCGCGTGTTTGCTTCGGTTGCCGAGGCGATTGCCGTGCCGGATGCCATCTTTGATCTCGGCATTCCGCCCAAGTCGCAGGAAGCCGCGCTCGAAAGCCTTCCCGACGGCGCGGCGGTGCTCTCGCAAAAGCCGATGGGCAATTCGCTGGAAATGGTCAAGCGCATCGTGGCAATCTGCGAACGGAAACAATTGCGAGCGGCGGTGAATTTTCAATTTCGCTTCTGCCCTTCTATGCTCGCGATTCAAGACCTCGTCAAGCGCGGCGAACTCGGCGACCTTGTCGAAATCGAAGTTCGCCTGAACGTCGCGACGCCGTGGGAAACATTTCCGTTTCTACTTTCCGAGTCGCGCGTCGAAATCCAAATCCACACGGTGCATTATCTCGACACGATCCGGATGCTGCTTGGCGAGCCGTCGCGCGTGTTTGCCCGCACGGTGAAGCATCCGCATTTTCCGAAACTTGCCAGCACGCGTTCGAGCATCATTCTTGATTACGGCGACATGATCCGCTGCTGTCTTTCGATCAATCATTGCCATCCGTTTGGCGCGCGCCATGAGGCCGCGACGATTCGCGTCGAAGGCACGGACGGCTGCGCTATCGCGACGATTGGCGCGCTGATTGATTATCCGCGCGGCCAGCCGGACCGTTTGGAAATTTATACCCGTTCGCAAAAAGAATGGACCGAAGTTCCGCTGCTTGGCCGCTGGTTTCCCGACGCGTTCATCGGCACGATGTCGAACCTGCAACGCTTCGTCGCCGGCGAAGATGCGGCACTGGTTTCGCCCGTGGCCGACGCGCTGCAAACCATGAAGCTGGTCGAGGCGTGCTACGTTTCTGACGCGCGCGGCGGCATCAATCTTGACTCAATAAAATGAACGCTGACGAAAAAATAAATTACAACGACGCTTTCGGCGAGCGTTTGGAGAAATGTTATTCCGGCGCGGTTTATGACACGCTTCGCGCAATGGGTTTTCCCGATCAGCTTTTGCCGCAAACCATTCGCCCGCTCGATCCCGAACGCGTTTTGGCCGGCAGAGTTTTCACCGTGAGCGGTCATGTTGACATCACGCTCGACGCCCACACGACTTTGCTCAAATGGACGAAGCTGCTTTCGCGCGCGCCCGGCGGCAGCGTCGTTGTCTGCCAGCCGAACGATTCCACGCTCGCGCACATGGGCGAGCTGTCGAGCGAGACGTTCACTTATCGGGGCGTGCGTGGTTACATTGTGGACGGCGGTTGTCGCGACAGTGGGTTTATTTTGAAAATCGGTTTTCGCGTTTGGTGCCGCTACTTCACGCCGCGCGATGTCGTGGGCCGCTGGGTCGCGGACGGTTTTGGTGAACCGATTGTCATCGGCGGCGTCAAAATTCGCACCGGCAATTACGTCATGGCCGACCGCGACGGCGCGGTGATTATCCCGCAGGAAATCATCGCCGACGTGACCGACCGCGTGGAAGAAGTGTTGCGCACGGAAAACAAGGTCCGCACCGCGATTCTCAAAGGCGTTGATCCGGTTGATGCGTATCTGCAATACCGTAAGTTTTGAAAACCATGCACGATCCAAAACTTTTGCTCCTCGACCCCGCCGACAACGTGCTGGTCGCGATTCAAACGCTGGAAGCCGACGACACGTTGACCGTGACCGGCCAGCGCGTGAACGTGCCGGCTCGCCTCACGCTCGGCCACAAGCTCGCCGCCCGCGCCATTCGCGCCGGTGAAAAAATTTTGAAATATCGCGTGCCCATCGGCTCGGCCACGCGGGACATTGCCGTCGGCGAACACGTTCACCTGCACAACATGAAGAGCGATTACATCCAGACCTTCACGCTTGAAAGCGGCCAAACTTTTTCCACGAAACATGATCATCACTGACCAGGCATTCTTACGCGCCGACGGGCGCAAAGGCATCCGCAACCACATCGTCGTCGCGTATCTCGTCGAGTGCGCGCACCACGTCGCACGCGAGATCGTTTATCCGTATCGCGAACGCGGCGTGCATCTCATCGGCTTCGGCGGCTGTTATCCGAACGATTACGCGGCGCGCATGATGCGCACGCTCTGCACGCACCCCAACGTCGGTGGCGTGATTCTGCTTTCGCTCGGCTGCGAAAGTTTCAACCGCAATTCCCTGCGCGAAGCCATCGCCGCTTCCGGTCGTCCCGTCGAAACGCTCGTCATCCAGCAAAACGGCGGCACGCGCAAAACCATCGAGCAAGGCCGCAAGCTGATGGACGACATGCTCGCGAAGGTCGCGGAAGTTCCCCGCGCGCCGTTGCACATCAATGAATTCATCGTCGGCACGGTCTGCGGCGGCAGCGACGCCACCAGCGGCATCACGGCGAATCCCGGAATCGGCCGCGCGTTCGACCGTTTGGTCGAGCAGAAGGCCGGCTGTATTTTTGAGGAGACCGGCGAATTGATCGGCTGCGAAGACATCATGACCGCTCGCGCGGCCACGCCGGCGCTCGCGGGCATTTTGCGCGATTCCGTCACGAAGGCGGCCAAATATTATACCGTGCTCGGCCACGGCAGCTTCGCGCCCGGCAACGCGGAAGGCGGACTCACCACGATGGAGGAAAAAAGCATGGGCGCTTACGCCAAAAGCGGCGCTTCGCGCATCTCCGGCCTGCTCAAACCCGGCGACATTCCGCCGCGCGGCGGTTTGTATCTGCTCGATGTCGTGCCCGACGGCGAAGTGCGTTTCGGTTTTCCAAACATCAATGACAACGCCGAGATCGCCGAACTCATCGCCTGCGGCTCGCACGTCATCCTATTTTCCACGGGACGCGGCTCGGTCGTCGGCTCGGCGATTTCGCCCGTCATCAAGGTTTGCGCCAACCCGGAAACCTATCGCCGCATGAGCGAGGACATGGACGTGGACGCGGGAAAAATCCTCGAAGGCCGCGCCTCTCTGGATGAAGTCGGTCGCGAAATTCTCGACTTGTCGCTGGCCGTCGCGCGCGGCGCGCAGACCAAATCCGAGGAACTCGGCCATCAGGAATTTGTCCTGACCTATAAATCGTTTGAGCCAATTGGCCCGTCCTGTTTGCCCAGCGTGTAAATGAATTTTCCGTTTCCCATCGTTGACGCGCACGTCCATTTTTGGAATCCCGCGAAATTGAATTATCCCTGGCTCGCCAGCGTGCCGGCGTTGAGCTGCGCCTTTTTGCCGGAAGATTATTCGGCGGCCACAAACAAGTCGAACGTCAGCAAAATGGTTTTTGTCGAGTGCGGTTGCGCGGCGGCGCAGAGCATTGACGAGACAAATTGGATTTCCGAACTCGCCGCGCGCGAAACGCGGCTGAAAGGAATCGTCGCGCAGGCCGCGGTTGAATTGGGCGCGCGGGTGACGGGCGAACTCACGAAGCTCGCCAAGAATCCGCTCGTCAAAGGCGTGCGCCGGAATTTGCAGGGCGAAACCGATGCTTATTTTTGTTTGCAGCCAAATTTCATCACCGGCGTTCAGGCGCTGGCAAAATTCAATTTCACTTTCGACCTCTGTATCGTCCATTCCCAGTTGCCAGCGGTGACTCAGCTCGTCGCCCGTTGCCCGGAAGTTTTTTTTGTCCTCGACCACTGCGCGAAACCGGCCATCCGCGATCAAAAACTTGATCCGTGGCGGCAACATCTCCGTGAACTGGCCGCGCTGCCGAACGTGGCGTGCAAAATTTCCGGCCTCGTCACCGAGGCGAATCCGGTGCGTTGCAGCGCGCCCGATTTGCAGCCCTACGCCCGCCACGCGCTCGATTGTTTCGGTTTCGACCGAGTGTTGTTCGGCGGCGACTGGCCGGTGTGCCAGCTCGCGACGCCTTATGAAAACTGGCTCGCCGCACTGAAAGCCATTCTCACCGACGAGCCGGAAACCAATTTGAAAAAACTTTTTCAAACCAACGCTGAAAGGATTTACCGTGTTTGACCTGAAAAATAAAACCGCGCTCGTCACCGGCGGCGCTTCGGGCATCGGTGCGGCAATCGCTACAATTTTTACCGAGGCTGGCGCGAAAGTGTGGATCGCCGACCGCGATGAAGCGAACGGCAAAACCATGGCCGAAAAAATTGGCGGCAATTTTCTATCGCTGGACGTCGCGAACGAGGCAGATTGCTCGCGCGCGGCGGAAATCGTCGGCAAGCTCGACGTGCTCGCAAACGTCGCGGGCATCGGGCACGTCGGCACGTTGCTCAACACGACGGCGGCGGACATGGACAAACTGTTTGCCGTGAACGTGCGCGGCATTTTCAACTGCTGCAAAGTTTTTGTGCCCGCGATGCTCGAACGCAAATCCGGCAGCGTGATCAACATGGCTTCCATCGCCGGCGTCGTCGCCGTGCGCGAGCGGCTCGCTTACACCACGACAAAATTTGCGGTCGTTGGTTTGACCAAGGCGCTAGCGCTGGATCATTCGCACACGGGCGTGCGTTTCAATTGCATCTGTCCCGGCCGCGTCGAAACGCCGTTTGTGCTGGCGCGGCTGAAGGAATATCCCGATCCCGAAAAAGCCTATCGCGACATGGCTTCAACGCAACTCAACGGACGGATGGCCAAGCCCGAGGAGGTCGCCGCCGCCGCGCTGTATCTCGCGGCGGATGCGAGCGAAATGGTCACGGGCAGCACGTTGATGCTCGATGGCGGCTGGAGCGCAGGAAAATAAATACACGAAATGAAAATAATCCGCTATCAGGACAAAAACGGAATCATCGGCCACGCCGCGCAGCAAGCCGACGGCACGGCGTTGAAATTGACCGGCGACATTTACCACTCGCCGCAAGTCAGCGCCGAAAAAGCTGACGTTGCCAAACTGCTCGCGCCAATTGTGCCGAGTTCCATCATTTGCATCGGCTTGAATTATCGCCGCCACGCCGAGGAGACCGGCGCGAAATTTCCCGAGCAGCCGGTCGTTTTTTTCAAGGGCATCAACACGCTGCTAAATCCCGACGAGGCGATTCAGATTCCGCAATTCATGCGCAGCGAAGAGGTGGATTATGAATGCGAACTCGCCGTCGTCATCGGCAAACCCTGCAAAAATGTTTCGCGCGCGACGGCGCTGGATTTCGTCCTCGGCTACACCTGCTGCAACGATGTCAGCGCGCGCGACTGGCAAATCAAACGTAGCGGCGGACAATGGTGTCGCGGAAAAAGTTTTGATACGTTCAGCCCGCTTGGTCCGTGTCTCGTGACCCCCGACGAAATTCCGAATCCGAATTCATTAAAAATTTCCACCGTGCTCAACGGCCAGGTGATGCAGAACTGGAACACGAACGACATGATTTTCGACGTGCCGACGCTCATCGAATTTTTGAGCGGCAGCACGACGCTTTTGCCCGGCACGGTGATTCTCACCGGCACGCCGCACGGCGTCGGCATGGCGCAAAAACCACCGCGCTGGCTGCGCCCCGGCGACCGCGTGAACATCGAGATCGAAAAAATCGGCACACTCACCAACTCTGTTGCGAACGAGAAAATCTAAAACCGTTTTTCACTGTATTTATTTATGCCCGACTCTCACACCGAATGGAAAAATGACGCCGAGCTGTTTCGGCTGATGAAGGACGTTCTCTACACGCCGGTCGTCGGCGACATCCTCGACGGACTCGGCTGCTGCCACCAGTTCCTGCCGCAGCCGGTGCAGCCCGCGCTCGACACAATGAAAGTCGCCGGTCGCGCGATGCCGGTGGTGATGATTGACGTGCATGGCCCGCAGAAAAAACCGTTCGGCTTGCTGACCGAGGCGCTCGACCAGCTCGAACCCGGCGAAATTTATCTGGCCTCCGGCGGCGACATGCGCTGCGCCTATTGGGGCGAGATTCTCACCGCCACCGCCCGCACGCGCGGCGCGGCCGGCGCGGTCATCAATGGATTTCACCGCGACACGCCGCAGATGTTGTCGCAGAACTGGCCGGTGTTCAGCCGCGGCCGATGCGCGCAGGATTCCAGCGTGCGGACGAAGGTCGTGGATTTTCGTTGTCCGCTCGAAGTCGGCGGCGTGTGGATCGAGCCGGGCGATCTGGTTTTCGGCGATCTCGACGGCGTGGTCATCGTGCCGCACAAACACGAAAAGGAAGTCATCGCGAAGGCGCTCGAAAAAGCGCGCGGCGAAAAACTCGTGCGCAAGGAAATCGAAGCCGGCATGTCCAGCACTGCCGCGTTCAAGAAATACGGCATTTTGTAATTTACGAACCATGAGCAATCCAGCATCTGACTTAGGAAAAATATTTTCCCTCGCGGGCGAACACGCCTTGATCACCGGCGGCGGCACCGGCCTCGGCCTGGCGATGGCACAATGTTTTGTCGCCGCCGGCGCGCGCGTAACGATTGTCGGCCGACGGTCTGAACCGCTGCAAGCCGCGTGCAAGGAACTCGGCGCGAACGCCGCTTATCTCGCGGCGGACATCACCGATCCGGCGCGCGTCGCGACGTTGATTTCCGAAGCGGAAAATAAAAACGGCCCACTGACCATTTTGGTCAACAACGCGGGCGTGCATTTGAAAAAACCGGCGGCGGTGACCTCCGACGCGGAATTTCAAGCCGTGATTCAAACGCACTTGTTCGCCGCGTTTTCGTTGAGCCGCGAGGCGTCGAAAGGAATGTTGGAACGCGGTCGCGGCAGCATTCTTTTTACCGCCTCGATGACTTCGTTCATCGGCATGACGCAAGTCGTGGCGTATTCCGCCGCGAAGTCCGCCTACCTCGGCGTCGTGCGCGCGCTCGCGGCTGAGTGGTCGAGCCAAGGCGTCCGCGTGAACGCCATCGCGCCGGGTTGGATTCAATCCGAGATGCTGGAAAAGGCGCTCGCCGGCGACACCGCGCGGCGCGCGAAAATCATCAGCCGCACGCCGATGGGCCGCATGGGCGAACCGCATGACATCGGCTGGGCGGCGGTTTACCTATGTTCACCGGCGGCGAAATTTGTGACCGGCGTGGTGCTGCCAATTGACGGCGGCGCGAGCATCGGTTTTTGAAATGCAAATTATCTCTGCATGAAAACTTTCCTAATTGAGAAACCGGAAGCGTTCAGTTTCGGTGAAACAAAAATGCCGCAAGTCAAAGCCGGTGAAGTGCTGCTCAAAATTGAGCGGGTCGGTTTGTGCGGCGGTGATCTGACCATGTTTCGCGGTTTGAATCCAATGGTGACGTATCCGCGAATTCCCGGCCATGAAATCGCGGCGACCATTGCGGAAGTGAGCGCGGGCGTGCCGGCACATTTGCAGCCGGGGTTGCTCGTGACGGTCGTGCCCTACACGACTTGCGGACAGTGTCCCTCGTGCCGTGCGCAGCGTCCGAACGCATGCCGGTTCAATCAAACCCTCGGCATTCAACGCGACGGTGCGCTCACGGAATTTGTGACCGTGCCCTGGGAGAAAATACTGCACTCGCCAAAACTTACCGCGCAAGACTATGCGCTGGTCGAGCCGTTGTCCGTCGGCTTTCACGCGGTCGAACGCGTGCGCGTGACCGCCGCCGACACCGTGGCGGTTTTTGGCGCGGGCATGATCGGCCTCGGCGCGATTGCCGGCGCGGCCTTGCGAAAAAAAGCGCGCGTCATCGCCATTGATCTCGATGACCAAAAATTGGCGCTCGCCAAAAAAGCGTGCGCGGCGGAAGTCATCAATTCCAAAACCGAAAATCTTCACGAGCGGCTGCAACAGTTAACGAATGGCGAAGGACCTAATGTCGTCATCGAAGCCGTGGGCGCGGCGGAAACATTTGTAGCGGCGGTGAACGAGGTTTGTTTCACCGGGCGGGTGGTTTACATCGGCTATGCGAAAAAGCCGGTGGCCTACGAGACGAAATTTTTCGTGATGAAGGAACTCGACATCCTCGGCTCGCGGAACGCGTTGCCGGCAGATTTTGAAAATGTGATTCACGTTCTTGAATCGGGACTTTATCCCGTCGCCCAAACGGTGACGCGCGTCGTGCCGTTCGACCAAACCGGCGCGGCGCTCAAAGACTGGTCAACCAATCCGGCCACGACGACAAAAATCCATGTCAATCTTCACTAAAGAAATTTATGGCCAGCAAAATATTCACCACTCCTGACGGCAAAAACCGCGCGGTCACCTTTGCGTTGGTCTGCACGCTGTTCCTGCTCTCGGCGCTGTGCAACAGCATGATTGACGTGTTGAACAAACATTTTCAAAACTCGCTCGGCGTGTCCAAGGCGCACTCGACGTTTGTGCAGGCGGTTTGGTATGGGGCGTATTTCTTCATGGCACTGCCGTCCGGCTGGATCGCACGGCGATTCGGCTACCGCGCCGGCATTCTCACCGGCCTGGCGACAGTCATCGCCGGCTCGCTGCTGTTTATTCCGGTAACAAATCTGCACGCGTCGCAAGCCGTGGTGTTCGCGGCGTTTCTCGGCGCGCTGTTCGTGGTCGGCGCGGGGCTGACTTTTTTGGAGGCGATTGCCAATCCATATTCCACCGTGCTCGGCCCGCCGGAATCGGGCGTCGCGCGCATCAACCTCGGCCAGAGCTGCAACGCCGTCGGCTGGATTCTCGGACCGCTGCTCGCCAGCAGTTTTCTCCTGTCCAAAACCGGCGTGGCGAACACCAGCAACGCGGCGCTGTTCATGCCGTATCTCGTCGTCGCCGGCATCGTCGCGGTGCTGGTGCTGGTGTTCAGCGTCGGCCCGATTCCGGAAATCCACGCGCCGGCGGAAACCAAACCCGTCACCAGCAGCGCGCAACATGAGCGTCCGCTTTACAAGGAAATGCACTTCGTTCTGGCGATCGTTTCGCAGTTTCTTTACTGCGCCGGACAGATTGGCATTTTCAGCTTTTTCGTGAACTACATGAAGGATGATCGCTATGTGCCGGCGCTGCCGTTGTGGGCGGCGAATCTTTTGCCGGCAACGATGAAATTTTCGCAGGCACCGGATGTCTGGCGCATCACGGAATACGGCGCGGGCGTTTTTCTGTCTGTAGCGTTTGGTTTTTTCACCGTCGGCCGTTTTTCCGGCAGCGTCATCACGCGCTATTGCACGCCGCACATCACGCTCGGCGTCTATGCAGTCATCAACGTCGTGATGATGACGCTGGTGATTTTGCCGCTGGGCTGGCTGTCGGTGGCGGCGCTGTTTTTAAGTTTCTTTTTCATGTCCATCATGTATCCGACGCACTTTGCGCTGGGCATTCGCGGGCTGGGCGAAAAGACCAAGCTCGCCGCCTCGTGGATGGTGACGGCCGTGGTCGGCGGCGCGATTCTGCCTTATTTCATGGGCCTGATTGCGGACAAATACTCCATGCGCGCCGGCTTCCTGATGCCTCTGGGTTGCTTTGCGTTCATCGCGTTTTATGGCTTCAGTTGGCGCAAATTTTATCGGCATGACATGGAAGATTAGAAAAGTTCAAGAGATCGGGGACGCCGGTTTCTCCTCCAGTCGGCTTTTCTGACACGCGACCGCAAATTCAATGGTTAGAAAAAGCCACAAGCAGCTATGACAATTTTCAGGGTGTGCTTGTGACTTTTTCAAAATCCTTGGCATCGAAGTCCAAGGCCGAAGCCAAAACCTTCAACTGATGATTGTCTGGCTGTTGAGTGTTGTTTTCCCATGAACAAACCAAGGATGTTGCAATACCCATTTTTGCTGCCACTCGGCCGAGTGTGAGATTTTTCTCAAACCGTTTGACTTTGAGCCAATCGCCTGCCGTCTTTATGTTCAATTTCAATACGTTAGCTCGTTTCTGATTGCCAGAATTAATTGGGTAATTCACGCGAATCTGCCGTTGTGCAATACCTAACAGGACTACTCTCCACTGAGAAGGTAAAATTTGGGATTATTCCTCACAGGGGTTAGGACTGAGGTGTGGAGAAATTATGAATCGATCTGTGAATCATCATTGGAAAGAAACTCTGATAATTTGACGACTCAGGCAAGGTTGCGAACGGAACCAAATATTATTCGACCGTCATTCTCACCGGCTAAAAATTTGAGTTGTTTAATTCACTTGGAAAACACGAGGGTTTTGCGTAGAAAATCAGCCTAAACAACCATTCTCATTCTCACTTTTATTCTCACTTTGGATTTTTTGAAATCTGAAAACCCCATTTTAATCTTATTTTATTGGCGATTACTCAAATTGGAGCGGGTGAAGGGAATCGAACCATCGTTTCATCGAAAACTGTGTAAATCCCAACAGACTACTCTGGCGTTGGATTTGAATCTTTTAGAAATTGGGAATCCAAGCGTAAAAGATGCGCCAAAGCCTGCCAATGATCTTCGGTGGGGCACGCGAGCCCATGTTCCCACTTCCGCACAGTCCGCGCCGAAACGCCTGCCTTTTGCGCCACTTCCGGCTGGGTCAGGTCGGCTTCGATGCGTTTCAACAGCAGGTGATCGCCCAAAGTTTTAGGATTGACGGGAATGAGCTTCCGGCGACTATATCTCTCCTTGGAATGGTCATATTTAACCGTTACGGAACGCTGTGTAATACCCAACAGTTGACCCAACCGCCGTTGGCGCTGTCAGTTCCGCTATCGCGGTTCACGTCACGAGTCGGCGGTGGCTCAGCTTTCTACGTTAGGCCACTTGACACACTACACACTATGAAAAAGCACATCTCCCTTCTGCTTGTCGCAGTCATTAGTCTTATGCTTGGTTGCAGTAAGGCACCGCACGATACAAACAACGCTGTTGGGCATGATAGCTTGACAGATTGGGGGCTTATCGAATTTTCGGAAGGCACCCAGAAACACTTAGCTCTTAATGACGGCAGGGACTGCACTTTGACTGCGACAGCTCTTGCAGATGGCAACTTTCAAGTTATTATTGAGACAGATAGGAAGGCTACGGCTGAAGATCAGGCTCCGCCGGGACAACCAAAATTTCCGGTTGGCTCATCTGTTCACTTGTCGCAGACGGTGACAATTCCTGGCGGAGAGGCGATTACGAGTCATGTTGATAACAGGTTAGTGCGTTTTGGAGTTAAACTTAAAACACCGTGACGTGGCCTAACAATTCGCCGGAGTCAACGCCTATTGGCCATCGCCGTTCCGCTATCGCGGGCAGCGTCGAAGATACGGCGCGGCTCAGCTTTTTGCGTTAGGTATCTTTGCGTATGAAGATTTCACACGACGATTTTTCAGAGATTTGGGTATTACTTTGGAGCCATAAGCAGCAGGTCTTCTTTCACAAGACCGTTGGCCAGATGCTTGAGCGGAATCTTGCCTCTTATCTTCACGAGCGGAATCACGACTCCGACCATATCGTCGTCGGTTTTGCAACACGGCAAGAAGACATTCGAGCGTTGCGCGAAAAGCTGCGTCGCCAGATGGACGAGCCAGGTTCTGAAGATTTTCATTTGCGAAGTTGATGAGCCGACACCTAACAAGTCGCCGGATCGCAACGCCCGTTGGACGCTGCGGTTTGTTCGCTTTGGATTTTGGTTTCATAAAGTTTTCGGGTCGGGCGTGGCTCAGCTTTCATCGTTAGGCGGCACACCACGCACCATCGCGTCATACCAACCATGAAGAACAAGAAACAGATCCAGTTTAAGCTCCGCTATCTGGCTTTGAAGAAAGAGAACCGTCGCCTCGTCAATAAGATTCTCACGCTTGAGGCGAAGATAGTCACGCTGCAAAGCGAGCTTGAGCTTCGCCCGGCGTTCTCTCTGCCGAGGCGTCGGGCTTCGGCGGCTGGTTTTATTCGTCGGTTGCGGACGGCGGCTAGAGTTAGCAAGGAGTCGAGTGCCGCTGGATGATGATTTTGAGTTAGTCATATCTTAGTTGTTTGTTTCTATGTTTTGTTTGTTTGCAAATCGAGCCATGCCGCCCAACCAGTCGCCGGAGCCAGCCCGCGTTATCGCTGTCAGTTGTCCGCAAGGATTTCAGTGGTTTCATATCACAGGTTCCGGGTGGTTCAGCTTTTTTCGTTAGGCGTCTTTATGCACACGTTTATCGCTATCATAGTCGCCATAGTATTATTTGTGCTATTTGTCCGCATTGACTCGCGCTGGAATTGGGTATTCAACCGCGTGATGCTTTGGGGAGCTGGACTCGGCCTCCTTATCGGCTTTGGGATAGCTGATCTTGTAAAGACAGCACACCACAAAGGGCCAGGCATGGTGGAGTATGGTGGCGACGAACCCGGCACGGGCGGTCAGATTAGCACCGACAAAGGTTATGACCAAGTTTCCGAGGGCGAATACAAGCGGCAAGGGTATGTTAACACTGGCCTCGTAATGTTGATTGGAGTGGTTGTTTGGATTGAGGTTGCCAAATGGGCCAAGACAAATTACCCGAAGAAGGTTTCAGATAAGACCAACGACCAACAAGAGCCACCAAAGCCACTATGAACCAGACGCCTAACATATTGATAGGCTGCAAGGTGATGCTTGGTGGTTAAGCTGTTGCGTTT
>OBLU010000770.1_pt1 | contig 29944 bp, 29 predicted proteins | sample 1518681 | NCBI WGS metagenome assembly OBLU01 (sample SAMEA3539304, study PRJEB22396) | soil metagenome | biome: tundra; feature: field; material: soil | place: USA | collected 2010-05 | depth 0.15 m
GGTTAGTTCGCTACATGGCCGACGTCGTGGTCATCCACCGCGCCCGCGGCACCTGGCGCGACTGGTGGGATCAGCGAGTCAGCTACGGCGCCTCGTCGAGTGACTTAGCCCAACGGTACGGCGCGCGCTTGGCGCCACTGCGGACCGACGTATGGACGCTCGTCGCGTGGGCCAGCGTGTTAGCGGCCAAGCCAATGATTGGGGCCCGCGTCGTGCGCGTGGCCCGTGGCGCGCTTCGTGCTCGACTGGCGCCGAACACCGATGACGCCGACCACGTGTCGAGCGAGGTAGTGACCAAGGGAATGGTCCGAGCGGGAGGGCCACTCGCGCGTGGCGTGGTGAGAACGTTCGGCCCCCTGGTGTTGCTCGCGACGCTGCACCCGAAACTTCGACGGCGAGCCCTCCTGGTCTTTGCCCTCGGCACGGCCTGGCGATGGCGTCGCACTGAATTCCACGCCAGCGACGTGCCGCTCGCCCTGGCCGACGACCTGGCCTACAGCGTGGGCGTCGCTCAAGGTGCGTGGCGCCGCCGGTCGTTGAAGGCCCTAACGCCTCACATCACGAAATCATCGCTCAGCGTGCGCGCGCTCCTGGGGTTAAAGAGCAGCGAAATTTCCTGATTAGAAACGGACGACGCCGCGAACGTTCTTGCCCGACTCGAGGTCGAGGTAGCCCTGGTTTACTTCGTCGATGGTGTACTCACGTGACACCAGCTCGTCGACGAAGAACTTGCCCTCATGGTGCAACTTCAGCAATCGCGGAATCTGCACCCGCGGCGCGACCGAGCCAAAAATGGTCCCGCGCAGCTCCTGGTTGTAGAGCGTGAACATCGCGAGATTGAGGTCCACTTGAGTCTGGGCAAAGGGAGCGAGGGCGGTCGCGACGATGACGCCACCTTTGGCGGTGATGGAGCGGGCCTCTTCAATCAACTCACCGGTCAAACGGCCCGGCGTCAAGACCACCACGTCGCAGTTCTTGCCGGAGGTGAGCTCGCCTAAAAGTGTGAAGGCCGCTTCGAGCGACGTACTGGCACCGTGCGTGGCGCCAATCTTCATCGCCCGATCAACCTTGGACTGGTTGGTATCGATGGCAATGACCGCCCGGGCACCGGCGTGCACGGCGCCTTGAATGGCCCCTGAACCAACGCCGCCGCAGCCGATGACGGCCACCACGTCGCCGGGTTTCACTCCGCCGCGATGGGCTGACGAGCCGAAGCCCGTCGCCAAGCCACAGGAAATCAGCGCTGCGGCGCGCAAGTCGTACCAGGGGTCAATCTTGATCAGCGAGGCTTCGTGGACGACGATGTACTCAGAAAAGGTGCCCAGCTGCGCGAAGCGATTGAGGTTCTGGTCGCCAAAGTGGTGGCGCCAGGTACCGTCCGAAATCATGGGACCGGCCAGCGTCGTGGCGCCCAGGTCGCAAATGAAGGGACGGCCGGAGGCGCAGTATTCGCACTTACCACACGAAGGAACGAACGAAACGGACACGTGATCACCCGGCGCGAGGCCGTTGACGTTATCGCCAACCGACTCGACGATGCCCGATCCCTCGTGCCCGCCAATAAAAGGGAACATGGACTCGACGCCCAAATAAGCGAGTACTTCCGGTGGTACGGTCATATCGCCTACCCGGGTGTGTTCGTCCGAGTGGCACATGCCGGCGAAGGCCATCTTGACCTTGACCTCATGGGCGCGCGGCTCGTCAATGTCGATGAGTTCCGTGTGCCACGGTCCATTGAGTTCGGTAACGATGGCGGCCTTGACCTGCATAATTCCCCCAGTCCCACTGCGGACGCGTCGCGTCTCGCTGCAAACTTTACCCCTACCCACCGGCCGTCGGCGAAGGGCTACATCTGCTCGGGCGCGTGAATCCCCAGTAGCGACAGGCCCAGACTCAAGGTGCGCGCCGTGAGGTCGCAGAGGCCGAGACGTTCGTCACGGAGTTTTCCCTCGGACGAAAGAACGGGGCAGGCCTCGTAGAAGGACGTGAACCGTTGCGCCAGGTCAAAGAGGTAGTTGCAGAGCCGGTGCGGCTGCAATGAGATGAAGGCCAGATCGAACGCCTCCGGGAAGGCCAGCAGACCGAGCGCCAGATGGCGTTCGCTGTCAGAGCCCAGTGCGAACGTGGTGCCGTCACCACTCCAGGGACTTCCCAGTCGGCGAAAGATGGAACGCAGCCGGGCGTGCGCGTACTGAAGGTATGGTCCCGTGTCGCCCTCGAAGGCCAGCATTCGATCGAGGTCGAAGACGTAGTCGCGCTGACGTTCGGTCGACAGATCGGCGTACTTGATGGCGGCGCGCGCGATATCGATCGCCAGTTCAGCCCGCGACGCCTCGTCACCGTCGAAGTTCCGTGACACCAGCGCGGCGTCCGCCCTGGTGATCGCCTCGTCAACCAGTCCCGCCAGCCTGACTGACTCACCGCTTCGGGTCTTGAACATCTTGCGGTCAGGTCCCAGTACGTGACCGAAAGCCACGTGTTCGCAGCGAACGTGCTCGGGCAGCCAGCCGGCCATTCGGGCAACCGCAAAGACCATGTCGAAATGCTGGGTCTGCGGAGTGCCGACGACGTAGAGCAGCTCGTCACCGTGCAGGTTGCTCACCCGATCACGCACCGCCGCCAGGTCCGTCGCGGCGTAGCCGAATCCCTCGTCGCGCTTCTTTACGATGAGCGGCAGCGGTTCGTTGTCTCGATTGGTGAAGCCCGGCGGAAAGACGCAGAGCGCGCCGTCGCTCTCCACCAGCAGCCCCGCCTTATCGAGATCGGCCACCACGTCGTCGAGCATGCTGTTGTAGTACGACTCGCCCACGGCGTCCTTTGCCGTCAGCGTGACGTCAAGTTCTTCGTAGATTTTCGAGAAGTACGCGACCGACTGATCGACCAGGATCCTCCAAAGGCGCAGGGTCTCGGGATCGCCGGACTGCAGCGTGACCACCCGGGTGCGACTGCGCTCTTTGAACTCATCGGCGGCGTCGAACTTGACGCGAGCGTCTTGATAGAAGGAGTTGAGGTCACCCATGGAGAGCGACGCGATCGCCTCATCTTCGCCCAGGTCCAAGAGATGTTCAATCAACATGCCAAAGGGAGTACCCCAGTCGCCCACGTGATTGCGCGCAATGACCGTGTGGCCAGCGAAGCGGTTCATCCGGGCCAGTGCGTCGCCGATGATGGTCGAACGAAGGTTGCCCACGTGGAGCTCCTTGGCGACGTTGGGAGCCGAGTAGTCAATGACGACCGTCTTCGGGGCGCTAGTCAAGGCCCGGCCCATCCGCGCGTCGCCGAGCAGGGATCGCAACTGGCGGTCGAGCAATGACGGGCTGAGGGTCAGGTTGAGAAACCCCAGTCCGGCCACCCCCACGCTGGCCACGCCCTCCAGGTCACAGAGCGCCACGATCTCCTCGGCCACCTCGCGGGGCGGTCGTCCCACCCGCTTGGCCAGGGCCATCACGCCGTTGGCCTGATAGTCACAGCGCTCCGAGGTCCTCAGTACCGGATCGGCCCCGGGAGCGACCGAATCGAAGGCCGCCTGCAGGCGGGCGTTGAGAAGGTCGTAGGTCGAAGTCATGCTGACCAGTCTCGCACTTGGGCCGATGTCCAGTGACTAAGGGCTGAAACGAACCGTCTCATAACACGGCAGAATGGGTACATGACATCTCCCTCGCTCAATAGTTTTGGCTCTAAGAGCACGCTCGACGTGGCGGGCCGTTCGCTCACCTATTACTCGCTGAAGGCCGACGGGCTTCGCGACTTCGGCATCGAGCGACTGCCGTATTCCATCAAGGTCCTGCTGGAAAACCTGTTGCGTCACGAGGATGGGGTCAAGGTTCGCGCCAAAGATATCGAAGCGCTGGCCCGTTGGGCCGACACCCCGGACCGTCACGGCGAAGCGGCCGGCGACGACGCCCGAGAGATCTCCGTGACGCCCGAACGCGTCCTCATGCAGGACCTGACCGGCGTGCCTTCCGTCGTCGACCTCGCGGCCATGCGCGACGCCATCATTGCGCTCGGCGGCGACCCCAACAAGATCAACCCCCTGGTGCCGGTCGAGATGGTCATTGACCACTCGGTGATCCTGGAGCGCACCGGAACGCCCGAGAGCTTCGAAGAGAACGTCGCCATTGAGTACGGGCGCAACATCGAGCGTTACACCTTCTTGAAGTGGGCGCAGAGCTCCTTCGAGCAGTTCCGCGTCGTTCCCCCGGGCATGGGCATCTGCCACCAGGTCAACCTCGAACACCTGGCCCGCGTCGTCTTTGAACAGGACGGCGTGGCCTACCTCGATACCGTCGTCGGCACCGACTCGCACACCACGATGGTCAATGGACTGGGTGTGCTCGGTTGGGGAGTAGGCGGTATCGAAGCCGAGGCCGGCATGCTCGGTCAGCCCACGTCGATGTTGATCCCGCCCGTGGTGGGCCTGCGTTTGGTGGGCGCCACGCGCGAAGGAGTGACCGCCACCGACGTCGTGCTCACCGTCTCAGAATTGCTACGTCGCCACGGCGTCGTTGGCAAGTTCGTCGAGGCGCACGGGCCGGGTGTGGCGTCGCTGTCGCTCGAAACTCGAGCGACCATCGGCAACATGTCACCCGAATACGGCGCCACCTGCGCCATCTTTCCGATTGACCGAGTCACCATTGACTATCTGGCCTTTACTGGTCGGCCCCAGGAGCAACTGGAACTGGTCGAAACGTACGCGAAGGCCCAAGGAATCTGGCACGACAAGACCGTCGCCGAGCCTTGCTACTCGGAGTACGTGGAACTGGACCTAGCGACCGTGGAGCCGAGTTTGGCCGGTCCCAAGCGTCCCCAAGATCGCGTCTCGCTCTCGGGGGCCCGCGGAGCCTTCCGCCGCGCCCTCGGTCGCGAACCGTTGCAGGTGCGCGGCGTCGGTGCGGCCGACTACCTGTTCGACGGCGCGGTCACCGTGGCGGCGATTACCTCGTGCACCAACACGTCGAATCCCTCGGTGATGATCGCGGCCGGCCTGGTCGCCAAGCGCGCCGTGGAGCGAGGCCTCAGCGTCAAGCCCTGGGTGAAGACCTCGCTCGCTCCCGGCAGTCGCGTGGTGATGGACTATCTCGAACGGGCCGACCTCGTGGTACCCCTCGACAAACTAGGTTTCTACCTAGCCGGTTTCGGCTGCACCACCTGCATTGGCAACACGGGCCCGCTGCTCGGTGGGGTCTCGGACGCGGTGAACGAGCATGACCTTTCGGTCGTATCGGTGCTGTCGGGCAATCGCAACTTCGAGGGTCGAATCCACCCCGACGTGAAGCAGAATTTCCTGGCCAGCCCGCCGCTGGTGGTGGCCTACGCGCTCGCGGGCACCATTGACATCGACCTCAGCCGCGAGCCGCTCGGCGCCGATACCAGCGGCCAACCGGTCTATCTCAAGGATCTCTGGCCGACCGACGCCGAAGTGGCCGAAGGTGTGCGGGCCTCGTTAACGCCCGAGATGTTCAAGGAGCGCTACGCCAGCGTCTTCGACGGCGACCAGCGTTGGCAGAGCGTGCCGACGACCAATACCATGACCTACGCCTGGGACCCCGCTTCGACCTACGTGAAGCTCCCGCCCTACTTCGACGGTCTCACCATGGAGCCCGGCGTGGTAGAGAACATCGAGGGTGCGCGCGTGCTGGCCAAACTCGGTGATTCGGTGACCACCGACCACATCTCGCCGGCCGGCAGCATTCGCGCGAACGGTCCCGCCGGCCTCTACCTGATTGACGGCGGGGTGAAGGCCCCGGACTTCAACAGCTACGGCACCCGTCGCGGCAACCACGAGGTGATGGTGCGCGGCACTTTTGCCAACGTACGACTGCGCAATCAAATGGCCCCGCGCACCGAGGGCGGCATCACGGTGAAGCTGCCCGAAGGCACCGAGATGACGATCTTTGACGCCGCCATGCTCTACGCCATGGAGGCAACGCCACTGGTCATCCTCGGCGGCAAGGAGTACGGCACCGGATCCAGTCGAGACTGGGCGGCGAAGGGCACCAAGTTGCTCGGCGTCAAGGCCGTGCTCGTCGAGAGCTTCGAGCGCATTCACCGCTCCAACCTGGTGGGCATGGGCGTGTTGCCCCTGCAGTACCTGGACGGCGAGTCAGCCGATACTTACGATCTCGACGGTACCGAACTCTTCGACATCGATGGACTCGATCCACTGAACCGCGGCGAAACCGTCCACCAGGTTCCGCTGCGGGTGACGCGCGCGAACGGAGAGGTCGTTGAGTTCAACGTTCGTCTTCGTATCGACACTTCCACCGAAGCCGAGTACTTCCGACACGGCGGCGTGCTCAACTTCGTACTGCGCCAACTCACCGCGCAGTAGTTCGTCCGTCGCTCCAGGAATTAGCGGGGCCATAGCTTTGGCGTCTAGTTCAGAGCTGGGCGGCGGTTGCTGCGGCGTCCACGCTGTCGAAGTCGGCGATGGTGCGCAGCGACTTATCACCAAAAGTCGCGACTTGGCGGCGCACTTGCTCGGTGGCTCGCGCCACCGAGACGCTTATCGAATCCTTGTTGAGGTCGGCCACCACCTGGCTCAACATCGTCAGCCCGGTGAAGTCAATGTAGGAAATCGCCGCTGCATCGATAACGAGGTGGCGCGTGTCGGGATGTTTCGCCAAGAGTTCGTGCAATTCGCGACGAAAGACGCCCGCGTTGGCGAAGTAGATGTCGGCGGTAAAGATCATCGCCACAATGTGATCGACCCGCTCCACGTCGGGCTCGTCGGCGTTCTCCCAACTGGTGGTGCCTCGGCGGCGGCCTAACTCAATCGTTCGAGGGTGCGCCGAACGCCACGTTTGGTCCAAGATCGCCAGACCAACGGCCAGCGCCAGGCCAATTTCCACGCCCAGCAACAGCACGCCCAGGACCGTCAAAACGGCGAGGGAGAACTCCACGCGACTGGTGCGCCAGATGGCCCGGAGTTGACCAACCTTGATGAGTTGACCGGCCACAAATAGCAGCACCCCCGCCAAGGCGGCCAAGGGAATGCTGTGGGCAATCGAGGCAAAGGGGGCCACGATGAGGGCCCCCAGCCCCGCCACCAGTCCCACCAACTTGGTGCGCCCGCCGGCCAGGCGGGTAACGGTGGTGCGGGCGGGGCTGGCGTTCACCGGAAAGGCACCGACCAGACCGGCAGCAATATTGGCGAAGCCAACTCCCACGAAGTCGCGGCTGAGATTGTCGGCCACGCCTATTTCGTCGGCCGAGGTTCGAGCGGTCGCCGCCGTTTGACTCATGATGACGATGACCAGCGTCAAGGCCGTGGTGAAGATGACGCTCCACTCGTGCAAACTGAACCAGCGCAACCGCCAGGTTGGCAGACCCACCACCACCAAACCCAACTCTTGGACGCCGTGGTTGTCGAGCGACAACGACACGCAGAGAATTGTCCCCACCAACACCGCCGCGAGCGCCCAGGGTAGACGGGGGTTTATCTTCTCGCCCACGGTCATCACGGCCAACGTGCCGAGGGCCAGCACGATGGACCACACGCTGACGTGGTGGAAATTGTCGACAATCGCCTGGAGCCGCTGAATGACCGAGTCACCGCCGCCGGAGATGCCGAAGACGTGCGGCAACTGGTGCACCGCGATGATGACGCCGATGCCGCCCATGAAACCTACGACGATCGGCAGCGAGAGAAAGTCCGCAAACCAGCCGAGCTTCAAGAAGCCAATCGCCACCAGCAGCAGCCCGGTGACCAGAGCGGTGGCGGCGGCTAGTTCCAAGTACTGCGAAGAGGCCGGTAGAGCCAGACGAAGAAGGGCGACGGCAAAGAGCGGTGCGATGGTCGAGTCGGCTCCCACCGAGACAATCGGATTCGAGCCCACGACCACGAAGACCAGCGTCGCCGTGATGAAGGCAATCATCGCGGTGAAGGCCGGTACGCCGGCCAGTTGAGAGGTCGCTAGTTGTTCAGGTATGGCGATGGCCAGCAATGTGACGCCGGCGAGCAGCTGGCCCGGCATATTCTCACGAGTGACGCCGGCGAAGATCTGGTCGAGTCCACGGATGGGCTTTCGTTGACCAATGGGGGTGCGTCCCAACTCGGCCCGGTTTGCATCACTGCCCATCGAGCAACCATACGACGCCCCGGCGGGCGAAGCATTGCCTAGCGGGTATTAACTACCTTGAAACTTTCACCTAGGCGGCCCTTGCGAAGTCCGGCATTCTTGGCGTTGAGACGGGCCCAACTTTTCAGCATCTTCTTCAGACCTTCGCGACCCCCGACCTGGCTCTGGTGACGTTGTAGAGCGGCGTACTTGAGGTCGAAGACCTTGGTGATGTCGACCACCATGGTGGGATTAGTGCCAGATATCCACACGGTGGACACGACGTGGGGCTCAAAACCTTCGCGCACCAATTCAGGAAAGGCGTGCGGATTGCGGGCGTCCGGATAGATCGCGCGCATCGTCGCCTCACCCGTCGCCAGGTGATCGGGATGGCTCACGCCAATTCGCTCCCAGTTTCGCTCGGTGCTCTGGGTGATCACCAGATCGGGCCGGTGGGTGCGGATGACGCGCGCAATCTCTCGACGCAGTAACAGGGTCGGTTCCACCTGCCCGTCGGGCCAGTGCAGAAACGTGAGCGTACCGACACCCACTTCGGCGGCGGCGGCGCGCTGTTCACCTTCGCGAATTGCGGTGCGCTCTTCTTTGGAGTGCGCGGAACCGTCGCCTCCGGCGTCGCCCGAAGTGACCAGACAGTAGGCCACGTCAACCCCGCGACCGGTGAGCGTCGCTACCGTGCCGGCGGAGCCGAAGTCAATGTCATCGGGATGGGCGACCACCACCAAGGCGCGCTTGATTTTCTTGTCGTAGCTAAAGACTGGAAGGCCCTTTTTCTTACTCACCGTATTGCCTCCTCCATAGTCGGATCCCAGACCGCAAGATTCTTGAGATGCGGGTCGTTCGAAAAGACTTCCACAATCGGACGCTTCAGGGCCAAGCGGCGCATAATCACTTCGGCTTCGATGGTCTGGTTCCACAGCAAGAGCGATACCACCACGCCGGTCGAGCCGGCCCGAGCGGTACGTCCCGAACGGTGCAGGTAGGCCTTGTGGTCTTCGGGCGGGTCGAAGTGCATGACGCAGTCAACGCCGTCGATGTGAAGTCCGCGGGCCGCCACGTCGGTCGCGACCAGCACCGGCAGCTTATCGGCCGAGAAGTCGGCCAGCGCCTTTTCGCGCTGGCTCTGGCGAAGGTCGCCGTGAATCGCCGCGGCGTTGACCCCTTCCTTTTGCAACTGCTCCACCAGGCGGTCGGCACCGCGCTTCGTTCGACAAAAGATCAAGGTCTTGCCCATCGAGTTGCAAATCGCGGCCGCCACTTTGATGCGGTCCATCTGGTGGACGTTAAAAAAGTGATGGACCATCAAGGACACCGTCTGGGTGTCGCTCGCAACCTCGTGGAAGACGGGATCGGTGAGGTAGCGCTTGACCAATCGGTCAATAGCTCCGTCGAGGGTCGCTGAAAAAAGTAGGGTCTGATGGGGATGCTCGGCGATGCGGCGCAGCACCCATTCGACCTGGGGCATGAAGCCCATGTCGGCCATTCGGTCGGCTTCATCAAGCACCAACACGTCGAGGTGCTCAACATTTAGTTCGCCCCGGTCGCCCAGGTCAATCAAGCGACCGGGCGTGGCGATGATGATGTCGCAGCCCTTGCGAAGCGACTTGATCTGACGTTCGATGTCGGCGCCACCGTAGACGGCGTTCACGTGCAATCCCAAGGCGGCACCGAGAGGCTTCAGCACTTTGTACACCTGCAAGGCGAGTTCCCGGGTCGGCAGCAGCACCAGTCCCCTGGGACGGGCCGGTCCCCCTTCGCGGACAAACTCCTTCTCGCTGGCGGCCACTCGCTGGAGCATGGGCAGGCCAAACCCCAGGGTCTTGCCCGATCCGGTTTTGGCCTTGCCGCAGACGTCGCGGCCCGCCAGGGCGTCGTGAATCGTCAGGGCCTGAATCGGAAAGGCGGTGGTGATGCCTTGGCTCGTTAGTTCGACGCAGAGATCGCGATGCACTCCCAGCTCGGCGAAGGTCACTTTGGTGGCGTATAAGTCTGGGGACGACGCCACAGACACTTTATTTTCACTACTCACGCTACGACGGTCGTTTCTCGGTTGGACCCGGAACCGGCGTTCGAAAGTGTGGGCCCAAGCTCACTTCATGGAGCTTCTCCCTTAGTCTAACGGAGAGTAGGCAAAATTGGCCAGAAACCTTAAAGGGGCGTTATGGGACGACTTGAACCAGGTATGAAAGCTCCGGCCTTCACTTTGTTGAACCAAAGTGAGAAAAAAGTGTCGTTAACGGACTATGCCGGCCAGCGAGTCGTTGTCTACTTCTATCCGGCCGACGACACTCCGGGCTGCACCAAAGAGGCCTGCCAGTTCAGCGATCAACTCAGTCAGTTCAAGGCCTTGCACGTCAACGTGATTGGCATCTCGCCCGACGGCGCGGCTGAGCACGTGGCCTTTCGCTCAAAATTCTCGCTGACCTTTGATCTACTGAGCGACCCCGACAAAAAAGTGATGACCAAGTACGGAGCGTTCGGCGAGAAGATGAACTACGGCAAGAAAATTCTCGGCGTCATTCGCTCGTCCTTTGTGATTGGGCCGACGGGCATTATCGAATACGCCTGGTACGGCGTCCACGCCGACGGCCACGCCGCGAGAGTACTGGCCACCCTCCAGGGTTAGCCGGCGTTGTGGCGGCGCATCGTGCGCACGCGGTGCCAGAATCCCGCGGCAATTAGTACGACCACCACGACAATTATTGGCAACTCGGCAGCGTGGAAGTCCTTGCTGACGTGGTTCCAGTTCTTTCCGGCGGCGTAGCCGAGGCTCGCGATCAGGGCCACCCATACGGCGGATCCGATCGTGGTGAGCACCGCGAAGCGTCCGCGCTTCATCTCGGCGATGCCGGCCGGCACAGAAATAAAACTCCGTACGACGGGTATCACGCGCCCGACCAGGACCGAGACGTCGCCGTACTTTTCGAACCATCGCTCCGAGCTGTCGAGGTCCCGGTGCGAAAGCAGCAGCCACTTGCCCCATCGATCAACAATGGTCCGTCCCGCGCTGCGACCAACCTCGTAGGCAATCACTGCGCCCACGAGGGAGCCAATGGTGCCCACCACAATGACGGCCCAGAGTGAAAACTGTGCGTGACCGGTTAGCGCCGTCGTGCACGCCGCCCCAGCGAAGCCGTAGGCCACCTCGGAGGGAATCGGAATACAGGCCGACGAGAGAACAGAAAGTAAGAACAGGCCGAGGTAGCCGTAGTGCTGGATGAACGTAGACATCCCTCTAGTCTCGCCGATTACGCGAGCGGCCCGGTAACGAACCTGTCAGTTCTTAAGGTTGGTGGATTGAGCACCAGTACGTGGTGCGCCCGCCCACGGTCGCCACCAACATTGGGCCCCCGTCGCGGGGGCACAGTCCCCCGGGAAATCGTGCTTCCATGTGATCGCCCAGGTGCGATCCCCCTCGACGCTTTAACATTCGCATGGTCGAGGTGAAGGATTTAAAGAGGCGGTCCTTCTGTTCGACGTTGAGCAGACCGGTCGGTGTTCTCGGGTCGAGACCGGCACGAAAGAGAATCTCGTCGGCCAGTAGGTTGCCCACGCCCGCCACGACCGACTGATCGAGCAGCCGGGCCTTGATCGCCGTTCCCGCACCCCGCTGGACGCGCACGACCTCCTCAAACTCTTTGCGCGAAAGCGTGAGGGCGTCCGGACCTAGTTCACTTAGATCGGGATCAATCTCAAAGCGACCCATTCGCCGTGGATCGTGCAGGATGAGCTTGCGCCCGTCATCGAGCTCGAGGCCGCCCCTGATCCAATCGGACCTGTACTCGTGGGGCCCGTAGAAGAGACCATCAATGCCGGCGACGTGGTCAATGAGCAGCACTCCGGTCATGCCAAAACGCACACCCAGGGTCACGCCACTGGTCTCTACGAGCAGCAACTTGCCGCGGCGCGAGGTGCCGGTGATTGTTAGGTTTTTTACGGCGCGCGACCACGCGCCGGGCGACGTGAGTTTCTTGGCGGCGTAGCCATCGGCCCAGCCACGCACGATGGTGGCGCCCACCGTACGGTCGGCTAATTGGCGATAGGACTCGACTTCCAGGACTTCAGGCACGCGCCGCAGCGTACCCGTACTTGGGCGCCAATACGCATTACTAAGGTTGAACCATGGCTTTAGACAAACCCCATTGGCGCCAACTCTTCAGTGAAGTAGTCACTTCGGGGCTCTGTACGGGCTGCGCGGCCTGCGTCATTGCCTGTCCCCACGACGTGCTGGACTACAACTCGGACAACGGCGTCTACAGGCCGTGGCACTTGGATATCGACGGGGGCCGCGAGGACTGCACCCACGGCGAGACCGGCTGCACCCTGTGCACGCGCGCCTGCCCGCGGTTTCGAAACTGGGAGAGCGAGATCGACACCAAACTCTTCGCCCGGGACCGTACCGACGACGAGGTCTACGGCATCGGCGACGTCCTGCTCGCTCGCGCCAGCGACCCCGAACTCATCGAGAATGGTCAGGACGGTGGCTTCGTGTCGGCCCTTTTGATCTACGCCCTAGAAAACGACGTCATCGACGCGGCCCTGGTGAGCGGACTCGAGGGCGATGGTTCGACGTGGGTGGCCCAACCACAAGTGGCGCGCACTCGACAAGAGGTGCTCGACACGGCGAAATCGCGCTACACCTACTCGGCCAATCTCCTCGCCTATCCCGAGGCCATTAAAGAGGGCGCCGAACGCATCGCCGTGGTGGGCATGGGCTGCATGGCGTCGGCCCCCGGGGTCATGCAGTCGCGCAAGGCCGGCAAGATCGCCCGACGGCTGAGCCTCTCGATTGGCCTGATGTGTTCGAAGACCTTCGACGACTCAATATTTGAGGGGCTCTTTGAAGCCAAGTACAACATCAAGCGCTCCGACATCAAGAAGATGAACATCAAGGGGGTCTTTCAGATCTGGACAAACGACGGAGCAATGCACGAGGTCCCGCTAAAGGAGGCCCACGCCTTTACCCGCGAAGGGTGCCTGCTCTGTCCCGACTTCGCGGCCGAGCACGCCGACATCTCGACCGGCGGCATCGGCGCCTTCGGTGACTGGACGCTGGTGATCGTGCGCACCGACAAGGGCCGAGAACTGATGAGCGCTTTGAAAGAGAAGGGCCTCATCGAAACGCGGCCCGGCGACGACGATCCCGGCGCCGTCGCTCTCCTGCACCGACTGGCCCAGGTGTCGCGCAAGCGTTGGCCCCGAGACCGGGACCCCGGCCCGCGTCGCCTGCCCTTCACGGTCGCATGACCGGGCTCCGCGTCATCTCATGACACCCTCGTCATTCACCACCGTTCTTCTGGTACGTCACGGCACTACCGCGACGACCGGCACGGTCCTGCCCGGGCGCGCGCCCGGACTCCACCTGGCCGAACGGGGCGTGGCTCAGGCCGAAGCGGTGGCCGTGCGTCTGGGAGAACTCAGGAAGAAACCGGTCGCGCTCTACGTCTCACCATTGGAACGGGCCCGCGAGACGGCCGCCCCGATCGCCAAGGTCTTGCAACTGCGACCCTTCATCGATCGAGGGTTGCTGGAATGCGATTTTGGTTCGTGGACCGGCAAGAAGTTGAGTCTGCTCAGCCGCAAAGCGGAGTGGAAGACCGTGCAGAATTCTCCCAGCACCTTTCGATTTCCCGAAGGCGAGTCCTTCGGCGAGATGCAACAACGCATGTGGTCCACGCTCGAAAAGCTGGTCCGGACCCATCGCGGACGCACCATCGTCATCGTGAGCCACGCCGACCCCATCAAGGCGGCGGTCACCTACGCCCAGGGGGTGCCGCTCGATCTTTTTCAACGCACCGTCATCTCGACGTGTTCGGTAAGTGCGATCGGCTTCACCGGCTCGGGTCCCGTGGTCCTCACCGTCAATAGCACGGCAACGCTCAAGGAACTGTCGCCGTCATGAATTACATCTTTCAAAATCCCGACAAAGTGATGGTGGGCGTTCGCGGCGAAGTGGGCAATCGGCTTTTCCTACTGCAGATCCGCGAGGGTCGTCGCCTGGTCATCGTCAAATGTGAAAAATTGCAGTTGAGCGCGCTGGCCGAGTGGCTCAGCCAGGTGATGAGCACCTTGGGCCGGCCGACCAACCTGCCCGACGATTTCAACCTCGAACCCGAGTACGAATCCGACTTCGTGGCGGGCGATATTGCGGTCGCCATCAATGAAGAGGCGCAGACCATCGAAGTCACCTTCGAGTCCGCGGACGACGGCGACGACACGCTCGAACTCACGCTCACCAAGGAGTGGGCCGGCGGGCTGGCCATTGCCGTGACCCGTCTCGTCGAGGCTGGCCGACCGCTCTGTCCGCTCTGCGGAGGGCCCCTCGATCCCCGGGGTCACGACTGTCCTCGCACCAACGGCCACCGACCTCCCATTCGCTAGCGACCATGGACCGCGACGAACAGCGCACGCTACTGAGCAAAGGATCGATCGAGATCGAAGGTCGCGTGCCGGGTTCTTCGAACCAGGCCCTTCTCGTCACCGTAAGCCTCGACGGACAGAGCGCGCAGGCCTGTTACAAGGCCGAGGCCGGCGAACGGTCGCTCTGGGACTTCACCGATGGTCTCTGGCGCCGTGAAGTCGCCGCCTACGAACTGGACGTGGCGCTCGACACCGACCTCGTGCCCACCACCGTCGCTCGCGAGGACGCGCCCTTCGGCATTGGCTCGCTGCAGTGGTGGGTTGACGACAACCTCGAAGACCACTACTTCACGCTTCGCGACAACGCCGTTTTTTTCGAGTGGTTCGCCGCGCTCGCCGCCTTTGACGTGGTGGCCAACAACGCCGACCGCAAAGCGGGACACGTCCTCTTTGACGAATCGCGCTGCTGGGCGATTGACAACGGTCTTTGCTTCCACGAAAGCGACAAGCTTCGTACCGTGGTGTGGGAGTACGCGGGCAGGCCAATCGACCCGTCGTTGCTGAGTCGCCTCGAGCGATTCGCCCGAGGCGAATCGGGCGAATTGGCGCAGTACTTGCACCCGAGCGAGCTGGCGATCACCCAGATTCGGGCACAGCAACTGGTCGAGATTGGCCACTACCCGATGCCCGACGGAGAGAGCGACTGGCCTCCCTACCCCTGGCCACTTATTTAGAGCAGCGGTACGAGTTCGCCCTCCAGTTCGGGCACCCCGGACTCGAGCAATATGAAGGTAACCAGCGCACCCACGCCAAAGAACGCGGCACACCACCAAAAAGCCATTGAGTAGCCGTGCAGGGTGGCCTGGGTCTCTACGATTTTCGCCGTGGCTGAATTCTCATGAGGGTGACTGTGCCGCAGCGCGCTCATGGTCGCCGAGACGGCAATCGTGTTCAAGAGCGACGTGCCCATCGAACCACCAATCTGCTGGCTGGTGTTGACCATTGCCGAGGCCGCACCGGCGTCGCCGGACTTGATGGCGGACGTGGCGCTCGCGGTGGCGGGAGCGAAGATGAGTCCCAGGCCCAAACCGGTGACGATCAATCCCGGCAGCACGTGTCCGACGTAATCGGGATGGGCCGTCAGCCGGGTGAAGAGAATCGTCCCCAACATGGCGAGAATCATCCCGGCCGGCACTAAGGGGCGCGGACCGACCTTGGCCAGCAGCCTTGCGCTGGCCATGGTGGCGGAGAACGCGATTGCCCCGACCAGCGGCAAGAACGCCACTCCGGTGCGAAGCGGCGAATAGCCGAGCGTGGTCTGCAAGTAATAAGCGAGGAAGAGCGATATGCCAAATATTCCAATGCTGGTGATGAAGAGGGCGATCAACGAGCCGCCGCGAGTGCGGTTCATGACAATCCTCAGCGGCAAGAGGGGATACTTCGAGCGTCGTTGCCAACCAACGAACAAAAGCAGTAGTGCTGCGCCAATCACCAAGCTTCCCCAGGTGATCTCGTCAGACCAGCTGGTCGAGACGGCGTGGGAAAGTCCGTAGACCACGAAGAACAATCCGCCACTGCCTAGGACGGTGCCCAGCACGTCAAGTCGGGTTTTCTGTTCGCTTTTGCCCGGAACAACGAAGATCACCACACCCACCAGGGCGATCGCGGCAAAGAAGAGGTTGATGAAGAGACACCATCGCCACGTGGCCCACTGCGTTAGTGCTCCTCCGAGCAACAGACCAATCGCCGCGCCCGAGGCGCTGATCGCCCCGAAAATGGAAAAAGCCTTCGCCCGTTCCTTGGGGTCCTGAAACGTCGTGGTCAAGGTGGCCAGGGCCGCCGGTGCCAGTACCGCCCCGAAGGCACCCTGTATCGCACGCGCGGTCACCAACATCGAAAAGCTGTGCGCCGCGCCGCCCAGGGCCGAAGCCAAGGCGAAGCCCGTCAACCCGATGTAGAGCGCATTACGGCGTCCCCACAGATCGCTGAGGCGACCACCCAGCAATAACAGAGAACCAAAGGCGAGGGCGTAAGCCGTAATCACCCACTGTCGGTTCGCCGTGGAGAAACCCAGCGAAAGTTGCGCACGAGGCAACGCAATATTGATAACCGTGGCGTCGAGCACCACCATCAGCGACGCAATGCTCAGCACCGCAAGCGTCCACCATCGATAGACCTTGGCGTGCTGGGGTGCGTGAGTCATAACGGTTGCCATATCCTAAAGAAAGGAGCGTAGGGTCACCCGACTACTTCGAGTGCCCTGACAAATACCGGGCAAACGCACAAAATACTAAGAAATTAACCGCGTGCTTTCAGCGCCTCAATCAACGCCGGCAGGACTTTATGAACATCGCCCACGATGCCGAGATCGGCAATCTGAAAGATGGGAGCATCGGCGTCCTTGTTGATCGCGACGATGTTCTTCGATCCCTTCATACCAACCATGTGCTGGGTCGCCCCGGAGATGCCACACGCTATGTAGACCGTGGGCTTGACGGTCTTGCCCGTTTGACCAACTTGATGGGAGTACGGAACCCAACCGGCATCAACGATGGCCCGACTGGCGCCCGGTGCACCGTTGAGCAGTTTCGCGGTCTCTTCAATCAGCGCGTACTTCTCCGCCTCACCAAGACCGCGTCCACCAGAAACGACGACCGCCGCCTCTTCAAGCTTTGGACCGCTGCGCTCTTCGAGGTGTGACTGGACAATCTTGGCGCCGCCCGTGGCGCCGGTGTCGCCGGCCGGCGCGCCCACCACTGCAGCGCTGGCGCCGCCGGAGGGCTCGGCGACAAACGACTTCGCGCGCACGACAATGAGGCCGGGGCCCTCACCGGTGAAGTGCGCCTTGACGATCTGGGTTCCGCCAAAGGCGGGATGCTCGGTGACCAGTCCGTCCTCGTCAACAATACCCGTCACGTTGGTGAGGACCGGGCGGTCCAATCGGGCCGACAGGCGCCCCGCGATGTCACGACCGTCGTAACTGGTCGGTATGAGTATCGCGTCGGGAGCGCCCGCGCTCGCCACGAGTGCCGCGATTGCCGCAGCGACGGGAACGCCCGGCAATGCGTCGCCAATGGCCCCCACGTCATAGAGCGTCGTGGCGCCGTAGTCGCCCGCCGGGGCGGCCAGCTCCGCTCCGTTATCGCCCCAGGTGATCGCCGACACGGTGGCGCCAAAACTGCGGGCGTGGCTCAGCAGCTCCAGCGACGTACTCGTGAAGGTGCCGTTAGCAGGCTCGGCAACGACCCAGATGGATGAAAGTGCCATGACTATCTCCTAGAGAACTTTGATCGATTCGAGGAAGGTGACGATCTTTGCTGCCCCGTCGCCCTCGTCAACGTACTTTTCACCGGCCTGGCGCGACTCGGCCCGAACTACGGAGATGATCTCCTGGCGAGCACCGCCGGGTCCTACTTCACCGGCCAGATCGAGGTCGGCCACGCTCAACACTTCGACCGGCTTGGACTTCGCCGCCATAATGCCCTTAAATGACGCGTAGCGGGGCTCCACCACACCGGCGGTGACCGTGACCACGCAGGGCAGCGGGGCCGAGACTTCGTCGTAGCCGGATTCGGTTTGACGGTTGACCTCCACGTTGGTTCCGTTAATGGCGACGGATTTGGCGAAGGTAATCGAAGGAAAACCGAGCAACTCCGCGAGTTGTACCGGCGTCGTGCCGGTGTAGCCGTCGGACGACTCCGTGGCGGCCAGGACGAGGTCGGGATTGACGCGGCGTATTACGGCGGCCAGGACCTTGGCCGTGCCCAGCGCGTCGGTGCCGCGTAACGAGTCGTCACTCACGATGACTGCCTTGGCCGCTCCCATGGCCAGCGCGTTGCGCACGCCGGCCAATTCCGAGCCCGAGCCCATCGACACCACGGTCACTTCTCCGTCGCCGGCCTTGTCCACCAGCTGCAAAGCCATCTCGACCCCGTAGGTGTCGGCTTCGTCGAGAATTAACTTGCCCGAGCGGTCCAGGTAGTTCGAAGCGTCAAAGCTCTGGGGGGCGGCCGGGTCGGGAATCTGTTTTACGCATACGACAACGTTCATGCAGCCAATCTATTCCATGACGGCCAGCCCTTAATCGAGCGACGCCTCGGCGATGATCGCCCGGGCTCTCAGCGGATCGTCAGTAATGATGCCGTTGACGCCAAGGACTGCCACTGAGGTAAGACCATTCCTGCTGTTCACGGTCCACGTGTTGATGTCGAGATCCAACTCACGGGCCAACGCCATTACCTGCGCGTTGAGACCCCTGAACTGCGGGTGCACGGCCGTGAATCCCAGGATGTGAGCCTGGGTCAGGGCCCCAGCCAGGTCAATCTTTTCCACCGCCCAGCCCAGACGTATCTCGGCGTCGAAGGAGCGCACGGCGGCGCAAGTGGCTTGATCAAAACAGGAAATAATGACCCGTTCGGCCCAACCAATCTGCTGGAGATGGCGCACCACTTGACGGGCCAAAGCGCCGGTGCCGTCGTAGGTCGTCTCCGACCTATTGTGGCTGTTCTTTATCTCGACGTTCACGGTGACTCCCTCGCAGGCCGCCATCGCGTCGTCCAGTGTAGGGACGTAATCGGGCAAATCTCGCTGCCGGGTCTCACTGATAGCCCGCCCCGCGCACAGTGGATCGTGATGAACGATCAAGGCACCGTCGCTGGTGCGGCGCACGTCGAACTCCACGCCGTCGACGCCAATCTCTTTGGCGGCGAGGAAGGAAGCCAGAGTATTTTCGCGCTCGACCACGTGGAGCCCTCGGTGCGCAAAGATTTGAATCACCCACTAAGTGTGCCAGAGGTCATGTGAATCAAGGAGATTTGGGAATCACCGACGTCTCGGGAAGCCAAACGCTCCCCTGGTGGACGCAGCACTTCACGATTTCGACAGCGTCACTGGCTCAAGTCGACGAGGGCGGCCCTCAAGAACGAGCGCACTGCACGTTCGTTACTACGTCGCTGTAATTACATCGTCTGTAAAATCGACCAACGCCAGCATCGATTTTGAGTTGTGCCACGTAACGAGCGGCCAAAACATTTATCTAGTTTTTACGAACGCTGCTATCGACCCACGTGAAGCCAACGAATACAAAATACCTAAATCACCCTTGTTTTTAGACAAGAACTTCGGTAACATTTTGTTCCAACCAAATCTTGTTTTTTAGCTGAAAAATGCTGTGGATTTGCCCATATAAAGGATTTTTAATGTCGTTGATTTGGAACCGTACCCACGCCTGGGACGACGCTGACTGGCGGGCTCAAGCCGCCTGTCGCGACACCGAACCGGAACTTTTCTTTCCCATCGGCACGACGGGCATGGCCACCGATCAAATTGAGTCGGCCAAAAGGGTTTGCGACAACTGTGACGCGCAAAAGGCCTGCCTGGAGTTCGCCCTGGCGACCAACCAGGAGTCGGGCGTATGGGGCGGTACTACCGAAGACGAGCGCCGCAAACTGCGCAAGCAGTGGCTGGCCGCTCGCCGTCGCTCTTCGTCCAACTAGAGACGGGCGGTGGTCGGGACCGCCACTCGAACGTAGGTCCCACCACCCTCATCGGCAGCCACCGATTTCATCTCTATGGATCCGTGTAATTGCGCCCGAATTAGGTCGCGCACGATCGACAGGCCCAGACTGGTGGGCACCTCCAACGAGAAGTCCTCGCCCAGCCCTCGACCGTTGTCGCGAATCTCGGCGATGGCGTTTCCGTCTTCCTGGTAAAGATTCAGCGTCACTATCCCCACGTGCTGGTTGTGCTTGCCGCCAAAATCGGTGAAGGCGTGCTCGACGGCGTTGGTGAGCAGTTCGGCGAGAGCGACCGCCAGCGGCGTGGCGAGGTCGGTCGAGAGCACCCCCAGTTCACCATTGACCACGATCTCCACGGGATGAAGAGCCAGCACCGTGTCTTCCACCAGCAGCACCAGCGATCGTACGATATCGTCGAAGACCACCTCTTCACCCGGTTCGCGCGACAACACTTCGTGCACCACGGCGATCGAACGGATCCGACGCTCCGCCTCCAGAAGGGCCGTGCGCGTTTCGGCTATGTCACTGCGCCGGGCTTGCAGGCGTAGCAGCGACGAAATGGTCTGCAGATTGTTCTTCACGCGGTGGTGAACCTCGCGCACGGCCGCCTCTTTACTGAGCAGCACTCGATTGAGCTTGCGCAGATCAGAGACATCGCGCACCAGGGTGATGAGTCCGGTGACCTCGCCCCGCTCCAGTAGTGGCACGCAGTGAAAGACGATCGCGACGTCGTGGCCCCGGTCGATTTCGTCCATCGCCGGGATGCCGAACTCGAGCGTCCGCTCGATCACCCGCACGCGCAGCCCCAGATCGTCCAGGGACCGGCCTTCCGCCGGGGCGTAGATGCCCAGTCGGTGCAGCGCGTTGGTGGCGTTCGGCGTGGCGAACTCCACCAGGCCGTCGCCGTCAATCAAGATGATGCCGTCACCGACGCGCGGCATGCCCGGTCCGGCCACGTCGTCTTCGCGGTAGGGAAACGTCGCGTCCGCCACCATGTCGCAGAGTCGTTCGAACACCGAAAGGTAGGCCTGCTCGTAGAGCGACGCCGGTCCTCGAAGCGGACCTTGGAGGCGCACCAGCACCGCGACGATCACGCCTTCAAAGCGCACCGGCACGCACCACACCGGGACCCGGTCTTCAACGTTTTCGATCATGGCCTCGCCCACCACGCGCATGCCGCCGTCGAAGGCCTGACGCACCAGGGGCCAGGCGTCACCGCGCTGCAAGGTGCCGACTAGGTCTTCGTTCATCAAGGTCGAGCGGTTGTTCGGTCGCATCTGGCCGAGCACCACAAAATTGTCCTCGCCGGGGTTCGTTAGTTCGTCCACCTTGGTCATGAGCAGCATGTCCGAAAAGGAAAGGTCCGCCAGCAGTGACCACGAGACCGTGAGACGAAGCAGGTGATCGACCGAGGGCTGAAGGAGCGACGTGTACTCGGTGGTGAGTTCGGCGAGCGTGGCCATTAGGCGGAACGCATCGCCACGAGTTGGCGTTGTCGATTGGTGAACGAGGCCAGCTGGGTAACGCCGCGAACTTCCAGCATGTCGGCGAGGTCCCCCACGCGCTCGCCCACCCTTTCGAGCGAGTGGGCGTCGCTGGCCGTGGTAAACGTGACGCCCTTGGCGATGAGTCGATCTAGGAAGCCCTCGGACGGATACTGCTCGCCGACGGGCTTCGTCCATCCGGCCGAGGAACACTCCACCGAGAGGTCGGCTCCGGCGGCGGCACTGGCCATGAGTTCCCAGAACTGCGATGGACTAGAAGCCTGAAAACCGGCCACCTTGATGAGATCGGGGTGGGCCAGCACGTCGACCGAATTGGAGGCCGCCAACTCTTCGAGGGCAATCGTGTAGTCGGCCCAGCACTGGTCCACGTCGCGCACCGTCCATTGGTGAAAATGGGTAGGCACCTCGTAGTCGTCGAACTGCCACGTCCCGAGCCAGTGCACCGATCCGATCAGGACGTCGAAGGGGTACTGGGCGAGGATGGGCGACACGATGTCCATCTGGTCGCGGTAGTAGTCGACTTCCAGTCCGATCTTCACCGGCAGGCCCTCGTCCTTGGCCAGTTGGGCCAGGTTTACGTACTGCTCGAGCGAATTGCGGGCGTGCCAGTTGAGATACTGCTCCAGCACGGGGCTGGTGGGTTCGTGACCATATTTCAGCCAGAACGGTCCGACGGCCGACACCACGTCCACGAAACGGCTGGTGTGCTCGGTGAGGGCTAACTCGGTGACCCCGTGTCTGGCCGCCTCATCGCAGTAGGCCGCGATCTGGTCCAATTTGAACCAGACGGAGGACTCCTCGTGGGGCCAGAGGTGCAGGTGGTAGTCAATCACGCCGGCCCGAGCTTCGAGTGATCAGGCCGCGCCAAAGCCGACAATACGGTCGCTCGCGGGGGTGCCGAGCTCGACGTAGGCAATCCTTGCGGCGGGAACGCCCACGCGACGGCCTTTGCGGTCGGTCAGCCAGAGCACCTTGTCTCCGCCCAGCACGGCCTCAATTTCCTTCATCACCTTTTCGCGGTTCGCATCTTCGGGCAACTCCACCTCAAGTTCCTTCATTGAATGCACGATGCCAATACGAATATCCATTACAACTCCTCTGCCCCTGGGGCGACCCACTCCATGTTACGGCGCTGGGGCATGATTGGGAACGTGAGTAGCGATACGGCCTCAGAGCACAATCGGCGCTGGGCCGCCACCATGGAGGGTTTCGAAGGGTCCGCCAACGACGTCACCGTAGCCCATCAGAACTCGGCCGCGACCATCGATATTGCGACGCCCACGGGACCGGACGGGTTGGCAACGCTGCACCAACGTGAAGAGCAGCTCGACCGGATTCTCGCGACCGGAGCCACCCGAGGAAGCGGCGCCGGTAATCGAGCGCGCGAAGAGGAGCCCGACGAGTTTCGGACCTGCTTCGAACGTGACCGCGACCGCATCCTGCACTCCAGCGCCTTTCGCCGTTTGGCGGGCAAGACCCAGGTCTTCGTGTTCCCCGACGACCATATGCGCACCCGTCTCACCCACGCCTTGGAAGTGGCCCAGGTGGCGACGGGAATTGCGCGCGCCGCCGGCCTCAACGTGGCGCTCACCGAAGCCATCGCGCTCGGCCACGATTGCGGTCATGGTCCGGGCGGCCACGCCAGCGAGGAGGCCCTCGATCCCTACGTTCCTGGCGGCTTCGATCACGCCACCTGGGGCGCCGACGTCTCGCTGCGGTCGCTCAATCTCTGTCGCGAGACCCTCGACGGTATTCGCAACCATTCCTGGTCGCGGCCCGCCCCCGCCACTCCCGAAGGAGAAGTCGTCAGTTGGGCCGACCGCATCGCGTACGTTTGTCACGATTTCGAAGACGCCGTGTCGGCCGGGATCATGGATGCCGATCAACTTCCTACAATCGTTCGTGAGCGATGCGGCGAGCGACGGGGCCAACAGTTGGGTGCGTTCATCAAGGCCATGATCCGCACCATTCGCTCCACCGGCGTCATTGGGATGGACGCCAGCCACGCCGAAGCGTTGGGCGCCTTTCGGGCCTTCGACTACGAAACCATCTATCTACGTGGTGCCTCACGTCAACAGGCTTCGGCCGTGGTGAGTTTGCTGCGGGCCCTGGTGGAGTACTTCGCCGCCCACCCCGAACTCATACCGGACGTGGCTGAGCGTGGCGACGTCATCGAAAGTTCCTCGGCGGCCTTGCAAGAGTCCGTCGCCTACGTGGCCGGAATGACCGACCGCTTCGCCTGCCGCAGCGCCGTCACCTTGCTTAACTGGCCCGAAGAGCAACTGCCGAGTGGTATCGACCGCTAAGGCTTGGTGGCGGCGTCGAGGTTGATGAAGAGCGGCGCGCCACCCTTCATCCATTCCAGTCGCAGCTCGGTCATACGTAGGGCCACCCGCTCGTGAGGCAGAATCCAGAACCGGTTGGCCCTAATCGCTGCGTCAACGGCCGTGGCCACGTCGGCGGGATCAATGCCGGCTTTAACCACCGTCTCACCAATTTGGCGGGCCATCTGCATCATCGGATCTTCGTTGAAACTCACCAATTCGTTGGGCATATTGCGCTCCGACTCATAGATCCTGGTGCTCACGAAGCCGGGGCACAGCACCGAGACACCCACGTTCTTGCCCGACAGTGACAGCTCGTGAAAGAGCGATTCGGAGATGCCCACCACGGCAAATTTGCTGGCGCAGTAGGCACCCGTACCGGGCACCCCCCCCAGACCGGCCAGCGACGCGGTGTTGACAATGTGGCCTTCGTTCTGTTCGAGGAAAAGCGGGGCGAAGGCGTTGATGCCGTTGACGACGCCGTCAAGGTTGACGCCCATCACCCAGTCCCACACCTTCTTGGGCGTGCCGAGGGCCGGTCCGCCGACCACGCCGGCGTTGTTAAAGACAATGTGGGCACTGGCGAACTCCGCCAAGGCCCCGTCGCGCAGGCCAATGACGTCCTCTTCCTTACTCACGTCACAGCGCAGTCCAATGACGTGAGCGCCGTCGGCGCGCAAACCCTCCACGGCCTCTTGCAAGGGTCCCTCTTCGATGTCGCCCAGCACCAGGTTGAGACCCGAGGCCGCGAACTGGTGCGCCGTCGCCAGGCCAATGCCGCTGGCCCCGCCCGTAATTACCGCCGTCTTGCCCGCCAGATCCATAGCGCCCCCTTGTGCCGCTGGCTTACACCAGCTTGAGTTCTTGACGATAGACCCGCGCCGGACCCTGTGCCGCGACCGTGGCGGCCAGGGCGCGAAAGGCCTTGGCGACTTCGCTGTCGGGAGCCGAAACTACGACCGGTTGACCGCTGTCGCCGCCCACGCGAAGTTTGGTCTCCAGAGGAATCTGGGCCAACAGAGAGATGCCCAGTTCCTGGGCCAACAGTGCGCCCCCGCCGGAACCGAAGATCTCGTAACGCTGACCGTCGTCGCCGTTGAACCAGCTCATGTTCTCAATGACGCCGCGCACGGCGAGCTTCAATTTTCGTGCGGCGTACGCGGAGCGCTGCGCCACCCGCTGGGCCGCGGCCTGGGGGGTCGTGACGACGTACATTTCAATGCGCGGCAGCACCTCGGAGAGCGTCAACGCCACGTCGCCGGTACCCGGGGGCATATCAATCAACAGAAAATCCGGTTCGTCCCACCACGCCTCGGTGACCAGTTGCTCGATGGCCTTGTGCAACATCGGTCCGCGCCAGATAACCGGCTGTTCGTCGGGCACGAAGTAACCCATCGAAACGCAGCGCACGCCGTGCGCCAAGGTGGGAATGACGGTGTCGCCCAACACGATCGGGTCGCTCACCGCGCCGAGCATCTTGGGTACCGAAAAACCGTAGACGTCGGCGTCGAGGATTCCTACCTGGTAGCCGGACTGGGCCAAGGCAATCGCCAGATTGACGGTGACCGAGGACTTGCCCACGCCGCCCTTGCCCGACGAAATGCCGAGCACGCGGGTCTTGGACAAGGTATCGAGAAAACGGGGCTTGGCGTCAGCGGGTTCGTGGTGACCGGGACCCGCAGGCGCCGCCATGGCCCCGCGCAGAAAGTTGCGCAACTCCAGGAGTTGTTCCTCGTTCATGGAACGGACGTGGACGGACGCCCCCGGCGCGACCGCTTGGATGGCCGTTTCCAAGAGGGCAATATTGGGCCACTGCGTCACCGGCAGGACCAGTTCAACGCGAACCATGCCATCGTGCACGTCCACGTCGCCGAGGAAGCCCAATTCACCCAAAGTGCGCACCAGCTGCGGTTCTTCAATGGCGTTCAGGGCACTGCGTAGTTGGTCATCGGTCAAGAGGGATCCTTTAGAAGAGGCTTCTTGAGATTACCGGCGCGGCCGACCAGACTGACCCTAGACTTTTTATGTGTCAACAACGCCCACGGACAACGAGGTCGACCCGGCTCTCTTCACCGCCACCGTCACCAGCCTGACCCACTCCTTTGGTGACCGCACCCGTCGCACGATCTACCTTTACCTGCGCGAAAGTCCCGGGGCCACCGCTACCGACCTGGCCCTGCACTGTGACGTGCACCCCAACGTCGTGCGCCACCACTTGGAACGGCTGAGTGAAGCCGGCTACGTTACGTTCGACAACGTACGCAAGACCACCGTGGGCCGGCCGGCCAAGGGCTACCGGGTGCTCGACGACAGTTTGATGATGGACGGCTCCGTGCGCCGCGACGCGCTGCTGGTGGCCCTGCTGGAAATGGCCCTCGAGCGCCTAGGCCCCAAAGCCTCAGAAAAAATGGCCCACGACGTCGGGGTGGAATACGGCCGAACGCTCGGCGCCGCAGTCCTGCCCCAGGAAACGTCCCGCTCGCTGAAGACCGCCATGGCTTCCATCGCGGGACTGCTCACCGCCCACGGCTTTGCCGCCCGAGTCGAAGAGAACGATTCGGCCCAGTCGGTCGTTTCGGACAACTGCCCTTTCGGATCGGCGGCGACCCACCACCCGGTGCTCTGCGCCGTGGACCGCGGACTAATTTCTGGAATGCTCGAAGGACTCGGCGCCGAACGCACCAACGTGACGATGACCTCACGTGCCCGCGGCGACGACACCTGTCGCGTAACGGCCTAAGACCCGCTGCGGCGCAGCATCGTGACCAGCGAAGGCGCCAATACCACCCGGATACCACTACGGACCATTCTTCGCGAGTGGTCCCGGCTCGGAATCATGGGATTCGGCGGCCCTCCTACCCACATTGCCCTGTTGCGACGAACGTGCGTCCAGGATCATCAGTGGATGGACGCGCAGGAATTTGAAGACGGCTTAGCGACCACCAATCTTTTGCCCGGTCCCGCGTCCACGCAGCTGGCCATCTTCTGCGCGTGGCGACTACGAAAAGTTCCCGGAGCGATCCTGGGGGGCCTTTGCTTCATTCTTCCGGGACTGGTAATTATCATCGCCCTCTCCGCGGTGTTCCTGGCCCGCCATCCCCCGATCTGGATCCTCGGCGCGGCCGCCGGGGCCGGCGCGGCGGTGCCGGCCGTGGCCCTTCACGCGGCCTCCCGACTGGTCGCTCCCAGCCTTCAACGAATCGGCGCATCGCGGGCCGCGCACTACCGCTGGATGACGTACTCGTTGCTGGGCGCGTTTTCGGCGGCCGTCATTGGCTCCTACGTCGTGCTCGTGCTGCTCGGTTGCGGGGTCGTTGAAATCTGGGTGCGCTCGGCCGGTCGGTCCCCGTCATCACGCGCGCACGCCCTCGCTCCCGTCGCGCTGCTGCACACCGTGGTGGTGGCCGGTCTCGGTGCGCTCGCCTGGGAGGCGCTCAAGATTGGTGCCCTCTCGTACGGCGGAGGGTTCGTGATCATTCCGCTCATGCAACATGACGTGGTGAGCACTTTTCACTGGATGACCGGGGCTCAGTTCTTGAACGCCGTCGCCCTGGGTCAGATCACCCCCGGTCCGGTGGTCTTGACCATTGCCGTAGTGGGCTACGCCGTGGCCGGCGTCGGCGGCGCCCTGCTGGCCGCGCTGATTGCCTTCACCCCTTCCTTTCTCTTCGTGATCTTGGGAGCGAAGCATTTCGACCGAGTCCGATCAAATCACACCGTGAAGTCGTTCCTCGCCGGCGCCAGTCCCGCGGTCATCGGGGCCATCGCCGGCTCGGCGATACCGCTCGGTCTGTCCTTGCACCACGCGTGGCAGATTCCTTTGCTGGGCGGCGCGTTGTTGTGGCTCTTTCTGGCGCGACGGGGCGTGGTGAGCGGGCTGCTGCTGGCCGGAGGCGTAGGCGTCATTCTCGCCCTGGTGGGCGTAGCGGTTTAAGAGCTTTTTAGTCCAAATTTTTGGAGCAGCGGCTGGGCGATGGACAACTGTTGAGGTGAAGGTTTGAGGGTCAGGAAGACTTCTAACTCTTTCTTGGCCAGGGCCCGGTTGCCGGGCGTCGAGTAGGCCACGAGCGCGTAGTAAAGGCGCGGCGCCGCATTGCGCGGTGCCAACTTTACCGCGCGGCGCAGATCCTTGATCCCCAGGTCAATGAGCGTGAGGTTCTTATCGGAGCCGCCGGCCGAAAAGTCGAGCCAGCCGGTCTCGGTGAGGGCCGCCACATTGGTGGCGTCGAGGGCCAGCACGTGTTGATAGGCGCTGAGGGCCGTCACGTCGTTACCGTTGGCGATGTCGGCCTGCGCTTGCGTAAGCAGTTGCTGTATCTCCTGGGCGTGACCGAGCGAGACTGATCCGGTAATGGAGTTGCCGGGCTGGCGTGGACCGAGCGAGCTCCACAGCAGCACCCCCAACGCCACCGCAAAACATAGAACCGCGACGACTAGGAAATGGCGACGTCGAAGGCGCCGCGTCGCGGGCACCACGACCGACTGACCCGCCAGTACAGCGAGCTCTTCGTGGGCCCGCTCAATGGCGGCGTGCTCTCGGCTGGCGATCGCGCCAAAGGATTCCGGTGAAAGTTCACCGGCCGCCAGCTCGCGTTTTGCGTCGGCGAGGGAGGCTTCGCGCAACTTGATCTCGTCGCGCAGCAGTGACTCGTCGCGACTCATCGCCGCCGCCGGGCCAGACGAAGCCCAATGACCACCGCGAGCAGCAGCACCGCGACCGGTACGGCCCAGAGCAGCGTTCCCAGCCCGCTGGTCGGCGGGCTGAGCAGAATCGAGGTCCCGTAGACCGCTTCGAGGGACGTGAGAATGGCGTTGTCGGACTCGCCTCGGTGCACGTCGCGAGTTATCTGGTGGCGCACGGCAATGGCCGAGGTGGCGTCGCTCACCGCCACCGAAATATCCTCGCAGGCCGGACAGCGCACCAGGGTCTCGAGATGGTTGATTCGTGTGAGGCTCGACGGCGCACTGGGAGCCGTGGCCACCGTTAGGGCCACCACCACCACGAAGGCCCCGACCCAGAGCCAGAACGTACGAAGGACGCTCATCCCCGCAGCCGATTAACTACCTGGGTCAACTGTTTGGTGGTGACCGAACCAACCAGACTGACCGCCACTCGACCCTGCGCGTTGATCACGAACGTGGTGGGTGGCGCCGTCACGCCGTAACGGTTGGCGATCTCGCCATTGGCATCGACGATGGAAGGGTAGAGCGATCCGTAGTACTTTTCGAAATTCGCCGCCGCCGAGACGGTGTCGTCAAAGACCACGCCGATGACGTCGACGTTGTCGTGTCGCTCCTGCCAGGCGAAGGTGGAGAGATCGGGCGCCTCTTGCACGCAGGGACCGCACCACGAGGCCCAAAAGTTGACCACCACGATGTGGCCGCGATCGCTCGTGAGATTCAGTTGCCCGCCGCTCAGATCCTGGCCAGCAAAGGACGGCGCGACCTTGCCCAACAGCGGGCTTTGCACGTTGGTGGCCTGGCTGACCGGTTGGCGGGTGCCGAGAAAGACGGAGAAGGCAATGACGACGGCGAGCACCACCAGCGAGCTGATCATCACCGTGCGCTTCACGCGATCTCCTCGCTGTGGCGGCGGCGAAAGAATGAGAGCGCGCTGCCCAAGCCCACGATGAGGCCGCCGATCCAGAGCCACGCCAGCAGCGGTTCGACCGTCACGCCCAGTACCACTGAGCCGGCCGGAAGATTCTTTTGGACCTGCGCTCCGGACCTGGCTGCGCTGCCGCCTTGCGCGTCAAAGGTGACGTACACGTCGCGCCAGAGGTTGGAGTCAATGGCGGGCGTGCCCACCGTCGTGCCGCGACTTCCGTTGTAGGTGGTGACGGCGGGACGAAGCTGGTGATTATCCACGCTCACGTCCAGTTGGAGCGAGGAGTCGAGCGCGTCCTTAACTATGTGAAAGCCGGCGAAGGAGACGTACTGACCGCTCACGACGGTGCTTTGACCGTGGGCCAACGTCACTTCGGCCCGGGTGGTATAGGAAGTCGACGTCACTATCCCCAGCGCCAGGATGACGATACCGAGGTGCACGATCATGCCGCCGGTGCTCGGGGCGCGCAGCGCCGAGAACCACTTGCCGCGACGACGGGCCGCGGCGAGATTCGCTGCCGGACGGTGGTCATCGCGAGCGGGGCCTGCAATCA
>OBLU010000771.1_pt1 | contig 29941 bp, 18 predicted proteins | sample 1518681 | NCBI WGS metagenome assembly OBLU01 (sample SAMEA3539304, study PRJEB22396) | soil metagenome | biome: tundra; feature: field; material: soil | place: USA | collected 2010-05 | depth 0.15 m
AGTCTGCCGGCATCGGTGTCGGAGACCGGAGACGAGCCGGCAGACTCGGGCGCGGCAGCATCGCCCGGAAGCGCCCACCTGTCCAGCGGCACAGGCCACGAAAGGGTGCCGGCGGGACGGGTAAGAAGGACCGCTTCCTTTAACGCCGTGATGTCTCCGTCCTGAAGCCGGATCGCCAGCACCTGCAACTGAATTCCTCCACCAACCTCAAGCGCGCGAATGCCTTCCACGGTCTGGAGGAGTTCCCTGCGGACCACATAGCCGAATTCGGCTGGGGTCTCCACGGCAGGTATCGCGTAGTCTCTCAGCCAATAGGAAAGGGAGCCCTCGGGCAGGTCGGTCACGCCTTGAGCCAGCGCCACCATCTCGAACAGGCAGCGGAGTGCGCGGACTTCGGGAACCGACCGGGCGACGGCATCGTAGGCTTCGGTCAGCACCTTGGAGAAGCGGTCCGCGGCTTCGTCGCGCGAGGCCTGGCCGACGGCTTGGGCGCGCACGCCAACCCTGAGATCGCGGACCGCAAAGACGTCTTCCCGCTGTTCGAGCAGCGGGTCGAGCGCATAGAACCAGAGGCGGCTGCTGCCCTCGGTGTTTCCGGGCCGCCGCCTAGCTGCCTCGGCGCGGAAGTCGAAATACGAAGGCATGCGCAGGCCTTCAGGACGGAGCGTGCCGATTCCCAGGCCCTTGAGTGCGATGTCCGCGTCCAGAAGTGCCCTGGCGAACGCGGTGTTGGCGATGCCGCCCTCGAACCGGACAGACTGCTTCTTTGCCGTCAACGTCTCGGGCGTGGGATCGATACTGACGAGCGGCCACTGGTGGAGCACGTTGACGGCACGCATGGCGGTAACCAGGTTGGCGAGTTCCAGCGGCTCCTGCCCCGCCTCCGCGCGGCCAATCAGGATCACGTCCCGGGAATCCCGGTCATACACCAGGCCGAGCAGCCGCGTGATGCCCGCCAGCTTTTCGACCTCCGCGCCGGGTTGGGGGCCGGCCTTCATCCGGATCTCGGCCTGTTGCAGGCTGAATGCGACCAACGCGTCACCCGCCGCCCCCCCCAGCCCCGGCAGCAACAAACAAAGCAGTGCGGCATAGCGGATCATTTTGAAACCAACCTTTCCTCGCGGGAAGCCGCGCCGATCGGGTAGAGCAGCGAGTAGTGTAGCTGAATGGGCCAGTCCCCGTTGTCCAAAGCGGCGGCGGCCATGCTGGTGGTCACGCCACCCAACTGTTCCTTGGAAGCTGGGACCGCGCCCTGGACGGACTTCGCGAAGTCGAGCGACTGATTCGCCTGTTTGGTCTGCTGATCGAGACTCTTGCTCAGATCAGCCGTGACGCCGAGTTGCCCCTCCAACTTGGCCACACCAACGCTGCCGCCGGCACCCACCTGGCCTTTGACCGTGATGCCCTTCGCGGCTTGGAGCGTATCCACCTGATCCTGTGCTCTCACGGCGAAGTCGTTGATCGCGGTACCGATGGCCGCTTTGGCCACCGGGTTGGTGTTCGACATGCTCTGGAGAGTCAGCGATATCTTCTTCTGGTAATCCGGGTTTTCGGAGCCGAGCCGGAGAACCTCGGTAACCGCGTTCCGATCCCCCTGGCCAACGCGCATGAGGACCGAGTTGATGGTGGTGCCTACATCCTCGCCGGGACGGGCCGCCCGGGCGACCAGCGCCCGCGATTCGGCCCACCGCGCCGCCTTCGCCATGTTGCCGGCAAAAAGAGAGGAGAGGCATGGGCAGCCACCCGCCGCGGCCTGCAGGTCGCGTTTGCCCTCGCTCCATTTGCTCTCGGCAAACTGCACGTACCCGCGTCCGGCCAGGGCGAGCCCGGAGCCCGGGACGAGTTGCAGCGCCCGCCCGAAGGACGAGCGCGCGCCGGCAGCGACGTGGCGCCGGATATAGACGTACCCCTTGTTGACGTAGGCGTCAGCGAACAGACTACCGGCCAACGAAGCGTTCTGCAGGTCGAGCAAAGCGCGGGAGAGATCCCCAGTGGCGGCGAAGGAGACTCCGCGCGCATTCAGCGTGAGAAAGTGCTTCGGGCTACGGTCGAGCGCGCGCTGGAAAGCGCGCATCGCCTCCTCCCACCGGCCGAGACGGGCCAGAGAATCACCGTGGAGGTAGTGCGCGACGGCCGTCTCGGGGTGCCGCTCGGCGAAGCGCGCGGCCCACACAGCCCAGTGCCGGAGGTCCTCGGGAGCCAGCAGGCTGGCGAAGAGGCAGACGGCCTCGTTGCCGCGGTTTAGGGCGAGCAGCGCGTGCGCCTCGACGAACTTGGCCTCTGTGCCTTTCATTAGGGACGACGCGCCCGTATCCAGCAACGCCGCCCAATTTTCGCGGATCAACGCGGCCTCCATCGGGGAAGGCGCGGTTGCAGAGACGCTTTGCGCATGACCGGCAAGCGCGGCGCCCAACAGCAGGGCGCCAACACGGAACACCGTGGCATTCACGGCGAGGACGTTTCGTTTACTCATGGCATTACTCCTTCTTCTTGCAGTCCAACTAGGCGGCCGCGCCGCTCAGCCCGATACGGCGATCCAGGATCGCTTTCACCCGCGCGCTGGCCGGCTGCGACGCTTCGGGCCGTGCCATGGCTTGGGCAAGCCTCACTTTGCCCTGGGCCAGGAAGGTATCGACGACTGATTTCTCCAGCTTGCCGATTTGGTCCCACGTTTCGCGCGCGGCATCCAGCGCCGGGGTGGCTTTGGAGAGGCTGGAGTTGATTTCGTCGAGCACCACGCGCAGCCGGGCAACCTCGGCGCGGGTCTTCCACGCTGCGACGGAATGCTTCAGTTCATGCGTGCCAAAGAGGTAGAACAGCGCGCCGTTGACGGTCAAAACGAGCGACACCAGTAACAACGACAGATCGATGACATGCTGCTGGGTGGCATTCATGCCGGTCACGTTGTCGTTGTTCATGATGGCGCTGGCGATGGCGCGCGAATCGGCCAGGACCCAGATGCTGTAGAGCGTGGCCGCACCGGCTACTACCAGGAAGAGCGCCCGTGCGATGGAGCGGACGCGGGCTGTGAGGCCGGAGGCCGAAGCGAGCGCATCGACCGCGTCTGTGACGCCCAACAAACGGGCGAGAATGCGGTCGAGGATCACGGGAGCGGTGGCCGGCGCGACGGCCAGGGCAACGCCGAGGATCGAGCGGGGCGCCACACCAAGCATCCACGGCAGGATGGCCCAGTTGAACACGAACTCGGCGCCGAAGCAGGCCGCGAACCCGACGACGAACATCAGCCCAACAACCCAACCGCCCGGGGGCAGACTGGCTAGATGCTTCACGGCGGCAGCCACGAGGCCTTCTTGCGCGCTCTTCCGCAGCCGGAGGTGCTCTACCGCGCTTTCGGAGTCCTTGAGCTCACCGAACTTCTGAAGGCGGTAAGACTGGCCGTGCGAAACGCTGCACACTTGTAGCAGGTCGTTCAGGTGGTCGGCTTCGGCCAGGGTGACCCGCTGGCCCACCGCGGCGAGCACCTCGTCGAAAGTGGGGACGTAGACAGTTTTCTTTTCCATGGTTTGTTCTCCTTTTCAGTTGACTTAGAGTGCGAGCCTGGCCGCCGCAGCGAGGCCCTTGTGGTACTCATACTCGGCCTCCAGGTGACTCATCTGGGTGGCAACCCAGTGATCCACCTGCGCCCGGTGGTCCGCAGCCGCCCAGGCACAGCGCTGCAACCTGCGGCAGCCGTGGTAAGCCACCGCCGCCACGGCCAGATCGCGCACGCAGGTAGCAACGCCGCGGACGGCGCCCAGCGCCCACCGCACCGCGCCCGGCAAAAGCGGCAGCGCCAGGACCGCGAGGGCCGCCGAGAGCCCGATCACGGCGAAACCGCGCAAGGTGACCCCGGGAATGGCCAAGCCAACCAGCGCCGCCGCCAGGAGCACGATAAGGCATCCGCGCCAGCCGAACATGGGGCGGGCGGGAGCGACAGCCAGGGAGGCATCCTTCACCGCCTCGAAGAAGGCCGCCGCCCGGCGCGAGGCCTCGTCGCCGCGCTGGCGGAGATCCGCCTCACGGCTCACAAGGACATCCGGCGCCACACCCGGAGCCCCGTGCAGCTCCCAGGCCATGCCGCGCACCTGCGGCTCGAGCATGTCCTGGAGGCGGTCGTCGATTTCGTACAGGCCGGATTCGGACGCCACCTCAATGGCGCGCTGCCGGCACCCGGCGAGACGGCTTTGGATTTCGGGCGTGATGGGGAGTGCTTCTCTTTTCTTCATGTTCCTCTCCTACTGAATTCGCGATTCGAAGCTGACCAATTTTCCGCCCAGGCTGACCACGATCAAACGCCAGAAGCGGTCCAGCGCCTCGTGATCGTTGACTTTTGCGGCGGCCGAGACGCGCGGCGAGTCGAGCACGCAAAAGACCGTGACGCCATCGAGCTGGCCGCGCGCCAGGTGGTAACGGTCGATGGCCGCCTGCGCGAGGCGCATGAGGTTCGCGCCCGTGATGCGCGTGCGCTCCAGGTCCAGCTCACTCGTGCTCTCCAGCATGTCCGAAAGGTAGAGGACTTCGGTGACACGGCCGGGGTCCTTGGGGATGCGGCGGAGTGATTCGAGCAGCCGGGTGCTGCGGGAGCGTACCGGCGTGTGCAGAGCCTCGTCCAGCTTTGCCGGGCCGGCCTCGCGCGCATGACGGAGCAACTTGCGGGCGTGCAGCGTCTCCTCCATGCTGGCCCCCAGCGGGAGCAGCGGGACGGCAGCCTCGAAAATTGGGGCGGACCCCCCTGTGTGGTCGTGGACCGCATAGACGATCACGGAGTCGCCAAAGCGCGTCTGCTCGAAAACTTTGCGGTTGGCGGCCTCCAGCCAGCGAGCGGCGTCGTCGGCACCTGGGGACGCGGACTGATCCACGAAAACCACGCGCTGCACGGGCAGATTCGGGGCAGATGCGGAGAAAGCCACTCGGGTGAGGAGCAGTGCGACGAAAAGCAGTTTGACCTTCATTTGTTATGGCCTCCGGCCTGGATTCTGGTGTCGGGCTCTTGCCGCCCGCGCCTTTACAGGCACGTTCGGCCAGGAATTCTGACACGCAATGGAAAATAAGGACTTATGGGCGAACACGCACCGTCCGAGTCAGAATTCTCGCGAATAACGGCATATAAAGGGTGTATGGTCACACCTGCCCTTCGCGTCGCGCTTCGGCTGGCGGATGTTACAATCGGCCTGATCGCGCTCGACGCGAAGGGTGTCGGCTGGCGCGAGTCGGGGGGGCGACCTCTGGCCGAGAAGACACGGATCACGGAAGCGGAATTTCGCGCTTGGGAGAACGGAGATTCGGATGCGTTCGAGGCCTGCCGCGCAAAGCTGAAGGAGGCGGAGGGCGGCTTGGCCTCGCGCATCCTGATCCGTTACTGTGAGGACGCGGACGGCGATCTTTGCCGCGTGGATCTGGGGGCCGAACTGGCGCGCGAAGCCGCCGTGGATGCGATGGATGCCAAGGTCAGCGGGGGCCGCTGCGCCGTCGAGAAAAAGATAGAGGACGGAGAGCCCGTATTTTACGGCAGAAACAGCGCCCGTAAGATGGATCTCGGCCGATTCAAGCGGGTGGAATGGCGCGGTGTGGAGTCGTTTCACGCCTTGTTCCGCGACTTGCTGGTTGAAACCTGTGCGCTGACTCTGGTCGACGACATGGTGGATGGCGGCAGGAGGAATCTGGTGCATCCGGCCACGCCGGGGGATGAGCCCGGGGATTGGATCGACGGCAATGTGGCGGCGCCTGCCGGTCCGGTGTTGCTTCCCAAGGAGTCGGCGTGCGCGCTGGTCTTGGCCTTTGCGAGAGTGGCGGAGCAGTTGCACCGGAAGCGGCAGGAAGCCGTTGCCGAATTTGTGGAGGCAATCATTTTGTATGTCAAGTTCGTTGGTTGGCGAGCCGTCCAGGAAAATACTGCAACCCCTCGGCCTGCCGTGGCGCTGCTGAGAGGACTGACGGTGGAAGGAATCTGGGGCGATGCGGAAGCGTTAGAAGTGGATATCGACGGCGAGGAGTTGACGCAATTCGTGCAGGGCGGCGGCCGTCCGGAGGGCTATCGCGGAATCAGCGATGCAAACCTGCACAAACGGCGACAGCGTCTGGCAGAGCTTCTTCCGGACCTCAGTCTGGATGCGGCGAGCCGCGGAGTGCTGCTGGCGTGGGTCAACCGGCTGATTGCGATTGACGCCGCGCGCCTGATCTCCGACAGCGAGCGGTGGGGCAAGGAAATCGGTAGCCCTGCTGGTGACACGCTCGGGTGTGTCACCGCGTATTTCAAGTGGATGCTCGCCCGGGGGAACAGCGAGTACGCCCGGCACCATGGCGATTTTTTCGCAATCGATCTGGCGGGCATTCGCGCGCGAACCACGGAATCCCTAATCACGCGCCGGTGGTGTGTCTCGGGCTGGGCTCCCGAGGGGGAGGAATTTGCCGAGTTCGTGCGCTGCTACCACCTGTTGGATGGTACTTTCCAGGATAGTGGACGGCAACTGATCGAGGCCATCGAGGCACGTAGCAAGGGTACTCCCCGACTTGTGCCCGTATTGCGCCGGCTATTCTTCCGGGAAGGAGGTGAGGCGGTATGAGTGTGTCCACGAGTGGTCCGTTAACCTGCGAGGATGTACGGCAGCTGTTATCGCTGCTGATCGCCGGCAATCTGGACGCGGAGCGGCGAGGCCGGCTCCATGGGCATCTGGCCTCCTGCGCGGATTGTGCCGCCGAATTGGCGGGACTTGTCGCCGTGGCGATGATGAAGGGCGCGATGCCCCGGCTCGCGGGGGTGCAGGTTGAGAAGGTGCCGTCCCTACTGTACCCCGCGCGCCGGCCGGTTGACTCCGGTAAGGTGGGAATGATGTGGCAGCGGGGCACGAGCTGCCGCACCCTGCGTCCGGAAGATCGGCGGGCGATGGACCGGGCGCGGCGCGAGTTGGGAGCCGCGTTGGAGCGCTCGCGGAGGAGCTTCGGGCAGCCGGGTGCCGCCCGGGTTTCGCGGGGCGCGCTCAGAACGCGCGGCGGGTCGCCGGGCGTGCCGGAGGGGAAACTGACGATCGAAGTGCTGGACGCCACCTGGGAATCGATTGCCGGCGCGGCTGTACCGTGCAGGCTGTTTGCACGGCCCGAAGTATCGGCTGACGGAGTGTTTAGGTTGGGCCTCGAAATCAGCGGCAAGGATTTCGAAGCGTACCGGGGCCGGGCACTGATTTGCACGATCACCGCAGGGGAAGAAAAGATCAGCTTCGAGGCGCGCCTCACTAGTCCGCGTGTAGAGTTTGCGGCCCACGACCTGCCGAAGCTCCCGAGCACCACCCCATTGGTCCTTTCCTGGCTTCGACTCTATCTTGCTCCGGCCAGTCACGTCGCCATCTAGTTCGGTGCGGCGCGGGCGCGGCCGATGCGGCCACCGCCGACGGGTGGCCGGCGCGGCGCGTGGTAAAATTCTTGACACCGTGGGCGTATCGGATGGCGACGCAGTGCCGGTCCCGCAAGCCTTGCACAAGCGATACACGCTTGTCGTGCGCCGCCTGTTGGGACAGGCTTTTCCGAACCCGCCCTATCCCGACTTCCTGCCCAAACTGGAAGCAGGCATCGTGCAAAAGCTCTGCCTCTGCCGCGCGGCCGATCCGGAGCCTCAGATTCAAAAGATCATCCATCTGGCGCAATTGATGGTGCGGCAGAATGATGGGTTGCGTGCCACGGAGGAGTTAGTGGCGGCCGTTCGCCGGGATGTCGAGCCGCTCCTGCAAAAAGGGTTTCGCAACCGTGCCGAGGTTTGGGAAAACATCCGGAATGAGTTGGTGGGCAGGCTTTTCCATTCGCCCAGTGAAGCGGCGCGCGCCGCCGAGACCGTTGCTTACGCTACAACCATCGCCCGACGGCTGGTGATCGACCAAATCCGCAAGGAAAGCAACCAGCCGAAACGGGCTGAACCAAGAAAGGGCGAGGGAGGCAAGTTCAACGACCCTTTAGACGATATTCCCGACCCCAGCCCGCCTAAACCTATCCCGGAGCCGCCAGGGGCCGGCGCGGCTTTGGCAAGACTGCAGCTAGGCATCCGTCAGTTGCCCTTTCGTTGTCCCCCAAACCCTCCTCATCAATCGCTGGCGTGGGCGTACAATACGTTTCTGGATTGCGGTCCGAAGAAGATGATGCTGGAGAAACTCGTCGATCGACCGCTGGATGAATTGCTCGATCGTTTCCTGCGGAAGGTGCAAAAGCAGTCGCTGACCGGCCTGGAATGGGGAGATGTCACCCGTCCCCTTCGGGTTGCATTGGGTCATGCCGTTGGCGGGGTGTTGCACGAGCCAATACACAAGAGGTTGTACCGTCAGCTACTGAGCCGGAGATGCGGATCCACTTGTCTTCGGGACTACACACCCAAAGGCGATGAAGTGGAAAGCGAGACAGGCCCGGGGAGCCCCGAGATGGTTTTGGAGGGCTGTCTTTCCGATTGGACCCTGAAAGTAAATGGGCGCATGCGCCATGAAATAGTGCGATTCCTTTACGATCCTCCGGATCAAGCCGAGGGGCAGTCCGGCACGGGGGCGCCTGATGACTGAAACAATGGGGCACTGCACGGCGGAGATTCTGGGAGCATATTACGCAGGCACCCTCGAGGCGGCCGTTTTGGCAGCGGTGATGGCGCACCTTGCGGGGTGTCCGGAATGCCTGGCGCGCGCCGAACGCATTGGAGACGGACTGATCCTCATAGACAGCTGGGCGATGGAGACGCGGCAGGAGGCGGGGAGAGCCGGGCGCCTGGAAGAAGCCCTATCGCGGGCCGAATCCAGTGTGGTGCCGGCCTCGCACAAGCAACGTATTCGCCATTGGCGCGACCGTGTGGCGGAGGGCGGCATGAGTTCGCGGCGCCATCCCGGTCAATGGCGCTATGCCCTAGAGGCTGCGCAGCGCCCAGCTCATTTTCGGCGGGAGCCGGGAGCGCTTCGCACGCGATCCACGGGATCCGGACCGCTCCCCCTGCAGTGGGAATTAGGAGATCCGTCGCGGATCGCCGTGTCCAAAGTCCAGCCTGTATGGATCGGCGTGGAGCAGGCTCAAACGAGCGGGTTAGTGGCGCTGGTACCGGAGAGCGGCGGGCAGACCCTACTCGCGGAGACCGTAGAATCGGGTGTCGGGCAGCCGCGCTGGGTGGCGCGGTTTGATTCGGTTGCGCCCGGGACATACTCTGTTTTCTTCGAGTAACGAGTCAGAAACCGCGGTTACCCGCGGCTACGTCATGGGGCGAGACGCGACGGGCTCTCTGGGCGCGCCGTCAATCGAACTCGAGTACACCAGATCGCACGAAGGCCATTTGCAGATTCTGGTCGGTAACCGGGTGAGATCCTGGGGCATCTCCGCGTGAAACTCGAGGATGTTGCCCCTGGTTCGAGTGGCGTCACCCCGCCCCGACCGCTGCGCCGGGTCGTTTATGAACGACGCTGGCGGTGTCGTTCACGGCGACGACCTCGCCCGCGGGTGCGTGGTGCGCTCTCCTGGCGGCGGTTTAACGGCTGGGCGCTCCGGGGCGGACCATGTGAGCACTCCGCACATCTTCTGCCGGCTGAATCAGGATCGCGCTGGGGTTGCAGCGGTTGCGGGTGTAACTCCTGTTCGGCGGGCACCTCCCGGCGCGCGCGGCAGCGGTTCCCGCGGAGGTTAAACGCACCAGAAACGTCGGTGAAAACCTGGTGGATGCGCGGGCGTGCCGCTGAGGCGGCGGAACGGCTGAGTTTCTCGAGAAGAAAGGCTCGTTCTCGATGCTCTTGCCAGCTATCTGTTCCTGGGAGACGGTAGTTTAGTCCGGACTTGACGCGATTTGACGAAGCCGCGATCGAGTAACGCTACTTCTGCGCGCTTCGATGGCAGCGGTGACGATCTGGCACCCTCCCCGCCCGGGGGGTGTGAGGCCGCGGCTGATGTGATCACACGGCCCCGATAAACTGGGTACCAGTACCAGCGGATCACGACCGTTGAGTCTGATTCTCATCAGTTCAGCGCCAAAAGACTCGAAAGCCTGAAATATCTTTATCATCCGCGCCATTTATTGGTAGTTGCCCAAGGGCGGCGGAGTGATGGTGAATAAAGTTGGCGAAAACATGTGTACACCTACCTTGGAGTGGTGTACAATTGCTCCACCTCGCCGGCTAGGGCCCTCGACGCCGCTCGCGGGCACGGCCCCGGGGGTATGCCTCATCTACGTGGAGGGGACATGGCCGAAGCGACCCTGGTGGTCACGCGCTTGGAACCCGACGGGCTTCTGTTGGTTCTGCAATCGGCGCATCGCGATTCGCCGATGCGCGATACGACGCACACCGATGCGAAGTGGCACCGCAAGCTTAAGAAATCCCTGAGGAAGTTTCGGGAGTGCCTCGTAGGATTCCACCAGGATGAGCGCAAGCTCGCTGTCATTGGTCAAGAGCTTTTTCGGGACATCGTCCCGCCCGCGATGCGAGCCGAGATCAGAAAGCTTCGCGTCTCACTGGAGGTGCAGACAGACGAAACGAGCATTCCATGGGAGATCCTGCACGACGGTGACGACTTTCTTGCGACGCGCCTCGCCCTGAGCAGGAAGACGTTTCGGACCACGTACGCCGCCGCACACACGGGACAAAGCCCGGGAAGCTTGTACTGGTGATCGCAGACCCGACGGGAGACCTGCCCGGGGCTCGTGCCGAAGGCACGGCGATCAAAGAGCTATTTGGTCCGGACTGTGACCTGCTCATGCATGACGATGCCACCTGCGAAAACGTCAGGGAGTACCTCATTACCCAGTATGCGATCATCCACTATTGCGGTCATGTAGTCTATAGTGCCAGGTTGGGGACCTCGCTGCGGCTCCGAGACGGGAACCTATCTGCCGATGAGGTGGCGGATGTACTGCGCGGGCAGCCCGTGGTTTTCCTCAATGGCTGCCTCACCGATCGTCGCCGCGATCCTTCGCTGCGAGAGGTAAGCCGGGCACCCGAGCAGCACGAAGGGCTCGCCGACGGCTTCATCACGGGCAATGAGTTAGCCGCCGCCAGGGCGGTGATCGGTACGATGTGGCGTGTTCCCGACGAGCCGCTGGATGCCGGCCGCGACTTCACGCTTTGCTTTTATCAAAAGCTTTTGGGTGGCGTCGCCATCGGGGAGGCGCTACGTTGCAGCCGGGTGATGGCTCGGGACAAGAAATGGGGCCCGATGGTCTGGAGCCCGTACACACTCTACGGCGACCCGCTGTTCGCTCCCTTCCCGGCTGTCACGCAGCCGGCGCAGTCTGCGGCCGCAGACCAGGCGGCGCTGCGCCGGCCAGATCAGAAAATGGCGGACCCTTCTGAGCCCAACGCTGCCGATGCGGAGGGGTGGCCAGTGGGATCGCAGCAAGCTTCACCTCTGCCGCCCTCGCTAGGGATATCTGGACATCCGGTCCCGGGCGAAATGCGGATTCAGGGCTGGATGGGGCGCGCAGGCCGCAGAGCGCTAAATTCCCCCTATTTTCTCATCGGGCGTTACTCTTACCTCCTCGCCGGATTGCGAGTAATTGGTTGGCCAGCGATGCCCGCAAGCGAGTGTGGAGCACCGCACGGTCCTGTGGTCGAGCAAAAGACCGAAGGTCCGCTCGTCACGGAGAGCGGGACCGGGAGGGCAATTCCCACAGCCGGAGACAAGCGCCTTGAGAATGGACGCCTCGTGAAAAGCCCTATTTCGGTCGGACTCCTGCTCAAGGTTGTCACCGCAGCCTTGCTCTACCTGATCTACAATTCGAGTGAGGCGACGCGAAGAAGTTCTGACAGTCTTGCCGACGCGCTTATGAGGAATTCCGGTACGGCGGAGCGTGAGCAGGCGGCCCGCGATGAGAGAATGCAACAAGGTGACAAAGCCTGGGTTGTGATCGGGACAGTCATCCTGGATGAGCCCCTTGCACTTGGAAAGCGTCCGGCTGCAGTCCTGACGATCAAGAATACCGGTAGGTCACCGGCGGAACATGTAACCGTTGCGGGGGATCTCCTCAGTAGCCGGGGTCACCCGAAAAGGGTGCGGGACAGGGCTAAGTTCGACATGCGTATTTATCCCGGTGCCGATTGGCCTCTTCACTTCCCTGCCAGTGCTTCGCTGCGGAATCAAGAAGAGATTGAAGCGATTATGAGCGGGTCTCGCCAGTTATACCTAATGGGTTCCATCGTCTATGGGGATAAATTCAACAAGGAACAATCGGATTCGTTTTGTTACACAACCAGCGGAGGGCAGTTAAGTGCGGGACTTAAGATGAGTGCCTGTCCCAGCGGCAACGGTCCCTATTAGCAATATTCGAGTTGCCACCAGAACGGGCGATCTAGCTTGACCGGTCGCTAGAATACTATGCTCATTTAGGCTTCTTCGACGCTTGGGGGAGGGGTGTTTCCTGAAGTATGGCTGGCCGAGGACTCCGGTTCGATTCTCACTCCCAGGCGGCAGGTAGCACTCAAGTCCCTCTCCGGCGGGATACACCTGGCCAGCAGCGGCTGCGAGACGAAGCTGAGAATCGGCGACTGTGTTCGTGGGGTCCCCCCAAGATCGTCCACCTCGAGGACTTGAAATGCCTTGACGGACGGCGCTCCTTCGTAATGCAGCATGTGAAGGATGGGAATTTGGCCGATACCGCGATGAACACGGATCCAAAGCTTCGAATTCGCTCCGCCGAACCTCCTGAAGAAAAATCCGCACGTCCTTCTCCTTCTTGTCTAGCTTAGCTAAGCTAAGCTAGGCTAGGCGATTCGGTGATCGCCGCCTGGCCGGCGGACCGTGGGCCGCAGCCCCGGCGAACGGCGCGGGCACGTGCTCAAGAACGCCGCGGGCAAGTTGCTAGTGGCCACCTCGGGTGATGCGCCCCTCATCGCCGAGTGACGACATCTTCCGGGTGGCGGTGCCGTGGGGAGGCTGCGGTGCTTCAGCGCAAATGGTCGGCCGGGGCCGCCCGCTGGATCTCAAGTCCCCCTGGCGCCGTTGGAGTTGCGCAAACGGAAGCGCTTGCGCGCGGCGGTCATCTTCGCCTGTCGGCACTAAGTCTCTTCGCCCGGAACGCGTCGGGCGCGATTGGTCCTACAAAATTTTCTCTCAAACCTCTGTGGTGATGCCATGCCCGCCGCGTTACGGGGGCATGGATACAATCATTGAGTTCATCTTGGACGTGATTCAAATCGGGCAAGGGACGCCGAATTGATTCAGGGGGCGCGGCTCGCCGCGCCCGGAGTTTTCCTTCTGTGAGCTATGCTGTCCAGTGCGGGGCGGCGATGACGGGACTGCGCGGATTGACGATGCTGGCGGCCGGCGGATGGATTTGCGTCGTGCGGCTAGCGGCGTGGCAACCGGCGGCGGCGCCCCGTGGCGGTGAGGCGATGGTGCAGTTGCGCGCCGGCGAGGTGGCGCTGGCCACGGTGGAGCAGCGCGACGTGGATTTTGCCGTGACCGTGACGGCGCCCGATGGCTCGGCGGCCGGGCGCTTCGATAGCTTTGAGTTCGGTGCGGAGCCGATTGCATTCACGGCAAAGGTTTCCGGCACATACAAGTTTGACGTTCGGCGCGTGGATGGCCGCCGCGTCGCCGCACCGCCCGCTGTGGTGCTGGTGGCGCGGCGTGCCGCCGCGCTCGGCGACGTCGCGCGTCTGGATGCGGTGCGACTGTCGACGGAGGCCAAGCGGCTTGCAGGGGGCACCGGGACCGCGGCGTTAGACGCGGCGGCCGATTCCAACCGTGAGGCGCTGCGGCTTTGGCACGAATTGGGCGAAGGCTCCGCCGAGGCCCGCACTTTGCTCAAGATGGCGGACATTTTGTTCGCTCAAAGCCAAAGCGCCGAAGCCAGAGTGCAATACCGCGAGGCGGTGCGGATTGCGCTGGATATCGGCGATGTCAGGATTGCCGCGGAGGGCCGCAACAACGCGGGCCTGTGCGCGCTGCAACTGGGCGAGATCGACGAGGCGCTGGACCTGTTGCGCCAGGCGCTGTCCAACTGGCGCGCGCTTCAACTCCCCTACGGCGAGTCGGCGGCTGCCGTAAACCTGGGGCTGCTGGCGTGGCGGGTGGGCTCGTATCACGAGGCTCTGGGCTATCAGGAGCGGGCTTTGGCCGCATTCCTCGAACTGCGGGAACGTCGCGGCGCGGCGCTGGCACGGAATAATCTCGGTCTGACGTATTGTTCTCTGAACAAGCCCGCGCTGGCACTGAAGCAATTGCAGATGGCACGCGCGGAGTTTCACGCGTTGGGCGACGCGGTGGCGGAGGGTCAGGCTCTGGTGAACATCGGTTATCTCGAATTGTTGTCGAAGCAGACGGCGCGGGCGATACGCTCGCAACAACAGGCGGTCGCGCTGCTGAAGGACGGGCCGGATCTGCGCGCCAGGGCCGATGCGACGACCAACCTTGGCCGCGCTCTTGCCGACCGGAGCCCCTTGGAAAGCCTAAGGCTGCTGCGCGAGGCGCTGGCGCTGTACGAGGGCATCGGCGACCGGCGCGGACAGGCCGGAGCGCTCCATCAACTCGGCAAGGTGCATGCCGCCGCGGGGGACGGCGCCCTGGGTTTGGAGGAACTCGACCGCGCCTTCCGGATTCGAACGGACGCGCGGATTCGCGACGCGGCGGCGGAGAGCCTCTTCGAGAGTGCCCGCATTCTGGAGGCGGAAGGACGTTTGGACGAAGCCGCGGGACGTTTCGCCGAGGTCGTCCAGATGACGGAGAAGTTGCGGACGGACGCCGGCGGCGAGGCCTTCCGAACCTCGTACTTCTCCTCCAAGCAGCCCTACTTTGAGCGCTACGTGTCGCTGCTGATGCGCCTTGGGCGGCCGGCCGAAGCTTTCGCAGTGGCGGAGCGGGCGCGCGGGCGTTCGTTGCTGGATACCTTGGCCTCGATGCGGTCGCGGATTGCGTCCGTGGCCCTGCCCGCCCTGCTGGCGGGCAAGGACCGGATCGAGCGGAGGTTAAGCTATCAGTCGCAGCAACTCCTTTCCCTTACCCGGGGGAAGGAGGACGCCGCGCGGGAAGCCGCTCTACGCGGGGCCATCGACGAACTGCTCGCCGAACGGGACCGTGTGGAGCGCGAAATCCGCGACAGCGATCCGAGGTACTCATATCTGTGGAATCCAGCTCCAACCGATCTCAAAGACTTGGAGACGCTGCTGGACGGTGAGACCGAGTTGCTGGAGTTTGAGCTGGGGGAGAGAGAGAGCTACCTGTGGGTGGCGACAAACTCCGAACTGCGCAGCTTCACATTGCCGGGACGGGCAGTTCTGGAAGCCACGGCTCGAACGGTGGTCGATCTGGCTGCCGACTTCCGGAAGAGGGAGCACGACGCGGCGCTGGACAGCCGGTTCCAGGGGGCGTTGGCGCGGATGGGCCGCCAACTGTTCGGCGCCGCGGCGGGCAGCGTGAACCGGAAGCGCTGGGTGGTGGTGCCCGATGGCATGCTGCATTACCTACCGTTCGCCGCCGTGCGGCTTTCCGTCCCGCCGGGCGCGAGTAGCGCGGCGGGAAGTGAGATCGTCGTGCTGCCGTCGGCTTCCGTGTTGGCGATGCTTCGCCGCAACCAGAAGCTGCGGCAGCCGGCGGCGGGGACTATCGCGATTTTTGCCGACCCTGTCTTCGACCCGATGGACCCGCGGGTAACCGGGGCCGCTCCCTCCGGGCGGGCGTCCAGCAAGCCGACAGACTTTCCCCGATCGGCCGGTGCCCACCCGCTGGCGCGGCTGCCATTTTCCGGGCTCGAGGCGCGGGAGGTGGCCGCCCTGGTGCCGCCGAAATCGGCGCTGGTGTTACTCGGTTTCGACGCCAGCAAGGCCAGGCTGATGAGCCCGGCGGTGGGCCGGTATCGCATCCTGCATCTTTCGACGCATGCGGCGCTCGACGACGTGAACCCTGAGTTGTCGCACATCGCGCTGGCCCAGGTGGACGGTCGGGGGAAGCCCGTGGACGGCTACTTGCGGCTTTACGAGATCTACAATTTGCGGCTGCCAGCCACCGATCTCGTTGTTTTGTCGGCATGCGAAAGCGGCGCCGGGCACTACGTCGGCGGCGAGGGCCTGATCGGATTTGCGCACGGGTTCTTGCACGCGGGCGCGGGAGGGGTTCTAGCTACGCTGTGGGCGGTGGAAGACGAGGCCAGCAAGGAGCTGGTCCGCCGTTTTTACCAGGCCCTATTGGTGCGGCGAATGAAACCATCCGCCGCCCTGGCGGATGCCCAGCAGAGCATGCGGGCGGAGGGTCGCTGGCACGATCCGTACTATTGGGCCGGCTTCGCGCTGGTCTCCAGTCCCAGGTGAGGCCTTGTATGCAAGACCTCAAGGGTGGTAAACCTTACAGAGTGCGAGAACCGGCCGCCGTGGCTGAAGTACTCCGGAACTTCTTCGGCTCCGACCCCGACCGAATCGAGGCAGAGTATGGGAAGTTGCGTGCCCGGATGATCCACTACTTTGCGGCGCGGCGCTGCCCGTATCCGGACGAATTGGGCGACGAGGTGATCGCGCGTGCCCTGCGGCAAATCAAGGTGGGCGCGGATATCCCGGATCTGACGCGGTACTGTTACGGCATCGCCGCCAACCTGCGTAGCGAGAAGCGGAAAAAGAAGGAAGAAGTGGAGATAGTCGGTGATCCGGCGGCTCCCGGGGCGAGTGCGCCGGGCCGGCCGAGCTTCGAAGAGCAGGTGCTGTTGCTGGGAGAATGCCTAGCCATGGTTTCCGCAAAGGACCGCGATCTGCTACGGGAATACTACTGGGACGATCGGAAGGAACTCGCCCAGCGCCTGCAACTGACGCCGAATGCGCTTCGTCTAAGGGTCTTTCACGCCGTCGAGCAGATCCGGCAAAAGATCCGGGGCCGGAGTCCGGGCGATGGCAATCTGAAACGGGATTCAGTCTGAGGCCATTAATGGGCGTACCGGAGGACCCATGGCGGAGAAGGGACAGAACGAGTCGAGGGTCGCAAATTACCTGCTGGGGTGCCTGACGGATGGAAACCTCGCCCGATTCGAGGAGCAACTGGCGGCCGACGACGGCCTGCTGGCTCGCGTCGACGAGGTGGAGCAGGAGTTGATCCGCGACTTCCTGCGGGGACAACTCTCCTGGTGGAATCGACGCCGGTTCCGGCGGCGCCTCGGTACGTCACAGGACCTGCGGGAGAAAACCGCTGCCGCCGAGGCTCTGATGGCCGCGTTGTCGGGGAACTCCGGGGCGGCCGGGCTATCGGCTGAAGAGCGCCGGGGGAGGGTGCGGCTGCCGCCATTCGGGCCCGTCACCCGCCTCGCCTTGGTTGCGGGTGGTGTGGTGCTTTGCGCGCTGGCGTGGCTGACGGTGGATGACCTGCGCGTCCGTCGGGACGTGACCGAGTTACGCGCCCGGTCGACGGCCGTGGAGCCGGTGTTCTCTTTCCTATTGTCGCCGGTGCTGGTGAAGGGCGAAGACCAGCCGCCGCGGAGGATGCGGGTGGCCGGAAGCGCCGGGATGGTCCGCCTGCGACTGGAGGTTCCCAATCTCTCCAGGTTCCGCCAGTACCGGGCCGTTCTGCGCGCCATCGATGGTGCGTACGAAGTCTGGAGCGGTCCCGTTGTCCCGTCCGGGGGACTGGCCGATGCCGACGTGCCGGTATCGAGTCTGACGGTGAACGACTATATTCTGCTGTTGTCGGGACTGAGGCCTGACGGCGGATGGGAGCGCGTCGAGTCCTACTCTTTCGGCGTGACAAGATGATAAGGATGGTTGGAAAGGTGGCAGGTGACTCGCGGTGACACGACGAACCATACTGAGCGTTAACAAGATCGGCGGCGACCAGTACTCGATTCAACTGACCAAGCACAGCGATGAGCCTTCGTTTGGCGCCGGGTCCAGGCAGTACCGGGTACGTTTCGACCAAAGGGCGGTGGCCGTCCTGCAACAGCAGTTCGAGGTGGCTGTGGATGGGGCGACCGAGCGGCCGGACACCCCTGGCATAGGATTCGATCCCTTCGCCAGGCTTGGCAGGGGCCTCTTCGATGCCCTGCTGCCCTCCCGGCAGGTGGCCGAACTGCGCCGGGAACTGCACGAAGACGACTCCCCGCTGCTCATCATCACGGACGATCCGGCCCCGCTGTGGGAGTTCATGAACGACGGCGAAGGCAAAGGTTTCGTTTGTCTGCAACGCGATGTAGGCCGTTGCCTCATGGCGCCGGATATCCTGCGAGTCCCCTCGCCGCGGGCGGACCGGAAGTGGCGCTGTCTCATGCTGGCCAACCCCACTTCGGACCTGCCCGAGGCCGCAGTTGAGGCAAAGCTGCGGCAGTGGTTCGAACAGAGGGATATCGATTGCAGCGCCTTCCTGGAAGGCCCGGACGCAAACTATCAGAATGTGTTGAAGGAACTGCTGGACGATTACGACATCATCCACTACGCCGGACACGTTCAGCAGGATCCGGCCGGGGATTACTGCATGGTGCTTGCCGGCGGGGAGTTTCTCACGCCCGACAACATCCGGACCTTCGTTAAAGGCGGATCGATCGTCTTTCTGAATGGCTGCCGTTCCGCCAGCGCCGTGAAGGGACTGGCGGAGGCGTTCATTTCCGTGGGTGCGCGGGTGGTTCTGGGGACGTTATTCGATACCCCCGACGAGGGTGGCCGGGTATTCGCCGAGACCTTTTACTCCGACGCTCTGGCGGGGAAGCCGATCGGAGAGGCGGTCCGCCACGCGCGCCAAAGCGTGCTGGGCCACACCGGCTATGGGGCGGCCTGGGCCTGTTTCATCATGTACGGCGACCCCACCCTGCGGCTCGACTTGAAGGCCGATGAACTCACCGGGGCTCTAAAGGAATGTGGCCTCACGCGACAGGATATTGAACCCAGCGCTTGCCGTGTGCTGGAGAAGGCGCTGCAATTTGGCGCACCAATCGGGAGAGCCACCACGTCCCACTTGTTTGCCGCCATGGTGGGCGGCGAGGACCCTCACTTGAGCGACCGGTTGCGTGCCGCCGGGGTTCCGCCCGACCGCTTGCAGGCTGCCTACCAGGAGGTTTTTCGCCAGGTCGAGCACGATGGGGGTGGCGAGCGCGAGGGCGGGTTGGGTTTTTCGTCCACAACGGTGTCCATTCTTAAGCTGGCGGCGCGGGTTGCACGCGACGCCGGACGTACCAGAATCGGAGAGAAGGACCTGGTCGGCGGTTTTGTGGGGCGCGGCGGCGGGTCGGCGGGCGAGATCCTGAAGCACCTTGGCGTGGATCTGCCGAGTCTGGCAACGGGAGCGGACCCGGTGGTTTCCACGGGGGCCCAGGCGGCGTCCGAAGCGGCTGTGTCCGATGGCGCGGGCGTGGTTCGCGTGGGGCTGCTCGCAGCCGAAGATTGTTCCGCCTCCGCGTGGCGTGCCCTGGTGGCGGCGGCGGAGATGGCCGCGCGGTCCGGGTCTGACCGGGTGGGCACTCCGCACTTGTTTTGGGGCTTGAATCGCGACCCCGGCGGCGCCCTGGCGCGCGCCCTTCAGCGCCTGCAAGTCTCGCTGACGTTTGGCGGCCATTTGCCTGCCCGGGCGGTTCGCGTTCCCGCTGAGGTTGCCTGTTCGGCGAATGCCGGGGAGGTGCTGCTTCGGGCCCAGGCCTTCGCTGTAGGCGCGCAGAGACTAGTGTCGGACCAAGACTTGGTGGCGGCGTTTGTGCAGTGCGAGGGCAGCAGTCAGTTCCTCCTGAAGCAGGGCCTCGTCCTGGGCGCCCTGGCCAGCAGACTGTTCCTGGATGACGGTGGGCTGGACCTGTCTCGGTTTGACCCGGCGGCGCAGGCGGTGTTCGAAGGCGCGGTGGATTGCGCCCAGAAGAAGCGCTGCCCGATTCTCGGCCGGCGCCATTTGCTTTATGGCATGCTGGTCGCCGAGCGCGGCTTGCTCCCCAATCGCATCGCCGATCAAGGCGCGGACGCCGAACTGCTCGCCGACCAGATCTATGCGCTCATGGATACCGGGGCCACGCGGCTGGGTTCTTTGAGACCGGCGTATCCCACGATGTCGAGGGATCTGGTTCGGGTGCTGTGCGCAGCCGAGGATCTGGCGGAAGAGGAGAGCTCCCCGCAAATCGGCGACAGCCATCTGCTGAGGGCCTGGCTGGAGGATGGCGGCGGCGAGACGGGAGCGTTTCTGGCGCGGAGCGGTGTGCGGCTGCGGAAGCTCATCTGACAAGGTGGCATTCGGCGGCGCTCGCGCCGCATCGCGAGTGGGCTCGGGAGGTCGTTGCGCGAACGTCGGCTGGAGCAACATGCGATACGTAGGGATAGACCCGGGAGTGACCAATACGTGGTTCAGCGACTTGGATGACTCCGGCAGGGAGACAACAGGCCGTTGGGCTGGCGGGTCTGGCTGGGTGGCGGAGTTCTGCGGGATGCATGACGCTTTCTGGGTTCCTCCTTTTTCGGCCACAGTTGCGATTCCGGACACGACTGGCAGCGTACCTCTACCAGATTCCGACCTTTCGGCGGCCTTGGATGCAAAGGGCGTCGTCTCAATACATGTCTGCCAGGAATCCGAAGCGGCTGCTTCCGTTCTCGATAGTGAGGCATCGCTTGTCTTGGTGTGCCGGGTGGGCGGCGCGAGTTCTGGTATCAGCATGGTAAACCGGCAACCCGGAGGGGATTGGCAGGTTGACGATCCTTGTAGGACTTTTCCGTGGGGCGGGGCGGAGGTTGACCGGCAAATCGCAATGTGGTTGGAGCGGATGGGTATGCCGGAGTCCACCGACATGGTTTTGCTGGCAGAATCGTTGAAGATCAAGGTCGGCAACCTAGAGGCGGTCACGGTAGAGAGTGGGCACGTTTTCGGCCAGGAGGATCTCCGGGAACTATGCCGCCCGATGTTTGAACGGCTCGTTCAGGAAATGGCAAGCGTGCTGGAGGGCTACGGCCGGAAACCGGACACCCTGCTTCTCACAGGAGGATCGGCGAAGCTACCGGCGCTTGCTGAGGCAGTCCGCGAGGTTGCCGGCTGCAGGGTTGTGGTTCAGGAAGATCCCCAACACACGACAGCACGCGGGGCGGCGATACTCGGCCGGCGGCGGTTTGAAAAGTCGCAGGTAAGAATCATATTTTCTGGCGATTATGTAACAACGCAATTGCCGAGCGCTGGCCAGATTTCCGATTTACCGCTGGATATTGAGGGCGTGCTTCGGGCACATCTCGACACTGCGAGTTTCGCCGCAAGAAACGCCTCTCCTGAGATACGAGACCGCATGTTTCGCCGAACCCTTGGCGGCGAGGAATCCGTCCAAAGGCTAACCGGTGAGGGTCTTCTAATCGATGCGGATCTGGGGTCGATGCCTGGCCTGCAGGAAGGGGAAATGCTGGGCCCGTTCAGCCTTCTCAGGCGGCTCGGAAAAGGGTTCTTTGCAGAGGTCTGGCTTGCTAACGATGCCACTTCGGACCTCGGGCGGCTGGTGGCGCTCAAGATCCCTTTTCGACAGGACGAGCTTGGTGCCCGACGGCTTCGGGAAGAGGCCGAACGGTGGCGACACCTTTGTTCCAGCGGCCATCCCAACATCCTTTACCTAGAAGACCTGAAATCGGTTGATGGGAAGCGCTTCTTTGTGATGGAGTACATGAAGGATGGGAATCTGGCTGACGCCGTTCGAGACAAGGAACCGGGGCAACGTGTTCAGTTAGTGCGCCAGTGGTTGGAACAATTGTGTCTGGGCTTGGCTTTCCTGCACGAGCATAAGACCGGACGCCACGGCAGCAGACCCATCATCCACGGAGACATCAAGCCTCAGAATATTCTCCTCTCCGACGGCCTGGCGAAGCTCGCCGACTTCGGCCTGACCGCGCCGCTTGCGGAGAAGTCGCGCGGACTTGCCGGCACCAAAATGTTCATGGCTCCGGAGAGCTTCGACGGAATCCAAAGCCAGCAGACCGATGTTTATGCCCTTGGGGTCACTCTGTTTTACCTGTTGACGGGCAGTTACCCGTTCCCGCAAGGCAAAACAGGCACCATTTCTGTGCGCAGCCATCCACTCGAGGAGGAGGAGATTGGCAGACTCAAAGCCGAAAGAGCTGCTTTTCGCCCGAACCTTCGCAGAGCCAGTCCTCTGGTCCCTCCTTCGTTGGCCGATCTGGTGGAGAGGTGCCTGGAGGCCGATCCGGCCCGACGGTTTCAGGATGGCGGTGAATTGGCGGAATTCATTCGTCCAAAGCATGTTGTCTTAACAGTGAACTGGAATTTCGACAACCCGCGGGCGGTCTACGGACTTGAGTGTCTGGGTCGCAGCGAGGTTGGGCAGATGGAGAGAGACCTTCCACACCCAGTCATCGAGGGCATGTATCAGAAGTGGGACAAACTCGGGTTGCTGGCTCTGGAACGAGCCATTCCACCGGACGAACGAAGAGACCTGAAGCTTATCGACCAGGAGATCCGCCTTCTGCTTGAGAGGATAGCCGACGATGGGACTGGGTTTGTGGTGGCAGAGAAGATCCGGGCCTTGATGCACGATTGGGATATCGCCTCGCTTTACCTTTTGCACGAGGCGGGGTTGGCCGCTCTGCCGTGGGAGCTGTTTCGAACAGGATCGAAAACATGGGCACGCAGCTTCCCTATGGCGCGGCACCCGATCCTGCGGGAACCGCCGAAGCGGCGGTTCTACCGGAGGAGGCGGGGCGACAAGCTCCGACTCGTCATCGTGCGTGACGACAGTGGGGACCTTCCCGAAACGATTTCGGAGGCCCGGCGCATCCGGGAAGAACTACAACACCTATCCGAAGAAATTGAGATTGAGGAGTTTGGGCAGCAGGACAATTCGATGGACGTCCGCTCCAGCATCAAGCGCTGCCAGATCCTTCACTTTGCCGGCCACGTGATCTTCCCCGAGGAGTCCAGTGATTTGAGCAGTAGTGGCTGGTTACTCAAAGGCAACCCGGCCAAGCGGTCCGAGGCCTGGGATCTGTTGCACCCAGATGAACTACGTCAATTCTGGAAAGATGCTCCTCTCCTCGTTTTCGCTAACGGATGTCAATCCGCGGCAGCTAAGCCTCCCCAGCGGGCCAATAGTCAGGGCGCGGTGGACCTGGCGGAGGCGTGTTTGTCCGCCGGCGTGTCTGCCTACATTGGCGCCGTGTGGAAGGCGCCGGACAATGTGCCAACCGGGGAGTTTGCGGCCATCTTCTATCGGCTCTTTGCAACGGGATTGACCGCAAGTGAAGCGATGCTGGCGGCCCGGGACGAAATTGCCCGCAAATTCGGCGAAGAAGACCTGACCTGGGCCCGCTACGTGGTCTGCGGCGATCCCTTCCTTCGCCTGCCGTTGGACGCCAGGTAGAGCCCACACTACCCGGCACATTCCGATTACAATAGGGACTCACAAGCGACATGCGGTTGGCCTGCGATTCCCGCCGTGCTGGCGGGCGGGAACCCACCAGGCGTTTCGGGACCGCGGATGAAACACCTTGCGCCGCCGTGCCATTAGAGGGTAGACCTCCGGAGGTCGCCCCGGCCCGGACATGGCCGACGAACTCCCGGCGGGAAGAGGAGCGATGATGTACGACAAGCGGTGTTGGTCGATCGCAGCTGTTTGCCTTTTGGCGATGACGTCGCTTTCCTGCCAGGCGACCAAGGACGCGCAAGAGAAGGCGGCGGTGCTGAAATCCGCGACCGCGTTTTATAAGGCCTTCGACACCGCGCCGACACCGGCGTCGGAGAAGGCAATGGAATTGAAGGACTACCATCTGTACGGGTATCCAGCGCTTGTCTATGAGAGCCTCGGGCTCACGCAGGGCGTGCAGAAACTTGAGGGTGCGGGCGACACCTACGAGGTCGGGATCAGCTTCTGGTGCGACGGCACCGCGCCGGGAGGCGAAGAAAAGAAATCGCGGCGTTCCATGCTGGTCCGCCTGTCCGCCGATCCCGCGGCGCCCAATGGATGGGCTGTGTCCAAGTTCAAATTCACGGACGACAGCGAGCTCACCGGAGTGCGTCAGTTCTTTACCTGGCTGCTATGGATGTTCATCTCTCCGCTGATGTTCTATTTGGCCCTGCTGATCTTCGCCGGGGGGTTCCTGTGGGCGAGAGTGGCGCTATTGGTGGCCTACCTGATGGGGATTCCCCTTCGGATCTACGTGAGCTATCTGTGGTTTGGGAGCGTATGGGGCGCGATCGTGGCCATGGTGGCTTGGACCCTTTTTGAGCTATGGGCCGCTCAGAAGGGACAGCAGTCATGAAACTGAGTTGCACGGCCCGGGCTCCACACGGGTCTTGGCGGGCCGGGAGGCGACGGTGAATGCATTCGATGAGCGCGGCAGGCTGAACGAGGCGGCATTTGACGCGGGTGCGCGGGCGGCCATCCGCGAGGCGCTGAGCCTGGCGCAGGACACGGAGGGTACTCGCCGCACCAGAAGCTCAACGTGCAAGCCGGGCCACCTTATGCTGGCGCTGCTGAGCGCCTACATCGGGAAGTCGGAGGAGCGCGTCCAGACGCTGCGCGCGGCGCTCCGCCCACCCGCCCAGCCGAGCGATCTGGAGCGGCAAATCCTGGCGTACGTCGGCGATCTGGATGCGGAGTGGGCCGAATTCGGGTTGTCGAGAAGCTTCTTCGACGAACATGCCGCCAAGACGCTGGAGCGTGCGCGCTCGTCTATTCGAGGCGACCAGGGGGAGACGATTTGGGAGGCGAGGAGAGATCAGCCCACCGGCCTGGATGTGCTGCTGGTCGCGGTGCTGGCGAATCGTGGGCCCGATGAGGAGCAACACCTCACCGGTCTGATCGATTTTCCACGGGCCATCGAACTCTTTACGCGCCCCCTTCGCGGCCAATCCGGGCCGGCGCGCGAGGTATATCTGCCGCAGGGTGAACTGGACCCGTCCGCTTTCACCGACGCGGCTCTGGAGGCCATCGACGACGCTCGCAAGCGCGCCATCGCCATGGGCTACGACCGCGTGCAAAGCCCGCATTTGTGCCTGGCTCTTCTGGCGGTCAGCGAGGGCGCGGCCGTCCGGCTGATCCGCTTGCAGTGCGACGTAGGGGTGAGCCCCGCTACCATCTCCGAATGCCTGGTGCAACTGCTGACCCTGGGGCAAGCCAGGAAGGCCGCCGAGATTCCGCTGCATAGGGATCATTTGGGAAAATCGCTTCGGGAAGTCCTGTCCCTGGCGCAAGCCCAGGCCGAACTGCACCGCGCGCCGGCCATCACGCAGGCCATCCTACTGTGGGCGGTGTTGCGCCAGGACGATGGCGGACCCGTCAGCCGCAGTCTCGCCGAAGCGCTGCCGTCGCTCAACCGTGACCGGTTGCTGCAAGATCTGGAGGATCTGGCGCGCCGGCCCGAGGAAGGCGACGACACCGGGCCTTTCCTGTTGACCGGGTTGACGGCCCGGGTCCTGGATCTGACCTACCTGGCGCGCACCGAGCCGCCAGCGGCATCCGTCAATCAGGACGCGTTAGTCGAACAGGTATTGCGCGGTCTGCACAAGAAAACCCGCAACAACGTTCTGATCACGGGGGAATCCGGCGTAGGCAAGACGCAACTCGTGCTGGAAATCAGCCGGCGCGCGGGGATGGGCGAGGCAGCGTTTCTGAAGCGCAAGAAGATCGTGTTGGTGGATTGCGCCGAGATAGGTCCGGAGAACAGCCGGACGCAACTGGAACGCCTGATCGGCCAGGTGAAGGGCCGCAAGGACCTGATCGTTTGCCTGGACCGCTGCGAGAACATGCTGCGCTACGCCGGCCAGCGCGAGAGCAACAACACCGCGATCCTGCGCGCGGCGCTGGACGCGGGCAGCATGCAGCTCATCGCCGTCATGGAAGACCGGCACTATGCCGAACTCCTCGCCGGGGACCACCGGACGCTGGAACAGTTCTCGCGCGTGGAGGTGCCGGCTCCCGATGTCGAGACGGCGCACAAGATCCTTTGCACGGTGTGGAAAGAGCGGCTGGAGCGGAACTATCCCGTGGAGATCCGGGAGGACGCGATGGAGAAGGCCGCACGCGCCGCCGAAGAATTCATAATGTCCGAGCGGCTGCCGGAGAAGGCCATCAAGGTCCTGCGTGAGGCTTGCGAACACGTCTCCTTCGAGGTATCGTGCAAGGCCTCCGAGAACCGCCGGGTCGGCGAGGCCGAGGTAGTTGGGGCCATAGCTTCCATGACGGGCATTTCGGCCAGCACCATTTCGGGAATTGGCCAAAAGGAGTACTTCGAAGAGGAACTGAAGCGATCCGTGGTGGGACAGAACTCAGCGGTGCAGTCCGTCGTCAACCGCCTCAAGCTGATCAAGGCGGGTGATATCCAACCCGGCCGGCCGGCGGCGGTCTTTCTGTTTGCCGGGCCCACGGGAACCGGAAAAACGGAGCTTGCCAAGGTTGCGGCGCGGGTGTATTCCGCCAGCCGCAAGCTGGTGCGCTACGATATGACACGGTTCAAGCTGGAACATTCCATGCAGGGCCTGTACGGAGTGCCGCCGGGCTACGTTGGTTATGAATCGGGCGGGCAACTGGTCAACGACCTCAATGCGGACGCCCACAGCGTGATCCTGTTCGACGAGGCGGAGAAAGCCCACCGCTCCATTTTGCAGGGCCTGTTGTCCCTATTCGATGAGGGCTGGGTTGTGGACCAGCGGAACGTGAAGGCCTACGGAAACCGCGCTATCTTCATCCTGACCACAAATGCCGGGAAGGATCTGCTCAACAAGGAATACCGTTCGAATATGACGGCGCGAGACCTGGAAACGCTCAAGCAAAGGGTACAGGACGCGCTGGTGGAGTACACCACGGAGGAGCCTCCGTACAACCATCCGTTCTCTCCGGAGTTTGTCGGACGTCTCACCGACGTCGCGATTTTCGGCCCACTGTCCCAGGACGCTTTCACGCGGATCGCGGATCTTCAAATAGAGGCTCTGATCGCCGACTGGAAAACCGGCAGGAAGAAGACGCTAGTGGTGGACGGCGCAGTCAGGCGCAGGGTCGCCGAAGAGAGCTTCAGTGCCAACCTGGCGCGCAAGGACGGCATCGGTGCCCGCGCGGTGCGGAACAACATTAACCTATACGTGCAGACCGCGACGGTCGAGCTCAGGAACGAGAAGCCGGACGATTTCGTCAAAGCTGGCGGGGTCAGGGTCTGGATGAGCAACGGGAAGAGCGTTGCCGAACTTCTGCCGTCCTCCGGCGGAGGCGACCCGGCATGACCGGCGAGGAAATGGGCCGGTTGTTCGAGGGGAAAACGCTGGAGGGCCGTTATTACCTCAAGAAGATGCTTGCGTCCGGCGGATTCGGCGCCGTATTCCACGCCGAGCACTGTATCTTTGGCGGGGTGGTACGGCAGGTGGCGGTCAAGATCACGCTGAGCACGGACCTCAGTTCGGATGACGTGAGCCGGAAGTTTGGAGAGGCGATGGTGTCGGCCCGGGTCTACGATCGGCTCGAGGGCAGCGGTGCCGCCAAGTACCTGGTTCCGGTGTACGACATGGGCATCCTGCCGGAACACGAGGGCCGCGGATTCATCGTGATGGGGCTGGTCCGCGGTGCGGGGTCCACGACTCAGCAGTGCCAGGCGCCCAAGACGCTGGCCGAGCTCATCGCCAACTGGCACGCCACCGGGACGGCCAATTTCATCGAGAACATGCGGCGGATCTGTGAGGCAGTGGAGGCACTGCACCAGCAGAATATCATCCACCGCGACCTGAAACCGGACAACATTCTCTTCTCGGAAAGCGGGCAGGTCAAGCTGATCGACCTGGGCCTGGCGGCGGAACTCGGACCGGACGGCTACGCCCGCGGCGGCGCCGGGACCCACCTGTACATGGCCCCCGAAACCGGGCTCGAAGACCGCAGCGACCGATCCTCGGATGTCTACTCGCTCGGACTAATTGCCTACGAACTACTCGCCGGCAAAAACCCGTTCGGGGATCTGATACCACCGCCGGAGGTTGCCGCGGAAGAACACTGCGTGTGGATACAGCGGAAGAAAGTGGCTGCCACCCTCCTCAAACCCTCGCACTATGGCAGGTACGTGCAAGGCTGGCAGGACGACCTGGTGATGCGTTGTCTGAGTGCCAATGCCAAGGACCGTCCGCAGAGTGCTACGGAATTGCGCGAGCTGATCGTGGCGGAGGGCAGTGGTGGTTCAGACTCGCAAGCGATGGGCTGGAAGAATTGGCTTGCCGGGCCACGGAACTGGAGCGAGGAGGCTGCCGCGCTAAGACCGATTCTCGACCAGTGGGGAAACAAACCCCACGACGAACGGTGGTTCGATGCCGCGACAAAACTCGCCGTTTGCCACTTGAAGGCGACGCCGCCCGACGCGATGCGCGCGGAAATCCTGCTGAAAGAAGCCGAAGACCTAATCAAGCACGGAATCGGGGCGGAGGACAATGAGACCCGCGCGGCATGGTACGGCGAGCTCGCGTCCGTGATGAAGGATGCGGGACGACTGGATCTCAGACGGTCCGCATTCAGCGACAGCCAGGCGGAAGCGCTGACGCGCGCAGGGGTCGGGCGGGGGTGATCCAATGACCTCCGAACTGGCGATTCAGGGGTTGGAGCAGGCGGCCGCCTCCAGCGACAGCGCCGTCATGGCCGCCGCCTTGCCCTTAGTGGGATTCGCCCAGGGTGGTGACGGCGGGCATCGCGCGGCGGTGCTGCATTTTCTGAGCGCTATCGCGCACACCGCCAGCCTCGCCGGTGCGGATGCGGAGGCGCTCGGGGCCGCGCTGCGCCACGCCGGCGGATTCGAGGGGCTGGTCGCGGCAGAGCGTATGCGGCTGCTCGACATCCATCGCACTTTGCTGCAAAATGCGTTGCGCGAGGGGCTCGGTGAGATGGCGTTCGCGGTGGCGTCGGCAGCGGCCGGGTGCACGGCCCTGGGTGAAACCGACCGCGTGCTGCTGGCTGCCACGTGGCTCAAGCAGGGGCGGCTCGACCGGCGAACGTCCGCGGTCCTGGCTCGATTCGACGCGCTGCCCTCCCGCTCCAGCCTGCTGCGCGTATTGCAGCAGGCGTTCGCGGACTTGGATGCCGCAGCAACCAGCGATGCCGGGGCACTGCGCGCCGTGGCGGAATGGGTCCTTGTGCAGGAACCTCAGGCCGCCTGGGCGCAGAAGGCTTTCGCGGTAGCGTGCACTCGCTCGGGGGAGTTCGACGGCGCCTTGGGGACGTTGGCCGGCTTGGAGAACGACGCGGAAGCGCAAGCCTTGCGCGCGTGGGCACTGGCCGGCAAGGGCGTGTTCGCCGAGGCGGGGGACGGCGCACCCGCGGGCGTCTCTGGGTCCGGACTGGTGCGAGCCATTCGGCTGGCGATTCCTCTGGTGCGCGCCTTTGAGATGCCTGCCCCATCGGCCGGGATCGCGCAGGCGGCGGATGCCGCGGCGGAAGAGATATTCGATGCGCGCGATTTCATTGTGGCGCTGGGTCCGGCGGCCCTGTTTGCCGCTGGAGCATCGCTGGCCCGGACCGGCCGCATGACCGAAGCGATCGAATATTGCCGGCGGGCGGTGGACCAGGCACCCGACGCTAGGCGCTGCTACGGTTTGGTCCACCTCATGCAGCTTTCGGGCTGGTGGGACGCGGCCGCCGCGGTGCTGAATCGGGCGCCCGCCGATTCGCCGGCGGTGACGTGCCTGCGGCTGGCGCAGGTCCGCCACGAAGAGGGGAGCCTGGATAGCGCATCGGAGGACCCTGATCCGTTAGTGCGGGCCCGGCACACGCAGCTGACAGGAGGCTCGTGCGGCTACCTGGAAGAGGCTCCCGGCGCCACGCGGGAAGCCGCGGAGGAGGCGCTGCGTATCAACTTGGCACTGGCGATTGCCGCGCGCGACCAGGTACGGCTGGCGTCATTGATGAGCGCGTCCTTCTTCGCCCTGTTCCCTGCTCCTGAAGCGGAGTTCTATCGTGGCGTGCGCGCCTGGCTGGCCGGCGACGCGGGCGGAGCGCGGTCCAGGTTGAGACGGACCGTGGAAATGGCTCCTGACTACCTGCCGGCGTTGCGCTGCCTGGCGGCGGTGAGTGCCGCGCAGGGCGACCACAGTGCGGCTGGCGCGTTTTGGGACAAGATCA
>OBLU010000772.1_pt1 | contig 29898 bp, 34 predicted proteins | sample 1518681 | NCBI WGS metagenome assembly OBLU01 (sample SAMEA3539304, study PRJEB22396) | soil metagenome | biome: tundra; feature: field; material: soil | place: USA | collected 2010-05 | depth 0.15 m
GTTCCCGACGACCGCTACGCGGCACGTAGAGACGGCGCGTTCGTCGTCGTGGTCGAGTGCGGTTCCCCTTCGGGCACCTGCTTCTGCACCTCCATGGGGACCGGGCCGGCCGCCAGCTCTGGCTACGACCTGGCCCTGACCGAGTTGGCTGGTTCGGGCCAACTCGAGCACGAGTACTACGTGCGGATTGGCTCGCTCGACGGGGCGGAGGTAATGGCTCTCGTGCCCAATCGTCCCGCCGATGACGTCCTACGCTCCCGCCGCCAGGCGGTCGTCGACCGGGCCACCCAACGTATGGGGCGCACCCTCGACACGGATGGCCTACCCGAGCTCCTGGCCCGAAACCTCGAACACCCTCGGTGGGCCGAGGTGGCCGAACGCTGTTTGTCCTGCGGCAATTGCACCCTGGTGTGCCCCACCTGCTTCTGTAGCGACGTCAAGGACGCCACTGATGTCAACGGGGCGGTCGAACGTCGGCGGCACTGGGCGTCATGTTTCGACCTCGATCATTCCTACCTGCACGGCGGCGCGGTCCGACCCTCCACATCGTCGCGCTATCGACAGTGGATGACCCACAAGCTCTCCACCTGGTGGAACCAGTTCGACGAGTCAGGCTGTGTCGGCTGTGGACGCTGCGTCGCATGGTGCCCCGTCGGCATCGACATCACCGAAGAGGCTGCGGCCATTCGGGCGAGTGATGGTGCCTCGCTCATGCATACGATCGCCGAAGCGAGGAACGAGACGTGAGCGAAACGGATCGGGCTATCACCCAAGCCATGACCGGGCACGAATTCCTTGCTGGAGTTTCTCCTCGTACCGTGGAGCTGATGTCGAACGGGGCGAGGCTCGTGGAGTTCGAGACGGGTGCATTGCTTCTTCGAGAGGGCGAGCACGCTGACACCCTTTATCTCCTCACCCGGGGACGGGTGGCCGTCGAGATCCATTCGCCGTCGCAAGGACCTTTGGTGATCGATATCGTCAATCCGGGTCACGTCGTCGGGCTCAGCTGGGCGGCCCCTCCCTTCCGTTGGCAGTTTGACGCTCGGGCACTCGAACCTGTCCAAGCCGTCGCTCTCGATGCGCCGCGTCTGTTCGAAGAACTGGCGACCCACCCTGAAGTGGCGGCCGAATTGCACCGGCGACTCAGCGCAGTCATGTTGTCGCGGCTACAGGCCACACGAATCCGACTCCTCGACCTCTATGCAAATGCCAGCCGTCACTGAGCGCGCCGCCGGACTCCCGGCCTGGGGCGGCCCGCTCACTCCGTCGCCGTATCGGATCGTGGAGCGGCGGGTTGAGCTCGACGACGTCGTCACCTTGTCGGTCGCCCCGTCGTCGGCGCAGTCCATCGAACCCGCATCCTTCCTACACGGGCAATTCAACATGCTCACGGCCTTCGGGGTGGGTGAGGCGGCCATATCCATCTCGAGCTCGCCGGGCGCGCACGGACCCCTCGAGCACACCATACGCGACGTCGGTGCCGTGACCCATGCCTTGTGTGCCGCTCCTGTGGGTTCGACCATCGGAGTCCGTGGTCCCTTTGGACGCGATTGGGACCTGGCCTCCGTCGATGACGGGATGGATGTCGTCGTGGTGGCCGGCGGGATCGGTCTGGCCCCGCTCCGCGGCGCTGTGCGGGACCTGGCAGGGCAATCTCAACGGCGGGTTGGCCGGACCTTCGTGCTGGTTGGCGCTCGTTCGCCCGATCAGATCCTGTTCCCCGAAGACCTCGAGGAGTGGCGCGCCGCGGGGATCTACGTTGACGTGACGGTCGATATCGGCGCGCCTGGTTGGTTCGGCTCGGTCGGCGTCGTGACCGTGGTGCTCCCTCGGGCGCCCTTCGAGCCCACCAACACTGTGGCGTTGCTCTGCGGGCCCGAGATCATGATGCGCTTCGCGGCCCGACAGCTCGTTGACCAGGGCGTCGACCCGCGACGCATCCGTGTGTCACTCGAACGAAACATGCAGTGTGGGGTGGGACTCTGCGGCCATTGTCAGCTAGGCCCTCTCCTCGTCTGCCGGGATGGGCCGGTGGTGACCTATGGAGGCGTGGCCGACAAGCTGTTCATGGAGCGGAACCGGTGACCGAGGGAGAATCCGGCGCACTCGAGACCCGTCCGACGTTGGCCGTGTGGAAGTTCGCGTCCTGTGACGGGTGCCAGCTCAGTTTGCTCGACTGCGAAGACGAACTACTTGCCCTCACAGGTATTGTGCGTATCGCCCACTTCACCGAGATGTCGCGGGCGACCGTTGACGGACCATACGACGTCTCATTAGTTGAGGGTTCCATCACCACGCCCGACGATGCGGTGCGGATCCGCGAGATCCGGGCCAGCTCCCGTCGGCTGATCACCATTGGGGCATGCGCGGCGGCCGGGGGTATTCAGGCCCTGCGAAACTTCGCAGCGGAGGGCGCATTCGTGGGTGCCGTCTATGCCCACCCCGAGTACATCTCTTCACTGTCGACCTCGACGCCCATCTCGGCACACGTGGCCGTGGACCTCGAGGTCCAGGGCTGCCCGATTGACCGCCGCCAGCTGTTGGAGGTGATTACGGCGGAGCTTGCCGGGCGTAAACCGTTCCTTCCTACGCACACTGTCTGCCAAGAGTGCAAAGGTCGCAACACCGTGTGTCTCCTGGTGGCCCACGGGACGGCCTGCATGGGACCGGTCACCCGTGCCGGTTGCGGCGCCCTGTGTCCGGCCGTCGGCCGCGGCTGCTTCGGTTGCTTCGGTCCGTCAGAGGGGGCGAACACTGCCGCTCTCGCGCAGCGCCTGCGCGAGAGCGGCCTGGAGCCCGTGGACGTATCGCGCCTGTTCGCCACCTTCTACTCTGGCAATTCCGTGTTCGCTGAACAATCCCGCACCCTGGCCGACCGTATTGAGCCCGGTGCGGACGCAGGGACTGAGGTGCATCCATGACCCACGGGTCGAGTGTGCACCGGACCGTGTCGGTCGAAGGACTCTCACGCGTAGAGGGCGAAGGCTCGCTCCACGTGGAAGTACGCGATGGCGTTGTCGAGCAGGTAGCGCTCAATATCTTCGAGCCGCCGCGCTTCTTCGAAGCGTTCCTGCGGGGACGTGGCGCCATGGAGGCACCTGACATAACGGCCCGCATCTGCGGCATCTGCCCGGTCGCCTACCAGATGAGCGCATGCGCCGCGGTCGAAGACGCCGTCGGAGTGACGGTGAGCCCTGCGGTGACGGACATGCGCCGGCTCCTCTACTGCGGGGAGTGGATCCAGAGTCACGCCCTGCACATCTATCTTCTTCACGCTCCAGACTTCCTGGGCTGCGCTGACGCGGTGGAACTGGCAGAACTGGATCGCGCTGCCGTCGAACGCGGTCTGGCTATCAAGAAGATCGGCAATCTCCTCATGGCCACCGTGGGCGGCCGTGCCATTCACCCCGTCAATGTGCGGGTGGGGGGTTTCTACTCCGCTCCCGCACCCGCGGAGATTGCCGCGTTGGCCGATCCGTTGCGACGGGCTCGTGATCTGGCCCTCGAGACAGTGTCTTGGGTGGCGGGATTCGATTTCCCCGACATGGCGGGGGACTATCACTTTGTCTCGTTGCGCTCTCCGCACCACTACCCGATCGAATCAGGCCGCATCGCCTCGAGCGATGGGCTGGATCTGTCACCGTCTGCCTTTGATCAAATGGTGGTCGAGGAACATGTGGCTCGATCCACTGCGCTGCATGCTCGGTTGGCTGGGCAGCGCGACTACCTCACCGGCCCGCTCGCCCGCTACGCACTCAACTCATCCGTCCTTCCCGAAGTGGCTCGCGAGGCCGCAACCGCGGCCGGGTTGGGGCCAGTGGTCACCAATCCGTTTCAGAGCATTGTGGTCCGTGCCGTGGAGCTCGTCTTCGCGTGCGATGAGGCTGTCCGATTGGTGGAGTCCTATGAAGCCCCGAACCCGCCGGCCACCCACGTTCCTCTCCGGGCCGGGATCGGCGTCGGGGTCTCCGAGGCACCGCGCGGCTTGCTCCTGCACGCCTATACGCTCGACGCTGCCGGCGACATCACGACCGCCCGCATCGTGCCGCCGACTTCGCAGAATCAGATCACGATTGAGGCCGACCTGAGAAAAGTGGTGCAGGGCGCACTCGATCTGTCCGATGCCGATCTGGGCTGGCGTTGTGAGCAGGCAGTCCGCAACCACGACCCGTGTATTTCCTGTGCTGCCCATTTTCTCGACATTACGGTTGTTCGGTCGTGAGTAGCGCGGTGACAGGGGAACCCGTGTCGACCGTAACTCCGAACGAAGTCCTCCCGCGCGTGGTGGTTGCCGCAATGGGAAGCGAATACCGCCGCGACGACGGTGCCGGGCTGGCAGCAATGGCCATGGTGGCTGAGCAATGTCCGGACGTCGTCGTGGGGGGTCCTCTGTGTGACCCGCTCGACTTGCTCGGAATGTGGGATGGGGCCGACCTGGCGGTGATTATTGATGCCGTGTCTTCTGGAGCCCCTCCAGGGACGGTCCAACTAGTGGAGTTGGATCCCGCTCTCTCGAGGCCGCCCGGCGACCAGCGCTCAGTCGGTCCGAACAGCACCCACGGTATCGGGCTAGCCGGCGTCTACCGCCTGGCTCGGGCAATCGGGCGAGCCCCGGCAAAGGTGGTGGTGGTCGGTATCGAGGGCCTGGATTTCGGGCAAGGGATGGGGCTGAACGTTGCCGTTCAGGAAGGGGTCACCCATGCGGCGCGTCACGTTGTGGAGCTGATCGGGGAGGTGGGCTGATGTGCCTGAGCAGGCTCCACAGGGTGCGGTCGGTGACTGGACCGGGCAGGGTGACGGTGGAGGACATGAACGGGCGACGGCACGAGGTTTCGCTGTTGGCTCTCGAGCCGAGAGAGCCCGACCCGGTGCCGGGGGACTGGCTGGTGGTGCACAGCGGATACGCCATCGACCGAGCGGAGGCCGCCGAGGCGGCGATGGTCCTGGCCGAGCTCGGACAAAGCGGAGCGGCCACGCTCCCTTCGGCAGGCCGACATCCGTGACGACCGTGCTGCGATGAGTCAGCCGCCGCTGGGGCCTTTGCTCTTTGCGCGTTACGCCTACCCGCCCAACGAGCTCGGATATTGCGGGCCGCCTGACCCGGCTTCCCTACTAGAAGCGTCGGAAGGCCTCGATGTGGCGCGGCTGTACCAGCTGGCCACCAAGTTCTCCGGCGCATGGCCTTACCTCGAGCTCATCGCCGATCGCAATGGGATCACCGATCCGCTGGACGCCCGAGTGGTCGAGGCCTACTGGGTCGGCAATGCGTTGCTCGAGCAGGTGCCGGTTTCGGCTTTGGCGTCTTCGCTGCGAGACCGTTTTGGAGGAAGTGCCGGTCACAGGTTCGGGGCCATGGCTTCGGCCGTACCCCTGGGAGGAGTGTGCAGCCACAGCCTCCACGTCTTCGCCGTCTATCCGTGGCTGGGATTGTTGCGTTCGGGGATAGACGGCCCCTCGCTCACGGTGCTCGACCGTTGCCGGATCCGGTGGGGTCGCGTCGAATCGGTGACGGGTGACCACGTGACAGTACGGAACCGGGTCCTGGTCTTCCAGAAGTCACAGCTCGTGCTTGGACCTGAGCGGTCGGAGGTGGCCCGCCGCAGCATCGATGGCATCGGTCTCGCTCCCGATGTGGAAGTGGATGACATCGTCTCGCTCCATTGGGACTGGGTGTGCGATCGGCTTTCACCAGAAGGGCTGGCCTCCTTGAAAGGGTGTACGGCGGTCAACCTGGCTGCCGTGAATGGCCTTCCGGTATCGGGGATGGCCGGCGCGTGCGAATCGTGAACCACGGGTGACCTTTGGCCCTACTCGGGCCGCCGATTGCGTCGCAACCTTTGAGGAGAGCAGCCACTCTCGAAAGGAGGCGAGGCCAACCATGAAGACCGTGTTCATCAATCCGGAGCGGTGTATTGGTTGTCTCCAGTGCGAGTTGGCATGTGCCGTCGAGCATTCTGAGAGCAAGGACGAGAAGCTTGCCTTCCTGGAGACGCCCGTACCCCGGAAACGTGTTCATGTCCAGGCCGGTCCCCTTCCCACTTTCGCGTTTCCCAACCGATGTCGGCACTGTGACCCCGCCCCTTGCCTACAGGTGTGCCCCACGGGAGCCATCTCTCGAGATGAGGAGCATGCCCTCATCCTGATCGATGAGAAGAAATGCATCGGGTGCGCCATGTGTGCCGTGGTCTGCCCCTTCGACGTGGTGACCTTCCACCCGCTGGCCGAGGGTCCAACGCCGCAAGTGACCGTGGCCGTCAAGTGCGACGGGTGCGTTGAACGGGTAAGCCGCGGCGATACTCCCGCATGTGTGGAGGTTTGCAAGGTTGACGCCCTTGTCTTCGGGGAATTGAACGACCTCGTCGCCGCGGGCCGTGTGCGCGACGCCGGAGCGGTCCTCGCCGCCGCGGGGTCCACCCCCACGCTCACGCCGGATGGCGACCCCCTCGCCCTCTGGCACGCGTGGGGCTTGGCCGAGACGACCGCTGCACGTGCCGCATCCGCCCGCGTCCAGCACGCTGACGCTATGGGTAACGGCCGTGCCGGAGCCGCCCCCACCCCAAGAGTCGAGAACGGAGGAGGACCACAATGAGTGGAACCAGTACAAACGGCCGCTCCAAGAGTCTGTCCATCAATAGGGACGCCCAAGTCATGATTGACCAGGCCAGGGCGGAGGGCATCGCTACCGTCTGGGACCGGCTGGCCGACCAGCAGCCACAGTGCGGGTATTGCGCGCTCGGGTTGAGTTGCCGCAATTGTGCGATGGGTCCGTGCCGGATTGACCCGTTTGGAGAAGGTCCCCAAAAAGGCGTGTGCGGAGCGGACGCCGATGTCATCGTCGCCCGCAACCTGGGTCGGACGATCGCCGCAGGATCGTCGTCGCACTCGGACCACGGGAGGGACATTCTTGAAGCATTCGGTCATTTGGCTCGCGGGGAGACCACCGGGTACCGCATCGTCGATGAGGAGAAATTGCGCCGTATCGCCGGCGAAGTTGGGGTGACGACCGAGGGCCGTACGGTAGAGGAAGTTGCCATTGATCTCGCCGACGTGCTCCAAGATGACTACGGCACGCGCCGCGGATCACTCTCGTTCACTGCTCGTGCACCCGACGCTCGCAGGGCCAAATGGGAGGCGGCAGGGATTACGCCGCGGGGGATTGACCGGGAGAACGTCGAGATGTTGCACCGTACCCACATGGGTGTTGACAACGACTACGTGAACACCCTGCTGCACGCGCTCAGGACGGGGTTGTCGGACGGGTGGGGCGGATCGATGATCGCCACCGAGCTGTCCGACGTGATGTTCGGGACCCCGAGCCCGGTGATGTCGGAGGTGAACCTTGGCGTATTGAAGACGGATCAGGTCAACATCGCCATGCACGGGCACAATCCTCTGCTCTCAGATGTGATCTGCGCCGCCGCCCAAGACCCCGATCTTGTCGAGCTTGCCAAGTCGGTCGGTGCCAAGGGCATCAACATCGTCGGATTGTGTTGTACGGGTAACGAGATGCTCATGCGCCGTGGCGTTCCAATTGCCGGCAACCATCTGATGCAGGAGTTGGTGCTCATCACCGGAGCTCTTGAGGCGATGGTGGTCGACTATCAGTGCATCATGCCTTCGATCGTCGACGTGGCGAAGTGCTACCACACCAAGATCATCTCCACCTCCGACAAGGCCAAGTTCACCGGTGCCACCCATATATCGTTCGACCCTGAGCATGGCGCCGAGATCGCCGATCGGATCGTGCGTGCCGCGATCGAGGCCTACCCGGACCGGAACCACGACCGCGTGCGAATTCCGGGCCAACCGGTGAAGATGATGGGAGGATTCTCGGTCGAGGCCATCCTGGGCGCTCTTGGCGGTACTCCCAAGCCGTTGGTCGATGCCATTGCCGCCGGTTCGATTCGAGGTGCGGTGGCCGTGGTCGGCTGCAACAACCCCAAGCTTCCGCAAGATCTTGAGCACATCGAACTCACTCGACGTCTCATTGAGAATGACATTCTGGTCCTCGTGACCGGCTGCGCCGCTGTCGCGAACGGCAAATCAGGTCATATGGTGCCCGAAGCATCCGCCCTGGCCGGACCTGGGCTGCGCGCCGTGTGCGAAGCCCTCGGCATCCCGCCGGTCCTTCACGTGGGCAGCTGTGTCGACAACAGCCGTATCATGGTGCTGGTGGCGGCGTTGGCCGACTACCTCGGCGTCGACATCGACCAGTTGCCCGTGGCCGGTGCGGCACCCGAGTGGTATTCGGAGAAGGCGGTGGCCATCGGGGCCTATGTGGTGGCCTCGGGAGTAACCACGGTGTTGGGTGTGCAGCCTCCGGTCTTCGGCAGCCCGCACGTTGTGGATCTGCTGGCCAACGGGCTCGAAGGGGTCGTCGGGGCGACGTTCGTCGTCGAGCCTGACCCGGCCAAGGCCGCACTCTTCATCCGCCGGCACATTGAGACAAAGCGCCAAGGGCTAGGACTTTCCTTCGTCGAACCCGACACAATGCGTATCGACGACAACGACGCGGCTCCAATGGTGCCGATCGGTGCCGCGGTGGAGGGATGAGCATCAATGTGTGACACGTGCGGAGGCCACGACGGGTCGACTTTGCCCATCCACGAGTCGAATGCACACGACCACGGCAACGGTATCCGTGTCGTCGTTGTCGGTAAGGGCGGAGTGGGCAAGTCGACGCTGAGCGCCGTCATGGCCCGCCAGATGGCCCGCGGCGGCTGGCGAGTGGTTGCAGTGGACGCCGACGAGCAGCGCAATCTGGCGGCGACTCTTGGCCTGGGTCCGGTCGAATCCATGTCCATCGTCCCGGTGTCGGAGAACGCCGAGTACATCCGCGAGAAGACCGGTGCACGGCCGGGGGAGGGCGCGGGAGGGCTTCTCGTGCTGAACCCCGACACGACCGATCTGATCGAGAGATTGTCCGTGGAAGCGCCCGACGGTGTGCGCTTGATCGTCATGGGGGGTGTGCGCGAAGCAGGCCGCGGGTGTCTCTGTCCCGAGACCGCCCTGATCTCGAGCGCGGTCGCCGGGATGCACCTCCACGACGAGGACGTGGTCGTCATGGACACACATGCCGGTGTGGAGCACTTCGGACGCGCCCTGGCCCGCGGTTTTGACTCGGTCGTGGTGGTCGTCGAGCCAACGTTCAACTCGGTCCAGGTCGGCGTTGAATCGGGAGCGCTCGCGCGCGAGTTGGGGATCAACGCCGTCCACCTGGTCGTCAACCGGGTGAGAGTGGAAGGCGACCTTGGGCGCGTGTTGGCCTATGTCGCCCAGCTGGGCGCTCCCTCGTTCGACTCCGTGACGTCGTTGCCCTACGACGAGAAGGTGCTGTCGTGCGAGCCCTCGGTGGACGCACTTCTCGAAGGGTCTGCGATGGCGGACGCCGTCGGGGTATTGTCCGCCAAAGTGGTGGGTCATGCCATCCGAGTGCCAGGCTTGGTGAGCTGATGCGAGCGGTCGTCATCGGCACCGGGCCGGCTGGTATCACCGCCGCCGAGACCCTGCGTCGGCTCGATCCAGCCGGCACGGTCGTCGCTCTATCTGCCGAGCCCTTCGCTCCTTACTCGCCCCCAGCCATGGCAGACCATTATTTGACGGGCCGCGATGAAACTCTCTATTGGAAGGGCCGCGACGTTGCGACGCGGCTGGGAATCGACGAGCGGCGCGACGCACGGGTCGTACAGATTGATACGGACAATCGTGAGGTTCTGCTCGTCGACGGGCAGCGGGTGGGATACGAGGGCCTGGTAGTGGCATCCGGTAGCCGCCTCCACGCACCTTTGGAGGGAGCCGATCTTCCCGGGGTGCTGGACTTTAAGTCTCTCCGCACGGCTGACGAGCTGGTGGGCCGGGTGCGCAGTGGTGAGGCGACCACCGCTCTGATTGTCGGCAATGGATTCATCGGCGTCGAGCTCTCACTGCTCTTGGCCGATCTCGGCGTCGACGTGACGCTGGTCGGCCGCCGAAAGTGGATCATGCCCAGGGTGCTTGATCCACTCACTTCGACGGTAGCCGAAGCCGCTCTGATCCGGCATGGCGTGTCGTTGCGGCTCGGCGTGCAAGCAGAAGCCTTCGTGGGAAGTCCGTCCGTGAGCGGCGTGCGGTTGGCGGATGGTGAAGTCTTGAGCGCTGACCTGGTCGTGGCAGCGACGGGAGTGAAGCCCCACACTGAGTTCATCACCGGTTCGGGGATCGTTGCCGACTGGGGCATCCATGTCGATGACCATCTTCAAACCTCAGTTCCGGGAATCGTGGCGGCCGGCGATGTGGCCGAAGCGGCCGACTGGTTGACGGGCGAACGGTACGTGCATGCCATCTTTCCCAACGCGGTGACCCAGGCGCCGATTGCTGCGGCGAACCTCCTTGGAGATACGGTCCGTTACGAAGGGGCGGAGGCCATGAACAGCCTCAAACATCTCGGGGTCCCAATTGTTGCCATGGGCACGATCGAAGAGCCCGACGAGGTATTGCGCTGGCAGCACGGAGGCGATCTGCGCTCGGTCTACTTGCGTGATGGTTGCGTCATCGGCGCGCAGTTGGCCGGTGATATTCGGGCCGCCGGTGTCTACCGTGCGCTCATGAGGCGCCGATCGCGAGTCGCCCGCTTCGGACAGAGGCTGGTTGAGCCCGGGTTCGGAATGGCTGACATCGTGTCTGATGCCCTGCGGCTCGGCGTGCCGGCTCCCGCTCCTGCCTGAGCGCGGGACGCTCCCGTACTGGCTGCTTACGGGCAGCCTTCACTCGCGTTAGTTTGCATCGGCTATCGGCGAAGGCCAAAGATCCTCGGGCTCCCTTCCGAGCGTTTCAGGCAGCAACCAGAAGAGTCCCGCGATCAATGCGGCTGGGAGGAACGTCACCTCGGCAGCGAGGGCAAACTGGTTACCCACGTCCGCCACGGTTCCAAATATCAACAGTCCGACACCCGCGCCCAGGACTCCTGCGACGACCCACCACCCGGCAACCGACGCCCGCACAGAGGTGGGGAACAGCTCAGTCAATAGCGCCCCCGCGGCGGGAGCGAGCATGGAACCCGCCATGACGCCACAGATGTAGCCGGAGAGCAGGGCAGCATGTGATCCTTCATAGGTGAGGACGCTGCACAGCGCCAAGGCGATCATGGCAACTGTCGCGGTCAACCGACGCCCGAGGTGGTCGGCCGACCAACGCCCGGCGAGGAGGCCAACCAGTCCGGACAAGCCGGCGCCCACAACCATGGCAGCTGTTACGTACCCCGACTGGTGCAGGACGTTCTGCGCGTACAGATAGACGAAACTGGTGGCGGGGCCGGTAATGACGGACACAGCGAAGGCCAGAATGCCGACGACGAGTAAACGGCGGCGGAACGTCGGGCCAACTGCTCCCAGTACGGGCAGCGGACGCTCGGCCGAGACCTCGGAAATTCTGAATCGATCCGATTCCTCAATTCTCCTGCCGATGAACGGTACTGCGGCCAGCGGCAAGACCGCGAGAGCGAAAATACCTCTGAAACCAAGGGAGCTGGAGGCCAAGCTGTGAATGACAGCAATCAGGCCCGCACCAACGCCATAGCCTGCGGCGGTCAGGGCGACTGCTGACGTTCGGTCACTCGACGCTGTCTGCTCGGCCGCCGCGACTTGAGCGAGAGCGTTGGTTGCGCTCAAGAACGGTCGTCCGCAGGCAAAAATGACCACAAACGACCAGTACCCCGGGCTGGCTGCCGAGGCAACCGTTATGGCCAGCCCGAGCGACAATGTGGCAATGAGCATGCTGCGCCGGCCGAACCGATCAGCCAGCCCGATCAGCGGCAAGCTTCCTAGGGACGCCAGCCGGATAATGGCCAGGCCGACTCCGAGTTCGGTGCCTGAGAGACCTGCCTGATCGGCGATTGTCGCCCCATGGGTCGCACGCCCGAATTCACGGGCCACATCTCCGAGCGCTGTGATGATGCCGAATTGGCCGAAGCCCGAGGCCAGAGCCGCCAGGGCGACAGCGATGACCGCCCGGTCGGCCCACCCATGGAGATGGAGAGTCCGTCCCACCGGATGGAGCGGCTCGGATCCCGCAGCTGGCATGACCACTACAGTGACAGGCTCAGTCGTTCACGAACAACGACTTGGGCGTGTCATCACATCATGGTGGGCGCGGCTCGTAGCTCTCGGGCCTGCTGGACCAACTGACCGACCCCCCGGCATCCTTCACCATGCGCTCGATCCCTGCCAGCGACAAGAACCCAGCTTCGTCCGGCGGATCGAGTTCATCGACTCGCATGGCGAAGTCTCGCCGACCCTCGGCCAACAACTCCTCGATTATCGGCAACACGCTGATACATGTCATGCCGTCGAGCACTCCAGCCATGCGCACGATCACTTGTACCGTCTCGACATTCACCCAAAGCTCGAGAACCGGGTCCATCTTCCACGCGGTGTCGGGGTAGTGGACTTTCGGCTCTGGGGCGGGACTGCAGTCGCTAGATGTGCCCACAGGATCCAGCTTGGTCACGGTTCGATCCCCTTCCTCAGGCGGCTCAACGCGCCTCGGCTGGCTACGCTTTCATTCCTCAGCCGATGCCTGGACCGACGGACTCAGGGGGGGGAGAGCCCGGCAGTCCTGGCATCGAGGTCCCGATCAGCCTTTGTCGATCGGGATTTTGAACGAGGCGGCTGATTCTTCGGCCGGGGCCGGTACACGCACCTCGAGAATTCCGTCTTTGTAGCTTGCCTTTACGTCGGCCTGGGAAGCTCCTTTCGGAAGGGGTAAATCGCGGTGAAACGACCCGTACCGCAAGTCTCGTCGAACGTAGTTGCGATCCTCGGTCTTTTCCTCTTCGCGGCGTTCGGCCGCGATGTGGAGTATGTCGTCCTGGACGGATACCTCGACATCCTTGTCCGGGTCAATGCCCGCAAGCTCGACCCGGACCACCAGAGTTCCGTCTTCAGTGAACTCTTCGACTCCCATCGAATCCAGTCCCCGTTCGGGCCAAAAGACCACCGGACGCCGGAACATATCGGGCCAGTCGTCGAAAAAACGATCAAAGATCTCCAACCGCCTCGGAGTCACCTCATGCTTTGAACTGCCGTTCTTTACGAGCGCCATTGTCACCACCGTCTTTCGGTTCCAGCATCCGTCGGGCGTCTTCCGACCACTAGGGCCAGAAGTCCCTAGAGGACGAATGCGACAACGGAGGGAGCCGCGTGCAGCCAGTATCATGCACGGCTGTTACGGAGTGACGGCAGAGGCCAGGTTCGACGTTATCGGCCGTGTGGGCGCACTCTCCCCGATCACTTTGCCGTCTCGCATTTCAATAATTCGGTGGGCGCGGGCAGCGACTTCAGAGTCGTGGGTCACCATGACAATGGTCGTTCCTTCTCTGCTAAGTCGTTCGAGCAAATCCAAGAAGCGTTCCGTCGAGGCCGAGTCGAGGCTGCCGGTAGGTTCGTCAGCCAGAAGGATTTTGGGGTCATTGGCCAGAGCTCGCGCGATCGCCACTCGTTGGCGCTCTCCTCCGGACAACTCGGTCGGGAGGCGATTTTCGCAATCGCCAAGGTCTACTTCGACCAAGAGCTCACGAGCCCTCATGTCCCGCTGGCGAGCCGACCGATGCGTTCCGAACATCGGGAGCACGACATTGGAGAGAGCGGTCAGCTGGGGAAGCAAGTTATGAAACTGAAACACGAGGCCAACTTCTTGGCGACGGTACCAGCTCAGATCGGCGATCTCAGCGAGATTCTTTCCACCGACGACCACTGACCCTGCAGTAGGGATATCGATGGCTCCAAGGAGATGAAGGAGCGTCGATTTTCCGCAACCCGAAGGCCCCGTGATGGCTACCATTTCCCCGCAATCGACAGTGAGGTTGACCCCATCGAGCGCGGTGACATGGCCAGGATAGATCCGGGTCACTCCGGAGACCTCGACGTCGTGCTGGCGCACGATCGGTTCATTCATAGCTAAGTGCTTTGAGTGGTGAAAGTAGCGCGGCGCGGGTCGTTGGGTACAAGGCACCGAGGAGCGTCATGACGAGCGCGGTGAAGAGAGCTCTCCAAAATGCGCCTTCGGTGAAGTTTGGGTGGAGGACGCCTTTGAGCGCCGGTAAGTTCTCCAAGACGAACGCAACGGCGAACGATAACGCGACGCCAAGGCCCGCACCGAGTATGGCGAGAAGAAGGCTCTCGCCAAGCAAGAGGCCAACTGTTCGGCGCCGGGTCCATCCGACCGCGCGGAGGAGCCCGAATTCTCGGGTCCGCTCGAACAGCGACAACAGCATGGTGTTACCCACGATGACCGCGCCGATGAGGATGGCCAAGACCGTACTTCCATTGACTGCTGCTTGGAGATAGACAAGGTTGCGGTCGGCCCGCCCGAATTGAGTGGCGGTGCGGATCGTAGTTAGCTCGGGCTGGGCATAGTCGATGCGGGCCGCCACAGCGGTGATCGAGAAGCCTTTGGCTACCTTGACGAAGGCCAAAGTGACGATTCCTGGAACCCTGTTGTAGCCCTGGATCGCTGGAAGCGGGAACATCGCCCCCGCGTCGCCGAAGGCATTGCCGGTCGAATATATGCCCACGACCGTATTCCACGTCCCGTTGGCGTTGAACCGGTCACCGATGTGCAACCCGAGATTCGCCGCCGCCCGCCAACCGAGCATCACTGCATGTGACGCGGTGGGCGCATACGGCCGACCGGCGACCATCTTCACACCGAAGGCCGTGAGGTCGCCCGGATTGATACCAATTTCTACAAATACCGGGTTGTCTGCGTTGAGGTCTTGCGTTTCGACCAGGACGCCGACCGCGTTGGCGACACCTGGTGTTTGTCGTAGGCGCGCGAGCTCTTCACGATCGATAGCGCTGGCCAAGGTGTCCGCGACCCCCTTTTGGGACACGGTGAAGTCTGCTTTTCCGACCGAAATGATTGCTGCGGCAGACTGCTCCAGTCCGCTACTGGTCACGTCGAGCGTGACCACGGCCATCACGGCGATCGCCACTGCGAAGGCAAGCCCGATTGAACGCGCCCGCTTCGACCACAGATTGCGGAGGATGAGGTCAAAGAAGCTCATGCACTGTCCCGTTGCAGATTGGATGTGCACCAATTTGGGACGTGTCGCTCAGGAGGAGGGCAGTAGTCGACCTCGGTGCGGGATCCATTGCGTAAGCAAAGCCCAGAACGCGATCGCCGTACAGGGCCGAACGTCACCTGTGAAGCCCTCATGAGTCTGGAACAACAACGAATTTGGTCGCCAGGCGCCGGGAGAACTGCCGGTGAGGCGTGGGCCCGACACAGTTGCCGAGTTCTTGCTGCGGGTGCTCAGCCCTTCTTGTGTTCGTAGTGCTCGACGGTGGCGTCGGGGCCAGGGAAGAAGAGGGTGTCGTGATCACTGTCCTCCCAGCGCACAACGTATGGCGGTTCTCCATCTGGACGCCGGACTTCTACTACCTTGCAGTCGCGATTCGGCTCTCCGACCCGGTGGCCGTGGATCACAAGGCGATCTCCTACGCTCGCATGCATAATCTATCCCTTTCGACTCATCTATCTCCTGGTGTCATCGTCGTGCCAGTCAGATGCCCCCACTAGGGCCGAAGGTCCCCGATCACCTCGCCAAGTGAAACGTCGCGGTACGGAACATGGACCTGGAGAGTCGCTTCTGTGAGCGCACATGAAGGTGAATCAGAGCACCTTGTGCGCATGAACTCCAACAGCTCGCGAACGCCGCCGCGTTAGTCGCTCGCCCCCTCCTGCGCCTCTGCGACGACACCTCCGGCCCGTCGAAGGGAAGGATCGAAGACGACCTCCTGTGGAATCGGAGGAAGTAAGTACGACGGTATCGTGAGCGGCCGGCCGTGGCGGTCAAGATATTTCCTGCGAAGTTGCATTGTCGAGGCCTCCACATTCCCGTCCCACGTGGACATGTTGTTTTGGATTGGATACGCATACATCCTGTTGCCGGGTTTCATGGATCAGCAGGGCCAAAGGTCCCAGAGTTTGGGGAACGTGCCTGTCGTCGTCAACGCTTTCCTGCACGAACCCCCTCCTGGTCGTAGGGTTGGCCCCGTGACACAACCTCTTGCTGGGATCAAGGTTCTTGACTTTTCTGAACACGGCTTCGTGCCGTCTGGTGCGGCGGCGCTCGCAGACTGGGGCGCTGATGTGGTCAAGCTTGAACGACCCGAAGGCGACCCGATGCGAGAGATCATCCGGCAGGGTCTCGTCGCCGACGTGGATGGCTACGACTACCTGTTCCAATTGGTGAACCGGAACAAGCGCGGTGTCTCGATCAACGTCCTGGCGCCTGCTGGTCGCGAGGTGTTCGAGCGCTTGGTGCGCTGGGCCGACGTGTACATCACCAATCAACTGCCTCGGGTGCGCCGCAAGTTGCATACCGAGCCCGAGGACCTCTTTGCCCTCAACCCTCGTCTTGTCGTCGCCCGCGGCCATGGCCAGGGGCAGCGGGGCGAAGGGGCCGAGCAGGGCGGCTTCGACTCCGTCTCCTTTTGGTCGAGGGGTGGGATAGGCCACATGCTCACCGACCCGAATGCGGAGTCGCTTCTTTCGCCCCGGCCTGCGTTCGGTGACGTGCCTTCTGGGATGTTCCTGGCCGGTGGGATCTGCGCTGCCCTGGTTCATGCCCAACGCACAGGGGAAGGGGTTTTGGTCGACACCTCTCTCCTGAATGGTGCCAACTGGACCCTTAGTCCTGATCTTGCCTACGCGTCGATGACGGGCGCCGAACCCCCCAGACCTACCGCCACGCCCGGGACTCGATCTCCTCTGGGCTGGACATATCGGACCGGTGACCGACGCTGGCTCATGCTGATGATGCTCGACGAGGAGCGCTACTGGCGTCCCACCTGCCGAGCCCTCGGCCGTGAAGAACTCATAGAGAAATATGCCGATGGGGCGGTCCGCCGGGCCGCGTGGCCGGAAATCTGCAACCAACTGGCCGACACCATCGGTTCGCTCAATCGCGTCGAGTTACGCGACCGGCTCACCCGGGAGAACTGCATCTTTTCTCTGGTGGCGTCACCACCGGAGGTGGTGACTGACCCGGCGGTGACCGAGAACGGGTACCTGATGGCCCATCCAAACCACCCCTCGCTCAGACTCGCCGCCGCGCCCGCCCAGTTCGACAACGAGTTACCTGCGATCCGTCGTGCGGGCCCGGACAAAGGGGAGCACACCCGGGAGGTTCTGACCGAGCTGGGCTATACGGCAGAAGAGATCGAAGCCCTCATTGCCTCCGACGCAGTGGTGGCCAAAGCCTGATTGCGGGTATGCATTGCTCAGCGGCGCTGGGCGTGCACGAGGAACTCGACGGCCCCCCGCTGGCCCAGGACGGGCGAGCGAAATCCCCCTTTCATCGTCCATGCCCCACGCTCGATGCCCGACGTCGCGAGCCTGATGGCGTCCTTGAAATCGGCCTCGTGGGTGGGCGGTGTCGATCGTCGAAGCTCGAACATCGGTTTCACGAGGGCAATGAGATCGGCGGAGGATCCGAAACGCATCACTTCGAGCTGAGGGACGGCCTCGGCCAGGGCGAGGTAGGAGAGGTCGACCGCCACGATGTCAATCCGGTCCGTGACCGTGAGGGGGGTCAGGGCTCCGAGGTTGGTTCGCTCGAGGTTCACCACCCGCTCGTCTTGGCGCAGCGAACCAAGAAGCTGGCCGTGACCGGCATCAACGGCATAGACCCGGCGTGCCCCAGCCTCGAGCAGAGCCGAGGTAAAGCCGCCGGTTGACGCGCCGACATCCAATGCAATTCTGGATGCCACCGAGATGTGGAAGCCGACGAGAGCTGCTCTCAGCTTGACGGTGCCACGCAAGAGGAGTTCGCCCGAGATGCTGATGGTTCCGTGGCGAAGGACCAGGCTGCGGGGATTGGTGACGGTGACACCGTCGACCACGACGCGGCCAGCGGCAATGGCTGCGACCGGGTCAGGAACTTCTGGATGTTCGTGTCGCAGTCGCTCGGCGAGCGCGACGAAGTGGCGCTTTTTGGATGACAAGGGACTTTCTCCGTGTTCGCAGGTCGTTGGGGACGTGCGAACACGGAGGGGCGCGGGCACCGGAGTGATGAAGTAGGGGAGAACGCCGAGCGCGACAAAGGCCGGCCGAGTCCGGCCGGTCAGGTGAACCTAGGCGTTGGTGTCACACCTAACGGAAGGGCTTCATCCGCCGACGAGTCTTGAGCCCGGACAGGTTGCCGTCAAGAGGTCGTCATGCCAAAAGGCGATCAATGCCGGGGCGTACGCTGCTTCGATGCAGATCGCTGTTGTCGGTGGGTCCGAAGCATCGCCTGACGTGCTGGCCGATGCCGAAGCGACCGGCCTTGCGCTGGCCTCCGCTGGAGCGACGCTGGTGTGTGGTGGTCTCGGCGGCGTGATGGCCGCAGCGTGCCGGGGTGCGAAGTTGGCCGGCGGCCTGACGATCGGCATCCTGCCTGGTACCGACCGATCCGTGGCGAATCAGTGGGTTGACGTTGTGATCGCCACGGGGCTCGGCGAAGCCCGTAACGCTCTTGTGGTCAGCTCATCCTCTGCCGTCATCGCCATCGACGGGGAATACGGAACGCTTTCCGAGATCGCCCTCGCTCTTCGAGCAGACATCCCTGTGATCGGCCTGGGGACGTGGTCACTCACCCATCCCAATGGTGCGGCCGACGATGGAATAGTGCGGGCGCCGAACCCGATCGACGCCGTTGCTACGGCAATCAAACTCGCATCATCCGGCCGTGGGTAGCTCGATGACGGGCCGCCGGCTCGAGTCTTCACCGCCACTCGCTTCTTGACCCGAATGGCGGAGGGTCGGCGGTAGCGGCCCACGGCCGAATCCGGATTACCTCTCTGTGAACTCTGCAAAAATTCTTCGCGAACAACAACGTTCGAGAAGGCAAGGCTCGAGACGGAGCAACCGGCGTAGAGGCTGTGTCGCAGCAGTTCAGCGTGGTGATGCACGAATCGGCTACGCCGGTTTCACCGCCTCATCTACTCGAGCGGCCGCACGTTGATGGGTTGTGAGCTGCGTTACATTGCGCCGGATGCGCGCAACCTTTGCTTCTCATCGGTAGTGCACGTGGTCATTCGCGCGTCAGCGCTCCGGCCGGTGAATGCGTGGTCGCACCGGCACCCGCTCCCCGTCGTCTCGACTGACGTCGTTTTGCGACGACCGACCTTTTCACCGTTGGTCCGGAGACCCGAGATCCCAGATGACACGAAGAGGGGCAAGGCTCTGCTCTTCCCCTGCGTCAGTACGTTGCAGCGACGTGCGCGGCACCGAGCTCGATCTGACGGGAACTGAGGAGATCCCGTGGCCCTCGCACTCGAACTGGAAGATGAACGTGACTTCCTCCTCGAGGCCCTGTCCCCGACTGCCCGAAGGCGTCGCCACTGGGTTCCGATCACTTTGGCGGTGCTGGTCGTCGCGGCCGTACTGGTTTTCATTGCAGGAAATGAGCGCCAGGCCAATACGCAATTCGATCAGGCCGATCACTCGCTTGTCCAGACCAGGGACCGCATTGCGGCTGCGGAGACCGAGCTCACGGAGGTTCGCAACAATCTCCGGTTCCTGAGGGTGCAGATCAGCAGCTCCGAAAAGGCAATGTCCGCCGACACGACATTGCTCCAGGGTGTTCGAGCTGCCTTGGCGCAGGCCCAGCAGGATGCTACTGACAAGTCAAGCTACATCGTCAGCCTGAAGTCCTGTCAGGGCGGCGTCCAGCAGGCGGTGAACGCGCTCTCGGTGGGCGACGAGAGCCATGCCGTCGCTGCGTTGAACGCGGTCTCCACCGCGTGCCAGAGCGCGGCGGTGTCGAGTGCCTGAGCGCCCGCAGCGAAGGCGGCTGCACCGCCTCGCTGGCCTTCTGGCAGTCGCCGTTGTGGTTGCGGCCGTTGTGACCGACGTCCAGGCACACGCCCGTAGTCGGCAGGAGCACCGTGTGCTGGTGGGGGCGCGGGCCACGCTGGCCCGGACGAGATCCACGCTCTCTACGACGAAACAGGCGCGTCGCATGGCCTCGATGCATCAAGAGACACTCCAATCCTCGGTGTCCCTCACCCTTCATCTCATGGGGACAACCCAGCAGACGCTCGATCAGATGAACGTCTCGACGTACCTGGAAGGGCTCGACATCGGGCACCTGCAGACCTGCCTCACCGGCGTTCAGCAGGCCTACGGACAGATCGGCGCCCATGACAACGACCAAGCGGCCGCCGACCTCTCGAACGTCTCGTCGGCCTGCCTCACCGTTGCCGGGAGCAGCGGCGACGGCCTTGTGTACCCCTTCGACTTCCCGGATCCGTTCGTCTTGCGAGTTGGCGGTGACTACTTCGCCTACGGCACCAACTCGGTGGGGGGGAACATCCAGATCATCGAGTCGACCGACCTGGCGTATTGGAGCGCGTTGGGGAACGCGCTCTTGAGCCTTCCCACATGGGCCGTGCCGGGGGCCACCTGGGCCCCGTCGGTGGTGCAACTGGGGAGTACGTACGTCCTCTACTACTCAACGATCGTCGGTGGGTCGGGTGGAGGTGAAATGTGCATTTCGGCCGCTACTGCCCAGCAGCCACAAGGCCCGTTCGTCGATGCGTCGACCGCTCCGCTGGTCTGCCAACCCGCCCTGGGTGGGTCCATCGACCCTTCGCCCTTCGTCGACGCCTCCGGCACGCCCTACCTCGAGTGGAAGTCGAACGGGACGCGGAACCAGCCAGCGCGTATCTGGTCGCAGCAGCTCGCTCCGACGGGGACTGCCGTGACCGGGAACGGTCCGAGCAAGCTCCTCGCCCCCAGTCTGGGCTGGGAGGATGGAGTGATCGAGGCTCCCGATCTCGTCCTGAGCTCGGGCCGCTACCTGCTGTTCTATTCGGGCAACAATTGGGACACGGCCAACTACGCCGTCGGGGTGGCGATCTGCAGCGGGCCTTTGGGGCCCTGCACCGAGCCCTGGACGCAACCGATCCTGGGCAACGACGCGGACGAGGTAGGTCCTGGCGGTGAGTCCGTCTTCACCGACGTTTCCGGTTCGACATGGATTGCCTTTCACGCCTGGCTCCCGACCGAGGTCGGATATCCGCACTCGCGGGAGCTCTACGTGCGCAAGCTGAGCCTCTCCGGTTCAGAGCCGGTGGTGGAGCCTTCGTCCTGAACCGCCGCCTCCCACCGTTGGCACCATCCCCGTCATCCCCCGGAGGGAGAAGTGGGGGTGGAGATGGGAATCGCGTCGTTGGCGTGGGGACGTGCACCTTCTCGCCCCAGCGTGAGAATGTGACGATCTCGCCGGGATCGTGCTCCCTGGTCGTCACGCGGGTTCCAGCACCCGAGAACGGAGTGTGCGCGGCGCGTCGTCAGTGATCGCTTCGCCCCATTCGCCCGGGTCCCGTATGGGCGCAGGCTGGCGAAAGAGGATGCGGTCGCACAGCACGAACTGGAGCAGCCAGAGGACGCCGTAGGAACCGATGACCGCGATCTCAACCGTCGCCGTATGCATGAACCGGGTGGAATGCCGCGTGGCATCGGAGGCCAGGTGCACCGCAATCGTCGAGATGATCAGGCCGGAGAAGGAGAGGAGGCTGAAGGGAAGGGCTTGGCGAAGGAGCGATCGCTGTCCATTGTGGGCCCAGACCCATCTCCGGTTGAGCTCGAAGGAGGGGACGGTGCCAACGGCCGTCGAAATGACGTTGGCCCAAATGGCCGGGAAGGCCAGCCCGCCCACGAGGACACCGAGGACGACGAGGCTCACCGTCGTCGAAATGGCCGACACCGAGCCGTAGCGGATCAAGCGGCGCCACGTGTTCCGCCGCGACTGCGACGCCGACTCGGGGTCGGAAGAGGGCCGCCACGGTGCATCAGCGAGAAAGCCCACCTCAGGCTCGCCGGCCGCGTGGCTGGCGCCGAAGTCTCCGGGCCATTCGTAGACACGTGGTGAGGCGGGCGCCGTGGGTGCGACCTGACGTGGTGGCTCCCGCAAGATGGCGCCCGCCCGCGCGGTTGTCCCGGGTGGGACGTCGTGTGCCCGCAAGATGGCGCACGCCCGCGCGGTTGTCCCGGGTGGGACGTCGTGTGACCAGCTGTCGGCATCTCGGACCAATCGCGTGGGTTTGCCGTTGAGGGCGAAGTAGCGAAGCTCGTGGGCACCGAAGGGATCGGGGTGCCAGCCTCTGCGTTCTTCCGCCATGATCCGTTGTGGTCCTTGTCGATGAAGCGTCAGTTCAGTCTGACAGCGGGGACGTGATGTTCCTGTGACTACGGAATGAACTCTGTGTGATGTGGGTCATCCGTCGAGATTGGTAAACCGGACCCTCCAGGCGAGGGGCAGGCGACGACGGGGGAGGGGGGGATACCCCCGTCGTCGCCTGGACGCGCGGGGAGGGAGGATGCCCCGGCGTGATCTGGGTAGAGGGTGCTTCTGCCTGCCCTTCACCTTAAAGAGGGCAGATGAACGACTCGCGAAGCTGATGTAACGACGAAGCGACTCGGAGATGAATCTTCGGTTTCGTCAGGAGGTACCGGTGGTCGCGCGCACAGGTGGCCCGGACGGCTCCAAGGAGTCACGCCGAGCCGAGGCTTCGCTCATGGCGGCCAGGAAGATGGTGGAGAACGCCGGAATGACGAGGCGCAGGCGGCGCGTCCGGTCGCGCATGGTCAGCGGGGCGAGGGCGAAGACGAGGCGTGCCAGTTGGTGGACGCGCACGTGTGTGCGGACCTGACCGATCCACTCTCGACGGTTCCCGCTCGATGCCGCGGCGGGGGGACCTGTGGCAGAGGGTGCCGGAGCGCGCGGTGTGTGATCTGTCGAGGTGGGACGGGAACCTGCCCGGGGAGGATCCACAATGACCGCTCCTGGCATCTCTTCGTAGGAGTGGCGTCCCTCTGTGCGCACGTGCGCGGTGGGGCTGCCTTCGGGGGAAAAAAGCCGAAACTCATGCTCGCCGAAGGGGTCCGGTTGCCACCCTGTCGTGATGTCGGTCGCGGTCGATCTCATCCATGGTTCCCGTCAATCGGAAGCGCGATTGAGTCTGCCCCACCCCGGGTAACAGGATGGTGACGGAGCAATGAAATCTCCGTGATGCCAGGAAGAATTCAGACGGCCACGGCGGTGGCGCTCACCCGGTGCCCCCGGCGCTCCAACTCGGGCATCACGTGTTCGGCCAGCAGCTCTATGGAGTGCATGACCGTCTCGTGGGGCAGCATCCCGAACTGCATGTAGCAGAGCAATTGATCGACACCGGCCTCTTCGTACCTGATGATCTTCTCGAGGCACATCTCGGGCGTCCCGATGATGATCATGTCCTGCTCCTGGTAGCGCTGGACGTCGGTCTTGCTGGTCGCCGACAGGTTCAGCAAGGGAAACGCGCGCTCCTGGGCCTCCTTGGAGAGGTGGGGTAGCTCCCACTCGATGGTGAACTCGGCCAGGTTTCGGTACCACCACTCCACCGAGTCCCACAGCCCGTACGCCTGGGCCTGGTCCAAGTCGTCGCAACAGTGCACCAACGTGTACGCACCCACCCGGTCGTTCCTGACGTGGGTCAGTGGCTCCGATTGGGCCTGGGCGGCATGGTAAGTGGCGATCACCTCGGCCATCTGCTCGACGGTCCGGCTCAACGAGAGGGAGAGGAGGCCGAGGCCGTAGCGTCCGGCGCTGACCGCACTGCTGTCGCTGGTGGCCGCCTGCCACACCGGTGGATGCGGATCCTGGAACGGCTTGGGGGTCTGCATGCGGAGCGGGAACTCGAGGTTCGGGCTGCTGTAGGAGTACTTCTCCTCGGCCCACATCCCCACGACGATCTCGATGGCCTCCTTCCACTGGTCGCGCGAGCGATCGTCGATCGGGACACCGAAGGCGGTCTGTTCCATCGGGGTCGAGCGGCCGGTCCCCCACTCGACGCGGCCGTGGCTCAAGACGTCGACCGTGGCCACCTTTTCGGCCACGCGCGCGGGGTGGATGAAGCCGAACGGCATCAGCGTCACCCCGAATCCCAGACGGATCTGGCGTGTCGACAGGGCCAGGCCGCCGAGCACGACCTCAGAGGCGGGACAGGCCGAGCGGCCGTCGCGGAAGTGGTGCTCGACGACCCACACCGTGTGGAAGCCGAGCCGGTCTGCCAATTGGATCTGCTCGATCGCCTCGTCGTAGGCCTCCTGTTCGGCCTTGCGCTGGCCGTAGGGATGTGGAAGGTCCCACGGCCGCACCTTTGGTTGGATCTCATAGAGCAGATCTAGTTTCACGATGGCCCCCTGTTCAGGTCCTGGAACGACGTCGGAAAGCTAGCCGGTCTTCCTCCCGGTTTAGCCATCGGCCATGCCCGCTCGGAGCTGCCTCCTCCTCAGGTCGAGCCCTCGCGCCGTGTGACCTGGGTTACAAAGGCGCCGACCCGGCGCACGGCTGCTTCTGATTCGGGGAGATCGGGCTGTATGGTCGGCCAGACGTGTTGCATGCCCGCAACGACGTGGAGCGTCACCGTGGAGCTGGCCTGGGCCAGCGCATGTGCGAGGGTCAGACTGTCGTCGAGGAGGACCTCTTCGGATCCGACGAACAGCAGGGCGGGGGGGAAACCGTGCAGGTCGGCGAAGAGCGGGGAGGCCATGGGATCACGGGGATCCCAACCTTGCAGGTAGAGCTGCGCCGCTTCGGTGGCCCGCGCGGCCGAGAACATGAGGTCTGTATTGGCGCGCGAGTTGTACGAGCGCGCGGTCACCGTGAGGTCGACCCAGGGTGAGAACAGGGCGATGCCGCGGGGAAGAGGCCGGTGGGCGGCGAGGGCGGCGGCCACCAGGCTCGTGGCCAGACCACCACCAGCCGAGTCCCCGCCGACCAGCACAGGCTGCGAGGAGGCGGCACGAACGGCGTCGAAGACGAGGAGCGCATCGTGCAGTCCGGCCGGGAACGGGTGTTCGGGGGCGAGTGCGTAGTCAACGATGACGACACGTATGCGGGCGGCGTCGGCCAAGCGGACACCGAACTCGGCCGATCCGGAAGCTGAACCAAGCCGGAAGCCGCCTCCATGGAGATACACCAGGGATGCCAGAGGATCCTTCGGTTGGCACACCACACAGGGCACGCCGCCCACTGTCTCTGCCGTCACCTCCACGGTGGGCGTCGAGGTGGGAGTGGCCAGGGGTATCGAGGCGCGCAGGTCACGAAGGTCGGCCGGCGTGGGCACGGTCGATGCCCGTCGAGGTGGAACGCCCCACGAGGCCAGATCCCCTCTGCGCGCCACGTCGTTAACATTAGGTCGTAAGGGCGCGGGGAACGTCGGTAGAACGGGGAGGAGATCCGATGGAAGCAGAGGAGACAGCGACCGTAGCGACCGAGGGCGACGGGGGGTTGCGTCCGTTCTTCTACTCGATCGCCGACCTGCCGGCGGCATCGATCTCCCAGATGCTGGACCAGACCGATTCGAGCGAAGAAGACAAGCAGGCGATGTACGACATCTTCGGGCGCGATCTGATGACCAAGGTGATCCTCCAGTCGCCCAATCTCTCTGTGTTCCATGAGGAAGCGAAGCCGGGCGAGCAGGTCAAGCCCCATCGGCACGGCACGCACCAGATCACCTACGTACTGCGCGGCTCCCTGCACTATGGGAACAGGGTGACAGAGGCCGGAATGGGCTACTACAGCCCCGACCGTCTCTACGCGTGGACGGCCGGTGACGAGGGTGCCGAGTGGATCGAGATCCACGCCGGGCAGCCTCAGGCCTACGCACGCTGAGTGGAGCCGCCGGCTCGGCGTGCTCGCGCCGGCCGGCGCTTCTCTAGAGACGAGATCCGAGTATGGAGTCGGTGTACACCGCGAGCAACGGTCCTCGCCCGGCGTCGGTGGCGATCTGTCGCAGGTAACCGGTGAGCACGCCCTCGGCCTGATTGCTCGAGGTGCGTAGTCGGTGGGCCTCGGCCTTGTCCCGCGCCGCCAACTGCGCCTTGCGCTGTGCCGGTGTGACGGTCGGCGTTCCCGCTGGCAGCACGCTGCGCACAGCCGACAGCGCGACCACTTGGGATGTGGGGTCATCGCCCGGTGGGAGCGTCCCGGTGAGCTCCTGCCAGCGCAGGAAGAGGAAGCCCTGGGTGTAGCCCTCGGTGTCGATCCAATTGGGAACGCCCGGGTTCTTCGCCGCGACGACGAAGTAGTAGCGACCGTCACTGGACAGTTGGGCCTGGGTGGCGTTCAGACTGCTCTGGTGCGTGGCATAGGGAAGCGATTGGGCGAAGGCATCGGCTGCCTCGAAGCCCTGGTACACGGCATTGGATTTGCCGACGCTGACCACCAGTGCCTGGCCGGCTGAGAGGTCGAAGTGCGAGAGGGAGGAGAGCTGCCCGGCGAGCCCGCCCTGCGTCGGCGCCGGCGTCCGCACCTGGTTGGGCGGCAGGGACGCCGACGGGGCTGACCCGCCTGGCCCAGGTTCAGGGGAAGAACTGCCTGCGTCGAATGTGCTCATCCTTCCTGCCAGCGTGGAGCGGGAACTCGACCAATCCGACGAGTCGTTGGGAATCCTCGGACGACCGTTCGACCATCGCTCCCCGTTCTTCATCGGCTTCTCGGGCGCACTCGGTGTGGCGGTGGCCTACATCCTCGCCCGGGGCATCGCTGACATCTCGAGTGTCCTCATCATCATCGGTCTGGCCCTCTTCATTGCCATCGGGCTGGACCCGATCCTCGTCTTCTTGGTCAATCGGGGCGTCGGGCGCGGTCTGGCCGTCGGCGTCGTGACGCTGGGTTTCGTCCTCCTCGTGGCGGCGTTCGTTCTGGCCGCAGTCGGACCCCTCTCGCATGAGATCCAGACCATCGTCAAGAACTACCCCCGCTACAAGTCGAACATCGCCCACGGCAAGGGAGCTGGGAAGAGAAGATGACAGCTGGTGCCTTTTCCTACTTCACCACGCTGCGGCCGTTTGCCGTGGTGGCCGGAGTAGACAGTGGAGTGGATTGGACCGTGCCCATGGCGGGCACCGACATCATGGCGTCGATGCAACCGGCTTCCGAAAAGGTGTGAACGAACGGCGCGAGAGCGACGAAGGGGGATCCGCATGTTGAAGGACATTCGAGAGACATCCGATGAGCAGTACTGGGAGGACCTCAGGGCCCGCTGGACGAGCCTCCTGAGCTATCGCTACATCGGCCGCAACCACGGGGCTCTCAATTCGGGTCCGGTGGACAACACGGTTACCTTGCGCCACGACATGCGCAATGCCGCCGGCGGGATCATGGTTGCCCCCCTGTGCATCACCGCCCCGGAAGGCGGTGGTTTCAGCGACTCGTTTGCCGTGCCGAACCCGGTCATCCAGTCCACGCAGATTCTGGACGACGCCAGGGATGTGCGGCGCATCGAAGTCGTGCAAAGCGAGGTGCTCAAGACCGGACAGCGTCTGGGGTTCAGTCGATCCAAGATCGTCGACGCCGACAATCCCGATCGGATCATCGCGTTCACCGAGGGTGCCGGCGTCAGTTTGGGTAACGTCCCCGAGGGCTTCACGCCTATGGACGAGGAGAAGATCGTCGTCGTTGATTCACCGGACCTCCCGCCCCTGCACAAGGTCTTCGGCGCCACCAAGCGCGCGGACGGGAGTTGGGCCCTGGGGAAGCTCACCTTGGAGATGGCATCGCCCGACGCGGCGCTCCATCTGGGTCCACAGCACATCCTTCTGGATGCAGCCGCCATCGATCTGGCCGCCGACCTCGTGGGCACCGACCTTCTGCAGATCGAGAGTTGGCACGTGATGTTCCTGGCGCGCGGCAAGGTCGGACCGTTCCGTGTCGACGGCCGCGCCGTCCACGGCGCATCGGGACGGGTCGGCGTCGCCATGACGTTGCACGACGAAGGCAACGATGATCGAGCCATCACGTCGGGGTCTGCCATATTCCGCCGGGTCGACTAGTCGTGCGTCTCGGGTAGCATTAGCAAATCGCATTTGCAGCACCGCGAAGGGGAGGATTGCCATGGCCACACCAAAGCTGGGTTTGGCGCGGGACTCCTTTCACGGCAAAGCCGACGCTCCACCGGCACTGGGCGTAGGGTCGGTGGGGACAACGACGTGAAGGAGGGGGCATGGCGGTCACGTATCCGCTGAACCTTGAGGTGACCAGTCCTGCGCAGATCGCCCGATGGCGTCCGCTCGTGAACTGGCTCCTCGTGGTCCCGCCGATGGTGCTGCTCTTGATCTACAGCATCGGCCTGGAGATCCTGGCCATCGTCAGCTGGTTCGTCATCCTCTTCACGGGGCGGCTTCCCGAGAACTGGGGCGGCTACATGGTGAAGGTGTTCCGTTATCAGTGGCGGATCTATGCCTATCTCTACGGCTGGACCGAGGAGTATCCCGGCTTCGATGTGCCCTCGGGGTACGCCGACCCGGGGGGTTACCCCGCCGTGTTGCAGAGCGTGCCGGATGCAACCCGCAACCGGCTCACGGTGCTGCTCCGGTTCATCTGGGTCATTCCGGCCTACGTCGTCGTCTACTTCGTGGGCATCGCCGCGTCGGTGGTCCTGCTGCTGGCCTGGTTCATCGTCCTCTTCACCGGAAGGTGGCCGGAAGGGATGCGACAGTTCTGCATCGGGTACGTCCGGTGGAACACGCGCGTGCAGGCGTACATGTTCTTGCTCACCGATGTGTATCCGCCCTTCCGTCTCGAAGCGTGAGGACCTGCCGGCTCAGACTTCCTTGAGTCTCGGCACGACCTTCTCTCCGAGCTGGGCCACCCATGCCGCAGGATCCGGGCCGGGCGGCATTACCTCGACCAGGGTGATCCCGAGCCTGGCGTACTCCTCCATGGCGGAGATGAACGAGTCGACATCGTCCAACGGGTTGGGGCCGAGAATTGTCTTTTGGATGGTGTCGGGGTCGCGGTCTTCCGCCTCACAGTGCCGGGACAGCACTTCCAGCTTGTGCGCCACAACCGAGGCGTCGGGGGCGAAGATGTTGCAGGCGTCGGCGTAGCGCGCCACGAGCTTGAGCGTCTTCTTCTCGCCGCTGCCGCCGACGAGGATTCTGGGCGCAGGCTTCTGGATCGGCCGGGGTGAGCAGATCGTCTCGGCCAATTGGTAGTGCGTGCCGTTGTAGGGCCCGTCGTCGTCACTCCACATCTGGTGGCAGATCTGGAGTGTCTCCTCCAACCGCTCGAAACGCTCGCTGATGGGAGGGAACGGCACGCCGAGTCCCAGGTGCTCGCGTTCGTACCACGCGGCACCGATGCCGAGTTGCGCCCGGCCACCCGAGAGGACGTCGAGGGTGGTCACGATTTTGGCCAGCAGTCCCGGATGGCGGTAGGTGACACCCGTGACGAGGAGGGCCAGCGTCATGGTCTGGGTCTGCCCGGCCAGAAAGCCGAGCGAGGTGTAGCCCTCGAGCATGGGGTCCTGTGAGGTGGCGAAGGCTTCCATCTGGAACCAATGGTCCATGAGGGTGAAGATCGAGCATCCGCCTTCCTCGGCTGCCCGGGCCGTGGCGGCCAGGGTGGGCCCCAGGGCTTCAGGCCCGCCGGGCAGGGTGAAATTTGCGTAGTGAATACCGAGTTCCATGAAGCTCACCTTACGGCGGATCATCGAAAGACCAGGTCACGCACGACCCCCTCGTTACCATTGCGGTATGTCGTCGTTGGGGAACCACGGTGGCCCCGGCGCCCCGGCGCCCCGCCTCAATCGAGGGTCTCGAGGCGACGCGCAAAGCGGCGGCGCCACCGTCGACGACTGGCCGGTGTGGTGGGCGGGGCGGTGCTCCTCAGTGTGACCGGGGTGGTGGTAGCGGACCGCACGGCGAGTCCGGCTCGAGGCGCCGATCAGCCCTCCCGTGACAAGGGACGAGCGAGCGTGGCGTCCACCGGCTCGACCGTCATCACCGCCAGCAAGCACTTGACACCCGGAGCCGGCGACCTCTTTACGGAGCTATCGGTGGCGGCGTATCTCGCAGCCGACGGCGCGGTGGACGTGACCGCGGCGG
>OBLU010000773.1_pt1 | contig 29882 bp, 16 predicted proteins | sample 1518681 | NCBI WGS metagenome assembly OBLU01 (sample SAMEA3539304, study PRJEB22396) | soil metagenome | biome: tundra; feature: field; material: soil | place: USA | collected 2010-05 | depth 0.15 m
ATCTCTTTGACCACGTCTGTGACAAGCCTGTACTTCTCCTTCACGTATCGCATACCTCATGGAGAATTCGTTCTCTCATGGCCCGCTCAATACGGGGCACCGTACCACGGCCGACTCTTCGAGCGGTCAGGTATTTCCCTAGCTAGGAACTTGTTGAAAAACTCTTGTGGGCACTTACCCCAGAGCAAAACAGAGTGACCCGCGATGTATCCCGATGGCAGATTGGCGCGTTGTAGACAATTTCTGTGCGAAGTTAATCTGAACCAAAGTGCCCTTCCGACCGCTTGTAATCGTTTTTCAACAAGTTCCTAGGTCTGCCTTTAAGAAACGGCCAGTGAGGTACTCGGTCTCACTGGCGAGGAAGTCGGGGTCAAGATCAAGATTTCCGCCAAGGCTCTTTACCTTTGCGCCGGAATCAGAGTGTATCCAATTAACCCCAAGTCTGTGTTTTGCCCAGTTAGCAAAAGTCTCGATCTCGACATTTACGTTGAGCGCGCCCGACGTCTGCGTGGTTGCCAGGTGATTTACGTAGCCCCTTAGTGTGCGGTTATATGTCAAGACTAGGACATTTATTGTAGCGCCGGGATCTAGACGTCGACGACGGCTATGGTCGCTTTCGAGGCAATCGATTTCTTCGAGATTGCCAGTGGTGAGTTCTCCCCGCAGTCGCGGAAACAGAGACTCTTCTTCATCGGCTGTGTGCCTTTCGCCACCCACGTGGAAATACTGAAGTGCAGCCTGAACGGCGGATCGCTCTTCGCCGGTAAGGCTCCGCGCGTGCCCGCGCTCAGCAACCAGGCACAGGATGTCGAGGAAATGCTCGATCCGGCGATGGCAATCTTTCAGCATGCCAATCGGATTGTCGAATCCGCTGTCTGGTTTCGCACCTATCTGAATCGCCATTTTTCAGCCTTCTTTCTTTGATGTTGTCGATTCTCGTCCCATGTCGCAGAGCACAATCGCATGAATGAGCGGATTAATACTCCCATGAAACCCCGGTAGCCCCTTTCCGCGCAGTGACATAAGTTACTGCGGGAGCGATGGGCGGTCGCTAGTGTTGGTAGTGGGAGACAACCCATGAGCCATGCCGGGGAGAGTTCAACACACGATATCGTGGCTCGCGAGCGCCGGAAGAGCCTGATGCTTCGCGCCTGGATTTTGTGCGGACTCTTCTTCATGGCGCTGCCCGGCACCCTGCTGGGTTTTTCCAATCTGATGGCCATTAGCGCACACTACGGATCGGCCAACCTGCCTGCTGCCTGGATGGAGGGCCACGGCCACGCACAGATGTATGGCTGGATTGGCAGCTTTATTCTTGGCATCGGATTCTATTCACAACCCACTCGTGGCCAGTCCCTCCTTAGAATCCCGCTTACGTGTTTCAGCCTGTGGACAGTTGGCGTAGCACTGCGTTGGCTGGCAAACATCTACGGATGGTACTGGAGAATACTCTTCCCGGTTTCGGCTGGATTCGAGCTAATCACAGTTCTCCTTTTTCTCTACGCTGCGTCGCACCACAAACTCCCCGGAGCACCGCAAGGCACGCTTGCAAAGCCAAAGATGGAGCCGTGGATGGTCTCTGTTCTGTTGGGAACCGCGGGACTCACTTCCGCTCTCATCTTCAACTTCGTGGAGTGCCTGCGGCTGGCACTCCAGGGAACAGTACTTTCCTTTCCTCACACGCTCGATCAGAAGTACCTTGTATTGCTGGGCTGGGGATTCGTGGTGCCGGTGGTATGGGGTTTCTCAGCACGGTGGCTACCCACGTTCCTGGCGATTCCCAAGCCAGATGCTCCAAAACTGCGTTTGGCGCTGGCGCTGGATCTGCTTGGTGTCCTCTGCGGCGTCGCTGGGTGGACTATAGCGGCAACGGTCCTGCTGGCGTGCAGCACCATCGTGATCGGATTGGCGCTGCATCTCGCGCAACGGCCGCAGGGGAACGCCAAGGTTCAGGGCATTCATCCCAGCTTTCCGTCGTTCATTCGGATTGCTTATACGTGGCTGGTAGTCGCGGGTTGCATGAGCATCTGGGCCGCCTTTGTCGATCAGCATGGCGGCATCTGGGGTGCATCGCGCCATGCTCTCACTGTCGGCTTCGCGGCGACGATGGTCTTCTCTATCGGACCACGCATCCTCCCGCATTTTGCGGGCGTACAAGCGATCTTCAGTAAGCGACTGATGTTCCTGAGCCTGTTGCTGTTGCAGACGGGATGCCTGCTGCGCGTCTCCTCCGAACCACTGGCCTACGAACGCTTGCTCTCCTTCGCATGGAAGATCCTGCCAGTCTCCGGGATGCTGGAGTTGAGTGCCGTTCTTTTGTTTGCAGCGAACATCTCGCTGACCTTCCTGCTCGGCAGTTCTGCATTCGCAGTGAACAGCCCACGCCACCAGGTTGCGTTGGAGAGCTAGTAGTTACATCGTTTTACGATGTGTATGTTCTGGGCGACTTCGTAAATATTGGCGATTATCCGCACCGATTGCCACGAATGTGAATTCCAGTCGCGCCTTATTCGCGATATTCGGGCTAACCGCTAGAAAGCCTGGCACGATCGTCCCACCATAGCCGCCGATCCCACTGCTGCCTCGCACAAAGAAGCGATCCAAACGACGACTAACAGTTTCACTTCATCGTGATTGCTAATTCCCTGCCCGCTGAGTCATCGTTCTTACCACGTCGACCGGACCCAGAAGGCCTGAGGGCAGCAATGGTGAGTCAGCTGCATATGGAGTTATATCGGCGAAGGTAAATTTCGTCGCGTTTGGTTGCTGATCGCCAATCAGCCGGTTCACCCAGGCATTGATCACCTTGATGGTGACTTCATTCTTTCCTGGCTTCAGTGCCTTCGTAACATCCACCCGATAGGGCGCATGCCAGACTACGCCGAGAGAAATCCCATTGACCGTTACCTCGGCCAGATTCTTTACATCACCCAGATCGATCCAGAGAGTTCCGCCGGGTTTGAACCAGTCCGCTGAAGCCTGAATGGTCCTGGTATAAGTTCCGGCGCCGGAGAAGTACTTCACACCTGCGTCCGCACTTTCGCTCCAGGACGTTAGCTGGTCGAGTGTGACGGATGCAGGTGCGCCACGATGCTCCTGGAAACTCACCTTCCATGGACCATCGACAGTCGTCAGTTTGGTCTCCACAACTTTAGGCACGGTGCGCGCGGCCATCGTTGTCGGACTGCGGAACACCACGAATACCGTACCCCACGGCTCAAGATGCAGCGGCACCGTTGTGTGTCCATTCGCGATCTTGTAAGTTACAGCTTCGGACTTGCCTGTTTCGGCATGCCACAACTCCGGGGCCTTGCCGATTACGCGAAAACTTGCATCCACCGTCTCATCGCGGTCATTGCGGTTGTCGAGGAAGTAAACATCGCCATCGCGCAACTTGCGATGCACAAAGACTATTCGCGTATCTGCTTCTGGCTTGCTGTGGTCGAAGTCGCGAGTCACATTGAGTGTCTTCAGCGCAAATTCGGCATTCTGTCCTGCGTATACCTTGCCCTTTCCTACGGTTTGCATACCGGATCCGTTGCCGAACAGCTCATCATTCAACTTGCTGAACTCAGCCTGATCATCGGCCAGACTCGGCGTGTCTGTTGGCTTCTGCCCGGCCACCATTGCACCTTGCTCAACGAGGTTGTGAATGGCGCGTAGCACGGGCAACGACATGTGTTTGCTGTACGGATCCAGGACCAGCACCCGGTAGCGCATGCCGCTCGGCGTCGCGATCTCGCCGTTGGCGACGTTCAACTGATGAATCAAGCCATCCGCGTTGATGTAGTCGAATCCATACCCCGCGGGAATATCCGGAGCCTTGTCCGCAAAGATTGCCGTGATGTTCGAGTCTTCGCCGTAGAAATAGAGTACGTCCGCAGCGAAGCGCCCCTGCTGCAGCATGTAGCTGCTGCGCGCCAGATAGTCGACCCATGGACGTGCTTCTTCCGCCCAGGTTTCGTTCCGATTGAACCACTGACCATACGGCCCAAGGGTCAGCCCCGGTGCTTTGTCTACCAACGGCTGGTGAGCAGACTCATGGATGACGAAGCGGTTGATGCCGTTCACCAGTTCCTGATCAGCCGTTGGCTTAAGCGTCACCGGCGACCACGCCCACGCGCTGTTTATTCTTGCGGTCATCGACTCCGCGGCCGCCAGATTCTGACCGTAGATATGGGCAACCGACGCGGATTCGCGATCATCCGCGTTGTAACCGTACATCTCCTTGTTGACGCCGGGCGCCTGCACCCACATCGCACTCATGGGGATGTCGTCGAGCTTCTTTACCTCCATGCCATCGGCAATAAACGCGCGGCCTCCCTCGTGCGACTCGCCGTAGTGGCCCATCCCGCGCGCCTTCAGCGTGGCTTCCAACTGACCGTAGTGCTCATCCGCGGTGAGATCCGCAATCGTCTTGCGCAGGTCCCAGAGAAACTGGTCGCTGGCCTTTGCGCTCTCAACAACGTGACCAGCCAACACCGGCAGCCACGGATGCGGATCGTAGCCGCGCAGCCGGGTGAACTCGGCGATCATGCTGTCGGTCCAGTTCTGTGCACCCGCCTCCCAACTGTCGCTGATCACATACCGGATGCCGCGCTTGCCCATGAAGTCCGCACCAACCGTTTCCTTGTAACTGTCCAGGTAACGATCCATGTAGTTCTTCACGTAGTGTGCGTTCAGTTTGTCCACCTCAAGTCCCGTGGCCTCCTTGGTCGCTGGATGATTCGTAATGCCCAGTAGCGAATAACCGATTCTGAGCACGATCCACGTACCGGCTGGTGGCGTCCAGTCGAGCGTTCCGTCAGCGTGGAGCTTGCTTGTCAGGTCGATCACATCGCCCTTCTGGATCGCGTCCGATGAGGCCACATCGGGCGTGGCGAAGCCGTAGAGATCCGGCGTTTGGTTGAATGCGGCCTTCTCCTCGAAACGGTTCACGCGTGCGTCGGCATGCAGCACAAGCTCCGCGAGAGCAATGTCAGCCGGAGGCCTTGGAGTCGAACTGTCCGAGGCTCTCGGCAGCAGTGTCTTGAATGTCATCCGAAAGTACTTCGCCGTGACCGGTGCAAACGAGATGGTTTGCTCCGTTGACCCACCCTTCGGGACAAGAGCGACGACATGGAAACTGACACCATCGTCGTTGGCTTCCAATGCTTCACTTGGCTCGGGACTTCCTCCTCGAGCAAAATAGTCGTCGTTCGGACCGCTCGGGTGGCGCACAATCGTTAGCGCACAAATCCTCTGCGGCCGGGGAAATTCATATTGAATCCACGCCTTCTCCCCTGACGAGGCGGCCTTCGGCAGAGCAGTCGTGGCAACCAGGTCGCCATCGGCCAGCAGCGCCGTGTCAATTGTGCCGCTGCTCCAGGTGATCTTCGGTTGCGGCGTAATGCTGCCTGCCGGCATGCGATATGCAACGACAGAGCTGTCGGCATAGAACTGCGGCTCGGTGAATGCGTTGTTTGTGATGGGCAGATTCTGGAATGGCCCGGTGTTCGATGGTGGATGAGCCAGCGTCCCGATGAAAGGCTTGCCGCCCTGCACCACAGTTTCGCTCCACACGTATTTCTTCATCGCTTCCGGCCCCGGCACCCACGGACCGCCGCTCTCGCTCCAGCCAGGCGAGCCTGCAATGGCCTCTTCCATCCCCAGGTGGTCGGCCAGAACGGTCGCGTATTTGAACGCATCTTTCCATTCCGGCGTCATGTACGCCAGTCGTTTGTCGACCACCTGCGGGGTCGCCAGGGCAGCGTCGAAGTTCTGGAATCCGCCGATGCCAACCCGGTGCATCCATTCCAGGTCGAGCTTGATCCCTTCTTTGCTGATGTTTCCGTTCATCCAGTGCCACCACACCAGCGGGCGCGCACTTTGCGGCGGATTCACGAAGCCGCTCTTCAGTGAATCTCCAGAGCTATGGGCCGGCGCCGCCGAGGTCTGCGCCAATGCCGGTCGTCCAAACAAGGTGAGCACGATGATGCCAGCTGTTATCGGGATTCTGCCCATACTTACGGAGCGGCGAGTCGTATTCGTCATTCTCATTTGCAATTTCCTTTTCAGCACGCTTCTGCCTTTGCTTTTGTGACCAAGACGCAATATACGCTGGCACGACATAGCAATTGAATAGCAGCCACAAAATTCCCTGAACCCCGATTTGGAACTCACACGGAGAGGGGAATGGGGATCACATCACTGCGTCAGGCATGTGCCGATGCCAATCGATGACTGGCTTGACGTGCCATTGCGGCCAGCGGGCTATTTCCTGGTCTCGCGCGCCTGGCTCGGCACAATCTCCACGTAGTCCAACGGAGCTTTCTCCGCGCTGTCTGGCCATCCCGTCACGCGCACGATGTCGCCGTGGTGTATTGCGACACGGCGCAGCACACGCCGGGTTGACGTGTGGCCGTTGAGTTTGTCGCCAGGCAGCGTGTCCCCGGCGACCCAGCGATCTACTTCATTGCCGGCGATCGACAATATAAATCGTGACTGGCCATTCGGAAGATCAAAATACTGCGCGGCTACGTCGTACCAACCGTCGGGTTTGTCCCAGGTGGTCTGGGCCGAGCACTGCTGTGCCGCGCAGATCACGGCCCTTCCTCCCGATCCGGTCTCCCACGGCGTGACATCGACAGGGGTATAGCCATCCAGCTTCATCGACTCCGCTTCAATACGCCCTGGATAATGGCCGACGCGGTCTTTCGCATCGGGAATGCCCGACATCTTCGTGAACCACTGAGTCACCGCGTCGCGCCAAACAATCGCGTGTCCGGATTGAAACTGCAGACGCTTGAGCACCTCGGTGTAGATTGCGTCGGGGACGTTGCCGCGAAGCTCCTCCCACGCGGGCACCTGCGCGGCTGCGGCCTCGGCACCCCAGTAGTGCGTGTTGTCAATGTGCTGCATCACGGTCTCGCCCGAGTGCAGGCGATAGGTGTAAGGCACATGGTGCATGAATAACAGAAGATCGTCCGGGCAAGTGGCGAGTGATTCATACTTCGCGGCGAGCGGCGCGGGATACTGACCGATGTAGCCTGTACCGGTTGCGATGGTGCGATCCATGCCCACGCCGCCGTGGTCGGCGCGAATCCATTGTTCCCAGCCATTGCCTTCTGCGGACTCGATCCCGGGGCCGAAGTGGACGTGGATAATATCCGTCAGCGTGCCCAGGCCAAGCGGTCCCGTATAGCTCTCATAAATGTGCCACGAATCCAGTTCCAGTTTGTTGACTACTGCACGTACGGCGGCGTCATTACCGAAGCTGAGGCGCGTCCATTCATCGCTGATTGCTGCCGCGCTTAGATTCGGGTCCCATGCAAGTCTTCCGAACCCGTACAGGTTGGCAAGCGCGAGCGGATTGCCGAGCCAGCCATCGGTGCCCACATTAGCTACGCCGACGAACCCTCCTGCGGTGTGATGTTCGGGCGGAGAGCTGCGGCCACTAACGATTTGCTTCACCGGCAGAGGAGACGCCGTGAGGGAGGCGCGCATGTCCGTATCCAGCGCTTCCTTCCACATTGGGACCAGATAGACGAGGTGCCGCTGCTGTCCTGTGTACTCCTGCGTGATCTGAAGTTCGATCGCTTCGTTGGTATGAGGGAGCGCAGCAAAGAGTGGGCTAACGGGTTCGCGCACCTGGAAGTCGATAGGTCCGTGCTTAATCTGCACGATCACGTTGTCGTCGAAATTGCCGTCGAGCGTGTGGAAGTTATCGTAGCCCGCGCGGGCACGGTCCGCCTTCAAATCGTGCCAGTCGAGGTGATTGTTGTAGACGAATCCGCGATAGAGGACCACGCCGCCATGTGGCCGCAGAGCGCGCGCCACTACGTTGGCGGCATCGGCGGGGGTGCGGCCATACTGCGATGGGCCGGGGCGGCCCTCGGAGTCAGCCTTGATGAGGACGCCGCCGAAGTCCGGAATTGCACGGTAGACTTCGTCCACCTTGCTTTTCCACCAAGCAGCGACCTCCGGATCGAGTGGATCGAAGGTTTTCAGGCCACCGAGGACCTGGGGGCTGCTCATATCAACGGACAGCGACAGTCGCACACCGTACGCGCGAAATGCATCGGCGATGCGGGCGAGGTCCGTGAGGCTTTCAGGCTTCAGGAGGTCTATGTTGGCGTTAACATTATTGATGGTGCAGCCATTGATGCCAATGGAACTCAACAAGCGCGCATACGCCGCCGCACGGGACTGGTCTGCGCGAACCTTGCCGTCTGCGAAGAAGATCGATGGACCTGCGTAGCCTCGCTCGATCGAGCCATCGGGATTGTCCCATTCGTTCGTCCATCGAATAGAGTCTGCGGGGCCCGATGACTCGTTGAGCGTGGCCAGCGAATGCTCTTCAGCGATCCAACGGAGCAGCGCAAATACTCCATACAACACGCCGCGCTCGTCACCACCTTCGACGACGAGTATGCCGCCGACGCGAGAAAACCGGTATGCGTCGGCTGCGAGCGGTTTCCCGTTGCCTGATGCGGGGCGCCACGCATTGATTTCGGTCTGCGTTCCAATCACGACAGCACGTTTCAATCCACCGTCCGCACCAATCACGACGCGAGGCTCACGCTGCAACATGCCGCGCCAGCCTAGTGCCAGTTCGTGGGATGCGGAGTCTTCGAGCGTGCTGCGTCCAAGCGCTACGACAGTATCCGGGACGCCGTCTGGAAACACAGCGGCGGAATTCACGGGGCGGTACGCGAGCCATGCGGGCTCACCTGCGCCTAAGGAATCCTGCGCTGCGGCGAAGACAGTCGCGAGCAGGGGCAGCAACAGCGCTGCAAGCCTCGCTGCCCTCCTGCTGCAACAACTCACCGTGGCAGCTCCTTGTCACCGCGAATGCTGAAGGAGCCAGCGATGGATTGACCCGAACTCTCGGCAGGCTGTGAGCCGCCGAGATGCACGGTGTAGTCGCCCGCGCGCACAGCTCGGACACCGTTTGCATCGACGGTGCTCAAAGCACGCGCATCCACCATGAAGCGGACATGCTGCTTGGCGTGAGGCGCGAGCGTAGTGCGCTCGAAGCCAACGAGCGCGAGTTGCGGCGACGTGGGTGCGGCAGGTGGCGTGAGATAGAGTTCGCTCACGGCATCCCCGGCCGGTCCCGCGATATTCTCGACATCCGCCTCGACGACTAGAGGTGACCCGGCGTCGAGCGTCTTGGTCGAGAGCTTGAGGTTGGTCCATTTGAACTTTGAGTAGCTGAGTCCGTAGCCAAAACCCCAGAGCGGAGTGCCATGAAAGTAGCGATACGTGCGATTGCTCATTGAGTAATCGCCGAATGCGGGCAGATCTTTGGTGCCTGCATAGAAGGTCACCGGGAGCCTTCCGGTCGGGTTGATTCCCCCGGTCAACACATCCGCAATCGCAGTTCCCGCTTCCTCGCCGGGATACCATGCTTCCACAATCGCGTTAGCGTGTTGCTTCGCCCAATCGACTGCGAGCGCACTGCCGTTCATCAGCACAACGACCAGGGGCTTGCCCGTGGCCGCAAGGGATTCCAGCATCTTTTCTTGAACGGCAGGCAACTCGATACTGGTGCGATCGCCTCCATCGAAGCCCTCAACATGCACCGGCATCTCTTCCCCTTCGAGTTCGGGAGACAGCCCTACGAATGCCAGGACCACATCTGCCTGCTTCGCTGCGGTTACGGCGGCCTCGCGCTCCGCGTCGATGGAAGGCTTCCAGTCAAGCGTGATCCCTGCGCCGAAAAGTCGAGCCTTGTGAGTGTACTCAATGCGAATCGCGTGCGGCTTGGTGTCTGCAAAGTGGAGCGTGAAGGGCTTCAAACCGCTCGGCCGATACTCGCTTTCAGCCACTGGCTGATCCGTGAGTGGCTTGTCATCGAAGAAAAGCCTGACTCCTTCTGCGTCGCCGCAGGGATAGCAGTGTGCCAGCGTGAAGCTGAATTGATAGTCTCCCGCAACGGGCACTTCGATCGTGCCGGTCCAGCGCACGCCAAAGTGTGACGCGTCCACAGTCTTGTCAGGCGAGGCCGAGTTCCAATCGAACTCAACTTGCTCGTCCACTCGAGTCATCGCAGGTGCACCTTGGAAATCCACGTTGTCGAAGTACTCGCCCTTCAAGCCGAAACGAGCGTCCCCCGTGGACGGGTGCAGTGCCGTCCGCGGAACGGGAAGCGACAGCTCGCTCACATAGGGCGAGCCTTGCGCGTACTTCACCTTCGCAGCACCGAACATCGTCTCGATGCCAGCAAGCGGCAGCACCGGTCTGGATGGAACTGCGTTGTAGTTACCCTCAATTGCAGCCAGGCTAGCAGCGTTCGGGCCGATCACAGCGACCGTAGCCGTCTTCTTCAGCGGGAGCACGCCATCGTTCTTGAGCAGCACCATCGACTTGCCGGCAACGTCCAGCGCCAGTTTGCGATGCTCCTGCGAGTCGTTCGCAGAGAAAGGAATCTGCGCGTACTTCACCTTCGCTGAATCATCGAAGAGGCCGAGCTCAAAACGCGCGGTAAACAGGCGCTTCACAGAGACATCCAACTCCTTCTCGGTGGTCAAGCCATCATGAACCGCTTTTACGAGGGCAGCATATTCCTTGCCGCAACTTGTATCGGTGCCGGCACGAACGCCGGCCACGGCAGCGTGTTCCAGGTCCGGAGAAAACTTGTGTCCCGCGGAGATGTCCGTAATGGCCGCACAGTCCGATGTGACGTAGCCATTGAAGCCCCAGGATTTCCGTAACGTGTCCTGCAGCAGCATCGCATTGGCGCAGGCGGGTGCCCCGTCAACAGAGTTGTAGGCGCACATCACGCTGCCTGCTTTGGCCTCAGCGACCGTCGCGCGGAAGGCAGGCAAATACGTATCCTCAAGGTCGTGCGGCGATGCATCGACGTTTGCGGTGTGACGGGTGCTTTCAGGACCCGAGTGGACCGCGAAGTGTTTTGGAGTCGCTATGACCTTGTAGTAGGAGGGATCATCGCCCTGCATTCCTTCCACGAAAGCGACGCCCAAACGGCTGGTGAGAAATGGATCTTCACCGTATGTTTCCTGGCCGCGTCCCCAGCGAGGATCGCGAAAGATGTTGATATTGGGCGACCAGAAGTCGAGCCCGTAATAGATGCTGTGGACACCTTTACGCAGCGCTTCGCTATTTTTCGCGCGAGCCTCGGTGCTGATGGTCGTAGCAACCTGGCGCATGAGAGGAATGTCCCAAGTCGCAGCGAGACCAATCGCCTGGGGGAAGACGGTCGCATAGCCCGAACGAGCGACTCCATGCAGACCTTCGCTCCACCAGTCGTATTCGGGCACGTCCAGCCGTGGAATGGCGACCGAATGATTCTGCATCTGGGAGACCTTCTCTTCCAGGGTCATCCTGCCGACCAGTGCGTCAACCCGGCGCTCGGTATCCGGCGTGGGAACATGAGCAGGAATCTGCGCAGTAAGAGTCAAAGTGAGCACTGCTGTGACGCCCAAGGGAAATAGGTACCGGGTGACTGGACGACTCCATCGCGAAGTGGTTCGAGCAATTTGTGGGTATGTTCTCATTCGGTCTTCACTTTGATCGAGATTTCGAAGAAACCCAATTTAGCGTGCCTACAGGGACAAATGCAAATGCCGGAGGACGAGCTTGGCGTTGCAGGCTCTCGCATCCGTCTCCCAGGCTCGATCGCAATCGATTCGCGGTGCTTTCTGTGCATGTGCGCAACAGCATGGTCGGGAATAGCTCGACGGGCAACGAGGTGCGTAATATAGTTGCGCACGCAAACCAAATATAGACTAATTTGGAATACGCGCGCGTCATTCTTGACTTGCTGGAATGCTTTGCGGGTTGAACTGAGCGCGGTATAGTGATGGAAGCATCACAGGTCAATCGCGTTGTCCGCGGCATTGCTAGCGGGAAAGTTAAGCGGTATTGGACAAATGAGATGATCCGAGGGATGCAGAAAGTCGATCTTGCGTATGCTCATCTCGCCTCCAGCGAGGTTGCCAGGGACATCAATCGCGATGTGATTCTCGAGGTGATTCGGGCCAATCAGCCGATCTCCCGCGCGGAACTTGCGCGACTTTCCGGACTGCAGCGAAGCACCGTATCGCTGATTGTGAATCAACTGATTGAAGAGCGTTGGGTGAGGGACGGCGGAACAGCACACCTTCCCCGCGGACGCCGTCCGACGATGGTCGGGTTGAATGACAACCTGGTGATGCTGGTAGCGGACATAAGGCCAAGACTGGCCACCGTCGCGATCGTGGACCTGAACGGACGTTTTCTCTCGCGCGCACAGTTGCCGGTGACGTCGGACCCGGAGAGGACGATCGCTGGAATCGTCGAGAGCATGCTGCGGATGAAGCAAACCCACGCGCAGCGATCTTTTGAGGGAGTTGGCATTGCCCTGCCGGGCCGCGTTGATTCCGCGACACAGCGCCTTCGGTTCGCTCCAAACCTTGGATGGGCCGATTTTGACATCAAGGGTGCTGTCGAAAAAGGGACCGGGATGGCGGTGGAGATGGACAACGCCGCGAATGCCTGCCTTCTTGCAGAAATCTGGTTTGGAGGCATGGACGGAGTCCGCAACGCGGTGCTTGTCACCATCTCCGAAGGTGTGGGAACGGGCATTCTCTGTAACGGTCAGATCATCTACGGCAACCACGGGATGGCAGGCGAATTTGGCCACATCCCTCTTGATGTCAACGGACCGTTTTGTGGATGTGGAGCGCGCGGATGCTGGGAAGTGTACGCATCCTCGAATGCCGCGCTGCGGTATTACGCGGACAGCAAGCCGAAGATAGTCGCGCGGACGATCGAAGACCTGCTCCGGCTGGCGGGAGAAGAGGATGCCAAGGCAATTGCAGCGCTGACCAAGCAAGCGGAATATGTGGGTCATGGATTAAGGACAATTTCGGCGGCACTCGCTCCCGAGGTGATCCTCATCGCTGGAGATATCGTTGCGGCGTGGGGGCGATTGGCGCCGGTGATCGAAAAGGCGTTATCGGAATCCAGCCTTGCCGGCCTAAAGCCGAGATTGATGCCCACGCACGAGGCTGAGGTTGCTCGTCTGCGCGGTGCCGCAATCCTGGTGTTGCAGCGGCGGTCGAGTGCAGGTGAAGCGACTGGAACCAAACGCGTGCCGAGGCGAGCGATTCCAGGGAAGAAGAAGCAGATCGTGAAGGGCACCGGACGACGTGTGGTAGCACTGAGTACGTAGCCGGTGCAACGTTCTACCAATCTGTAAGCGTGCCATCGAGCTTACGCGCGACGGGCAGATACGCGCGCTGGTAAGGATGCTTAGCCGCCAGCACCTCATCGATCTCCACGCCAAGCCCGGCGGCGTCGCCCGGATGCATGTATCCATCCACAAAACGATACTGGTGCGGGAATACTTCGTCCGTCAGCGCACTGTGCGGCATATGCTCCTGGACTCCAAAGTTGTGAATCGCGATACCCAGGTGCAGCGCGGCGGCCATGGTCACCGGCGACAGGTCAGTCGCTCCATGAAATCCCGTGCGCACGTGATAGAGCGCAGCAAAGTCAGCCGTCTTCTTCGCGTGCGTGATTCCTCCACCGTGGACAATAGTCATCCGGATGTAGTCGATCCACTGATGACGAATGAGGTCGTGCGCGTCCCAAACCGAGTTGAAGACTTCACCCGTTGCAATCGGCGTCGTCGTGTGTCGTCGAATCAACTCAAAGCCCTCCTGCAACTCGGCGGGGCATGGATCCTCCAACCAGAATAGGTGATATGGCTCGAGCACCTTACCAAGTCGCGCACCTTCGATCGGAGTTAGGCGGTGGTGACAGTCATGCAGGAGATGCACATCGGCACCCAGTTCCACACGGAGCTTTTCAAAAAGGCTTGGGACGAAGTTGAGGTACTTTTCCGTCGACCACAGGCTTTCCGATGGCAAGCCGCGCTCGGCGGGTTCATAGGGCTTGCCCGCCTTCGGCACACCATAGCTGGAGGCGACGCCAGGCACCCCGCTTTGCGCACGCACCGCCAGGTAACCCTCCTCCATATGCTTACGTACAGAGTCGAGAGTCTCGGAGATGTCGGCGCCATTGGCGTGAGTGTAGACGAGTACGCCGTCGCGGCTCTTGCCTCCCAGCAGGTTGTAAACCGGCGTATTCAGCGCCTTACCCTTGATATCCCAGAGAGCCATGTCGACCGCGGCGATTGCGGTCATGGTGACAGGACCGCGCCGCCAATAAGCGCCTCGATACAGGTACTGCCAAATGTCTTCCGTCTGGAATGGATCGCGTCCGATCAAGCAAGGCAGAACGTGTTCGGAGAGATAGCTTGCGACGGCCAATTCGCGGCCATTCAACGTCGCATCGCCAAGCCCGTAGATCCCTTCATCGGTCTCAATCTTCAGTGTCACGAAGTTTCGGTCGGGAGAACAGACGATTAGACGTGCGTTGGTAATCTTCATGGCTGGCTAGCGCGCCCTTTCATTGGTTGACGCCGCTGGCGAGGTAGCCACCATCGACGGCGAGAATCTGCCCAGTGACGAAGCCGCTCTCCGTCGCTGCAAAGTAAACAGCCGCGCCGGCGACTTCATCTACCGTTCCGAATCGTGCCATCGGCGTTCGCAGAATGAGTTCCTGACCGCGACCTGAATCGAGGAGCTTGCGGTTAAGTTCGGTGGGGATAATGCCCGGCGCAATCGCATTAACTGTGACGCCATACTCGGCCCACTCCACCGCCAGCGATTTGGTCAGTGCGCCCACGCCCGCTTTGCTCGCACCGTATGCGGCTACTTCATGGAACGCAACGAAGGTCGAGAGCGACGCGACATTCACGATGCGTCCATATCCAGCCTTGATCATGGTCTTCCCGAAAATCTGGCACGCCCGCAGGGTCCCATTCAAATTCACATCCATGATGCTCTTCCAGAGCTTCTCGCTGCATTCAAGCGTGGAAACTCGCTGTGTAATGCCGGCGCAGTTTACCAGTATTTCGATGTGTCCAAAGGCTGCAATCGTCCGATCATGTAGCTTCTGGAGACTTTCGCGATCGCAGACGTCGGAGACAATGCGTAAGGTTCTGCGGCCGGCGCTCTCGATCTGCTCTGCTGTCGCAGCGATGTTCTCGCTCGACCGGGACGTTGCGACTACGTCCGCGCCGGCGCAGGCCAGTGCCATGGCTATTGCCCTGCCAATTCCGGCCGTGCCGCCCACTACCACCGCGCATCTTCCACTCAGATCAAACATCTGGTAAGCGCCATCCGATCGTCGGGAACTTCATTAGGTACGCTAGAAGGGCCAGTTGAATATCTACCTCGCGTCGAATCCGCACATGCTGATCTTTGTTCAGGAATGACAGTCAATAGATTTGTACTACAATTAAATCATACTGTCATCGCATTCCGTATCCGACCAAGAGGCGAGTCTCCCAAAAAGACGAAAAAACGCCAGCGATTCGGCACAATTCTGAACTGAATATGACAGGATCGTGCACCGATCGCCGTCCGCTAACACTACAGATATGCAGTTCTATTTGCATATTGATCCGGTTCAACAACAAAATAAGGCCATACAACTGTGCGGAGCCATTGTGGGGATAAAGCGGAGGTCACACGCCGGCGCCAACTGACCGACCTTCATCGCGTTTGCGAGCCGTTACTTCGCTGCTTCAGCAGTTGCAAAATAGTCCGGTTGCGAACTCAACTCACATAGTTCTCCAGCACGCCGATCCCGTCGATCGCAATTCGAATCACGTCGCCGCTGGCCAAGGTGAAATCATCCCCAGGAACGATACCCGTGCCGGTCATCAGAAATACTCCGTCAGGAAAGCGGTTGTCGCGGAAGAGATATTCCGCAAGCTGCTTCGGTTCGCGTTTGAGCTCTGCGAGCGTGGTGTTGCCCGAGAAGACGGTCTCACCATGCCGTGTAACCTGCAATTCGATCCTGGTCGACTTGCTGAGCGGCTCCGCAGAGAGCAGGACGCAAGGGCCGAGCGCGCAACTCCCGTCATACACTTTCGCCTGCGGCAGATAGAGCGGATTCTCGCCTTCGATATCGCGGGAACTCATATCGTTGCCGATCGTATAGCCCACAATCTCCCCAACAGGATTGATGAGAAGGGTTAGCTCAGGCTCGGGCACGGACCACTTGGCGTCGGATCTTATGCGGACGGCATTTCGCGGACCGACTACTCGCCGCCCGGTCGCTTTGAAGAAAAGCTCTGGCCTCTCGGCTGCGTAGACTCGATCATAAAAATCGCCACCCCCTGCATCTTTGCTCTCTTGAATACGCGCGTTGCGGCTGCGGAAATATGTCACGCCCGCAGCCCAGACCTCCTGGCTGACGATGGGAGCAAGAAGGCTCGCAGGTTCGAACGTGCTGACCGGACTGCCGCTGGTCGCCGCGCGGACTAGCGCATGCAGATCAGCGCTGCGTATCAGCTCGTCCCAACCTGACGCGGACACGGGGTAAAAGCAGCTTCCCTCTTCGGCGAAGATTCCACTAGCTGTGCGATAAAGCTTCATTGGGTTGACCTTTCTGCATTGCCAATTTTCACAGGCGGGTGCGAACTGTCTTGAGAATCCGCGCCATTGGCGAGTTGCGAGATGATCGCATCCGTGTCGTAGACGCATCCGCCCCAGACGCCTCCGCTGGCCTGGACGAGCGCAGCCCATAGTCTCGTGTCGTCCGGCAATGAGGGATGAGGAGCAAGGTCTTTCCGTTGTAGTCGAGCCGCGAGGTGAACCGCGCCTTCCTCCGCAGAGAACCGCTCGGTTCCCTCGCCGACCAGGTCAACGGTGCCACGCAGTTCGTTGCGGTTGATCATAATTTGAATCGTGTCTCCATCGCGCACGCGTCCAATCGTGCCGCCGGCCAGAGCCTCGGGTGAAATATGCCCGATACAAGCGCCAGTCGAGACTCCGCTGAAGCGTGCGTCTGTAAGGACGGCAACATGCTTACAGAATGGCAGACTCTTCAGTGCAGAGGTGATTTGGTAGATTTCCTGCATGCCAGCACCCGCCGGGCCGCCACAGATCAGCACAATCACGTCTCCATGGGTCACCGTACCGCGCTTGATTGCATCGATCGCCGCGGTCTCCGTGACAAAGACGCGCGCCGGGCCAGTGTGGCGATAAACATTGTTCTCGTCGATGAGAGAAGGGTCGATGGAAGTGCTCTTGATGACGCTTCCCTCGGGCGCCAGATTGCCGGTCGGAAAGCAGATGGTCGCGGTGAGTCCACGCTCCCCTGCTCGATCCGGCGAGAGAATCACGTCGTCTGCGTCGACATTGTCCAACTCGCGAAGCCTGTCCTTCAATACTCTGCGTCGCTCACTTTGTTCCCACCAGTTGAGGTTTTCATCGAGCGTTTCGCCTGTCACGGTCCGCACACGGCAGTCCAGCAGTCCCGCACGACGCAGGTGCAGCATCACCTCGGGCACTCCTCCTGCGAGGAAAACCTGAACGGTCGCGAAGTTGTTCGGGCCATTCGGCAGCGCGTCGACAAGTCTCGGAACTTCGCGGTTTACCACAGCCCAGTCGGCTGCCAATGGACGCAGCAAACCGGCAGCGTGTGCGATCGCGGGAACGTGCAACAGGAGATTCGTCGATCCTCCAAACGCCGCATGCAGCACCATGGCATTGCGGATCGCCGCGTCGGTGAGCACGTTGCTTGTCCCAATGCCAAGTTGCGCCATGCGCAGGATCGCCCGAGCCGATCGCGTGGCCGCATCAAGCCAGATGGGCTGACCCGAAGGCGCAAGGGCAGCGTGTGGCAGCGACAGCCCAAGCGCCTCGGCGACGACCTGCGACGTAGCCGCCGTACCCAGGAACTGGCAGCCTCCACCGGGCGTCGCACATGCTCGGCAACCAATCTCGGCGGCATATTCGAGCGTAATCTGGTCCTGCGCATACCGTGCACCGATGGACTGCACCTTGCCCGCATCTTCGCCGCTTTCGGGAAGCAAGGTGACCCCGCCTGGAACCAGGATGCTTGGCAGAGAGCCGGACGAGGCGAGCGCCATCATCATCGCGGGCAGTCCTTTGTCGCACGTTGCGATGCCGATCACGCCTTTGCGCGTTGGCAGCGAACGCATCAGCCGCCGCAACACGATCGCAGCGTCGTTGCGATAGGGTAGCGAATCAAGCATTCCATCTGTACCCTGCGTGCGGCCGTCGCACGGATCGGTGCACGCCCCGGCGAATGGAACGCAATGCAGGCCGCGAAGCTCGCGGGCGGCCTCGGCCACCAGCAACCCCACCTCCCAATGGCCCGTGTGGAAGCCAAGCGCGATGGGCGTTCCATCCTGCGCGCGCATTCCACCGTGCGTACTCAGGATGAGGAATTCAGGATCAAGCAGACGCGTGGGCTCCCATCCCATACCTGCGTTCTGGCTTAGCCCGAAAAGATTGCCCGAGGGCTGCGTCAACAGCATCTCCGGAGTGATCGGAAGTGTTCCTTCCGGGCCGGGCGCATGGGTCCTGGTTTCGCTGAAGATGGAGGTTCCACCTTCAAGAACTTCCTCGGCGGTGATTGCATTTCTCGGGTTCACGGTCATAGCTTCGGGCAGGCCTCACGGACGAGTGTAGCCTCAGGCGAGACAGCCAGACGACGAAGCTAAACTTGGTCGAAGGAGTATGGCGCGCGCTGGGGGCGAGAGAGCAGCGTGTTGGCCGCTGCATCCTCTTTGAACTGCTCCTTCTGCGGATCCCAATGCAGTCTGCGCTTTGCCTTCATCGCGATGTGGTGCAGGAGGCACGTCGAGCAGGCCCTGTGGCCCATCTCTACGGGCGAAATCGGCTGTTGCCGCGAACGAATGCAGTCGAGCCAGTTGCGGTGCTGCTCCTTGCTGACATAGAGATGGATCTCGTCCGGGCCAATCTCCGACTGAATGATCTTCGGATCGCTCGACGCCAGCGCTGTCGCATCCTTCAGCTTCGCCGCCGGATCACTCGCCGTAACAGTCTCATTGCCGCGCGAGACGAAGATCCATCCCTTCGTCCCATAGAACTTGATGCCGTTCGGGAAGTTGCCAGAGATATCCATGGTCACGCCGTTCGCATAGATCGCGTGCGTCAGGAATTTGCCGTGGACATCCCACAGCCCGTGCGTGGGAAACTCGGCTGAGCCCCAAATCTCGACCGGCTCGGTGTACTCGGTGTTCATGCCCCAATGAGCGCTATCCACGTGGTGAGCGCCCCAGCCGGTGATCATTCCCGCTCCGAACTGCTCGCATCGCAACCATCCCGGACGATCGAATCCGCTCTGTGGATGCACCCGTATCTCCGTGTAGTAAACCTCGGGCGTCGATCCCAGCCACGCATCGTAGTTCAGGTTCTTCGGCACGGGCATCGGCGCAGCATCCGGTCCGGAAGGGTCGCCGGGAAGCCCGATCGCCACGTGCTTGAGGTCGCCAATGCGTCCGTTGCGCACCAGTTCAGCCGCATATCGGAACTGCACGGTCGACCTCTGCTGACTGCCAACCTGCAGTATCCGCCCCGATGCCTGAACAGCATTGCTGAGATATCTGCCTTCAGCGATCGTCAGCGAAGCGGGCTTCTGCAGATACACGTCCTTGCCGGCTCGCACGGCTGCGCATGCCGTGATCGCGTGCTGATGATCCGGCGTACTGATTACGACAGCATCGATGTCCTTGTCCGCCAACAGGTCATGGTAGTTGTGATAGCCGCGGACGCCGTCGTACGGCTTCCCCGTCTTCTTCGCATAAACATCGTTGATCAGCGCCTTCCCAGACTCGACCCGATTTGAATCCAGATCACATACGGCCATAATCCGCGCATCGTCATACTGCCAAATGCCTGGCAGATCGTGAACGCGCGAGATGCGACCGACACCAATGGCGCCGACGTTGATGCGGTTGCTCGGGGCCATCTGTCCAAAGACCGATGAAGGCAGAATTGTCGGGAAGCCGGCCACCGCCGCCACTCCCACAGATGTCTTCAGAAAGCTCCGTCGGGAAACCTTACCTATCTTCTTCATTCCTTCACCCCTGAATACTCGCGTGCGTTGCGCCCTGCTGTGCCCGGATGACCAACTCCGCCGCGAGCAGGCACTGGGTCTGATCCTGCGCCATGTGCGTCCTGTTCACAACATCGGAGATGAACTGCGGCCCGAACGGAAGGGTCAGGTTGTTGCAGTCGATATACCGCGCCTCTTTCGCATCCACCACGAACAGGTGGTTACCGCCCTTGCGTCCTGTTATATCCGCATACTTTCGAATTTCCATGTAACCGTCTGTCCCCAGGATGAAGAGCCGCCCATCGCCCCAGGTTCCCAACCCCTGCGGTGTAAACCAGTCCAGCCGCACATAGCCAAAGCCGGCGTTTCCGCGCAGCATCATGTCGCCAAAGTCCTGGAACTTGGGGTGGTCCTTGTGCCTCACATTGGCCACCTGCGAAGCCACCACCTCAGCCTTCGTCGACCCCGTATAGAACAGGAATTGGTCCACTTGGTGTGACCCAATGTCGGTCAGAATTCCACCGTACTTCTCCGGATCCCAGAACCAGTCGGGACGGCCCGATGCGCCTCCTGCATCGCCATGCGCCTGAAATATCTGGTGGGGCGCAATGTTGATCGTCTGAATCACCTTGCCGATCGCCCCCGCTTGCACCAGGGCCCCAGCTTTTACCGCGGCCTTCACCTCCAACCGCTCGCTGTACATGATCGCGAAGATTCGCTTCGTCTCCTCGATTGTCTTCCGAACCTCCGCCAATTGCTCGAGCGTCGTCACCGCCGGCTTGTCGCTCAGGTAGTCCTTGCCGTGCCGCATCACGCGGAGGCCAAGAGGCGCACGCAAATTCGGGACGGCCGAACTCAGCACAAGTTGAATCGAGGCATCGTTCAGGATTTCGTCCTCCGACTTCGCCGCCTTCGCCTGCGGATAGCGCTTGAGAAACGCAACTCCTCGTTCAGGCTCCGCGGCGTACACGCTCACCAGCACCCCGCCTCCGCGGATCATCGCATCGACCATACCGTAAATGTGGTCGTGGCTCATGCCCGCGACGGAAAATCTGACGGAGTAGGCCGGCTTGGCGTCCACATTTTGCCCAGGCTCTGCCATCTCTTCCATAACGGTTCCGACGAAGGGTGAGGCACCAAACGCCGCCGCCGGGAAAGCAGTGGATAGGCTCGCGGATCCCATAGATTTCAGAAACGAACGCCGATCGACTCCATCCGATTGCATAGTTATCTCCTCAGTCGCCCATGATACGACGGGGACAAGGACGCCTGCATAGAAAATAAAATTTGCCGAGCAAACTTAAGATGTGACCGGGAGGCGAATTACGCTTCTTGGTCGCGGGATGGGACCAGGCCAATAGGCAGATTTCGCGCTAAGTGTCCGCTTTTGCATACAATTTCGATAGAGAATTGGTCGAAATACCCCCTCCCGCGATTCTTTCTTGCCCACAAATTGCTTGACATTCGTTGAAGACCAGAGATAAAGTTCGGGTCGCATAAAAATATGGAACATGCACGTGCTGTGTCTGGCGAGAGTCAGGCTTGCGCTGGCATTTTTGGAGGAAAGCAATGAGCCGACAGTCGATGGATCAAGCAAGCAAGTGGGCGAGGATAGCGATCTGGGGATTTGCACTGGCGCTGGTCTTCTGTGCGATGGTTATTTCAGCCCCGCTGGCCCATGCCCAGATTCTTTACGGTTCGATTACGGGAACGCTCACCGATGCAAGCGACGCAGTGATTCCGAACGTGACGGTAAACGTGACGAACCAGGCAACCGGCGATCCTCGTACGACGACGACCAACTCGGACGGAGAGTATCACGTGCCGGGTTTGCAGCCGGGCCTTTACACCATCGCTATTCCGGCGAAGGGGGGCTTTGGCGCATTTACCGAAAAGGACGTTACCGTCAGCGTCAACCGGGAAGTGCGGGTGGACGTGACGCTGAAGGCCGGTACGGTTGAGGTGGAGACAACCGTGACCGACACTTTGCCGACGCTGCAGACCGAGTCGGCGGAGGTGAATCACGAGATCTCACAGACGCAGATCGCCGAGCTGCCCATCACGTCGTCTCAGGGGCGTAACTATCAGACTCTGTACACGTTGATTCCCGGTGCGGCCAACGTTATCGAGCAAAATTCCGTCGCCTCCAATCCATCGCGGGCCATGTCGCTCAACGTCAATGGCGTGGAGGACATGAGCAACACCACGCGTATCGATGGCGCAGTGAACTACTACGGCTGGCTGCCTTACATCGTCGCGTACGTGCCGCCTGCGGACTCGATCCAAAGCGTCAACATTGCCACCAGTTCGTTCAATGCCGAGCAGGGCGTTGCGGGCGGGGCCTCGATCAACGTCATCATCAAGTCCGGCACCAACAAGTTCCACGGCGGAATTTGGGAGTACAACCAGCTCTTCAACACCAATGCCCGGGGCTATCTGAATGCGCCTTCCCCCGCGTCGATCCCCAAGAATATCTTCAACGAATTTGGCTTCTCCATCGGCGGTCCCGTATACATCCCGAAGATTCTGACCGGCAAGAAGAAGCTCTTCTTCTTCCAGGACTTTGAGCGCACCACCCGGCGCCAGTTGATTACCGGCACGCAGACCGTGCCGACGACCCTAATGCTTAGCGGCGACTTTTCCGCGGCCACTGCCCTTACTGGAGCCGCCAGCACAACCCTCTACGATCCGCAACCGGGCGGCATTCCGGTAACCGGGTCCGGCACCGCCAACGGCTATCTTCTCCCCTCGGCCCGCACGGTGACGTTCTTGTCGGAGTATGGCTGCAACTGTATCCCTGCGTCCCGGCAGTCTTTTGCGGCCAAGACGATGCTGGCGCTTCTGCAGCCCATCTCAGCGGTAGTGGGCACGCCCAGCGCGGCGCAGTTGCAATCCCAGCTTGCGAACGACTACCTCGGCAGCGGCACCTTTTCTTATAATCGCAACACCTCCGACTCGAAGGTGACCTACAACCCGACGGATCGCACCAGTCTCTTCGGCCGTTACAGCGTCGAGCCATTCAGCGTCACCGATCCGCAGGAACTCTTGGCAGCGGGCGGCGGCACCTTCGACGGCGGTCAGCCCGGAGCGGCTAAAGGCCGCATCCAGAATGTTGGGCTCGGCTTCACTCATGTCATCACGCCCAACCTGCTGATCGACGCCGATGGCGGCTACACCCGCCAGGTGTCGGGCGCGCAATCGACGATCGACATCGGCGTCGGAAACTTCGGACTGAATGTGCTGAAGATTCCTGGGACCAATGGCACCGGTCCCGACTATGCGGGTCAGCCGTCGTTGATGTTCACCGGCTGGTCGGCGATGGGCAACTCCAACGGCGCCAATCCATTCCTGTTCCGAGACAACCAGTTCACCGCAGACGTAAACGTGAGTTGGACCAAGGGCAAGCATTCCACCAAGTACGGCTTCACCTACTACCACTTCGACCTAAACCACTTCCAGCCCACCAGCGGAAGCAATATCAACGCCCCGCGTGGCGGCTTCGAGTTCCAGGGCGCCATGACGGACAGCACTGCAACCGGAAGCCCGACCACCGCGGCCAACGCCTATACTTCGCTGGCCGACTTCCTGCTGGGCCTGCCGAATAACGGCACTGGCGCCGCTATCGCAAAGCCAAGCCAGATCACAGATCCCAACTCTCTGCGCTGGACCGAGTTGGCTGGATATGCGCAGGACCAATGGAACATCACTCCAAAGCTGACAGTAAACTACGGCGTCCGTTACGAGTTCTACCCCGCGCCGTATCGTGATCATCCCGGTATCGCTCGTCTCGATCCCACGCTACCCCAGACTGCCAATGTCGAGATTGGCGGCATCAACGGCAACCCAAATGGGGCAGGCTATGACTCCGGCAAGGGGTTCTTCGCTCCGCGACTTGGATTCGCCTATCGCGTGACCGATAAACTGGTGATCCGAACGGGAGGCGGCCTTACATCCGATCCGGACAGCATGCGCTTCCTGCGTGACTCCTTCCCTGAAGACCTCGCCCCGTCGTATTCCGGATCCGCAGCCGGCACCATCGCCATCGATCCCGTCAGCGGCGGCGCCCTGCCCTTGACTGTAGGCATTCCCATCCAGGTGACGCCGACCTTTCCCAGCGGTTTTGCGTCCCTGCCAGTCAGCGGAAGCACCACCAGCGCTCCGGCAAACTACCGCCGCGGCTATATCGAGAGCTGGAATCTTTTTATCCAGCAGGACCTGGGCCACTCGTTCATCATGAACGTCGGCTATGTCGGAACCCATGCCGTCCGGGAACTGTTTGCCTACAGTCTCAATGCGGGGCCGTTGTCTGACGGCACTACACTCTGCATGGCCAACGGCCAATACAATCCATCCTCGGTTTTCTACACCCACGCACTCGGCTCCAATCCTTGTAACTCTGCCGCGAACGAGGTCATCAACCTGCAACACTGCGCTTCGGCATCCAGCCCCATCTGCTACAACACAGGTGGCATCGTAATGGCCACACCCAGCCAAAGCGCAATGTACAACGGTCTGCAATCGCAGTTGACTCGCAACGCGGGCCGACTGGCGCAGTTCGGCCTGATCTACACTTGGTCGCACGCGATCGACTTTGAAGACAACGGTTCAGGCTCCGGCTCCGAGGGCACAAAGTTCAACTATCCGGCTTACTTCAGGTTGAACCGTGCCAACGCTGGATACGATCGCACCAACAACCTGCAATTCTGGACAATCTACCATCTGCCGTTCGGCAGCAACCAGATGTTCCTCAACCACGGCATCGCAAGTGCGATCTTTGGCGGACTTCAGTTGAACAGCCAGATCAGCCACGTCAGCGGCGCGCCCTTCTCGGTCGGTCTGACGAGTGCAAATATCTCCAACAATGGCAACACGGAGTATGCCGACCTCATTGCGCCCTACCACCAGCTCGGCGGCCACGCCCGCACTACAAATAACACGTCGCCTGTTTCTGGCGGCCTGCCTTGGTTCGATCCCGCTTCCTTCGCTCCCCCGACCGAGCCTTCAAACTCGGCCACTGCATCGCCGTCGCAAATCATCCCTCAACGCTTCGGCAACACTCACCGCAACCAGTTCCGTGGACCCGGCGTTACCTATGTCAACGCCAGCGTCTTTCGCGGGTTCCACATCCATGGCGAGAGCGAGTTCCAGGTTCGCGTCGAGGCCTTCAATCTGCTGAACCACGCAATTCTTACCAGCCCGACCGCAACAGTGGGCAACGGAACCTTCGGCTACATCACCGGCTTTGGCGGCACGCGCTCGCTGCAGTTCAGCGGTCGCTTCAACTTCTGACGAAACCGAATTGCATCTCCGGCGGCAGCTCCTTACGGGGCTGCCGTTCTTCTTTCCTGCGCCTGCCCGGACGCAACTCAGGTCACTTTGTGCTTCCTGGTCGAGGTCGACGAGGCAGCCGACGCTAGATTCGGAATCAGCATGTAGCCGCATCCGTTACTTTGTTACTGATCTGCCGCCGGACGGATCGGGTGAGTTGGAAATATCCAGGTCCAGCGAGTACTTTTCTCCCTTGGGCGAGCCAGGGGCATAGCAATTGCCGTCCTTCGCGTAGGTGGCGGAGCAGCGACGAGTGAGTTCTGGACGACGCGGAGACTGGGAGTACTGCCACACCAAAGCATCGCTGCGGCCGGACTGGTCCATGCGCATACCGCTCGTCGAGATGGTGCAGCCGGGCGCAGGCGGGCACTGATCGTTGGCCAGCCAGAGGGCTACATCGGGAAATTGATTATGAATGTCGTCGGCGGTAGAGATCTTCGTTCCCGGATCGTCCTCCGTTTCATCGCCCGCGCAGTAAGCTCCCGAGCGGTAGTTGGAGTGACGCAACGCATTGACCCAGGCCGCAACATACTTCGCTGTACGCGGAAGCATCCTTCCGCCCTCTTCAATGTCGAGGAAGATGATGGCGTGTGGAGGAAAGCCTTCGCTGGTCGCTGCTGCGATGGCCTTCGCCGCATCCGAGCGGCCGGTTGCTACGGGGTCAAGCCTCTTGAACGCGGCGTCCAGACGGCCGTTGAAGAGAATCAGAAAGCCGAAGCCGTTCTCTGTAACGACCGCGCGCTTCCCCTTCCATGGGTTTGAGGTCTCGCCCGGAGGATTGTTCAGCCAATAGCCCACGTAGGAGAGGTTCTTGTGCAGCAGCGAAAGTTGCGCGTCACCGGGATAGAGGTTCTGATCGAAGCCGACGTAGAGGCCGTCCTGCGCACGGCATGCCGGCACTGCGGGTAGAAGACTCACAGCGAGAGCGCATATCAATAAAGAGCGTAGAGACATTCGAGACTCGACTCCAGTAGTTAAGTTGAAGCTATCAGGGCCGGGGTGTCACCGGTGAAGCGCCAGGCTTTGGAGCGGTGGACGGAGCGGCGGAACACCAGCGGCGGCCTTAGCCAGTGCGGCCGCTGCCTTTTCCGCCCCAGCCTTAACATTCACATCCATCTCAACGGCTCCCATCGCATCATTCACGCGATCATGGATGCCAGCGCGGATGTAGTAATCCCCTTTGACCGGTACGCTGATCTCCTGGTGAAACTGCATGCCACTCTTCAGCATGGTTGCCTTCTTTGCCGCTGTAATATTATCTGCCCCGGCCACCTTCTTGGCCGCTAAACCACATAGAATGAAATATTTGACTATAACACCCATCGAATCAAATATTTACAAGGATAAACTTTGGCATATCATTGCAAACATGTGACTTAGTACCACCACCCCGGGGGGGTACCCTGTCCCGCCGCAGCGCGCTAAGTTCGGGCGCCCCGGACGGCGGCAGCAAGTTCGCGAAGGATGTCGACCGTTTCGGGCCATCCGAGGCAGGCATCCGTGACGCTTTGTCCGTACACGAGCGGTTTGCCCGCGACGAGTTTCTGCGCGCCCGCGACCAGATTGCTCTCAATCATCACGCCGACGATGCGACGGTCGCCCGCGGTAATCTGACCAGCGATGTCGTGCGCGACGATGGCCTGGCGAGTGTAGTCCTTGCTGCTGTTGGCGTGCGAGCAGTCGATCATGATGCGCGCAGGCAGCCCGGCCTTCTCAAGTTGCCGGCTGGTCGCATCCACCGATGCAGCGTCAAAGTTGGTGAGGTTGCGCCCTCCGCGCAGAATGATGTGGCACTCCGGATTGCCGGTGGTGGCGAAGATGGCAGTCTGTCCGTGCTTGGTGCCGCCGAGGAACGTGTGCTCGCCGCTCGCGGAAAGAATGGCGTCAATCGCAATCTGCACGTTGCCAGACGTTCCATTCTTGAAGCCGACCGGACACGAAAGGCCGCTGACGAGCTGGCGATGCACCTGGCTCTCCGTAGTACGCGCGCCGATTGCGCCCCACGTCACGAGATCGACGAAATATTGCGGCGAGATGATGTCGAGAAACTCGGTGCCGGCAGGAACGCCCATCACCGCGAGATCAAGCAGAAGATGCCGCGCGATGCGCAGGCCGTCGTTGATCTTGTAAGTCTGGTCGAGATGCGGGTCGTTGATCAAGCCCTTCCACCCAACGGTGGTGCGCGGCTTTTCAAAGTAGACGCGCATCACGATGCAGAGATCTTCTGCGAGTTCGTCGATGAGCGGCTTGAGTATCGCAGCGTACTCGCGCGCGGCCTTGGGATCGTGGATCGAACAAGGGCCAACAACGACCAGCAGCCGCGGATCGCGGCCGGCGAGTATCTCGCTAACCTCGGCGCGCGCAGTAAATACGGTGGACGAGGCCTCGTCGGAGATCGGGAGTTGTTCCTCCAGAAAGACCGGAGGAAGAACCACCTTGGTCCACTGGATGCGGAGATCATCTGTGCGGTGAAGACTATGCATGAAATTTAAGGAGAGGCCGTCAGAACCAGGAGGGAAATCCGAGAAAAGCGCGGCAAAGTCTCTATTTCAAGTGTATCAGGGCGGGGGCCGGAGCCACGCTAACGTATCGTGAGTGTCTCTTCCAGCTTCATCACAACCGCGTCGCGCGCAGGGACATTCATCGTGAATTTCGATCCCGCGCGCGTGATGTGTGCGTCGCCCCACACATCCCTTGGTGACAACAGAATCGCACCCTCGAGCAGAGCGATCGTCACCTGCCTGTCTGTGCGGGTCGGGTTCGTCACCCAGATGTGAGTTCCGCCGGGCCCCTTATGCAGCCGCGCCTGCACGGTCGGGTCGTCGATCGCGACTCGCTGCGTCAGTTCGGCCATCTTCAGGAAGCTCGCAAACAGCTCCCTGGTCGCGGCGCCATGATGGAGGTAATATCCCGCGCCGGGAAACGAGCCCATCAGCAATGTTCGCCCCTGCCCGGACGTATTCTCGACCGCGGCGATGTTGCCGTTCGAATACTGCCCGGCAGCTTTTCCGCCCTGCAAATCGTAGTCCTGGCGGAAGTAGCGGCCGTAGATCTTGCTTCCCTTCACTTCAAACGTCATCTGTTCGGAAAGGTCGGGGTCGAACTCAACGTACTTCTCTCGCGCGCCAAACAGTTCATCGAGTCCGAGGTTCGGCTGCACCGTTCCAACGTGCCCGTGATCGCCGAAGTAGCCCGGCAGCCCTTCGCAGATCAGCGCGCCGCCGTTCTGCACGTACTTCTTCAGCCGGTCCGCGGTCTCCTGCTTCAGCATCACCGGATACGCAAGATAAACCAGCTTGTACTCATCGATATCCTCGAGCGCCACAAAGTCGGCCTGAATATTCGAATCGAAGAACGCCTGATATGCGCCGCGGATCGACTGGGCATAGTATTCGGTTCCGCCTTGCTGCACATAGTTGAAGAGTTCGGACTCAGGAATGAAAAGGAGGCCAACATCGCCTTTCACCGGATGCGACTGCCAAACATCAGCGTGCGCGTTCGCCCACTTTGCGACCTTGCCCGCCATCTCGGCGCGCGGAGTGACCGAACCGTCCATCGCAAACGGCCCGAACGCTCCGAAGAGCGGCCCGTCCAGCAGCGGCCGCCAGCGTGGATACAGGATGCCTCGTGCACCGCCCGCGCAGGAGATCAGGTTCCAGATGCGCACGTCCTCCGCGTCGGGCTGGCGACCGTCTTCGCGCGGCCGCCCGATCACTTGCGGCTGCATCCACAGCGGACCAGCTTCCGCCTCCGCGTGCCAGAACGGCTTGCCGCGCGCGCCGCCACGAACGAGGTCGAGAGCCTGGAACTGCAGCCACGGCGCATTCCCGTGTCGCGAGGCGGCCCACGTCAAGCCCCAGACGTCCATCATCGCCGCGGAACGCCATTCGTTGTGCGCCGACGAAGGCAGTGACTCCAGCGTTCCCGCAACACCGTGAGCGCAGATCAGGTGATGCGGATCGAGCCGGCGAAACAACTTGACCCGCCACTCGAGGAGGCGAAATGCGTCATCGATGCGAAACTGCAGCCAGTCGAGACTTTCGGAATATCCGCCAAGACTCTCGGGAGGTTCGACGTCCTCCCATGTCTCGTAGCTGTAGCGGCCCCAAGCTTTGCCCAGCTTCACTAACGATCCGTAGCGCAACAGCAACCACTCGTGCAGTCTGCGCCGAGTGCCGTCGCAGTAGCAGTTCATCTTCCTCGCGCCGCCGCCGTCGTAGGTGTTCTCGTTCCACAGATCGTAGCCAAGCAGCGCGGGATGGCTTCTGTACCGCTCGATCAACGCCGTGAGAAATCTCTCGGCTGCCGCCTGGACTTCGGGATTGTCGAGACACAGTCCCGGAAAGCCGCCGACGGCAGTGCTCGAGCCAATCTCGCTGCCCTGGGTCGATCCGTCGCTCGCCTTATATTTCGCGGTAGCGTACTTGCGAAAGGCCCATTCCGGAGCACACGTCGTAAACTCCGCGATGATCACCTTCAGCCCATTCGCCGCCGCGAGATCCATCATGCGGTCGTAGCCAGCCCAGTCGAACTTGCCCGGAGCTACCTCGATTGCGCTCCACAGAAACCAGTGGCGAAAGGTGTTCATCCCGACGCGTGCCGCAGTCTGGTGATCCCTTGCCCAATCCTCAGCGGGTGGATTCGACTTGCGGAAATACACC
>OBLU010000777.1_pt1 | contig 29859 bp, 29 predicted proteins | sample 1518681 | NCBI WGS metagenome assembly OBLU01 (sample SAMEA3539304, study PRJEB22396) | soil metagenome | biome: tundra; feature: field; material: soil | place: USA | collected 2010-05 | depth 0.15 m
CTCAATCGGGAGCTGCGCCACTGGGAAAAAATCTACAATACTGTCCGCCCCCATCAAGCCCTGGGCTACTTAACTCCACAGCAGTTCCTGCGGCAAGTCTCATGCCAACGAAAGGAATGAAAAGTGTCACTCATCTACTGGACGAGTACAGGCACAGGACGTGTCATGTAGGTGTAGTAGAATGAAGGGAACTAACTGTCGGGGAGTGGCTCAGCCTGGTAGAGCACCTGGTTCGGGACCAGGGGGTCGGAGGTTCAAATCCTCTCTCCCCGACCAATCTTTTCAATAATATATCCGGCCATTCTGGTTTTTTGTCTACAGCGGTGTAGACGATTTCGTAACGGTCCTCGCGTCTTCGCCGTCCTGACGGGCGAATCAAGCCTATTCCCAAACTCGGCAATCTCGCGGTGTTCCTCGGCAGAACCTCCGCACTGATGAAGGACGGTGGACGGGCTGCGTTTGCTGAGGCGATGAAAAACGACACGGCAGAAACGGCGAGGCTCAACAGTAGACTGCGGCGGGGGATGACAATATCCTGATGGTCAAACGGCCATGAACATCGGGACAGAGGTGCAGACGTGCGGCTAATCATCTACGAGCCTGTCAACGCGGACATGAAGACGTTCGCCGAATTCTGGGCGGCGCGGTACACGGGCTACGACGACGAGTTCTACTACGCGAATGTCGGCCACGAGCTAACTGAAGCCCGGATTCTGAGCTTGTTCGAATGGAAGAACGGCACGCCGCTGTCCGGACCGAAACGCGCCTCCGTGGTCAGGAACTTCGTCGGGCGGCGCAGCGAACTCGATCAGATACCGCCGGATGAAACAGCGTCGGCACTTCTGGAACGCTTCGCCGAGGGTGGCGTGATATGGAGGATCTTCTGGCTTCATTGCTGGCAGCCGGCGCGGTTTCCCATCTACGACCAGCATGTGCACCGGGCGATGCGGTGCATCCAAACGGGTGTGCGTGAAGAGATACCCGAAAAGGCCCCCGAGAAGATCGGTGCGTATATCGACCAGTACATGCCGTTTCATGCGCGCTTCGACAGTCTGCCGCATCGCGCCGTGGACAAGGCGCTCTGGGCCTTCGGGAAGTTCATCGGTGAAAACAATTTTCCGCACGAGGCGCAGCGATAGCCATTAAATATATATCTAGACCGCGAGCGGTGCTCGCCTTTTATTCGCTAACATATCTGCGTGGCGAAATGGTGCACCGTGCCGGTGACGGTCCATTCTGAAAATCGTCAACCTGCTTTTTGTTTCCGCAGGCGATGAGCGCCCGCCGAAAAATTTCGCGTCAACCGTATGGTCGTGAGAGATGCGGCCCATACTCGATTTGCGCCTAATTTACTGATATTGTAATAATTGTAGTATTCCTGGCATTTGCAATCCAACCGTCGAGATATGCGCCGCAACAGCGCAGTTCACCTTAAATGATGAAAGATTTTTACAATGTAGGCGGGAAGAAATCCGATATCGAGGTTCGGATCAGCTATCGGATCATCCAATTGTTTTCCGAAGGCCTGTACTCAAGTCCCAATAAAGCCATTGAGGAGTTGGTTTCGAATTCGTTCGATGCCGGCGCCACGAACGTTCATGTGATTTTACCCGCCGACTTCATCGATCCCGATGCGGCGTTAATCGTCGTCGATGATGGGATTGGCATGGATGAAAAAGGTCTCACCGACCATTGGCTCATCGGTGTGAGCAACAAGCGTGATCTCACCAAACTCCCGAAAGGCAGAAAGCAAATAGGCAAGTTCGGAATTGGGAAGCTGGCCACGTACGTACTTGCGAATAGGTTGACTCATATCTGCAAAGTCGGGAACACCTATTTTTCGACCAGTATGGACTACTCGAAAATCCCGTCAGGAGCGGGCGGAGGTATTCAGGAAGAAAAGGTGTTGCTGCCGCTGCGAACCCTCACAGAGAAAGAAGCGAAAGAGGCAGTGGAATCTCTCGTCGTGGGGACAAAGCCAGGCTTTAAGGCCATCAAGTTGTTTGGGCCCGGAGCTGCGAAGACATGGACCGTCGCGGTCCTGTCCGCTCTTAAGCCTATGGCAACGGAGATACAGCAGGGAAGGCTGCGATGGATTCTGCAAACAGCAATGCCGCTTCGGGACGACTTCGCGCTTTACCTGAACGGCGATAAGGTTCCGCCATCCAAGCTCACCGCCAAGAAAGTCGGGCACTGGGTGTTGGGGAAGGACCTCAAGGAAATCCCAAAACCGGCTCCCGACAATCTGGAATCCACCGAGGACACGAAGGCAAGCAAAGAATTCCGATATGGCCTGACTCATCCAAAACTCGGCCGCGTTAGCGGGTATGCCGAAGTCTTCGAAGATCCCCTTGATACGGGCAAATCAACGGAAATCGAACGGAGTAACGGCTTCTTCGTCTATGTCCGTGGTCGACTCGTCAATATTGAGGACCCCGGCTTCGGGATCAACAGAAATCTCCTGAGGCATGGAACGTTTTCTCGGTTTCGGATGGTCGTGCACATTGACAAACTTGACGACGAATTGCGCTCCTCCCGCGAGTCGCTCCGTGTCGGTCCGTTGGTTTCGATTGCGCAGAATATCCTACACGGCGTCTTCAATCACGCCCGCGTCGCTCTTGAGAAGCATGAGGCTGAGCAGTCTGCCGCGGAGCGCATCTCATCTCGGATCGCCGGTAGTCCCGGAAGTCTGACACGCCGTCCAATCGTCGGTTTGGTCCGATCCGCTCTCAGCGGCGAAGCACACCCGAAATACCTCTTGTATCCAGATCGCCTCAATAAGGCTGAAAAGGATGCGTTTGTCGCAGAACTGGAGAGGAAGGCAGAAACCGAAGAAGGCCTCGTGCGGGATGTACAGCTTGTTGAAATGTCTCAAGATGAAGGGATTGCGCTTTTGAACGTTGAAACGAATGTCCTGCAGATAAACACCCTGCACCCATTCGTCGCACATTTTCTCGACGACTACGAAAACAAGAAGCGCAGTCTTCCTTTAGAACTCCTCGCGATGTCGGAAGTTCTGCTCGAAGCCCATTTGTACGAAAGTGGAGTGAGCGAGGATGACATAGACGATTTGTTGAATCGCCGAGACGAGGCATTGCGGTACCTAGCACGAGCAACTGGGAAAAGAAACGCTCGCGTAATTGCTCAGGATCTGATTGATGCGTCGACCGATGACGATGCCCTGGAAAAGGCGCTGGTCGCGGCATTCGACAGCATGGGGTTTGACGCCGTCCCGCTGGGAGGCCCCAAAAAACCGGACGGCCTGGCCGCAGCGCGTCTGGCGGGCGACGCAAAGGGGAAACCTCACCGCTACAAAGTCAGCTTAGAAGCGAAGAGTAAGGAAAAGGAAGGGGCCAAAGTCTCTGCAAAAACGGTTGGCGTCTCGGCGATTGCTCGACAGCGGAACGACCATGGGTGTGATCACGCTCTCGTCGCCGGCCCGGATTTTCCTACGAGTGAGGGCGAAAAATCCGCGCTCGTAAAAGAGATTGAGAGCGACCGGAAAGCGAGCGGCAGGACCATCACACTGATCCGCATTACCGATCTCGCCAAGCTTGTTCGTCTTGTGCCGCTAAAGCGCGTTGGTTTGGAGAAAATCAGAGAATTGTTCGATTCCTGCACAACCCCTGAAGAATCAAAAGCCTGGGTAGACAAACTCGCTGCCGAGCCGGTCGCTAAAGTTCAATATAAGGTCATTCTGGAAGCTATCTGGGAGCTCCAGGATGAACGTCCGAACGAGGCTGTTGAATATGCGGGACTCGCGGTGGCATTACAGAAAGGGAAGCACTCCATCAACATTCCCAAGCCCGAACTTATCGAAATCTGCAAGGCTATGTCGCGCATGGCCCCTCAGATGCTCGCCGCTCGGGCGAGGTCCGTTGAACTGAGCCAGCGACCAGATCGAGTGATGGCGCTCATTGGTTCAGTAATTGAAGAATATCCGGAAGACGAAACGAAAGGTGTCCAAATTTAGAAAGAATTATGCCGTCAACCTTTACAAACCTACGTCCCGTGCATCCGTTCCCAGCGCGAATGGCTTCGTCGATCGTTTGGCAGCGTCTGCGGAGAGCAAAAAAGGATTTGCGCGTGCTTGATCCGATGGCAGGATCGGGGACAACGATCGTCGTATCGAGGCTGCTCGGCCACCGTGCACTGGGGTTTGATACTGACCCTTTGGCTCTTCTCATTGCACAGGCATGGTCAAGCGATGTAAACAGAGAGAACTTCCGTCGAACTGCAAGTCGCGTTCTCGTGGATGCTAAGAAAAAAGCTCGTACGATCCCGATCAGGGAGGCGTACCCTCGGGGATCTGATGAGGAAACTCGCGCCTTTATCCGCTATTGGTTCGATCCTACTAATCGTCGTCAGTTGGCTGCGCTTTCATTCGCAATACGTAAGGTACGCGATAAGAACTGCAAGACTCTTCTCTGGTGCGCGTTTTCGCGATTGATAATCACGAAAAGTGTGGGTGCGTCGCTAGCAATGGACGTATCTCACAGCCGTCCCCACAAGACGTATCGCACCGCGCCTCTGCGGCCGTTCACTAAATTCTTGGAGTCGGTGGAGGCGGTTCTGCGCGGCTCTCATTTTATAGACGACTTCGAACATCCTATCGCCGTGGTGCGGAATGGCGATGCGCGAAAATTGCCGGTACGCAGTCGGAGTATAGACGTCGTCATAACATCACCGCCGTACTTGAATGCGATTGATTATCTGAGAGGTCACAAATTCTCTTTGGTGTGGATGGGACATCGGATCGCGGATATACGGAGACTGCGCAGCGGGAATGTCGGAGCGGAATTGTCCGGGGGGCTCCTCGCCGGTCATCCGTTCGTGGATCGGGCGTTGGAAGAGATGGGCGACATCCAGCGACTAGAACCCCGACTCCGAGGCATGTTGGCACGCTACGTCGTAGATATGGATAGCGTCGTGTCCGAGATCAGTCGGGTGCTCAAAAGGAAGGGAGAAGCCGTTTTTGTCGTGGGAGATTCCACAATTCGCGAAACTTTTGTGCAAAATTCGCGCTGTCTTGTATTTCTGGGTGACCGCAATGGTTTGCGCTTACGTTCGATGCGGAGGCGGTCGCTGCCAGATAGCCGGCGATATCTTCCGCCGCCGGGACGCAGGATGTCGGGTAAGCTGCTGCGAGCTCGCATGAGAGAAGAGGTAGTTTTGGTGTTCTCGAAGCGCTAGCCTCCGAAAGTCAGGGCAAGAACCGTAGCAAAGTCCTTTCAGCGGCCCCTCAAAAAAATGACGGACGCACATTTGGTCTATTCGTCATCGAGAGGCCGCTGAAAAGACTCCTTCAGCGGAAGCGAACAATTGGCGAACTGAATCGTTTTCGGATTGGGTCGCAAGATACGTGACCGCTAGCGCGACCGCATCGAAAGCACTCATTCTGCGGTTTTCGGGTTCGTAGCATCGCCGGGGACGAGGGAGAAACTGAGCCAACTCAGGAAAGATGATCGTCATCAGGCAAGCGATCTCAAACCTCGTACGCCGCTCATGTTGCTGAAACACACGCGTGAAATCGCTCTCGCTTACCGCAGCCAGTTCGATTGAGCGGGTGCGTGCTATTTTGCGTATGGCTTGCGACCCCTTCCTTACTCGGACAGTATTCCGAGGAGAATCAGGTCGGATTCTACGAACGACCATCAGGCTAATTCCATATTTATGCAGAAGCCATACTAGCAATGAAGAACATGAATCGGCGGTGATGGCTCGCTTGCCCCAATCCAACAACCGAATCGGCGTTTCCACGACTGCAAAACCCACGCGAGTAGAGCGGAGGTCGATTGCGAGAATTCTTTTTATCGGAGGCTTGTTCACCGAGGCGAAGAAAGCAAAGAGTCACGCCGGGCCGCAATCCAATCGAGCGTCTGTCTCCGCGCTTTTTCAGCCCGAGGTGTTCGCCGCAAATTTTCCTCAAGCTCACCGAGCCGCTCCTCGACGGTTTGTTCCATCGCTTCGCGCATTCCAGCGAACAATTCGGAAACCGGAACCGAGAACAACACTTCATAGCCGAGAGCCGCGAGAAGCGGCGGCAGCGCAAGCACTCTTTCGTGGCGGAACACGCTGACCTTCGTCGCGTAATCGATGATTCTCGCAAGTTCACGCTGACTCAAACCTGCGCGCTTGCGATGTGTGCGAATGTAATTGCTGAGATGTCCGTCCATTAGTGTGTTTCAATCGTTTCAAAGAGCAACAATCGACCTTTTTCTTTCAGAATAGCGCCGCCGTGTCGCTTGTCACGGTGTCAAAAGTTTCTCTGCATGTATCCTTTTTCTGCGTCTTTGTGTGGTTTCGACAGGGGAATGTGCCCACAAGATCCAACAACGTGGCTGCTCGTGCGAACAGTACTGTGTGAAACAGGTTGAAAGTATGTGTAGTCCATGTGGGAACATGCGAGGCAACAAAAGGCTCCTTTTCGGATTCCGCTATAGCACTATTATTCCTGGATGATCGACCAGCATGAATCGCCGCAACCAGGTGAGGAAGCGGTGAATGTCGATGATGAACAGCTGCAACTCGAAATGCGCGCCCTCGCCGAACTACTCCTTGATATCTATGAGTATCGCGTGCAGATGGCAGACAAACTGAAACGTCATGACCGGCGACGACAACTTGACGCGGATTGCCCGGACCTTAACATGGAGGAAAGGTCGCAATAAAAACCAATTCAATGTTAGATGAATGGAATCATATATTGCCGTGTTTCCTCGAAGGAGCAAGTGGCGGGCACGAGCCTCGAATCTCAAGAAATGGCTTGCCGGGAATACGCCCGCCGGAATCAAATTGACGTTGCCAAAGTATTTGTTGAGAAAGGGGAGTCTGCTAAATTTGCTGACCGCACCCAACTCCTGGAATTATTGGAGTATTGTCGGCAAAAAGAAAACGTTGTCCGGGTATTGCTCGTCTGGAAAATTGATCGACTGGCGCGTAATGTCGGCGACCACTTCAATATCAAAGCAAATCTCCTCAAGCAGGATGTACGGGTAGTTTCGGTTACCGAGCCCATCGACGCGAACCCCGAGGGGAAACTTCTCGAAACCATACTCGCCGGTTTCGCGCAGTTCGATAATGACCTTCGAGCGACGCGTACGGTACAAGGTATGCGAAAGAAGATTCAGGACGGCATCTTCCCCTGGAAATCGCCGCTCGGTTACAGGACTCGAACGCAAGCTGGAGCCAAGAAGACGGAACCTGACCAGCCTGACCAGCCGTTGTTCGGCTTGCTCAAAGGCGTGTGGGACGCATTTGCCACTGGTTCATATAGCAAAGCCGAAATATTGCGGGTTGCGACCAGTCGTGGCGTCCGCACGCGTGCTGGTAGGCCTCTCACGCTGCAATCGCTCGACAACATGTTCCGCGATCCATTTTACGCGGGCGTGCTACACGATCCGTGGTCAGAAGAGGAATTCACGGGTTGCCATCTGCCCCTCGTCAGCCGCGAGACGTTCGCCAAGGTTCAGCAGGTGATCTCACGAAAAAGGAGCTCCGGTCGTCACCACAAGGTTCGTCCCGAATTTCCTCTTCGAATGTTCGCCCGGTGTTGCCACTGCAACTATTACGTTACCGGCGGATTCTCACGGGGAAGGTCCAAGTACTACCCGTATTATCGCTGCTCCAGTCGCTCCTGCTCACAGGTGATGTATCGCCGAACAGACACTGTGCACCTTGAGTTTACGGATTTTCTGAATAGAATCACCCCGCGCTCCAAAGATATCGAGCTTCTTGCAGACGCAGTCGCACGCGCTGCTCGCGACCGCGCCCACAACACTAGATCTCTCTCTGAGAAGCGGCAGCGCGAAACAGAAAGGCTTGCCGAACAGCAAAGCCAGTTGATCCGCCTGAAGACTGAGAAGATGATTTCCGACGAAGAATTTGTCGCGCACCGAACAATGCTCGCTCGACAACAAATGGAAATCGATAGTCTGCCGGTGAATACGATCTATCGAGAAAAACAACGTCTCAGCGACCTAGCCATCATTACCGAGCCGTTGCAAGACTTAGCAAAGACCTGGCATGAAATCTCCCCCGTGTTACAAATGCGGTTCCAACACTCGATCCTTCCGGCAGGTTTTATTGTTGGAAGAATTGGAACCGCCGATATGAGCTGTCTTTTCTCATGTTTTCAGAGATCAAGACTTGCAAACTCACATGTGGTGCCCCCCACGGGTGAATTTTGGAACCAACTCGAAAAGGAGATCAAAGCATTTGCGGTCCTTTTTCGAAAGGATGTGGACGAAGTCGTTGCGGCATAAGTAGCCTTTGCCAAGAAGCCGGGGTTCTGTGGGAGCCCCGACTTTTTGTTCTCAAACTTTCGCTCCGACAAATGAGTTTCCGAAAATGTTACCGTCACTCTCCTCGGCGTGGAAAGGAGTTTCCTGTCGTGCAACTTTCGGCATCTTTTATTTTTCCCGCCATCCGATAACCTGATTCCATGCTTCGCATGGGCCTGAGTCGAAGTATCCTCACCGGTGCAGGGCCCGCTCACTTCAAACAGGGAGATGGTTGGACCTTTTTCATATATAGGAGGGAAACACCGTCTCGCAAAGACGATCATTGAGATATTTCCGAAGCACAAGACGTACGTTGAGGCGTTCGCCGGCGGGGCACAGGTGCTCTTCCAAAAAGAGCCCTCTGCCGTCGAAGTGCTTAACGACTTGGACGGGGAGCTCGTGAACCTGTTCCGCGTGTGCCAATTGCACCACGAGGAACTCGTCCGGTATCTCCATTTCGCCCTCGTCAGCCGCAAGTTGTTTGATCTATTGAAGGCGACAGATCCGACGACCCTCACGGACATTCAACGGGCGGCTCGGTACTTCTATATTCTCAAGAATTCATTTGCGAGCCTCGTGCGACATCCCAACTATCATTGGCATGTGGTCCAGCGGCCGGGATTCAATCTCGAAAAACTCCCTGAGCTCCTTGAAAAAACCCATAAACGATTGGAACGGGTTCAGATCGAGTGTCTGCCGTATGAAGAAATCCTCAGGCGATTTGATCGACCGACGACGCTCTTCTATTGCGATCCACCGTATTTCGGCAAGCAGCTGTACCGCTACAACTTCTCACCAGCGGATTTCGAACGATTGGAAGAGCGTCTGCGCGACCTGAAGGGCCGCTTCGTCTTGTCGCTGAACGACACTCCAGAGGTGCGAGCAATGTTCCGCCGCTTCTACATTCAACAAGTGGAATTGCATTACACCTCACAAAAGGCGGCGGGGCGGCGTTTCCATGAGGTTCTCATCACGAATTTCCGGGCATAGATCCTGAGGGCTTACTAGCTTCGTACTACAGGAACTTCGAAATGAAACGGTTTCTTAGTTGCCTCGTTCCCCGCCGAACGTTCTGACGCAGACTCATGCAAAGGGGTTTGATCATGCGTTCTCAATTGCTGCTTGCACCACTCTAAGAAAATATCAGCATCGGTTCCAACCAAGGCGACTGATGAAAAGTCGTCAAACACCTGGTTGTACACCTCAACTTCGTGGGTATTGAATTCGCCGCTCAAGGTTTCCACAACGGCAGTGGAAGAGTCGAAAACCTGAAAACTAAGTTGGGGTATACGAGGCAACGAGATTCGATTCGGAATAACCCCAATTGTGACGTTCGGAAGCTCCCCGAGAGATCGCAGCCTATCAAGCTGGCGCACCACAATTCCGGGATCACAGAATCTAGAAAGTGCCGCTGCTTCGGTAATTAGAAATTGAAATTGGCGACCGGGCTCATACAGAATCGCTTGGCGTTGGACCCGGAGACTTATCCCGCGTTCCAAGTCGAGCTGACCGGTCACATCGGATAAGCGCATCACCTGGCTTGCATATTCAGCAATCTGCAAGAGTCCGGGAATGACTGCAATCTGGAAGACACGAATTCGACTTGCTGCTTGTTCCAATTGCGCCACTTCGATTTGCTTAGCTCCGAGACCCTTCCTGAGTGCAAAGCGCCACGACACGAACTCGGTTCGAAGAGCTCGCGACCAGTCGATTAATTTTGTGGCTTCTGCTCGAGATGGTTCTAGTACGGCAAAGATCCGCTGCAAGTCCTCAGTCGAAGGAATTAGGGCGCCGGTCTCTATTTTGGAGAGTTTGGATTGACTAATCTTGGATTGACGTGCGACCGAAACACCGCTTTTCCCATTTCTTTTACGAAGCGTCTTGAGCTCATCGCCGAAGGCGATGCGTTCTCGCTCGTAATTGAGTTGATTCAGTATGCAGAGCCTCCCGTTATGCGGTACGCGTGTCCTTCAAGAATATCTTCAGAGGAATCGCGATTGAAAGCAGAGTATCGCTTATATCGCGATAGGCGGCAATTATCGAAGGAGAATCTTCTTTCTGTGGAGTCAAGAAGCGTCCTGTTGAATCGTACTGCATCACCACCAGCGTTTTTTGATCGAATAGCCAAAAATCAGTCGTCGTCATGGTTTGGATCTGGGGAGGAACTTTGGTTCGGTCGAGGAGGTATATCTGTTCGCCAGCTGCGCTGCTGTGTACGTATCCCCATTCGACCTCGAACTTTAGGTACGAAGTCAGCGGCATCGTAACGAGATGAACGCGCTGCATCTTCTTTCCCTCGGTTATTCGCTTCTGAACCATTTGAGCCCATTCAACGCCGACCGAAATCGGCAGCTCTTCCCCAGCCAAAAATCGGGAGTAGTCGGAAGCCTCGCTCGGAACGGTGTATGCATTGAGCGTTTCAAGTCGGAATGCCGAGGTGGCAAACGACTGGAACAGATTAGCGAATTCTTCTCTTGCGATGTTGGTTGCCATTTGGAGTGAGAAACGGGCGGTGAACGCAAATCCTTCACCGCCCCGAGAAATTAGCTACAGCCCACCCGCGAGTTTACTCGCAAGCGACCGAACCAATGTTTCAGGGATTTCAGCCAATATCTCATGTTCCGGAACATGCAATTGACTGACTTCAGCTGGATTTAAACGGTTTCCTTGTACGACGAAAGTGCCACGATCCGTTCGATAGATCGTAGGACAATCTCCGCCAACGCAGCCACTCACCCCTACCACTACTTCGACCTTCATACACGCCTCCATGTCTTAGTAATTAACAGAATAATTCATGGAAGTCAAGAATAATTCTAGAATTTCCTTGACAGTAGTATGCGGAATATATTCCAATTATTCCTAGTTGGAGGTGCGACGTGCCTATCAATGAAGGAACCATTCCGGTAACCCTGACGCAAACTGCGAAGCAGCAATGGAGCGATTCCCGTTGCTCGGTCTGCAGGAAACAGCAAGACGTTTCCCGTTTTCTTGGCAATTCGTACGGCCTCGTCTGTTGCGAATGTCTCGTCGCGTCAGGTGACCTCGAGGACTGAATTCTTCAGGTGAATCCATGACGAACTTCTTTGAACAATTCGTCGCTAGGTTATGGAACCGGCTTCGCGGGCGGCATCGCGGAGCATGGCAAGGTGGGAGTTTCGATCTTGGATTCAAAGTTTTCGATGGAGAGACCTCGCGACGACGGATCGGCGTGAGCGACACTCGTCGCACGACTGGTACGGCCCTATTTGGGAAGACCGGCAGCGGCAAAAGTTTTCTTTTGCGGCATTTCGCCTCCCAGGACATCATTGCCGATAAGGGCTTCGCCTTCTTCGACCCGCACGGTGACGCAATACCGTATCTCCTCCGCACGATTAACGCCCGAGAGCGCCGAGAACGAAGACATCTCAGCGACAAACTCATCCTCATTCAACCCGCGGACCCGATCGTGTCCGTCGGACTCAATCCCTTGGAACAAGAAATTCCCGACTTTGTCCGCATAGCAGACGTGGCGGAAGTCATCCGTCGGCGGTGCGGCCTCGATCACTTCGGGGTTCGGATCGAGGAAACGCTGCGAAACGCCCTCTTCGTGCTTGCGGCGAACGGGCTAACGCTTATTGAACTTCCGCTCCTCCTCACGGACGCCGGGTTTCGGGCGGCCTGCATGAAGCTCGTGCCGAACGACGAGGTGCGCCAGTATTTCGAATCCCGCTACGACGAGATGAGCGATGCCATGCAAGCGACGGTGCGGGAACCCGTGTTGAACAAAGTCACCGCCTTCATCGCCGATCCGCACTTTCGCCACATCCTTGGGCAAGCGCATTCGACGTTTTCGATCAAGGAAGCGATGGATGAGGGGTATTGGATTCTCATCGACCTCCCCAAGGGCCGCCTTGGAAACCAAGCGCTCACGTTGGGAAGCCTCATCTTCACGGCGATCAAAAATGCCCTTTTCACCCGGGAGAAGCGTTCGCTGTTCAACATTTACCTCGATGAGGTGCAAAACTTCATTGGAGGGGACATTGAAACGGTTCTCAGTGAAGCCCGCAAGTTTGCAGCTCCGATAACCAGTGCGAACCAGTTTCTGGAACAGCTCCCGACCGAACTGCGAGCCGCACTCCTCGCGGCCGGAACGAACGTTTTTTTCCAGCTCTCCCCGGCGGATGCGGCGCAGGCCGCGCAGGCCCTCGATGGTGGCAAAGCGCTCGCGGAGCGGCTCAAGAATCTCCCGCAGCGGCACGCCATTGTAAAGAGCGGTTCGGATCGCTGGGTCGAAATAGCGGTGCCCACGATATCGGACCCGCACGTCGATTACACCGACCTTCTGAACCGTGCGCGATATACGCGTGGCCGCGTGCGAGCTCACATAGAACGCGACATCGCGGAGCGTCGGAAATCACTCTCCCGAAAAACCGATGAGGTGCTCCATGACTGGGACTAAACGGGGCGGTTTCGTGCTTCAGACGCGGGAGCGGCATTTTCTGCGCGAGCTTGAAATCATGCGAATCGTCGATCGTGTCCAAGCGAAAATCGTCGTAGGCTTCGGTTCCGATTCTCGCGCAAACCGCAGATTGCGCAAGCTCACGCAGGCGGGGCTGCTCAAGAGGTTCTTTCTCGGCACCACGGCAGCGGGGCAAAAAGCGCTCTACTCGCTCTCCGAACAGGGGGCAGCGGCGGTTGGCGTGCCCTACCGAAGCCTCCAACGCCGAAGCGATGAGGCCCTCGTTGCCGACTTCTTCGTCAATCACCAACTTGCGATCAACGAATTCTATTGCGGCCTGAAATACGGCAGACCGCCCTTAGATGGAGTTGCGCTTGGGAAATGGCGCATGTTCCATAAGCCGATCGTTCCCGGAAAGCGCCTCATTCCCGACGGGTATTTCACGCTGCAAACTCCCGACCGGACCAAAGCAGCGTTTCTCGAGGTCGATCTCGGCTATGAGAGGGGACGGGTGTGGCACGGGAAAGTGAAGCAGTATTTGCGACTCGCCACGTCCGGTGACTATGAGCAGCGGTCCGGGCAAAAGAGCTTCCGTGTTCTCGTAATCACGACGACCGAGCGGAGAGTCGAATCTCTTCGGAGAACGGTCGCCGATCTTACGAAAAAAATATTCCGCTTCACGACGCTTGATCTCGTTCGGAGCCAGGGACCATTTGCAAGCGTTTGGCTCCGCCCGACCGGTGATGACCGTTCGGCGCTCATCGATAACGAACCCGAGGAATCATGAAATTCTGCTACCAATGCGGACACGCGACGACGGGCGAGCCCCTCTTCTGCAATTCCTGCGGCCGCAGCTTCGACGTAAAGCTGTGTCCCCGCCGTCATGTCAATCCGCGATCCGCAGAAGTGTGCTCCCAATGCGGCAGCCGTGAACTCTCAACGCCCCAGCCGAAGGTTCCCTTCTGGTGGAAGGCCTTGGGATTTCTCTTGCAACTCGTTTCGGGAATGCTCCTCGTCCTTTTTTCGTTGTGGGCCGCGATAGCGCTCTTCAAGAGTCCGGCAGGACAGAACGCCATGATCCTGATGGGCCTTCTCTTCGCCGTCCTCTGGGCGTTGTGGGTGATGCTCCCCGAGTGGTTCAGAAAGCTAGTTCATGCATTGCTCAAAAAGAGAGGCCGTGGACGTGAATAACGAGATCGAGCGCGTCGGAGAAGTACCGGACGATGAGGGACGCAATCGGTTCCGCCTAGCACAATCCCTAGCACAGGCCGGTGCTAGGCAATCAGCGGAAAAGACCAATGAAACCTTGGAGTTCACGAGTTTTCCGAAACGTGACTTCTTTGAAAATTCTGCCGAAGACCAATTGGGGGAACCGCTGACGATCCGTGAAGTAGCACGGATCTTCCGATGTTCGACTTGGACCGTACGACAAAGGCATCTGCGATCAGGACTGCCTCACTTCCGAATCGGTAGGAAAGGAAAACTCCTCTTCTACCGGAAGCAAGTGATGCAGTGGATTCTCGACAAACAAGAAAAGGAAGGGAGGTGAACGCCATTGACGCTCTGGAAGCGTGGAAACGTGTATTGGTCTTACAACTGGGTTGACGGAGTCCGGCACATGAAATCGACCGGCACCGGCAACCGCCGTCTCGCTGAACGCATCGACGAACGCTATCGGGAAGAAGCGAATCTCGACCGACACGGAGTGAGTCAGCCAACGCCCGATATGACGTTCGCCGAGCTCGCCGCCCGCTTCCTCGCCGAGAGCGTTCCGAAGCCGTACCACCGCGAACGATTGAAAGTCTTGCTGCCGTTCTGGGGCGAAACGCCAATCGGACGCATCACGAAGAACCTCACCCGCGAATATCGCCGGTCGCGACATGCCGAGAAGCGACTCACGGATACGACCGTGAACCGCGATTTGGAATGCCTCAGGCACATCCTCTACTGGGCACTCGACGAGGGATTGCTCCTCGTGAATCCCTTGAATCGAATGCGCCTCGAACGGGAGCGGAAACGAAAGCGACCCGTGATGAGTTTGGACGAAGAGGATTCGCTGCTTCGCGTGGCAAAGCCTCATCTCCGTCCCATCGTCATCGCGGCTCTCGACTCCGGACTCCGGCGCGGCGAACTCCTGACCGAGCGTTGGGAAGACATCGACTTCGCGCGGCGTTTGCTCTTCGTGACCAGAAGCAAAACTCCCGAGGGCGAGAGTCGAGAAGTTCCGTTGACGAGCAGACTCTTCGACTTGCTCTGGGACACGAGAGAGAACGAAGGACTGATCTTCACATTCAAGGGCAAGTCAATCTACTCAGTGAAAACGGCGTGGAAGACGGCGCTTACGAAGGCGGTCATTCGGCAGTATCGCTTCCACGATTTGAGGCACACCTACAACTCGCGGCTGCTGGAAGCAGGCGTCATCCGCGAAGTTCGGATGAGTTTGATGGGGCATTCACTCGGCGACGATCCCCAAGCGACGTACAGCCATGTGGAATTACCGATCAAGCGTGAAGCCATCCGCAAACTCGAAGCATGGGTTGCGGATCAACGAAAACAACTTACGGAAGGAGGTACGCAGCATGAAGGAGCACCGAGAACGGCCAACGACCGATGACCTGCGGCAAGCGATACGGGAACATTGCCGAGAGCAAGCGGAAGTCCTGCACAAGCGCATTGGCGAAGCTGTCGAGTGCTTACGCGACGGCAATCATCTGGGAGCAGTCGGGGCACTCGTGGGAATCGACGAGCAGATTCGTGAACTCTCAATCGCCCTGAACCTGATCCCGAGGATTGAGTATCGCAGAAAGTCTTGATGATGTCTGACCGCTCGACCCATGAACACCAAAAACGAAAGGAGAAAAGGATGTGACTGACAAACTGCCACTCAAACTGGTCGTGGCTTATGACCGCAACCGCAACGAATTTTCCATCCCGGCGCACAACCATACGCCCGAAGAGGCCGAGGGTTATGTCGCCACGTGGACCCACCATCTTCGTCCGGACTGCTCGTTCATCGTGCTCGAACAGACGAGGCGACACCGGACCGAAGAGGGGAAAGAGTGCCGTGCGTGTCGCGAAACGGTGACACGTTCGGCCCATCTTGAACCGCAACCGAAGTTCGTAAAAAGGAGCGAACCGTGACACCACCGAAAGCAACGGACCAGGCAGCGTCCCGGTCCTCAACCGCCACCACCGCAGTAACCACGACCCAAGCAGGACGGAAGCCGTGGAAGAAGAAAACCCCGGTCGAGATCATGCTTGACCAAATCGACAAAATTCGCGAGAGCGTCGCCCAGAAAGAAGAAGAACTGAAGCAGGCCAAACGGCAACTGCAAAAGCTCGAAGAGGCACGCAAGGTTCTCGAATCGACCTAGTTCTTTGTACTTAGAGTCTGCCCTACGGCGGACTCTTTTTTTGGCGGAGATCACGATGATCCAGTGCATTTCGCTGTTGTGCGTTTTAGGAATCGTCATCCTCGGCCTGCTCATCATGACCGGCGCTGCGGACCGTGAGCAGGCGGGAGCGGCGGTTGGACGAGCGGTCGCGGTGATGGTCCTCGCGTCGTTTGCATATTGTGTGGTGAGAATGACGTTTGATTCTGTACTAGCACTTCTGAAGCATGTCATGGCTTGGATGGCGATTGCCGCTCTCGTCATTGGATTGCTTCTTCTCGCACGTACCGTGTCATTGGTCAAGAAATTCCTGGGCCTCAAACACGATGGAGGAAGGTATGAATAAGCTGTGGCGACATTTGCAACGTATCTTCACAAACCGGAAGAGCACGGACTGGGAACACGTCGGCTATCAGACGATGATGTCGTGCCGCGAGCAGGATGAGGCGATAGAGACATGTGCCCTCCATCTTCATGCCTATGAAGATGAATTGCAGCCGGAATCCTCGACCCTCGATTCCGCGACCAAGATTCTTCGCAATCGCGCGGTTGCGCTGCACGATTCTCTCTATGATCGTCCGCTTCCCGTGAGCGACGCTTCCATGCTGACCCACCGGCTGCGCGTGCGTATCATCTTTATTCTTGCCTTACTCACCGCCGGAACGTGCTTGGCGGGGAACCTCACGACTTTCATGCTCATGGGATGGGCCCCTGTCGTCGCGTTCTTCGCCGCCTTGTTCATGACGGCTCTTCCGTTGGGGCTCGGGCATCTCGCCTACGAACGGTTGGTGGCCGACCATAGGGCGCTGCAGGCCATCCTCATTCTCGTGATCGCAGGCCTCGGCTTGGCCGCAGTCTATGAATTGGGTCAGGCCCGACGAGCGGTCATCGACAAAGCCACCGCCGCGCAATCGGAACCGAGTTCGTACTTAGAGGGGGGAATCGCAAATGATCCGCCTGACACCGCGGCCTTACCCGACGGCGGTGAAGCCAAGGTCAAAGGGACACTGGGCGGCGCGTCGTTCCTCATCACGCTCGCTGCGGAGCTCGGGCTTGGGTTCCTCGCGGGACTCCTCGTCAAATTGCACACCGACGAAGATTATGCTACCTGGAAAGAACTGAAGAACATTCTGGAGGAGATCGTCGGGCTCGAAGCAAGGATTGCCGAATTATTTTCCTGCATCAAGAAAGCAAAGAAGCAGTGCATGGCGGGGATTCGACGCGCCATGAGCACGAGAAAGAGGCGCACCCCATATCACAAAGCGCTGGTTGTCTTGGGGACGCTTCTCCTTATTTATGTACGCGCATTACACGCGCAAACCATCGAGCGCGAAGAGGGGACGATCGTTGACGAAAGCATGTCGATCTCGAAGGATGGGACGAAAGACCTCTTTCAAGACTATTTGCGTTCGACGAAGAAGCTCCTCAGCACCGAGCCGCCCAACAGCCGGGTGTGGGTGTCGACCATCGCAAGCGATTCGTTCGGCGGGGTGCGCGAGATTCTCAAGGGTCGGACGCCAGAAGCCCACGGGATCTTCACGGGCGACTTGAATCGTGCTCGTCGCGAGCTCGCGACGACGTTCGAAGGAAAATCATCCGGCTTGGCCCCGACCGCGCACGGTACCGACATCATCGGTGCTCTATGGCATTTCAAAGCGCTCTTCGAATCGCTCCCAAGTCCTGGTTCGAGCGGTGAACCGCCGACACGAACCCTCTGGATTTTCTCAGACATGATGAATGAGACTCGGGAATTTCCGATGCCAGCACTGCTCGACATAGGACCGGAACGAATGTTTGAACGGGCAAAGGCGAAGGGTCTATTGGTGCCGCTGCCGCACTACAAGATATACGTTTACGGCGCATCGACCGCCGGACTCACACCGCGCTCCTGGGGGACGATACGACGATTTTGGGAAATCTACTTTGCGGCTGCAGGTGCAGAATTGTTCGCGTATTCGGCGGAATGTGAGGTGGAGCGGTAGAGGGTAACTTCACCGATATTATGCTTCCCGACGCAACACTCTTCACAGATTTGCTTCGGAGAAGTAGAGTTAAAGACATATATGCCAAGTAATAGCAACGGAACCGGCAAATCCCTTGAATCTTGGATTTGGGATGCCGCATGCTCCATTCGCGGTGCGAAAGACGCGCCAAAATTCAAGGATTTCATACTTCCTCTCATCTTCACAAAACGCCTATGCGACGTGTTCGACGACGAGATCAACCGGATCGCAAAGGAAGTGGGTTCGCGTGCGAAGGCGTTCAAGCTCGTAAAGCACGACAAGAAACTCGTTCGCTTCTACTTGCCTTTAGAGCCGAAGAATCCCGATGATTCCGTTTGGAGCGTGATCCGAACGACCGCAACGAAAATTGGTGAGCAGCTCACGAGTTATCTCCGCGATATCGCTGATGCAAATCCGTTGCTAAAAGGCATCATCGACCGCGTGGATTTCAACGCTACAACACACGGTATGCGCGATATCGAGGATACCCGTCTCAGCAATCTCATCGAGGCGATCAGTGAGAAACGTCTAGGTCTCGGAGATGTGGACGCGGACATTATCGGTCGCAGCTATGAATACCTGATCCGCAAGTTTGCTGAGGGGAGCGGACAGAGTGCGGGCGAATTCTACACGCCGGGAGAGGTCGGCCTCGTCATGGCGCGGGTCATGGATGCCGAGCCAGGGATGGAAGTATACGATCCCTGCTGTGGTTCGGCAGGCCTCCTCATAAAATGCGAACTCGTGCTGCAAGAGAAGATGAAGAAGCAGTTACGCAAGAATTACGTACCTGCAAGATTGTATGGCCAGGAAAATGAGCCCGGAACATGGGCTATGGCAAATATGAACATGATCATCCACGACATGGAGGGTCAGATTGAGATCGGAGACACGTTTCGCAACCCGAAGTTCCGCCATGCAAACCGGCTCCAAACGTACGACTGCGTCGTTGCAAATCCGATGTGGAACCAGACAGAGTTTGAGGAGAAGGACTATGATGCCGACGAGCTCGGACGCTTTCCAAAGGGTGCGGGCTACCCCGGTGGCAAGGCTGATTGGGGTTGGCTGCAGCACATTCTGGCGAGCCTCAAACCCAAGGGTCGCGCTGCTGTTGTGCTAGATACCGGAGCCGTCTCACGTGGATCTGGGAACGCGAATAGCAACAAGGAAAAGGATGTTCGCCGTTGGTTCGTGGAGCAGGACGTCATTGAGGGCGTCATTTATCTGCCGGAAAACCTCTTTTACAACACTACGGCTCCAGGCGTAGTAATCTTTCTGAATAAGGCAAAGGCGAAGGGGAAGCAGAATAAGTTCTTTCTCCTGAATGCTTCTAAGGAATTCACAAAGGGCGATCCGAAGAACTATATCTCCGAGGATGCCATCACCCGCATTGCTCGCACCTTTGCTGCCTGGAAAGAGATCGAGAACTACTCCAGAATTGTAAGTTCTAAGGAGATTGAAAAGAATGATTTCAATATCTCTCCAAGCCGTTACATTCACACCGGCGAGGACGAGGAATACCGGCCTATTATCGAGATTGTGGAAGAACTAGATGCGTTGGAAGAAGAAGTGGAAACAGCGAAGCTTAGCCTAAGAAAGGTCCTTAAAGCGTTGGGAATTTAACTATGTCGTGGTCAACTATCGATTTTCCCGAGTCAATACGGAAGACTGCTGTTGGGAGAGAAAACCAGATTTTGTCTGCCGACATCCAACAGTCGGGGCGTTTTCCAGTGGTGGACCAGGGTCAGGCGTTTATCTCAGGTTATTCAAATGAAGAGCGACGTGTTATTCGCGAAGACCTTCCGCTCGTGATTTTTGGTGACCACACCCGCTGCGTAAAGTACGTCGACTTCCCATTCATTCTCGGCGCGGACGGTACTAAGGTGCTGAAACCAAAGGAAGAAATATTTGACGCAAGATTTTTCTACTACGCACTTCTGAGCCTCGAAATTCCAAATCGTGGATACAATCGACACTTCACTCTTTTGAAAGAACAACAACTCCCAAAACCAGAAAAACAAGAGCAGCGAAAGATCGCTGTTGTGTTGCGACTTGTACAGTTGGTGATGGAGCAGCAGGAACGATTGCTTGCACTCACAACCGAGCTGAAAGAGGCGCTATCGCACAAATTGTTCACAGAAGGACTCCGCGGCGAGCCGCAGAAAGACACCGAGTTCGGCTTCGTGCCGAAGAGTTGGAGACTGCAGTCTATCGATGAATTGGATTTGGATATCGGTGATGGCAATTACTCTACGAAGTACCCCAAGAGGGATGAGTTTCTGACAACAGGTATTCCGTTCGTCCGAGCGAATAACCTTGATGATGGCCGTCTGATATGGGACGAAATGCGCTACATCTCACCGGAGTTGCATGCCACACTTAAGAAGGGACACTTAAAGAAGAATGACGTGTGTCTCGTGACAAGGGGCAGCATCGGTGATGTCGCGTTTGTAACGGACGATTTTGTCGGTGCGAACATGAACGCTCAACTTGTGCGACTGAATGGAGGCGAAGGAATTGACGGAAAGTTTTTGTATTACGCACTGTCGCATCCCGCTTCTCAGAAACAGTTAAAATCACTCACAACGGGGACAGCTTTGCAGCAGTTGCCAATCGGAAAGCTAAAGTTTGTGCGTTTGCCGATTCCATCGAAGGCTGAGCAAGTAGAAATCGCTAACGCGCTCTGGCTGACCGATTTGAGAAGGGACATCATCAACCGCAAGTGCAGGGCTCTGGCCGCCCTGTTCAAGACACTACTGCATCAGTTGATGACCGCGCAGATTCGAGTCAACGACCTTGATCTGGAATCAGCAGAGGCTTGCGAAACGACTGTCCAGTAAAACATGATTCACCATGCCTAAACCCGGAGAACATAAGACCGTTCAGGCGCGCATCCTCCAATATGCGCAGGAAATCGGGTGGAAATTCGTACCACGTGCCGAAGCTGAAGCGCGCCGAAACTTTGACTCGGTCGGGGCCACACCAGAAGAGCGCGCCCGCACCGCATCACGGTTCTTCGGAGACCTGTTGCAAAATCGGGTGCGCGCCTTCAACCCGAAGTATAAAGATGCCGAAGGTGCGCTCGTAGGGGAATTCCAGCGCCTACACACAGACATCGCGGGTAATAGAGAGTTCCTTGGCTACCTGCGTAACCAGGGTAAGTTTCATTATGCTGAGGAGAATCGGGAGCTCGACCTGACTCTCATCGACTATGGGGACCTGACCCGATCTTCAGATACTTGGCGGAACATGTACGAGGTGACCGAAGAGTTCTATGTTCACAACGGACACTATGGGACCCGGGAAGATGTCGTATTCCTCATCAACGGAATTCCCGTGCTTGTCATCGAGTGCAAGAATGCCAACAAGGACGAAGCGATCGCGCTCGGGGTGGATCAAATTCGTCGCTATCACACCGAGACTCCGGAAGTAATGGTGCCGGAGATGATCTTCACCGCCACTGAGGCCATTGGGTTTGCGTACGGGGTGACGTGGAACACAATACGCCGGAACATCTTTACGTGGAAAAGCGAACAGGTCGGTAATTTAGAAGCGAAGGTAAAGAGTTTCTGTGCAGTGCCCCATGTCCTGCGCTTTATCAGGGACTTCATCATTTTCGCGGAGAAAGATGAGGAGCTTCAGAAGATTATTCTTGCACAGCACCAAACCACAGCCGTCGATAGAGTGGTCAACCGTGCGCTCGATCCTAAACGGTCGCGTGGTTTGGTGTGGCACACGCAAGGGAGTGGCAAGACATACACAATGATCAAGGCGGCGGAGTTGCTCTTCAAAGCTCCGGAGGCTGAAAAACCGACGATTCTTCTCATGATCGACCGGAACGAACTGGAAGATCAAATGCTCAAGAATCTTACGGCCGTCGGCTTGAACAATGTGGAGCACGCAGACTCGATTGCGGAATTGAACCGGCTGCTCAAGCAAACCGGCCTTGATTATCGTGGCATCGTCGTCACGATGATCCATAAGTTCCGCGATATGCCCGCCAACCTGAATCTCCGGCGGAACATTTACGTTCTCATCGACGAGGCGCACCGCACAACCGGCGGCGATCTCGGCAATTTCCTTATGGCTGGATTGCCAAACGCGAGCTACATCGGCTTTACCGGTACACCCGTCGACAAGACGGCGTATGGCAAGGGGACATTTAAGACCTTCGGGCTGGATGATGACAAGGGTTATCTGCACAAGTACTCCATCGCCGAAAGTATCGAAGACGGGACGACGCTACCCCTGTACTACAACCTCGCGCCAAACGAAATGCTGGTTCCACACGAGATCATGGAAAAGGAATTTCTCGCCTTGGCGGAAACCGAAGGGATCGCGGACATTGAAGAACTCAACCGGATCCTCGACCGAGCGGTGAACCTGAAGAATTTCCTCAAAGGGAAAGATCGCATTAGGAAAGTCGCCAGATATGTCTTCGACCACTTTCGCCACAATGTGGAGCCGCTCGGTTACAAGAGCTTCCTTGTTGCGGTGGATCGGGAAGCATGCGCCTTCTACAAGGAAGCGCTGGACAAGATATTCGCAGCGGAGGGTCTTCCTCCCACGTATGCTGAGATCGTTTTTACCGGCAACAACAATGACCCTGCACACTTGAAAAAATGGCATATAGACGAGAAAAAGGAACGACAGATTCGGAAGAACTTCGCCAAATACGGCGATCTGCCCAAGATACTCATTGTGACGGAGAAGCTCCTCACCGGCTTCGACGCCCCCATTTTATACGCAATGTACCTCGATAAGCCCATGCGAGATCACACACTTCTCCAAGCAATTGCGCGGGTCAATCGCCCCTACGAAAACGAAGCGGCTGAGATGGTAAAGCCTCACGGCTTCGTCCTTGATTTCGTTGGCATCTTCGATAAACTCGAAAAGGCTCTTGCGTTCGACAGCGAGGAAGTTAATGCAATTATTAAAGACCTCGCACTTTTGAAGCAGCTTTTCAAAGCGAAGATGGAAAGCAAGGCTCCGCCATATCTCGCTCTCGTAAACCATAACTTCAACGACAAAGATGTCGATAATCTTATCGAACATTTTCGGGACAAAGATCGCAGGAAGGAATTCTTCAAGGAGTACAAGGAAATCGAGATGCTCTACGAGATCATCTCTCCTGATGCTTTCCTGCGACCATTTATCACTGATTACACGACGCTCTCAGCTATATATGCGGTTGTGAGGAACGCGTACACAAAGACGGTATATGTAGATAAGGCGTTTCAGAAGAAGACGAATGAGCTGGTCCAGCAGCGCATTGGTGTAACGAAACTCGACGACGTCACGGATTTCGTTGAGATTGACGCTCGCACTGTCGAGCTCATTAAGAAGGAAAAAGGTAGTGACGGGACAAAAGTCATCAACCTGATAAAAAGTATTCAGAAAACAGCCGAGGAACAGAGCGACGACCCGTTTCTGATCGCTCTCGCTGAACGGGCACGTGCGGTACAGGATCATTTTGAGGATCGCCAGACTTCGACTGAAGAGGCTCTAAAGGAACTTCTTGCAGCTATCGAACGAAATGAACAGCGAAAGCACGAGCAGGCCAAGATGGGGCTCGATAATCTGACCTACTTCGTACTCTCTCGACTCCGTGACGAAGGCATAACGAATGCCGAAACAGTCAGCAAAAAGGTGGGGGCTGCGTTCATCGAATTCGCTAACTGGCGACGAAGTGAGAGCGAACTCCGGGAACTGCGAAAGCATGTCACATTTGCGGTTTTTGCGGAGGAGGACAATATGCAAAAGGTCACCACGACGGTGGAGGGGATATTCGCCGTGCTGCAGAAGGGCGGTACGCAATAAGATGTTGAATCACGAAAAAAAAGAGGAGTTCAAGAAGCGAGTGTTGGATTGGGCCGACCGGCTTGGAGTAAAGGTGAGGACACTGTCGGTCCGACCAATGCGGAACAAATGGGCTTCCTGCTCGACATCCGGAAATCTCAATTTCAATTCTGAACTCCTTGCGCTCGACAAACGACTAGTTGATTATGTCGTTGTGCACGAACTGTTGCACTTTTCCGTTCCCAATCATGGAAAACTGTGGAAGAGCTTGATGCGTGCCCACATTGGAGACTACGAAGAACTACAGAATCAGTTGCCAGTTAAAGAGAGCCAAAGTCGCCACTAGCACGATAATTTCCCATATCTATGTCTATCGCCGATGAAATTGTAGCTAAGCCCTCCGGGGCACGTTTCTATCGTGCCGATCTTCACATCCACTCTTACGGCGCGTCCCACGATGTAAAGGACATCGGGATGACGCCCGACGCTGCGCGCGAGACATCATGATGATCGATTCGTTGCAATTATGGATGAACATTTGCCAAGGTGGAGGGCGCTGCGGGATGAATTGAACTGCCTTCCACTGGCGCACGAAGCGTGGAGGGAGTGAAGGTTAATCTATCAATGCAGTTTCTTGGATTAGCAATTAACCGACCTGTCTGATCCAATCTCGAATATAGGTGCCCACTCTCTCGATGTCTTTCGACTCTCGCAATTGATCCTCATCGAGATCGGGGAACATTTTCCTGATCGCCTCGATCTGCTCATCGGGCAAGTCATCCATGGTTGTCGTAGGTTGGTTTGATCGACCTTTGACATCTCCCTACCTGAGAGTAGGATTTAAGGCGAGATTTGACATCACCCGCTATGAGAAATATACCGGTTGTCCATGAAGCCTCTTGACCACAAGTGGTTTGAATCCCAGTGGACGCTCGTCAAGAACCGCGCTGGTAAACGATACACGCCAGACCTGGACGTTTCGCTTCCAATTTATGAGTTTTTTGAAGCGATAGGTCAGGATCCAACTTTTTTTGATCGCCTCGAAGTCCTTGTCTCAACCCTTCAGAAGCATATAAGGGACTTTTCTGTTGACACACTGGCCAGGAACAGCTCCCAAGAGAAAGCCGCCAATTTAGCGAAACAACTTACCCGCAGCGCAGCACGCGTCTTGCCTCTAACCGCGCTTCGAGCGAAGGCTCCCATTCAATTCCCTTCAGAAGCGATTGTCAAAGTTCTTGGCGAAACCGCGCAATCTATCGAATCGTTAATCCCCGAAGTGAGGACGTCTGGGGAGAAGCAGGAAGGAGTTGATAAGTCTAGGAACGAATACCTCTTGCAGAATCTCCGAGAGATTCGGGGACAGCTCTTTAAATGTGAAGAACTTATAGGCGGCCCTCTGGGAGCGGCCTTCAATGACGGCAATATTCTCGTGTTGGGGCCCGCGGGTACAGGCAAAACCCATCTTTTGTGTGAGATGACGCACCGACGAATCGCGAATGGATTGCCGTCTCTGCTATTTCTAGGCCAGGCATTCCGTGCCCCGTTCAGCAATGCTCTTGAGATTCTATTCCAATCAATAGCACCCACGATCGATCCACAAAAGTTGCTCGCAGAAATTGACAATTATGCGCGAGAGCGGTCCGTGAGATGTGTTATCGCTATCGACGCGATCAACGAAGGAGAGCGGGACAGTTGGACACAAGCTTTGCCAGCTTTCTTGAAGACAATTCGTCCGTATAAAGGAATTGCGCTCGCTGTGAGCTGTCGCACGCCGTTTGAAAACCTCATGTTTCCGGCTGCCGAAAAACTCGGCTTTCAAACCGTCTTTCACAGTGGTTACCCAGCTGATCAACAGGACATAGCCATAGAGAAATATTTCACAGGCTACGAAATTCCAATGCCCGAGGTCCCGCTTCTTGAGGAAGAATTTTCTAATCCGCTCTTTCTAAAACTCTTTTGCGAAGCTCTAGAGAAAGTAACAGTGAAAAAGCAACATGCTCAAATCAAGAGCATAACCGCTGGCCAGCGGGGCATGACTCACATCCTCGAATATTTTGTTCGAGAGAAGGATCGCGAGATATCAAAGCGCCTCGGAACGCCATCTAATTCTTCCTGGCGATTTCTGAAGGAGATCTTTGCAACGCAGCTTGCCTCGCAGCACAGTGACTCAATGCCACTTAAGGAAGCTCTCGCGCTTGCAAACAAGGCTCAGCCGGCTACGTTGGAGCCGGGAGCTCTTCTTCAAGCGCTTCTAGAAGAAGACATCCTAGCTGAGGATGTGACTTTCTCTAGTACTGCGTCCCCTGTAGAGGTAATCCGTTTCACATACCAGAAGTTTGCCGATCATTTGATTGCTCGATATCTCCTGTCTTCTCAGCTCGACGCCAGCAACAAGACAACAATCAAACAGTCGCTAAGCGATCCCTCGCGCTTAGGATATTTCTTCCAAGACGAAGACACTGCATTGAAGTATGCAAATATTGCCCAGGCGCTCATGATTGAGTTCCCAACACGAATTAAGAACAACGGCGAGCTATTGGACTTCCTCGACTGGAAGGGAGTGCCTTTTCGTCTCTGCGAAGTATTTATTGAAGGGCTGTATTGGCGAGAGCCAACTAGCATTAATCAGTCGACAAATCGATGGGTCTCCAGATTTCTCAACAACGAACACCTGCGAGATGAAACCCTCAATGTCCTTGTCGCCCTTTCCGTGAAGCCCCAGCATCCCTTCAATTTCCAACGGCTCGATACATTTCTGATGTCTCAGAAGCTCGTTGGACGCGATCTCTTCTGGACCGAGTATTTGAGGCATAGTAGATATTCAGGAACACCGCTGCGTATTCTTGCGTGGACTGACCATTCCGTGTCCAAGACGCCGTCTGCAGATTTTGCACAGGCATACGTCACTGTTCTGAAATGGTTTCTCACTTCTACGCAAAGAGGTTTTCGCGACCGCGTTACACACGTACTATTTCGCATCGGCCTCGCGCAGCCCGCCGCCCTGTTTAGTGAGACAACGCGATCTTTGGCCGTAGATGATCCGTACGTCGGCGAGCGGATGTTAGCTGCATCATATGGCGTGGCGATGGCTATTTGGCAAGATAGGTCAAAGCCAGGCGACAGAACGGCGCTTTTAGATTACGCCAAACAAATCTTCGGCCTCATGTTTAAACCGGGCGCGAAGTATGGGACGACCCACGCACTGAGTCGTGATTATGCACAACATGCGATTCGACTCGCCATCATGCTGAAGCCAAGCCTTCTTCCTAAGGGGCAACTGAAGTTTATTACACCCCCTTTTCGATCTGGAGGTCTGCGTCGCTGGAAGGAAGTGGGCGACAGGGACAAAGGCAAGTATCGGAACGGTGATGCGCCGCTCGGGATGGATTTTGCGAATTATACTCTGGGCCGACTTACGCCGAATCGTAGTCCCTATGACGACGCAAACCCCGACTATCAGAAGGTCAAGAAACAAATTCTTTGGCGAATCTACAACCTCGGGTATTCGCTCAAAGCGTTTTCAGCGATTGACCAAGAGATCGCACGCGATGCTTTTCGTGACGAGCAAAGGGGTACGGAGAGTCGCAAGACCGACCGTTATGGAAAGAAATATGCCTGGATCGCATTCTATGAGCTTGCGGGGTATCGGCAGGATGCTGGCTTATTAGCTCTTGATGATGGGCGCATATCCGAAGCCGATATCGATCCGAGCTTTCCGGAGAGACCAAAGTCGACGCTGATATTCCCGGAATCCTGGATTGAGCATGAAGGTTCGGTTAACGCTTGGCTACATTGTGGTTATCGACCAGAAGTTGCGGATCGACTGGTGATCGAATCTATTGATGGGGCACAAGGTCCGTGGGTTCTGCTTGACGGTTTCGTGGACCGCGCATCAAAGGGCAAGAACATCTTCGCGTTCTTTAAGGGACTTTTTGTGCCCAGCAGCGGGACGACAAGGCTAGTCAGCCTTCTCTCAGAAATCGGACACCCCGGCAATGTCATCGAGCGGCGTGAAGAGGAGTACTACACGTTTGCGGGCGAGATTCCTTGGGCGGAGACATGGCGCCCAGAGCAATACCCGAAGTCCGTCGAGGCCGGTGGAACTAAGATCCAGATCACGTCTCCGGTTCGCAACTATTCATGGGAAAGCTATCACAGTGCTGAGAATCAGCTCGGAGGGACATCGTTTTTGACAAAAGAAGTCGGCGAGGAGTTAAACCTGTATGTCCAAATTCCCTCCATTCGGATGGCGCAGAAGGGAACATCTCGACCTGCGAGCATAACCACGATATCGGGCGAACCTTACAAGAACTCGGAGTCGATTCTCTTCCTGCGTCAGGATTTACTAGAGCGGTATCTGGCGAAAAAAGGATTGAGCCTGATTGTTATTGTGTGGGGAGAGCGTCGGGCAGATTATCACGCGCCTGATTCCCCAGAAGATGCCCGGAAGCTTGAGGGCAAATTTGAGATCAAAGATGTTCTCCATAAACAGGGGTTCGTCTATGAGTCCGGTTCGTTTCGAAAGTTTCTTTGACTTTGAAGCAGTGTGGGACGTGCGCCCTACGCACAATATCCCACCTTTTCAGATGGGAGATTGTGCGTAGGATAAATCCTGAGATTGTCAGTCGATCAGCATCGCCTGCGGTTGCGACTCCGAACTTTTTGCGAACACTGCAACGAGCTTCTTTAAGATACGGCTCCAGGTTCGAGGTATGCCCTTACGAGGGCTACATCCAGACCGTACGTCGTGAAGTTGAGATGAACCGCGGGATGACCTTTCCGGATAGGGGTCGATGGGTAACAGTCCTTCAACACGGAGTGAAATCTATCCAGTACCTTCTGGACGGCGTCGGTCGGGTGGTAATAGTCGTTACCGTGCTTTGAGTAGTCGAGCACTACGAGGAGATCGATATCATCGGGAGGACGGATAAGAGTTCGTCGCGCGTACGAGCCGGTTAGGAATGACGAATCCACCCAGAGTTTTGCGTTAAGGCAGTCCCGCACACCACTTTGCTTCGTTGCGGCATCGGTCCTTTGAGTTTCGCCCGGCTCCAATCTTGCACAGAACTCGTCAAAGGAAGCTCGCACGGTAGATGGCATGTCAAGAGTTTAGCAAAACACGCCGCTCGGTTCTCGACTTGAAGAGAGTGGGCTCACACGACCACAAGTTTTCCATCTTGCCCCCGACGCAACACGAACGGCGAATGCTCAGTCAGCACATCGCCTTGCAAAATAAATACATCGCCAACATATCCTGGGCTGCCGGAGACGTAGTGGAATTTCGCGGCGTAGATTAAGGATGCCAGCGTTTCCGCATCCTCACCGTCGTCCAATCCCCATGCGTCCCGAACAGCAGGAACCTCGCTGACTTCTTTCCACTCAGCTCGGGTGAGGGGATAAGGGTTCATATCACTCATATAATGAGCTTAAGACAAGGCAGTTATTTGTCAAGGCGCGCACCCAGGAACACAACATGGATTCAAGATCAGGATCATTACGACGGAGTCGGCGTGCGCCCCACGCACAATCTCCCACCTTTTCAGATGGGAGATTGTGCGTAGACTGAAATCGAGATCGTCAGTCGATCGGCATCGCCTGCGGTTGCGACTTAGGACTCTTTGCAAACCATGCAACGAGATCCTTTAAGATCCGGCTCCAGGTTCGAGGTATGCCCTCATGAGGGCTCCATAGGAGTTTTGATTGGCTCCCTTTGCTGTAGACGATTTTGTAGCTGTAGGAGCACACGAGTTCAACAAAATTCAACAGCATTCAATGCCATCACGCAACACGTTCAACATCAATCACTTGCGAACAACAAAATTCTACAGATTTCAATAAGCACTGAAATCTGGTTCGGGACCAGGGGGTCGGAGGTTCAAATCCTCTCTCCCCGACCAATCTTTTCAAGCACTTAAATCGTATTTCTGGTTTTTCCGTCACACCGC
>OBLU010000778.1_pt1 | contig 29852 bp, 23 predicted proteins | sample 1518681 | NCBI WGS metagenome assembly OBLU01 (sample SAMEA3539304, study PRJEB22396) | soil metagenome | biome: tundra; feature: field; material: soil | place: USA | collected 2010-05 | depth 0.15 m
GTTCGGGTAATGCTCAAAGGCTGTCGTGTCCTGATCCCTGTCGTGTCCTGATCCCCGCCGGAATGGTGCTTGTCGTGGTTGGCGGTCGTCGGGAACGACGTTGCCTATGGGATCGGCGACCACCCGCGGACGGCGTTCGCCGAAAAACTCGGCTCATCTATCGGTTGCCGGGTGCTGGTGAGCGCGGTCACCGGATCCGGCTAAGTGAACCGGGGGGAGGACATGGCCTGGAGTCCGGTCGGACGGAGTGGTCCAGACTCCGACAACAGTTTGGAGTACAGCTTGGGTTCGGGTAGCAACTCGACCGGCTGCCTCTGCTTCGGTCTGCCGACTCACCGGGACTGCCGTTGGCCACAACATCAAGAGGCCACTACCTGTTCAAAGTGACTCGGCTCCGACACCAGCGTATGTTCGGTCCACGTGAGCGCGGCAGACTCCACTTCAGAAAACGGCCCGTGCGGAACCATGCTCGGGCCTCTGGAGTACACGGCCCTCATCGAACAGCTGGGTGCGCTTCCTCCAGTATCCGAGCAGCGCCGCGACTTGGTGAATGTAGCTATTGGAGTGTGGTGCCCGCTGGGGAGCGACGCCCACGGTCGTCACGGGCTCAAGGTTGGAGTCGCTCGACCTTCCAGCCGACTCGATCCGGCGTGTAGCGAAGTCGGTCGTGGAGGCGGTCCTCCCGGTTCTGCCAGAATTCGAATACCTGAGGCTGTACTCGCAATCCCCCCCACCACGCTGGGCGGGTCACCTGGTGTCCGACGAATTGGGACTCGACCCGCTGCACCTCGAGATCCAGCGCCTCCCGGCTGTCGATGGTCTGGCTCTGACGTGATGCGTGGGCCCCGACCCGGCCGCGCTCCGGACGGGTAAGAAAATATGCGTCGGATTCCTCGTCGGAGATGCGATTGACCGGACCTTCGATCCGAACCTGGCGCCCCAATGGCTCCCAGTAGAAGAGGAGGGATGCGTGAGGATTCTCGGTGAGCTCGTGGCCCTTGCGGCTTTCGAAGTTGGTGTGGAAGACGAAACCGTCCTCATCCCACGCCTTCATCAGGACCATGCGCACTGATGGACGAGCCTGGAGGTCGGCCGACGCCACTGCCATGGCTTCGGGGCTCGGCACGACGGCCGCGGCGTCCCTGAACCATCTGCCGAACTGGACGAAAGGATCAGAGCTTGCGCCTTCTTCGAGGAGTGCTATCCATTGCGGAGCCATACCCTGACGTTAGTGACGTTCTGGCTGAGGACCCGGGGCCGAGCGCTCCGGGTCCTGGTGCATGATGCCCAGGGTTGTCTCGAGTATGTGCTGACAGACTGACGTGTCCGGTTTTTCCCAGCGGTTGGCTTCGGCAATACTGGGATGATGCCCGCCCTTGACCACTGGTTCGAATCCGCCGCCGCCATCACTTCGGCACTCAACCTCACGACGCCTCCGATTGCCATCACCTTCTCGGATTCGTCCCCAGCCGGAGTCGAGCCTTACGACGCCCCGATGGCGGAAGCAACTCCGGATGGCCGGACCGGCAGTGTGCCGGCGGGGTGCGTGTTTTGGACCAAAGCCGTCGACCGGACCTTCACCACGGTGGCTGCTGACCACGGGAACTGCAGTGTGGGGAGTCTCACCCACGGATTTGCCACCCTCGAAGAAGTGGCTGGTCGCTCAGACGTGGCCACGCTGCTCGAGTCGGGTTGGGTGACCATGGACATGGTTCCCGGCATCCCGGTGGTGACCGAACGTCCGGAAACCGTCACCTATGGCCCGCTCGCCGAAACGCCGGTCGATCCCGACGTGGTCATGATCCGGGTGAACGGCAAGCAGCTGATGGTGCTCTCCGATGCTCTTCCGGACCTTCGGATCGACGGCAAACCCCAGTGCCATATCGTGGCCGTGGCCAAAGAGCGAGGTGAAGTAGCAGTCAGCGTGGGTTGCATGTTGAGCCGCACTCGCACCAACATGCCCCGGACGGAGATGACGTGTGCCATCCCCGCCAACCGGCTCCAGGACGTAATCGAACGGGTCGAGGCGACCGCGGCGATCGACTCCATGGTGGCCGCCTACGCAGCCGAGGACGCGCGCCGATTTCTGCCGGTCTGAGAGTTACTTTTTGGCGGCCTCGTAGTACGGGTTGGTACCCGATGCGTGGTCAGTCACATCGATCACCCGGGTGATCTCGGGTACCGAGTCTCGCAAGGCCACTTCGATTCCCTGGCTGAGGGTCACCGCCGCCATCCCGCATCCCGCGCAACCTCCACTCAGGCGGAGATAGGCAGCATCAACCTCGACCGCTACCAGGTCGGCGCGCCCACCGTGCGCAGCAATGGACGGGTTGATCTGTGCCTCCAACACCTGGAGGATCCTCTGTGCCACGTCCCCGCTGAGATCGGCCGGGGGTCCGGCCATGACCGGGCTCCCCATGGCCGGAGGCTGGTTGGGATTGACGATCACCATCCCCGTCTCGCCGCCGTCACTGTTGACGTCGAGGACCGCCCCCTTCATGTTGGGGATGCTTTCGGCCGGTATCACGATCTTCAGATCGTCCTGCTCATGGCTCCAATCGCCCGGTTGGGCATCGGCGATCGGTTGGAAATACATGTCGTAGGTGTAGGCATTCCCGTTCGACCCCGTCACCTCGATCCACAGGGCAAGTGAATCCTGGTCATCTTCGCTTGCCCGTAGCTCAGACACCATGGCTACGGCTGCGTCGGTCGCTCGCAGAACTGTCAAATTATCGGAATCGACGTCATTCATGATGGCTTCGCCTCGGTACTCGCTCGGTTACGTGCATCATAGGGCGGTGCCACGGATTCTCTTGTTGTTACCGACTGCCACCTATCGGGCCTCCGACTTCATGGCCGCGGCGGCCGTCCTGGGAGTCGATGTGGTGGTCGGGTCAGAACACCGCCAGGCCATGGCAGGGTCCATGGGAGATCGGGCGGTGGTCGTACCCTTGGGGTCACCTGACGCCGCGGTGGAGGCCATCGTGGCGCTCCACCATCGGACGCCGCTCGATGGCGTCCTGGCTGTCGATGACCAGGGTATTGTGGTCGCATCCCGAGCCGCCGAGCGTCTGGGCTTCCGGCACAATCCACCCGACGCAGTGGCTGCCACCAGGGACAAGGTCGTCATGCGAGAGCGCCTGGGCGCTGCCTCGCTCCCTCAGCCCTCCTATCGGATAGTTCCCGCCGGAGCCGATGAGGCGCTGGCGTGCTCTGACATCGGGTACCCCTGCGTGATGAAGCCGGCGTCGCGATCAGCCAGCCAGGGTGTGATCCGTGTCGACGACGCCGCCCAGGCCAGGGCGGCAGCCTCCCGGATTCGGGCCATCGTTGGGGACTGCCCGGAGCCACTGGTCGTCGAGCGCTTCGTGCCCGGAGCCGAAGTGGCGGTCGAAGGGCTGCTCGTCAATGGGAAACTGGAGGTTCTGGCCGTGTTCGATAAGCCCGACCCCCTGGATGGCCCGTTCTTCGAAGAGACCATCTATGTCACGCCGTCGAGGCAGGCAGCCTCCATCCTCGCCGATGTGGAGACAATCACTGCCCGAGCTGCCGGGGCGATGGGATTGCGGGAAGGACCGTTGCACGCTGAACTGCGTATCGGTGCCACGGGCGTGGTGACGATCCTGGAATTGGCTGCCCGGTCGATCGGTGGACTCTGTTCGCGCTCCCTCCGGTTCGGGGTCGGGGTGAGCCTTGAGGAGGTCATCATCCGCCACGCCCTCGGCATGAGTTTGGATGGCCTCACCCGTGAGGCCCAGGCGGCGGGAGTAATGATGCTCCCGATCCGATCGGCCGGGGTGCTGGTGGAGATAAGGGGCCTGGAGCGAGCCCTGGCCGTCGAAGGCGTCGCCGGTGTCGAGATCTCCATCCCCTTGGGACGGGAGGTGGTGCCGCTTCCGGAAGGCGACCGCTATCTCGGATTCATCTTTGCCCGCGGGGAAACGGCTCATGAGGTCGAGGAAGCTTTGCGCCGAGCCGAGTCCTGTCTCGAGGTCGAGCTCCGCGGTGCCCCGCCCGGTCGGCCTGTCCGGCACCACTAACCTCGCTCTCGTGCGAGTGCTTCTGGTTTCCACCTACGAGCTGGGCAACCAGCCGCTGGGGTTGTCCAAGCCGATGGCGGCGATGGAGGCGGCCGGCCATCAGGTCCGCTGTGTGGATGTGGCGGTTGACCCGATTGACGTGACCGATTTCGATTGGGCTGACCGTGTGGCGTTTTCGGTGCCGATGCACACGGCCATGCGGTTGGCGCTACAGGTGGCCGAGTCGGTCCGGGCCAGGCGGCCCGACCTTCCGCTGTGCTTTTACGGTCTGTATGCCACGGTGAGCCGTGATCTCACTGTCACATCGCCGGCTGACGCAGTGATCGCCGGAGAATATGAAGCCGGCTTGGTGGCCTGGGCGGGCGGAGCCGATCCGGGCCCTGCCATCCAACTGGCCCGTGGTCCCGCGCTCCTTCCTGCCCGGAGCATGTTGCCCACCCTTGACCGGTATACGCGGTTGGCGGTTGGTGGTGAGGAACGGTTGGTCGGTTCCATCGAGGCCAGCCGGGGTTGTTCCCATCGGTGCCGGCACTGTCCGGTTCCCGTCGTCTATGACGGTCGCGTGCGGCCGGTGGACGAGGCCACGGTGGTGGCCGACGTCGATCAGTTGGTGGTCGCCGGCGCTCGTCACCTGACGTTTGCGGATCCCGACTTCCTCAACACCCCGCTCCACTCCCGCCGGGTGATTGCCGCCATCCACACCCGCCACCCCGGGCTCACCTTCGACTGCACGGTCAAGGTGGAACACGTCCTGCGTCATCCCGACATCTGGTCCGAGCTGGCCGAAGCCGGCTGCCTCTTCATTGTCTCTGCATTCGAGTCGGTGGACAACGTGATTCTCGAGCACCTCGACAAGGGCCATACGGTGGCCGAGGCGTCCGAGGCGGTCATCCTGTTGCGCCGACACGATATCGAGGTGCGGCCATCGTGGTTGCCGTTCACCCCATGGACAACCATCGACGGCCTGGCTGACCTGCTCGATTTCGTGATCGCCCACGACCTGGTCCCCAACGTGGATCCGGTGCAGTACACGGTGCGCTTGCTGTTACCCGAAGAGTCGCTGTTACTGGGCCGACCCGAGATGACACCACATCTCGGTCCCTACGACGCGGCTCGGCTGGGTTGGACTTGGTCACATCCCGATAGCGAAGTCGACCACATGCAACAGGGCCTGGCCGCCCTGGTCGAAGCTCGCGTCGACCAGGGCTCGGATCTAACGTTTGCGGAAATCGACGCACTGATCCGTAGCCAGGCGACGACTGCCCGACCTCGTCCCGTGACCGGGTCAGTCTCGAGTGGGCCACCCGGGCAGCGAGCCAGGCTCACCGAGTCGTGGTTCTGCTGCAGCGAACCCACCGAGGCTCAGTTGGCGCCACTGACCCGATGAGTCGGGGCACCTCGAGGTGATCGACCGGGGTTCAGTCGGTTTCGAGTTCCGCTCTGAGCTTGCGGGTGGCCGCCACCATGTGTTCGAGAGCGGGGACGACCTGACCGTACTGACGGGTCTTCAGGCCACAGTCGGGGTTGACCCACACCCGATCGCTTCCGAGTGCCTCAACGGCGCGACGAAGGAGCACCTCGATCGAGGTGATGGTGGGAATCCCGGGGGTGTGCACGTCATAGACACCCGGTCCGACCCCACCCTGATAATCGGCGGCTTTGAGGTCTGCCGCCAACGTCATACCTGAGCGGGCCGCCTCCAACGACACCACATCGATGTCGAGTTCATCCAGCGCGTCCATGATGTCACCAAGCTGGGCATAACACATGTGGGTGTGCACCTGAGTTTCAGAATTCGCCGGCTCCGTCACCACCCGGAATGCTCGCGTGGCCCAGGCCAGATAGTCGGCGCGCTCGGCGGTCCGCAGGGGAAGACCCTCGCGTAATCCGGGCTCGTCCACCTGAATGATGGCGATACCGGCTGACTGCAGGTCGACGAGTTCGTCGCGGATTGCCAATGCCAGTTGTACGGCGGTCTCCGACTCGGTCTGGTCGTCACGCACAAAGGACCATCGCAGCATGGTGACAGGTCCGGTCAGCATGCCCTTCACCGGTTTCGAGGTTCGGGACTGGGCGTAACGAGCCCACTCCACGGTCATCGCGCGGGGTCGGGATACGTCGCCGACCAGAACTGGAGGTCGGACGCACCGCGAGCCGTACGACTGGACCCATCCTTCGACCGGCAACACGAAACCAGCCAGTTGATCGGCGAAATAGCGGACCATGTCATCGCGCTCGGGCTCTCCATGGACGAGGACGTCCAGCCCGACCTCCTCCTGGATGCGTACGACCCGATCGACCTCTGCGCACAGTGATGCGTGGTAGGCGACATCGTCGATGTGGTTGGTCCGCCACGCGGCTCGGGCGGAGCGCAACTCCGCGGTTTGGGGAAATGATCCGATGGTGGTCGTCGGCAGTGGGGGCAGCGAGAGGCGAACCTGCTGGGCGGTGGCTCGCACCTCAGAGCGGGTCGATCGCCGGGAGTCGGAGTTTCCGAACCCGGCAACCCGTTGGCGGACGGTGTCATCGACGACAAAGGGGGAGCGCCACCTGGCTTCGCGGACCATCCGGTTGGTGTCGAGTTCTTCGGCGACCGCCTCCCGGCCCAGTCCGAACCCCCTGGCCAAGGTGGCCAGCTCCGCTAGTTTTTCTTCGGCGAAGGCCAACCAGGGGAGTACCTCGTCGGAAAGGTTGCTCTCGGCTCGGAGGCTCACCGGTACGTGCATCAGCGAGCACGAGGTGGATACCACCACTTCGGCGGCAACGTCCGCCAGCTGATCGAGCAAGGCGAGGGAGGCATCGAGATCATTGGCCCATACATTGCGTCCATCGACCACGCCGGCCATCAGGACTTTGTCGCCCAAACCACCGGCGGACTGCAGGAGGCTGAGCTGTTCCGCGCCCCGGCAGAAGTCGAGGCCCAGACCCTCCACCGGGAGATCGGCCAGAATCGGGAGAGCGGAACCAACGCTGCCGAAGTAAGTGGAGACCACCATGCTCGGTCGGTCGCTGCGTTCGGCCAACCGTCGATAGGCGTTCCGCAGAGCCTGGACCTCCCTTGCATCCCGATCCTCGACCAGCACCGGTTCGTCGAGCCGCACCCAAGGCACACCTTCACGGTGGAGCTCGGCCAACACCTGGCCGTAGGCGTCGACGAGAGGGTCGAGCAGGTCCAGGACATCGCGGTGGGATGACCCAGTGCTCCGAAGGAGCAACGTGAGGGGACCGACCAGGACAGGGGTGGTGACGATACCGAGGGCGGCAGCCTCGGTGTGTTCACTGCGTAGTTTTGACGTATCGGGTACAAACGGAGTGGAAGCTTCGATTTCGGGCACAAGGTGGTGGTAGTTGGTGTCGAACCACTTGGTCAGTTCGAAAGGTGCAGCCGACTGTCCGTCGATCTCCCCGCCTCGGGCCATGGCAAAGTAGCGATCCAGGGCGATGGGCCCAGTCTCGGGTCGGAAGCGTTCCGGAATGGCCCCCACCATCACGGCGGCATCGAGCACGTGGTCATAGAGGGAGTGGTCGTTCGACGGCACGAAGTCGATCCCGGCATCGGCCATCGCCTTCCAGTTGAGTTGCCGGATCTCCGCCGCCGTACGTTGCAGTTCCTCCGCCGGGATCCGCCCGGCCCAGAAGCGCTCCAGTGCCTTCTTCAGTGATCGGCCCTCCCCGATCCGGGGCATTCCGTGCACCGCGGTCCTTGCTACACCCATGGTCGTCACGAGTGGAGCGCTTCGGGGTGGTCGCCGGGCAGCAGCCCACTCCCTGCCAGTCCGTTCAGCCGGACGAGGAAGTACACGTATCCACTGGAGGTTTCCCGCCCCGAAACAATGTCGCCAAGGTTTTGCAATCCGTCATGGCCGATGATGCTCGCAGTCGTCAGATTAGTGGTTGACCCCGCAGTAGAGATCGACGTTGTTGGACGCGGTGGATACCGCCTGGGTCTCGATCTGGCTGCCATCGTTGCTCGCGATGGCAGCACGCGCGGCGGTCACAAGACTCTGGGCGTCGCTCTGGACGGCACTCGGGATATTGGCGGCGAAGTCGCTGATCTTGGCCTGGTTGGCCACGAGGAACGCAACCGCGTCGGCAGGGGTGGCGGCTGACCCCACGCCTGCGGAGATGGCAGCCTCGTCAGCACAGAATGCGGTGCCCTTGCCGGCAGCAAAGTTCGCCGGGAGCGGGCTTCCATCACCCTGTACGCCACAGTAGGTGTCTATGGCAGCACCGTCTGCCATGAGCGAGGGACTGTTCAAAGCGTTGGCGTCGTTTGCGGCCACAGCAGCCCGCGCGGCGGTCACCAGACCCTGGGCGTCGGCTCGGATGTTGTCATTGGGGATGTTCTTGGCCAAGCCATCGAGCGCAGCCTTGTTCGCTTTGAGGAAGGTCAAGAAGTCGGCGGCAGAGCTCACGTTCGACGATCCCTTGTCCAGCGTGATGTTGTAGCCGCAGAAGGCCGTCTTGGTGCTGGTCGTGCCCGAGCCGGCGGTGGTGCTCGTGGTGCTGGTGTTGCTGCTACAAGCCCCCACGCCAACGGCCGCCACACACAGTAAGAAGACAAAGGCCGCTCTACGTACTTTCGGCATGTTCGTCCCTCCCTACGCGAGCACAGGTGCTGGCGAAATCATCCGCCAAGAACCGCAGAATGTCAAGGGATCCGTTGTATCGAACAGTGCAGGAAAGGTCGACCGTAAGCCCTTTCTGTCGGGGACTGTCAACTGGAGGTGGCGACCTCGGTCGCCACCCGGCCAGCTTCGTCACCGGGTAGGTCGATCGTTTGGGCGGATTCGGTTGGCACCAGAAACCGATGGACGAGGGCAGCCACAATTCCGCCGACCAGGGGCGCCACCAGAAATAACCACACCTGGTGAAGAGCGTCACCACCGGCGAAGATGGCCGGCCCCAGGCTTCGGGCCGGATTGACCGACGTACCCGTGATGGGGATGCCGATGAGGTGCACGGATGCCAACGCGAAGCCGATGGCAATGCCGGCCACGTTCGAGTTGCCGATCCGGCTGGTGACGGTAAGGAACACCAGGACGAAGAGGAAGGTGAGGATGGCCTCGGCGGCAAATGCCCCACCCCATTGGATGCCGATCATGGAGTGCTTCCCCCATCCGTCGGTGCCGAGGCCGGTCCCGGCCTTGGAGTAGAGGGTGGTCGAGCGGAATACCTCGAAGAGAACGCCGGCACCGATGATGCCGCCGACCAGCTGGGCGATCCAGTAGCCGATGCCCTCGATGATGGTCATCCGCCCACTCACCACAAAGCCGATGGTGACCGCCGGGTTGACGTGGGCGCCCGAGATCGGCCCGAGGGCATAGGCGAGGATCAACATCACCAGCCCAAAGGCAAGGGCCGTGGCGACAATCCCAGCCGCAACACTGGTACCGGCTGAGCCATTGACGAGGGGTCCTGATGCCCATGTCCCGAACGAGAGGGTGGCAACTCCCACAGCCAAAAACACCAGGAGAGCGGTTCCCAAACACTCGGCAACTAGCTTCCGCACAGTCATTCCGAACCTCCGCAGCAGGAGAGCGGGCGGCTAACCGCCACGCTCGTATTGGTCAGCCAGTGTGGCACGGCCAGGTCAGGAATCCGCGGACATTCCCTGCTCCATCGGTTGGCTCGGCCGACCCTTCGATCAACTGGGCTCGGTGGTTTCCGAATGCCGCACCCAGGTGGCGTACATCTCGGCGTACCGGCCCCCGAGGGCCACCAACTCGAGATGAGAACCCATCTCCACGATCCGTCCGTCGTCGACCACCACAATGCGGTCGGCCCGCATGGCCGTGGACAGGCGGTGGGCGATGAGGATGGCCGTGCGGTTCTCGAGGAGCACGTCGAGGGCGGCTTCGATTTTGGTTTCCGACTGCAGGTCGAGGTTGGAGGTGGCTTCGTCGAGGACGAGTACCCGAGGATGGGCCAGGAAGGCCCTGGCCAGGGCGAGCAACTGTCGCTCACCCGAGGAGAGGGTCTGTCCTCGTTCGTGGACAACGGTGTCGATACCGTTCGGTACCCGCTCGATCACCTCCTCGAGCCCGACGGCTCGTACTGCCTCGTGGATCTCGTCGTCACTGGCGTCGGGACGGGCGAAGGCGATGTTCTCTCCGATCGTCCCCGCGAACAGGAATGGCTCCTGGGGTACGACACCTAGCTGTTGACGCAGCGATCGCATGGTCACGTCTCTCAGGTCATGACCGTCGATGAGGACCCGGCCCGAGGTGGGGTCGTAGAAGCGGGTAACCAGTTTGGCCAGGGTGGACTTACCGGCACCGGTCGGACCGACGAAGGCCACGGTTTCGCCCGGCTCGATCCGGAGATCGACGTCGGTAATGACTTCGACGCCGGGGTCATACCCGAACGAGACGTGGTCGAACATGATCTCGCCCTCGATGTGGGGCAGGTCGACGGCAGTGGGCCGTTCTCTGACCGACGGCTCGGTGTCGCTGAGCACCCGGAGTTTGATCACCGAGGCTTGCCCCTGCTGGTAGGTGTTGTACTGCTGGACCAGCAGCTGGATGGGCTGGAAGAATCGATTGAGGTACAAGAAGAAGGCCACCAGGCCACCGATCTTCAGGGTGCCGTGCACCACCATGGTTCCGCCGATGGCCAGCAGGACGCCCTGGGAGAGGACGCCGAGCAGTTGGGTGCCCGGTCCGTAGATGGCATTGACATGGGCGGTGTAGTTGTTTGCATCCCGGTAGTCGCCCACCACGTTGCGATGGTGCACGACATTCTGACGCTGCCGATTGTGAGCGGTGACGATCCGCACCCCATGGAGACTCTCGGAAAGGTCGGCCAGGACGTTGGCGATGCCGTCGCGCACCCGCTCGTAGCCGCGTTCAGAAGCGCGCTTGAACCAGATCGTCGCCGCCACCAGCGCCGGAATGATCAAGAAGACGGTAATGGCCGCCAGCTGAACATTGATGGTGAAGAGAACGACGGTGATCACGACCATGGTCAGAGCCTGGATGGCGAGTTGAGAGAGACCGTCCTGAAGGAGCTGTTGCAGGTTCTCGATATCGCTGGTCATCCGGCTCATCACCACCCCGGCTTTCTCTTCGGTGAAAAAACCGAGTGAGAGACGTTGGAGGTGGGCAAAGATCTTGATCCGTAGGTCGTTCATGACCCAGGCCGCGATCCGGCCGGTGACCTGAACCTGCACCCGTTGGGCGAAGGAGGTCACGACGATGAAGATCAGATACAGCCCGGCGGTGAGCACGACGACTTTGAAGTTCCCGTGGTGTGGGGTCATCCCGTCGTTGATGGCGATCTCGGTGAGCTTCGGCCCGGTTTGGGACAGCACGGCGATGACCACGACGAGCAGCGCAGCCAATGCCGTCATTCCCGGGTACTTGGAGATCAACCGCCAGAGGCTGAGCCGACGGATCTCCTCATCCGAGCCGTTCTGGCTGAAGACGATGTCGGGGTCGGGATGTTCGGGCTCCGATGAGAGGAGTCGGTCAACTCCATCTTGGAGCTCGGAGGGGATCCCACCGAAGGGAAGCCCGGGGGCGGCCGGTCTTCCGAATCCGCCGGGGGCACCGCCACCGAATCCACCACCCCAGGTCATCGGCCCACTCCCTCGGAAGTGGGCTCGAGCTCGGCGGCCTGGGCGAGTATCTCGGCATACAGCGGGGTCGACGCGAGAAGCTCGGCGTGGGTCCCGTCGGCCACGATCTTCTGACTGTCCAGAAGCACCACCCGATCGGCGAGGGAGATGGTCGACAGGCGGTGGGCGATGATCAGCGTTGTGCGCCCTTCCATCAGCACCCGCAGACTCGCATGGATCCCCTGCTCGACCTGGACATCGATGGCGCTGGTGGCATCGTCGAGGATCAGGATCGGAGGATTCACGAGCAGTGTCCGGGCGATGGCGATGCGTTGACGTTGACCACCCGACAACGTGTAGCCCCGTTCACCCACCACCGTGTCGTACCCGTGCTCCAAGTGGCTGATGAACTCATGGGCACCGGCGGCTCTGGCCGCGGCTTCCACATCCTCGATAGAGGCCCCGGGCTTTCCGTAGGCGATGTTGTCGCGTACGGAAACGGAGAAGAGAAAGGGCTCATCGAGGACGATGCCGACATTGGCCCGCAGACTGGCGACGGTCACATCCCGGATGTCGTGATCATCGATGCGTATCGAGCCGGCAGTGACGTCATAGAAGCGGGTCAACAACCTGGCCACCGTCGACTTCCCCGCGCCGGTGCGCCCTACCACGGCCACGGTTTCACCCGGGGCGATGTGGAGATTGAGATCAGCGAGCACCAGTCGCTCGTCGTCCTGGTTGTACGAAAAATCGACGTGGGTGAATCGGATGTCTCCGCGGCATTCACGAAGGTCGACCGCCTCGGACGTATCGGTCACCGTCGGTTGTTCATCGAGGATTTCATAGATCCGGTCGGCCGAGGCGGCCGCCCGTTGGCCCATCATGATCAGCATCCCCAACATCATGAATGGGGCCTGGAGCATCAACAGGTACGAGTTGAAGGCGAGGATGGCCCCGATCCCCAGACGGCCATGGATCACCATGTAGCCGCCGAACAGCAACACCAGGGCCAGCCCGACCTGAGGAAGGTTCTGCACCAGGGGCGTGAACTGTGCCCGTAGGTCTGCATCCTTGATGTAGCTCCATTTCACCTTCTCCGCCGCGCCAGAGAGTGCCCGGAGTTGCTGCTCTTCGGCAGCGAATGACTTGACCACCCTGACTCCGTTGACGTTTTCGTCGACGATGGTGGCCACATCGGCCAGGCGAGCCTGGATGATCCACGACACCGGGAACATGGACTTCCGCATCTTCACCCCGGTGAAGTAGACGAAGGGCATGGTGGCCATGGCGACGAAGGCCAACGGGACGTTGATGGTGAGCATGAACACGAAGGCGATCACCGCCATGGAGCATTGGACCAGAATCAGCGGGGCGAAGGTCATGTACATCTGCACGGACCGGATGTCCGAGTTCGCCCGAGAAATCAGCTGACCGGATTGGACCCTGTCGTAGAACGAGAACGACATGCGTGTCAGGTGTTCATAGATGATGTTCCGGAGGTCGTACTCGATGTTGTAGGCGGTTTCGAAGAGGTACAGGCGGGAGATATAGCCGGACACGCCTCCGACCACACCGAGTCCGATGATCCACCAGACGTAGTGATTGAGCGGCACGGTGTGCCCCTCGATGGAGTTGCCGATGGCGTGATTCAACAGGTTCGGGATCTGCACCTGGAGGACCAGCCCGAAAAAGGACAGGACCAGCGATGTGATGAACATCCGCTGATGTGCCTTCATCACCGGAAGGGCGCGACGCAGCCACGAGAGTGACTTGTCGGGGTCGATGGTGGCCCGAGGGGCGTCGTTGCGGGCGACTTCGGCCATCGGAACGAAGTCGGTCGCCGGTTCGGCGGTGCCACGATGGCGCCGCCGGAGGATCGGGAAGTTCACCGAACGGACCTTCGGGCCGATCGGTAAGCCAGCAGTGCTTGGCGCCAGGCGGTGAGACCGTCGAAGGCGCGCTCGGCATCGGCCGGCTCGTCGAGGCAACCGGCGATGTCACGCAGTCGGGCAGCGACGGCGCCGTCGGCGGTGGTGAGCACGGTCCGCCCGCTCTCGGTCAGGGCGAGGTCCACTCGCCGCCGGTCGGACTCGACGGGACGGCGCTCCACCAGCCCGCGGGCCACCAGGCCGTCGACGATGGCTGTCACGCTGGGCGGGCGCACGGCCAAGCGCTCGGCCAGCGCCGAGGAGAAGGCCGGGCTTTCGTCCAAGAGGCCGAGTACCCGGTATTGGGGGAGTGAGAGGTCGACCGAGCCGAGACCGATCTCCACTTGTTTGGCCAGCCAGGCGGCCGTACGACCGATCGTCTTTCGTTCTCGAGCCCGTTCGCCGGCTGTTTTGGAACTCATATAGTTAGACTATCTAAACAGTGAGCGGCCCCATCCGCCCGGGGCCGGGCATGAGGGCGGATTGCACCCGGGTCGGGGCCGCACCATTGCCACGGTCACCGAGGCAAAGACCGACGGCAGGTTGCGCCCCGATACGTCGCTTGGTCGCGGGTTAGGAGACGAGACCGGCTATGGAGATGTTCAATCCGTCGTCGGCCCGCGAACGGTGCATGACCTGCACTTCGGAGAACTCGGCGAGACCCCACGGCCCATTCTCGATTCCGATCCCGCTCCATTTGAACCCACCGAAGGGCTGCTGGGGGGCCAGGGCGAGGTGGGTGTTCACCCACGCGGTCCCGCACTCGAGGCGTCCGGCCACCTCGTAGGCCCGGTCGCCATCAGCGCCCCAGACCGATCCGGCCAGCCCGAAGTGGGTGGCGTTGGCCCGCTCCACGGCATCATCGAGGTCACGGTAGGAGACCACCGGCAGGGCTGGCCCGAACTGCTCCTCGTCGACGATCCGGGTCCCGTCGGACAGACCGGCCAGGATGGTGGGCTCAAAGAAATAGCCGGGGCGATCCATCGGGTGGCCTCCGGTCACCGCCTTGGCTCCGCCGGAGATGGCGTCGGCCACCAACTCCTTCACCCTCTCGAACTGGGGGGCGTTATTGATGGGCCCGAGCTTGGTGTCGGGCTCGGTGCCGTCTCCCACCTTGGTCGCCGACGCGTGGGAAGCGAGAGCGTCGACCACGTCGTCGTACAGGGCCTCAGGTACGTACACCCGTTTGATAGCGGAGCACACCTGGCCGTTGTTGTTGAAGGCGCCTGCGAAGATGGCCTTGGCCACCCAGGCGGGGTCGGCATCATCGAGCACAATGGCCGGGTCGTTGCCCCCGAGCTCGAGGGTCACCCGTTTGAGGTCGGGAGCGGCCGACTGGGCAACCTTCTTCCCGGTTTCGATGGAACCGGTGAAGGTGATCTTGCGGGGGACGGGATGGCCGGTCATCCAGGCCCCGAGGTCATCGCCCCCGCTGACCACGTTCAGCACTCCGGGTGGGACAACGGAACGCAGCAACTCCACCGCCTTCAACGTGGACAGGGGAGTGAACGGCGATGGCTTGAGCACCATGGTGTTGCCGGCCAGAAGAGCCGGGGCGATCTTCCAGAAGGCGAGGGTGAGGGGGAAGTTCCACGGGGTGATGGCCGCCACCACACCGAGTGGACGCCGGACCACGTTGACCAGGGCATCGGCATCGTCCTGGATGGTCTGGGATGGAGTCTCGAGGTTGGCGAAGTACTGACACCAGATGGCAGCGGCAAAGACCTCCATGTTGGCGTCTCCCAACGGCTTGCCCTGTTCGGCGGTGAGCACCGGGGCAATAGTTCCCGCCGAGGCGAGCAGGACGTCGGCCATCCTCAGCAAGGTCGCCCGCCGTAGATCCTCGTCGGTCTTCCAGTCCCGGTACGCCTTGGCCGCTGAATCGAAGGCGGCATCGAGCTGGGTGCGGCTGCATTCGGGCGCATGGGCGAAGACCTCGCCGGTGGCCGGATTATGTACGCCGAAAGACTCTCCGGCCGGGACCGAATCGCCCCCGATGGTCATCACAAAGTCGGACATGTTTCCCCCAAAGGTTCGCAGGCTTCTACGGGCAGCTAAGACTCAACCCGTCGCGTTGTCAAGGCGGTGAGGCGGCTGGCGGTGCCGTGTGGGGGTAACGAGGCCGCCGGTCGACTCCGGCGCCCACCAATCAGGGCTAACTTCCTGGTCAAAGCATGGAGGTTGCGCGGCGGTTACTTTCCGGCCACGCTCCTCTCAGGGAATGCCCGTGCACCATGCCGGGGTTCGAAGGGGGCAGCCATGGGGAACAGTTCGCACAAGGACGCCGGGTCGGCATCGTTCGATCGGCGGATCTTTTTGGGAGGTGCGCTGGCCACGGGTGCGGGCGTGTTGGCGGCGGCGTGCGGATCGTCGCCCACCGTGTCCAAGGCGGCCACCACGGTTCCTGCCGGATCAGACCTCGGTGCCATCGAGCACGTGGTGTTCCTGATGCAGGAGAACCGGTCCTTCGACCACTATTTCGGCGCCTACAAAGGTGTGCGTGGCTTCGACGATCACCCCGCCGGCAACCTCGGAGCGTTCTCTCAGCCCTTCGCCGCCAATACCACCCGGAGCCCGGTCGGCCGCCAGCTCCCCTTCCATCTCGACGTGACCAGCGGCCTCGGGGAGTGCACCCACGACCTGAGTCACAACTGGCTGCCCCAGCACCTGTGCCGGAATGGCGGAGCTATGGATGGTTTCGTCACCACCCACACCTCAACCCAGTTCGAAGGCTCGGTGAACGGACTTCTCACCATGGGGTACCACAACCGTGCCGACATCCCCTATCACTACGCCTTGGCCGACGCCTTCACCATCTGCGACGGCTACCACTGTTCGGTGATGGGGCCCACCCACCCCAATCGGCTCATGTCGATCTCCGGCACCATCGACCCCGACGGCAAGCACGGGGGACCGGTGCTGATCACCAACCCGTCGCCCGATGCCCGTTTCAGCGTGGACTGGCCGACCATGCCCGAAGTCCTCGAGGACGCCGGCGTGTCGTGGAAGGTCTACTCGCCGCCGGGCGCCTCATATCGGGTGGACTCACCCCTGGTGATGTTGGTCTCCGACGCCATCCTTCCGTACTTCTCCCAGTACTCGAAGCCGGCATCCCCGCTCTACCAGAAGGCGTTCATCCCCACCTTCCCCAACGATTTTGCCCAGGATGTCCGATCGGGAACCTTGCCCAAGGTGTCGTGGGTCATCCCGCCCCTCGGCTATGACGAGCACCCTCCGGCCCCGCCTGCCCTGGGGGCATGGTTCATCGACCAGGTTCTCCAGACCCTGATCTCCAATGAAGAGGTGTGGTCGAAGACTGTGCTGTTCGTCATGTCCGACGAAAATGACGGATTCTTCGATCACGTCCCCCCACCGGCACCACCAGCCGGCACCCCGGGCGAGTTCGTCACCGTCAACCCGTTGCCGGCGGATGCCCAGGGTGTCACCGGGCCGGTGGGACTGGGCTTCAGGGTCCCGATGCTGGTGGTATCGCCGTTCAGCCGAGGTGGTTACGTATCGTCAGAGGTGTTCGATCACACCTCACAGTTGCGTTTCCTCGAGTCGCGTTTCGGCGTACGGGCACCCAATATCTCTGCGTGGCGGCGTAAGACGGTGGGTGACCTGACCACCACCTTGCAGATGGGCAAAGCAAACACCTCTCCACCGAACCTCCCGTCCACCGCCAACGACACGGTGGCCGGGGTGACGGCACTGGGTTGTGTGAGCTCCGACCTCATCGAGCTCAACGGCAGCCAGGCCCCCTATCCGATGACTTCCGTCCAGGTCATGCCGAGCCAGGAGCCCGGTACGGCCAAGCGGGTTCCGGCCACCTAGGCGCCCGGGCCTGGTCAGACCGGGAGCGGGTCTGATTCGGGCAGACTGGTTTCGTCGACGGGGCTATCGGGCGGCGCCGATTCGGGATCGACCGACAGGCGGGGAAGGATCCGGTCGAGCCAGGCGGGGAACCACCAGTTGGATCTTCCCAACAGGAACATCAGCGCCGGAACGATGGTCATACGAATGACCACCGCGTCCATGAAGATCCCGGCGGCCAGACCGAGGCCGAACTCCTTGATGACCCGCTGGCCGCCGAACATGAACGAGCCGAACACCAAGATCATGATGAGCGCCGCGGCGGTAATGGTCTTACCCGTTGCCGCCAGTCCCTTGCGTACCGCCTCTCGGCTGTCGCCCGACTTGGTCCACTCCTCATGGATGCGACTGACCAGAAATACCTCGTAGTCCATCGACAGCCCGAAGAGGATGGCGAACAGCATGACCGGCAGGAATGACTCGACGGGCCCGGCCCGGTTCACCCCGAAGATGGCGCTCAACCAGCCCCACTGGAAGACGGCCACCAACACCCCGAAGGCGGCCCCGATGGAGAGGAGGTTCATCATCGCGGCGGTGAGCGGAATGACCAGGCTTCGGAACACCAACGCCAGGAGGAGGAAGGAGAGCACTACCACCAGCCCGATGAACAGCGGCAGCTTGGAGGTCAGCACCTTGGAGAAATCGGCGAAGATGGCGGTGTTCCCCCCGACGTAGACGGCCACGTTCGAGCCGGACACCACTTGCGGGATGGTGTGGGTCCGGAGCTGGGTGATCAGGTTGGCGGTGGCGGCGTCCTGGGGCGACGATGACGGATAGACCTGCAGCAAGGTCACCTGGGTGCCGTCCTTGGCCGGGAACGGCGGTACCTCGATCACCTGGGCGACATCGGGTTGGGTCTTTACCACCTTGGCAAGTTGGTCGATGACCTGGCTGTTGGCCGCACCCGGGTTGACGGTGACCAGCTCCAGCGGCCCGTTGAAGCCTGGCCCGAAGCCCTTGGCCAGAAGGTCATAGGCCTGGCGGGTGGTGGTGGACGTCGGATCGTTGCCCTGATCGGAATTGCCGAGACGCAGTGAGAAGAACGGCAGGGCCACCAGCACGATGGCGATGAGGGCGAGCACCGCCGGCACGACCGAATGGCGCTGGATCAATCCTGCATACCGGGGCCAGAAACCGGTGTTGCCGCTGCCGACCACCCGCGGGCCGGTTGTGGCCAGCTCGCGCTTCTGGTGCCGGCTGAGCACCTTGGGCCCGATGAAGCCGAGGAAGGCGGGCAGCAGGGTGAGGGCGGCGAGCATGGTGAAGGCCACCCCGATGGCCGCGGCTACGGCCAGGCCGTAGAGGAAGCTCACCCCGAGGGCGAACATGCCGAGCAGGGCGATGCAAACAATGATCCCGGCGAAGAGGACGGCCCGGCCCGAGGTGTTCACCGCGTTGACGATCGACTCCTCGGTGTCGTTACCGGCGATGAGGCCCTGTCGGTGTCGGGTCACGATGAATAACGCGTAGTCGACCCCGACCCCCAGCCCGATGAGAGCAACCAGCTCCACCGAGAACTGGGGCATCTTCAACAAGTGGCTCAGGAGTCCGATGACGCCGATGGCGGTTCCCAGCGAGGCCAGCGCCGATATCAGAGGAAGGGCCATCGCGAATCCCGAGCGGAAGATGAACGCCAGGACCATAGCGGCCAGGAAGACTCCCAACAGCGTGCTGATGCCGCCGAAGGATTGCGGATTGGAGGCTTCGGCCAGCTGGCCGGCCACCGCGACCGTCAGGTTCGACCCCTGGGCGGTCTTCGCCGCCGTCACGAACTGCTTGGCCAACGAGGTGTTGTTGCCGAGGTTCACCTGGTTGAAGGTCACGGTCACGAACCCGATGGTGCCGTCGGGGCTGATGTGACTCGATGCGCTCGGGAGTGCCCACGGCCGAGGCGAGATGTTGGACACGTGGGCGACGCCGGCCACCTTGGTCAACGCCTGATCCACGCTGGCTTGGACGGCAGGGTCGGTGACTTTGGTGCCGCCGGAGGCCTGGAACACGATCTGTTCGGTGTCGCCCGATTGTTTGGGTGCCGCCGACTGCAGGAGGGACAGCGCCTGGATCGACTCGGTATGGGGGAGGGTAAAGCTGTTGGAGTAGGCGGTGCCGACGGCGTTGGAGATGAACGAGGCTCCGACCAGGGCGACCAGCCAGAACAGCAGTACCCATCGGCGATGGCGGACACACCATGAAGCGAGCGATTTCATTGGGGAGGATTCCTTGCGGTTGCGGTTCGGTAACCGGATGGTGGATCAGCGATGACCCCGTTGCCCGACGATGGCGTACTTCGCAATGCTGTCTCTCGCCGAGCCGGTCCCGATCGAGAGTCAGGGGTTGCCTTCTGAGGAGAACGCACACCCCGATCGGTTGATACCGCCGCTCACGCTACTAGAGGAACCCGCAGTGTCGACACTTGGGGACGGCGGTGGACAATGATGACCGGGTGGACTCCTCTGATCGGCTGGTGCCCCTGACCGGTGCCTTCAACTTCCGTGACCTCGGCGGCTATCCGGGAGGGAACGGATTGGTCACCAAGCGTGGCCGGCTGTTCCGGAGCGATGGTCTCCATCGGCTGACCGGCCCCGATATGGAGGTCCTTCGCTCGATCGGACTCTCCACCGTCATCGACCTCCGGACCCCGGGCGAGCTGGAGCAAACCGGCCGGGGTTTGTTGGAGGAGGAAGCGATTCGGTTTCACCATCTTGCGGTGGTGCAACGAGGTGGGGGCGAAGCGGTGGGAGCACCGGCACCGGCAGGTGACGACCTGGCCGAACGCTACCTCTGGTATCTCGAGACCGGCCGGTCGGCTCTCGTCGAGGCGCTGCGGCTGGTGGCGCAGTCGAGCAATCTCCCGCTGGTCTTCCACTGCACAGCAGGCAAGGACCGGACAGGGGTACTGGCCGCCCTTGTCCTCGACATCCTCGGAGTCGAGCGGGACGTCATCGTGGCCGACTATCTGATCACCGCCGACCGGTTGGAACTGATCATCGGTCGCTTCCGATCCGACCCGACCTACTCCGCCCGGATGGCCGAACTGCCCGTCTCCCGTCTCACCGTGGAGGCGACCACCATGGAGGGGTTTCTTGACGGGCTCCACGCCGGCTTCGGCGGTGCCCGATCATGGGCCATAGGCGCCGGGGTGTTGCCCGAAGACATGGACCGGATGATGGCCGACCTGCTCGAACCGGGTGGATCGGTGTCTGACTGAGTCCGCGTGGGTTCAGGTGAGTACGTCATCGACGGCCGCCGCCAACACATCGAGACCATCGTCGAGGAGCGCCGCGTCGATGACCAAGGGCGGCAACAGCCGGATCACGTTGGCGAAGGTCCCGCAGGTGAGGACCATCACCCCGGCTTGGTGACAGGCCCGGGTGATCCGACGGGTGGACTCGGGATCGGGCTCGAGGGTTCCCGGGCGGACGAGTTCGATGGCCATCATGGCTCCCCGTCCACGCACGTCGCCGATGCCGGGGTGCTCCGCCTGCAGTGAGAGCAATCGGGTCAGAGTGACTTCGCCGATCCGTCGGGCCGCCCGGGCGAGGTCGAGCGTGCGGAGGGTGTCGATGGCGGCCAATGCCGCCGCACAGGCGATCGGATTGCCCCCGTACGTGCCACCGATGCCGCCGGAGTGCACCCCATCCATGATCTCGGCGCGTCCGGTCACCGCCGCCAATGGCAGCCCGCCGGCCAATGCCTTGGCCGTGGTTATCAGGTCGGGCACGATGTGCTCGTCCTCAATGGCGAACCACCTCCCGGTGCGGCACAAACCTGTCTGAATCTCATCGACGGCGAACACCACGCCGTGCTCGGCGCACCATCGGGCCACGGAGGGCAAGAATCCGGGGGCGGGCACAATGAATCCACCCTCCCCTTGGATCGGTTCGATGAGGACGCAGGCCACGTTGCCTGCGCCGACCTGACGCTCGATCTGGGAGATGGCTCGGGTGGCCGCTTCGTCACCGGTCATGCCGGCAGGGTCCCGGAATGGATAGGAGACGGGGACCCGGTAGATCTCCGGGGCGAAGGGACCGAATCCGTCCCGGTAGGGCATGTTCTTTGCCGTGAGAGCCATGGTTAGGTTGGTTCGCCCGTGATAGGCGTGGTCGAAGACCACCACGGCCTGGCGACCGGTCACATGGCGGGCGATTTTGACGGCGTTCTCCACCGCTTCGGCTCCGGAGTTGAACAGCGCGGTCCGAGTGGGTCCCGAACCGGGAGCCAGCCCATTGAGGGCTTCGCAGACAGCTACGTAGGACTCGTAGGGGTTGACCATGAAACAGGTGTGGGTGAATCTGCCGACCTGCGCAGCCACCGCCCCTACCACCCCGGGTGCGGCGTGCCCCACTCCCACCACACCAATTCCTGAACCGAGATCGATGAAGGCGTTGCCGTCGACATCCACCAGGATGGCTCCCGACGCATCTTCGATGTAGACGGGAAGAACCGAGGCCACCGCGGAGGCCACCGCATTCGAGCGACGGCGTTCGAGCTCCCGCGAACGCGGGCCGGGTATCTCGGTGACGACGTTGCGGGCTTGTGGGATTCGAAGCGACCCGTTGATTGGCCCGTCGAGGTCGGAGCCGGGCCCGGTCACAGGGGTGTTCCCGCCATGGATCCATGGAAGCCGGCGTCCCCGAAGGCGAAGATGCCGCCGTCGGAGGCGACCAGCCAGTAGCCGTTGCCGTCCCGGGTGGCGGCCATTCCCACAATTGGTTGGTTCAGCGGGGCTCCACCCATGGAGCCGTGGAAGCCGGCGTCCCCGAAGGCGAAGATGCCGCCGTCGGAGGCCACCAGCCAGTAACCGTTCCCCGACGAGGTGGGAGCCATCCCCACAATTGGTTGGTTCAGCGGGGCTCCACCCATGGAGCCGTGGAAGCCGGCGTCCCCGAAGGCGAAGATGCCGCCGTCGGAGGCCACCAGCCAGTAACCGTTCCCCGACGAGGTGGGAGCCATCCCCACTACCGGCCGATTGAGGGCCAGCGATCCGGTGGAGCCGTGGAAACCGGCGTCCCCGAAGGCGAAGAGGCCGCCGTCGGAGGCCACCAGCCAGTAACCGTTCCCCGACGAGGTGGGAGCCATCCCCACTACCGGCCGATTGAGGGCCAGCGATCCGGTGGAGCCGTGGAAGCCTGCGTCCCCGAAGGCGAAGATGCCGCCGTCGGAGGCCACCAGCCAGTAGCCCTTGCCGTCTCGGGTATCGGCCATACCCACGATCGGCCTCGACAGGCGAGTACCGCCCATGGAGCCATAGAAACCGGCGTCGCCGAAGGCAAAGACGCCGCCATCGGAGGCCACCAGCCAGTAACCGTTCGCGTCGGGGGTGTCGGTGATCGCCACCGCGGCACCACCACCACCACCTGATCCTGGCCCGGTGGAGGCGGGCAGGCTCACGGTGCCGATGTGCAACTGCCGAGCGCCGCCGCACGAGTATGAGGTGCAGTTGGACGTCCATCCAGCAAAGACCATCCACCAGCTGCCGTCAGGGCTGGTGAAGAGTGAGCCCGCGCCGGGGCCGGCCACCGAGCCGTACGAAACCAGAATGGGACCGGACTGAGGTTGGGTACACGGACCCGCGGGTCCCGAGCACACTGCGTAGCCCTCCGCGTAGTTGGAGGAGTCCCAGACGCCACCCGAGAAGATGAGCACATACGAACCACCGGCGAAGACCATGTCGGGATTTTCGATGGTGGTCTCCCACGGGTGGTTGACGGTGTCCTCGGCCAAAATTTGCGACGGGTTGGCCGGGATGGTCGAGCCGTCGGCGGAGAGAGGAGCAGACCAGAAGTACGCCGGTTGGCCCGATGAGCCATCGTTGGACTTCCACTGCAACCACAGGGCCCCGGTGGAAGGGTCTACGAACGGCGACGGGTCGACCGAGCCACCGAGGTCGGTCTGACAGGTGATGGGCCCACTCGAGGTGTCGGAGTACGGGCCCTGGGGCGAGGACGAGGTGGCCATGGAGAGGCAGTAGTGCCCGAGGGCCGGGTCGAAGGCGTCGTAGTAGAGCAGCCACCGCCCGGCCCACTCCACCACGCCGGGTGACGTCTGGGTATCGGCCTGTTCCCAGCTCGGAGGGGAGGGGAGAGCGGTTGAGCCGTAGGTCTGACCGGTGAGGGTTCGCCACCCCACCGTGGGGCCACCGGAGGTGTCGATGAGGACCCCGAGGTGATTTCCCCAGGTGGTGCCCGTCGTGAAGGCGTAGTAGGTGGTGCCGACCCGCACGACGTCAGGATCGGGCGCATCGAGGCCGAACGCCACACCGGGAGATGGCGTGACGACCGGGGTTCCGACATGGGCGATGGGCGCGGTATGCGGGCTACCTGTCGCCGACGCCGGGACGGACAGCTGGCTTATCGTCAGCATCATGGTGGTGGCGAGTGCAAGCGCGGCGTTTCGGTTCCACCTGATTGGACGATTCATCTCGATCTCCCTCTTGTCTGGATCTGATGCCGGCGGGCCTGAAGGCGGAGCCCATGGTTGCGGCAAGACGATTCTGCCCCGGATCGTGCCGGGTGTGCCGCGGTCGTCGGTATCGGTCATCGGGCGATTTGGGTCCCGCGGTGACGCCGGCGGTGAGGTGGGAGAGAATGGAGAGGAACCGAAGGGTCGACCGGTCGGTTCTGAGGAGGAGTGTCATGGAAGTGGTAACCGACCTTGTGCTCATCACCATGGCCGTCGGGGTCCTGGCCCTCGTCACCTTCACAGGAGTCGTGACCTGGCGGATGATCCGAAGAGTGCGGAAATGGCGGGCACGCCTTTTGCTGGTCATGCCTCAGGGGATGCCGAAGCCGGGTCCCGAAATGCTGGCGTCCGCGTGGTCCCACGCCTACCGGACATCGCTGGGGGCGGGTGCTCTGCTGAGTCGGGGAAGCCGTCGGGAGGCGATGTGGATGCGCCGAGACCTTTGGTCACATGTCGGAGCCGCCGATGCCGTGGTCAAAGCCGCGCACGGGACGGGGACACCGGTCGGTCAGCTTCCCCAACTGATGGGGCACCTTTGCGACCAGGCCCAACGTCACGACCACGTGTTGGCGTTGGCAGCCAAGGGTGTACGGATCATCGATCCGATCGAAGCGCAAGCGGAAACCGTTCGAATTACTGATCAGGCGGACCGGGTGTCAGCTGCGGTGATGGGTGCGGTCCGGGCCGACGCCACCATCGATGCCGATCGGTTGGCGACCGCGCTCGACCACGAAACCCGGGCCGTATCTCATGGAGCATCCCATGCCCGCTCACTCATGCCGTAGGGCTTCCGCGAGTAGCTCGCCACCACCGTCAGGCAGACGGCCACGACGCCGGCCAGACACAACAACAGCACAGTGAAACTGGTGAAACGCGAAAGCTCGGCCAGGGCGACGGGAAAGGCGAAGCCGACGTAGGCCAACCCATAGAACACCGCATCCAACCCAGCCAGCTCATCGGGATTGGCGATTCGCTGGACCTCCAGGAGTCCGGCCACCAGGCAGAAACCGTATCCGGCGCCCAGGACGGCGCCCGCGGCCACCACCACCAGTGGGTTGTCGAGGCCGGCGGCCCACGCGGCGATGAGCATTCCGACCGCCACCAGAGTGAGGCCGGCCACAGCCCCCCGGGAGCTGTCGAGACGATCGAGGCGACGGGCCACGGGCTGGACCAGGACGCCGACTCCGAGGGTGAGAACGGCGATCAGCCCGGCAAAGGCGATGCCGAAGCCCCGGGTCCGGTCGCTCACGATGGAGGGGAGGACGGCGAACGAGACGGAAGCGGACCCGAATACCCATGGCGCCAGTGGGCTGACGATGGAGAGAAACCTGGGGTGACCAGCGGCAGGCACCCGCATGCGGGCCGCCAGGCTCGGGCCCAGGCCGGCAGCGTGATGCACGGTTTCAGGGACCCGCCACAACCCGGGGAGCACCAGGGCCATGACGGCCAGGTGGGGAACATAGGAGACGACCAATGGAAGCGGACCCCACTCGGCGATGAGGCCGGCCACCAACGGCCCGAGTCCGAAGCCGGCGGACAGTGCGATGGCAGCTCGTCTTGCTCCGGACTGCTCACCCGCGGTGAGGTCGTACGGCGGGACCGACAGCTCCTTGACCCAGGCGGTGCCGGCCGCCATGACCCCTCCGCTGGCGGTGCCGGCCAAAAAACGGCCCAGGAACAGTAACGGAGTCGAGTGTGCACCGACCATGAGCACCAAGGTGGCCACGACCGACATCACCGCGGCCGGGCGCACCACCCGTCGCCGTCCCCACCGGTCTGACGCCGGCCCACCCAGGATAAGAGCCGGAACCAGGCCGAGGGCGTAGATCCCGAACAACGCCTCGTTGACGCTGATGGTCAACCCGCGCTTCTGGTGGTAGGCGATGAGCAGGGAGGCGAACTGGTTGGCACCCCAGCCCACCCCGAACATCACCGCGGCTATGGCCAGCCATCTGCGGCGGGTGTCCTTCACGTTCTGTCCACCGTTACCGGTGATCTCGATCAACTACACACGGTCCCGGCCGCGGGCCGTGCGCCATCCACCAGGTAGGCGCTCAGGTGTTGTTGCATGCAACTGTTGGTGGCCCCGGTGAGCAGCCAGGTGTGTCCCCATCCCTGCCAGGTCAGTTGGCTGGCGACCGGGAAGATCGCCGCCAAGTGCTTCGCCCCGATCAGCGGGGTGTTCGGATCTCCGGTATTGCCCACCACCAGGATCGGTGGGGTGCCGGTGGGGTGCACGTCCTCGACCGGCTGGCGGGCGGGTGGCCAGGCCACACAACCACCGAGGGCATAGGTGGCGGCGTATCCGCCGATCAGGGGATCGGCGGCCGCCAGCTGCCGGGCCAGGGTGCCGGCGGCAACCGGACCAGGATGGAGCCTGGCGTCGTTGCAGGTGATGGCCCACTGGGAGTCGACCAGCGATGCACCGTCTATGTCGGTGACGAACTCGAGAGCGAGTTGCCGCAGGGGTGCCCCGTTCCCGCCGTGGGCCGCAACCAGAGCTTGGAGGTAGGAGGAGGTGAAGGCGGGCACGCTCAGCGTCAACAGCGTGGCGGTATCGAGGTCGCCCACGGTGACCGCCGAGCTGTTGTCACCGGTTCCGGCCACGGGCCCCGGTTGGCCGGGCAGGGTGCGATCGACCGCTTCGAAGAACCCGCGCGGGTCGGGTCCGAGTGGGCATGGAGCCTCCCCGCCGCAGGTAGCCAGAAGATGATCGAGCGACCGCTCGGCGGAGGGAGCTTGTTCTGCCGCCTGTTGAGCCAGGGTGGCATTCACATCGACAGCTCCGTCGAGGACCATCGAGCGGATCCGGTGCGGGAAGAGATTGGCGTAGACGGTTCCCAACTCCGTCCCGTACGAAAGACCGTAGAAGCTGATGGTCGACTCGCCCAGCGCCATCCTGATCCGGTCCATGTCCCGGGCGGTGTTGGTGGTATCGATAAAGGGGACCAGTTGGGGCGAGAGGGTCTGACAGGCCTTGGCCATGGTGGTGAACACTGCCGAACCGGGAAGCGGCTGTTGGGGCAGCGATGGCACCGGCAGCTGGCTGGTCACCGTGGACGGTGATGTCCCGCAATCAAGTGGATCGCTGGCCCCGGTGCCCCGTGGGTCGAAGCTGACGATGTCGAATCGTTGGCGAACCACTGTCGGGAACGAGGCGAGTAAAATCGGCAGGATCTGAATGCCACTCTCCCCCGGCCCACCCGGGTTGAACACCAGGGTGCCGATCCGCATGGCCGGATCCAGCGCTGGCGCCCGGGACACTGCCACTCTCAGTGTCGCCCGGTCGGGGTGGGAATAGTCGATCGGCACACTGACCGAGCCGCACTGAAGTCCAGCGTTGCCCGCGCACGCCGACCAGGCGATCGGGGTGGGTGACGTGGCCACCGGAAGTGGAGGTGAAGATGTGGTGGGAGAGGTGGTGGGAACGGAACCACTACACGCGGTGGTCACCATGATCAGCAGAGTCATTCCCAGCCCGATGACCCACCCACCGACCTGGCGCCCAGATTTCATCGGGCCGACCGTAGCCGCGCCCTTGGCCGCTCGTTCTCGAATCGGGCATTCGGGGTCGGTCCGGCGGTGGGATTCTTCCTCAACTGGGCACACCCGGGCCGGCGAGCCGCTGGTCCACGGTGGCGCACCGACGTGAGGTGAGGAAGAATCTCTCCGACCGTGTGGAGGGGCAGGGCGAGCGTCCGATGAGGGATAGGTGAGGGCGTCCGGGTGGCCGCCTTCGAACGGCCCGTCCTCCACTGAGTCACCGACGACCCCACTGGTAGGGTCTGGCGTCGTCAGCGCCATTCGGGCGCGTGGACGCCGAGACGTTCGGACCCGGCACTGGAGCACGATGGCACCACCCCGGAAATCCCTCGACTTCGATCCCATCGAAGAGGCACGCCGCCAGTGGAGTGAACGCGGATGGGAGGCGGCTGCGCCGGGGATGGCCGCGGTGACCTCGGTCATGCGGGCGCATCAGATCTTTCTGGCCCGGGTCGACTCGGCGCTCCGGCCCTTCGACCTCACCTTTGCCCGCTACGAGCTGTTGATGTTGTTGAGTTTCAGCCGCACCGGAGCGTTGCCTCTCAGCCGGGTCGGTGCCCGATTACAAGTGCACCCGGCGAGCGTCACCAATGCCGTCGATCGGCTCGAGGCACAACGGTTGGTCACCCGGCTTCCACACCCCACTGACCGGCGCACCACCTTGGCCCAGATTCTCCCGGAAGGACGACGGTTGGTCGGGTTGGCCACCACCGCGCTCAACGATCAGGTGTTCACCGAAGCCGGTCTCAGTGACGAAGAGGCGGACCAACTGTTCTCGTTGGTCCGGACGCTCCGTGTCGATCAGGGTGACTTCAACCCCTGATCGCGGTTCATAGTCGGGCCAGCACTGCCGACAATCTCTCGATGGCGCCGGAGGTACGGGCTCCCCACCAGAACAGATCCTTGCCGTCCAGAAAAGTGGTGGGTCCGACCGAAGCGAGCTCGGGGAGCTGTCGCCGGCTGAATGGGTACGGCTCACTCGGGGCCAGCACTACGTCGGGGCGCCGAGCAATGACGTCATCGAGGTCGACCGTCGGATAGGGTCTGTCCTCATCGCCGAAGACAGAGATAACGCCGAGGTGGGCCAGGAGGGAAGCGCCGTAGGTCGGCATGCCCAATGCCATCCAGGGTCGCCTCCAAATGGGTATGAATGCGGTGAGCCGAGCAGGTTTCGGACCCGACAGGCTGGTCGGTTCCCACTGCGCCCCGACCAAACGGGACAGTCCCTCCATGGCCGGGTTGACGTCTTCGAGGGATCGGATGTGCAAGACGTGGACCGTCATGCCTCGTTCCACCAAGGCATCGTGGTCCTCACGACGGTTCTCTTCCTCGTCCACCACCACCACGTCCGGGTGGAACTCGACAATGCTGTTGATGTCGGGGTCCTTGGTCCCTCCCACGTGGGGGATGTCGGGTTGTTCGCAGAATCGGGTGCAGGCTAGAGGTATGCAACCCCAGCTGATGAGGGTTTCGGTGGCCGAAGGGACCAGGCTGATGACGTTCACCGGCGTTTCGCTTCGATGTCGGCACGGTAGCAGTGAAGGCCGGTGCGAAACCCGGTTCAGTGGTCGGACCAGTCGGGAATGCTCGTCGGTGGGATGATGTTGGAACGCAGATGAGCGCGGTCAGCTTTTCATCTGGTCACCACCAGACCGGGAGTTCCGGTACAACTTCGGTCCGGGTCGGTGCGGCCCGGGCAATCGGAGTTGCCAGCGTGATCGCGTACAACTGGTGGGTGGCGGTGCCCTTCGTCCCCGGGCTGATGAACTCTCCCAACGAGTTCTTCTCTGACCTTGAAGTCGCGGGCTTCCGGGACGCCGATCTCATGCAACACGCTGACCTCCTGGCCGGGTCTCTCCTTATCGTTGCCCTGTTGTTGAGAGGTGCCGCCGGGCGGGATGGTGCCCGCCGGGAGTGGAAATGGTTGGTGGCATTCGCGGCCGCCGGTACCGTCGGCGGCCGGTTCCCGTATGCGTGTCCCGAGGGTCTCAGTGCCACCTGCCGGAATCTCGAATGGCACCTGCAGCTTCCCTTGCACCACTACATCCACGTGATCTCGGGGATCAGCGAGTTCGTGTTTCTGACGGTGGCGGTGATCTTGGCTGTACGCCGGACCCAGGGTGAGACAACCCGTGAGGCGCGAGTCTTCCGCGTCATCTTCAAAGGCCTGATTGTCGGGTACCCCGTTCTCGGCCTGGCCTACCTCAGTGATCGGATGGGCGCGTTCATCGAGCCGGTGTTCTTCGTGCTCTTCTCCGCCATGATCATCGAGGAACTCTTCCAACCGGCGGCAAGAGAGTCGTCGCCTGCCCAGCAGGGGCCACCTCCGGCGGAGATCAACGAAAGTCCGCCCACTGCATCTCCGGTCGGGGGCAAAAGGGTGCGAGTCACCGGAAGCGTTCGACAGTAGCCAACGCCTGATCGGGCAACATCACGGGAAGAGGGGAT